>Ga0126369_10001634_pt1 | contig 15643 bp, 7 predicted proteins | sample PanSoiMetaPlot_1_FD_109646 | JGI IMG/M metagenome (GOLD analysis project Ga0126369, IMG submission 109646) | Tropical forest soil microbial communities from Panama - MetaG Plot_1 | ecosystem: Environmental > Terrestrial > Soil > Tropical forest > Bulk soil | place: Panama | collected 2016-02-17 | reverse complement strand
CTGCGCCTTCGTCGCCGGGTCGAGCGTGTCGTACGCCGCGCGCATGTCGGCGAACTCGGTGTTGCCGCCGGTCGGATTGACCACGCGCGCCGACAGCAGCGAGTACTTTGCCGGGACCGCGCGGAACGAGCTGTCGGAGTGCCAGAGCATGTTACCCAGGTTGAACAGCCGCACGCGGGACTCGCGGCCGAGCGGCTGCCCGTCGCGGCCGAGGTTCGAGACGTCGTTCATGCCGGTCTGCAGGCGCTTGTCCTCGGGCTTGGTGATGTTGCCGCCGCGCGCATCTTCGAGCCGCCCGAAATTCTGGCTGAACGCCATCTGTTGCTCGTCGGTGATCTTCTGGTCGTGGAACACGAGCACGGCGTGACGGTCCATGCCCGCCTCGACCGCCGCGACCTCGTCCGGTGTCAACGGTTTCGCGATCTCGATGCCCGACACCTCACCCACGAACACCGGATGGATCTGGCGGATGGATAGGCTCATGGGCTCAAGTCTACCGTAAGCCGCCGGTGACCCGAGATGTCTCGGCTCACCGCAGGCCGCGCACGCTGCAGACCGGGACCGGTCGGGCGAGCCCCTTGAGGGTCATCGGCCCGACGTCATCGGCCTCCACAAGATTCTCGGCCGCGGCGGCGACACGGGCGGACACGAGAATCTGCCCGCCGACGGCCTCGCCGCAGAGCCGCGCCGCGAGGTTCGTGACGGTGCCGATCGCGCCGTAGTCCATCCGCCCCTCGAATCCGATGGCGCCGATCGTCGCGTAGCCCTGCGCGATCCCGACGCCGAGCGCCAGCTCCCAGCCGCGCCTGCGCCAGCGCCCGGCAAGCTGCCCCACCACGTCGCGCATGGCGACGGCCATGCGCATGGCGCGCTCGGCGGGATTCGGCACCTCGACCGGATCGTTGAAGAAGACCATCATACCGTCGCCGGTGAAGCGCTCGAGCGTGCCCTCGTGCTCCAGGATGAGGCGTCCCATCTCGGCGTGGTACTCGCGTAGCACGCCCATGATCTCTTCGGGCTCGGCCGTCTCGGCGAAGGCGGTGAAGCCGCGGAGGTCCAGGAATACCACGGTGACCTCGCGCCGATGCGTCTTCAGCGGATCGTCGGCGCCGCCGGCCACGATGAGCTCGGCGAGCTGCGGCGAGAAGAAGCGCTTGAGTCGACCGAGGCGCTCGAGCTGCGCCACCTGCTCGGCCACGCGGCGCTCCAGCTTCTGGTTCCACTCGGCGAGCTCCTCGCGATGGCGCGCCTCCTGATCGTGCAGCCGCTTCTTCTCCAGGCAGGCCCCTACGCGCGCCTGCAGCAGGACCGGGTCGAACGGCTTGTTGAGGTAATCCTCGGCGCCGAGCTCGATGCAGCGTACGACGCTCTCGATCTCGTCGAGCGCCGAGATCATGAGCACGGGGATGCTGCGAAGGGCCGGGTCGGCCTTCAGGCGCTGGAGCACGGCGTAGCCGTCGAGATCGGGCATCATCACGTCCAGCAGGACCAGGTCGACCGGGCGCGCACCGAGCGTTTCCAGCGCGGCGAGTCCGCCGGCCGCACGGAGCACCTCGTAGCTCTGGCGGGTCAGCCGACGGGCGAGCATGTCGCGATTCTCCTCGTTGTCGTCGACGACGAGGATCAGGGGGCGGCTCGGCGCCGGCGGGCTCGAGTCCGACCGGGGCGCGCCGCTCTCGTGCGCTGGTGTGGCCGTGCCGCGGCCCAGGAGCTCGGCGAGCCGATCGGTCGCCGCACGAATGCGTTCGAGGTCGGGCAGCACGGTCGCGGCATCGGCCTGTGACACGAGGCGATGCAGCGCTTCGCCTTCCGAACGGACGCGCTCGAGCGGCGCCGCCAGGCTGTCGCGGGCCGCCGCGAGATCCGGCGGCCCCGCCTGCCCCCGCGCCAGCACCTCGTTCAGCGACGTCAGCAACTGGCGCGCGTCAGTCCGAAGCGCGGCCAGCCCGGCCGTGAGCTCCGGCTTGCCGACGTCCGCGAGCTCCTCGAGCAGGAGCTCGGCGTAGCCGATGATATGGTTGAGCGGCGTGCGCAGCTCGTGCCGGAGCTGCGCGGCCGGATCGATGCTCACGCGCCGCCCGCCCGCCCGAGCAGCGCCTCGATCTTCTCGACCAGCCGGGTGAAGTCGACCGGCTTGGTATCGAAATCGTCGCAGCCGGCGCCGATGGCCTTCTCGCGGTCACCGGACATCGCGTGCGCGGTGAGCGCGATCACCGGAATCCGCTGCGTCTCCGGCGCCGCCTTGATCCGGCGCGTCGCCTCCCAGCCGTCGAGCCCCGGTAGGCTCATGTCCATCAAGATCAGCGCCGGCGCCTCGGAGCGTGCCATCGCGACCCCCTGCTCGCCGTCCACGGCAATGGCGACTTCGTATCCGCGCCGAACGAGACGGCGGGACAGCATGTCCCGGTTCATCTCGTTGTCCTCGACCAGCAGGATCTTGGCCATCAGGCCTTCGCCCGCCGGTGGGCAACGCTGGCGGCCACGAGCTCGCGCACTTCGGCGAGCAGCTGATCACGGCCGTGAGCGCCCTTCTGGAGGATCTTTTCGACGTAGCCGTTGAGCCGTTCACGGTCGTCGCGGGAAAGGTCGCGCGCCGTGATGACCACGATCGGAATCGCCCGCCAGGTCTCGTGGCGCCGAAACTCGGCGACGAATTCGAAGCCGTCCATCTCGGGCATCATCAGGTCGAGGAGCACGACACTCGGCGAGACCGCGCGCAGGCGTTCGAGCGCGACCCGGCCGTTCTCGGCTTCGACGACCGTGTAGCCCTCCGGCTCGAGCATGCGCCGCAGGAGCTGACGGAGCGTGGCGTCGTCGTCGACGACCAGCACCGGGTGATCGCGCCGATGGGCCCGGAGCACCGTCAGCAGGCGATCGCGCTCGATCGGCTTGGTCAGATAGTCGGCGGCGCCGAGCGCGTAGCCCAGGTTCTTGTCGTCGACGATCGTCAGCATGATGACTGGGATGTCGGCGACGGTCGGGTCCGCCTTGAGCGCCGTCAGCACAGCCCAGCCGTCCGTCCCGGGCATCATGACGTCGAGGGTGATCGCATCGGGCCGCAGCTCCCGCGCCAGGCGCAGCCCCTCCTCGCCGCCGGCCGCCGCCACGACGCGAAATCCTTCCTTCACCAGGAACCGCTGCATCAGATCGCGGATCGCGGCCTCGTCGTCGATCACGAGCACGGTGCCGAGCGCTGGGGTCGCGTGTTCCCGCGGCGCCGAGGGCGCCGCCGGCTCGGCCCCGTCGGTCACGACGGCGGGCAGGCGGATGGTGAACGTGCTGCCTCGACCGGCCGCGCTCTCGACGGTGACGTCGCCGCCCATCATGCGGCACAGCCGCCGGCTCAGCGCCAGGCCGAGCCCGGTGCCGCCGTACTTCCGCGTCGTCGCCGCATCGGCCTGCGAGAACGCCTCGAACAGCCGCTCGAGCTGCTCCTGCGTCATGCCGATGCCGGTGTCGGTGACGCCGAAGCGCATCCAGTCCTGGTCCCCGTGCGCCTCACGGCGCACCGCGAGGGTCACCGTGCCGTGGTCGGTGAACTTGCACGCGTTGCTCAGGAGGTTGAAGAGTGCCTGGCGCACCTTGGTCAGATCGGCCCGCATGGTGCCGGTCGTCTCCGGGCACAGCACCTCCAGACGATTGGCGTTCTTCGCGGCGAGCGGTTGGATGACCGCGGCGATGTCGCGGACCAGGGTGGCCACGTCGAAGCTCTCGAGGTAGAGGTCCATCTTGCCGGCCTCGATCTTGGAGAGATCGAGCACGGCGTTGATCAGCTCCAGCAGGTGCTTGCCGGCGGCGTTGATCTTCTTGAGGTCGTCCGTGAACTGCTCGGCGCCGAGGTCCGCCGCGTCTTCCTGGAGCATCTCGCTGTAGCCGATGATCGCGTTGAGCGGCGTCCGGAGCTCGTGGGACATGTTGGCCAGGAACTCGGACTTGTGCCGGTCGGCGACCTCGAGCTGGCGGCCCTTGTCCTCGATCTCGCGAAACAGGCGCGCGTTCTGGATGGCAACGGCCGACTGGCCCGCGAACGTCTTGAGCAGGTCGATCACCTCTGGCGAGAATTCTCCGGGCGTCTTCCGGTTCACCGTGAGCCCGCCGATGAGATGACCTTCGCGCAGCAGAGGCACGCTCAGCAGGGCGCGCGTTCCGGTTCGCAAGAGCACGTCGCGTAGTGGCCCGGTGTACGCGCCGGACTCGGACATATCCGAGACCTGCACCGGCTCGCGCGTCACGGCCATGCGTCCGGCGATGCCTTCGCCACGGCGGATCGGTATCTGCCGAGCGACCTCGACGACCTCGTCGTCGAGACCATACGTGGCGCGGAAGACGAACGCCTCCGCCTGTTCGTCGTATTCGTACGCGGTGCAGGACTCCGTGCCCGCGAGCTCTTTGGCCCGGGAGACGATCGTGTTCAGGACCGTTTCGAGATTGAGGCTGGAGCTGAGGGCCTGGCTGACCTCACCGAGGGCCTGCAGCTCCTGGACCGAGCGCGTGAGCTGATCGGTGCGAGCCTGCAGCTCGGTGAGGAGGCGCGCGTTTTCGATGGCGATCGCCGCCTGGTCGGCGAAGGTCTCCATCAGCGCGATCTGGCTATTAGCGAACGGCAATACCTCGTCACGATAGATGACGATCACCCCAAGTACCTCGCCGGCGCGCAGCATCGGGATGGCCAACACGGTTCGGATGTTTTCGAGCCGGGTGAGGCCATACGTGTAACCGGGATCGCTCTGTGCATCGAGGATATGAACCGTACGCCGTGTTTGAGCCGCACGCGCGGCGGTGCTCACGCGTCCCGGCGCCGGCGGATTCTGCTCCATGTACCGGCGGCTCTCGTCTGGGACGTTGTTGGCCGCCATGATTCGAAGAACCTGGCCATCGAAGCGGAAGATGATCGCCCGCTCCGCCTCGCACAGCCTGACGGCGTTATCTGCCAGGGTGTCGAAGACGGGCTGCAGATCGAACGTGGACCGGCCGATCACCTTGAGTAGCTCGCTGGTCGCAGTCTGCTGCTCGAGCGCGACCCGCAGCTCGCTGTTGCGGGACTCCAGCTCGGTGAACAGGCGCACGTTCTCGATGGCGATGACCGCCTGGTCGGCGAAAGTCTTCAGCAGCTCGACGTGCTTGGCAGAGAACTCGCCGGGCTCGGACCGTGTGACGGCGATGGCGCCGATGGGCGCCGATTCGCGGTGCATGGGCACCACCACGATGCTCCGATAGCGGAGGGCTCGCGCGAGTGGAATCGATGGCGCCGGGACACCCGGATCGGTCTCGAAGTCGCGAACCTGGACGACGGTACGATCCAGGATCGCCTTCGAGACCTGAGTCTCCTGACTCGGAGGCCGAGGATACACCGCCCGGACTGTTTCGAGGCCTTCCGCGGTCCAGTTGTGGTGGGCGACGAAATGAATCAGGGTCCCGTCGAAGCGATACACCCCGGCGAGCTGTCCGTTGCACAGCCTCACGGCACTCTCGGCGATGGTGTCGAAGACGGGCTGGGTATCCGTCGGCGACTGGCTGATGACTTTCAGAATGTCGCTGGTCGCGGTCTGCTGCTCCAAGGCGTCCGTGAGGTCGGTGTTCTTCGTCTGCAGCTCGGTGAGCAGGTGGGCGTTCTCGATGGCGATGGCCGCCTGGTCGGCGAAAGTCTCCATCAGCGCGATCTGGCTGTCGGTGAACGGAAGCACCTCGTCGCGCCGGATGAGGATGACGCCAAGCAGCTCGTCCGTCCTGAGCATCGGAATCGCCAGCAGGGTCCGGAACGGGAGCTGCTGCACCATGTACGTGAACTCAGAGTCGGCCCGGACATCGTGAATATGAACGGCGCGCCGCTCGAGCGCAGCACGTCCCGAGGCGCTGCCGCGGTCGAGCGTGATGGGGTTCCGTTCCACGAGATCGGCGTCCGAAATCGCGAAGCCTCGAATGACCTGGGGCTGCAGGAGCTGCCCATCGAAGCGGAAGATCACAGCCTGCTTCGCCTCGCAGAGCCGCACCGCGTTCTCGGCGAGCGTCTCGAAGACCGGCTGCAGATCGAACGTGGACCGCCCGATCACCTTGAGCAGCTCGCTGGTTGCCGTCTGCTGCTCGAGGGCGGCGCGGAGCTCGCTGTTGCGGGACTCCAGCTCGGTGAAGAGCCGCACGTTCTCGATGGCGATGACCGCCTGGTCGGCGAAGGTCTGGAGCAGGGCGACCTGGCGATCGCTGAAGATTCTTGCCTCCGTGCGGCGGACACCGATCGCACCGATCGCCACCCCTTCCCGCATCAAGGGCACATTCAGTGTCGTGCGGTGCCCCATGAGTCGAGCGTTCTCGCAGCCCTCGGGAAACTCGTGTTCCTCGACCTGCATGTCGACGACATGCACGGTCCTACCATCGAGCACGGCTCGGCCGTTCGCGGTCCCGCGGACGAGCGGGATGGTGGGCTGAATGGGAATCGCCCCTTGATGAGCGACGAGGCGAAGCAGATCTCCCTCTCGGCGGAAGATGTGGGCGTCCAGCGACTCGCACAGGCGAGCGGCGCTGCTCGCCACGGCGTCGAACACCGGCTGCACGTCGGTCGGTGAGCTAGAGATCACTCCCAGGATCTCGCTGGTCGCCGTCTGCTGCTCGAGCGCCTCCATGAGGTTGGCGTTCTTGGTCTGCAGCTCGGTGAGGAGCCGCGCATTCTCGATGGCGATGGCCGCCTGGTCGGCGAAGGTTTGCATCAACGCGATCTGACTGTCGGTGAACGGCCGCACCTCATATCTGACGATGTTGATAGCCCCCAAGAACTCATTCGCCCGGAGCATCGGGACACCGAGCAAGGTCCGGATCGGCTCGATCTGCCGGGCGCCGGACGTGTACTCCGGGTCCGCCTGGGCATCGTGAATATGAATGGTGCGCCGCTCCAGGGCGACACGCCCGACGCAGCTGTCACGTCCGGGCGCGATGAGATTGAGTGCGAGGAACGCTCTCAGCTCAGGAGAGATATTGTGGGCAGCCGCGACTCGCAAGCCTTGCCCCTCAGCGCGAAAGATCAACGCACGCTCGGCTTCGCACAGTCGTACCGCGTTCTCCGCCAGCGTCTCGAACACGGGCTGCAGGTCGAAGGAGGATTGCCCGATCACCTTCAAGAGCTCGCTGGTTGCCGTCTGCTGCTCAAGCGCCACCCGCAGCTCGTCATTGCGTGCCTCCAGCGCTTTGAAGAGCCGCACGTTCTCCAGCGCGATCACCGCCTGGTCGGCAAAAGTCTGGAGTAGCGCGATCTGCTTGTCGGTGAACGCCTTCGGCTCACCGCGCCACACGCTGATCGCGCCAACCGGCGCCTCCTCCCGGAAGATCGGGACCGTCAGGATCGATCGCAGATGAATGACGTCGCGGAGCGGATGCGTGTACTCCGGATCGAGCCACGAGTCGGGCAGGTGCACGATACGACGCTCGAGCAAGGCGCGGCCCGACGTCGTGTCACGGGCGACCGGTCGCGGATAGGCTCGCGCGAACGCGGCGATGCCCTCCGCGTCGAAACCGCGAACCGCCGCGAGCCTGAGCTGTCCAGCGTCGACGAGAATCACCACGCTGAAGGAGGCTTCGCAGAGCTGACGCGCGTTCTGTACGATCGCCTCGAAGACCGGCTGCTCATCGGTCGGCGAGCCCGAGATCACGCGGAGGATTTCGCTCGTGGCCGTCTGCTGCTCGAGCGCCGTCGTGAGGTCGGCGTTCTTCGCCTGCAGCGCGGTGAGCAGCCGCGCATTCTCGATGGCGATGACGGCCTGGTCGGCGAAGGTCGTGACGAGATCGATCTGCTTGTCGGTGAACGCGCGGACCTCGGTGCGATAGACCAGAAACACACCGACCAGGTCGTCCTGGCGCAGCATCGGCACGGCCAGTACGGACCTTTGGCCCCCGACCCGCTGCGCCTCGTGCATGGCGAACTCGGGGTCGGCCAGCACGTCGACGATGTGGATCGTGCGGCGCTCGAGAGCAGCCCGCCCGATCGGTGCGCCCCGTCCGGGCCGGACGACGTTCCGCTGCAAATGCTCTTTGACCTCGGGATTGACCCTGTACTCGGCCGGAATCTTGAACACAGCGTCGTCGAGCTGCGCGAGAAATCCCGCCTCCGCGCCGGCCAGCCGCGCCGCGTTCTCGACGAGAGTTGCCAGAACCGGCTGCAGATCGAACGTCGACCGGCTGATCGTCTTGAGGACCTCGCTCGTCGCCGTCTGCTGCTCGAGCGCCACCCGCAGCTCTTCGTTACGCGCCTCGAGTTCCCTGAAGAGGCGCACGTTCTCGACCGCGATCACCGCCTGGTCGGCGAAGGTCTTGAGCATCTCGATGTGGCTGGCGGCGAACGACCCGGGCTCGCTTCGCTGGACCACGATCGTGCCGATGGGGCTTCCGTCGGCGCGGAGCATCGGCACGCCGAGCAGACTCCGCCACGCGCCCGCAGCGGCCATGCCGTGCTGATACTCCGGATCCTCGAGCACATCGGGAATCTCGGCGACGGCGCGAGTGAGAATCGCGCGCCCCGAAACCTGCGTCCGGCTCGGACGCATCGGGTACGTGCGCTGCAAGACCTCGAGCACTTCCGGCGTGACATCGCACGCGGCCACGTGCAATTGCTCGCCGTCGAACCGATGCATGACGCCGAAGCGTGCGCCGCAGAGCTGCACGGCGCTCCGGACGATCGTGTCGAAGACCGGCTGCACGTCGGTCGGCGAGCTCGAGATGACTCTCAAGATATTGGCGGTGGCCGTCTGCTGCTCCAGGGCCTCGGTCAGATCGGCGTTCTTGGTCTGCAGCTCGGTGAGGAGCCGGGCGTTCTCGATGGCGATGGCCGCCTGGTCGGCGAACGTCTCCATCAACGCGATCTGGCCGTCGTTGAACGGCCGGACCACCTCTCGATAGATCAGGATCACTCCCAACAACTCGTCGGCCTTCAGCATCGGGATCGCCAGTACGGTTCGAACCGCGTCCACCCGGGCGATTCCGTAGGAATACTCGGGGTCGGCCCGGACGTCGTCAATGTGGACGGTACGTCGCTCGCGGGCGGCGCGCGCCGATGCGCTGTGGCGTCCCGGCGCGATGGGATTGCTCATGAGAAATGCCATGTTGTCGGCAGGCACGTTGTGTCCCGCAACCACGCGCAGCAGCTCACCGTCGAACCGGAAGATGTTGGCGCGTTCCGCCTCGCACAGCCTGACCGCGTTCTCGGCCAGCGTGTTGAACACCGGCTGAAGATCGAAGGTGGACCGCCCGATGACCTTCAAGAGCTCGCTGGTCGCCGTCTGCTGCTCGAGCGCCGCCCGTAGCTCGCTGTTGCGCGCCTCGAGCTCCCTGAACAGGCGCACGTTCTCGATCGCGATCACCGCCTGGTCGGCGAAGGTTCGGAGCAGGGCGATCTGACGGTCGGAGAATGGCCCGGGCGTCGCGCGGGAAACCGAGACCACGCCGATCGGGCGCCCCTCATGGATCATGGGCAGCGCGAGGAGCGCTTCAAGGCGCATCCGACGATATGCCTCACGCACCGATGGATCGAGGTCTTCGCGCGCCACTTCCGGGACATGCACCATGTGAGCATCGATGAAGGCCCGCGCAGACAGCGATGTTTCACGACTCGGGCGCTGGGGAAATAGCGCCTCCGTCTCCTCGGCGGCGCGAGGCCGCGGGTTGTGCTGAGCGGCCAGGTGAAGGCGCTCGCCGTCGTAGCGGGTCACGATGGCGTGCTCTCCGCCGCAGAGCAGGCTGGCGCTGCGGACGATGGCATCGAACACGGGCTGGACCTCGGTCGGCGAGCTCGAGATGACGCGAAGGATCTCACCGGTGGCCGTCTGCTGCTTCAAGGCCTCGGTCAAGTCGGCGTTCTTGGTCTGCAGCTCGCCGAACAGGCGCGCGTTCTCGAGCGCGATGACGGCCTGGTCCGCGAAGGTCTGCAACAGCGCGATTTGCCGGTCTGTGAATGGCCGCACGTCGGTCCGCCGGAGGCTGATCGTGCCGATCGCGGCCCCGTCACGCACCAGCGCAATCGACAGCGTGGTCCGATGCCCCCACTGCCGCGCGAGCTGGCTTCCCTCTGGGTACTCGTCTTCCTCGACGGAGAGATCCGCCACATGGACGGTCCGCGCCTCGAGCACGGAACGGCCGTTGACCGATCCCCGGCTGAGCGGGATCGAGGTCGTGCCAACCGGCCCGAACGGGATCGACCCGTGATGAGCCACCAGCAACAGTCCGTCACCTTCGCGACGGAAGATGGCGCTGTCCTGTGCCTGGCAGAGCCGAGCCGCGCTCTCCGCCATCGTGTCCAGGACCGGCTGAATATCGGTCGGCGAGCTGGTGATGACACGCAGGATCTCGCCGGTGACGGTCTGCTGTTCGATGACCTCCGCCAGCGATTTTTCGAGACGCGCGCTCTTGGCTCTCTCCTCCTGGAGAGACTGCCGAAGCGCGTCGACCTGGGCCTGAAGGTGGCTGTCGGCGCTCACGCGATCGGTTACCGCGCCGCGCCCGCGAGACCGGCCATCAGCTCCATCGCCTCGGTTTGCTGGGTCGAGATCGTCAGCCCCGTGATGCCCGAATCCGCCCAGGCGCGATAGCGCTCGCGGATCCGCCCGACTGGCCCGATCAGCGCCATCTCGTCGCAGAACTCGTCGGGGACCGCGGCGACAGCCTCGTCCTTCCGCTTGGCGAGGAACAGCTCCTGGATCTTCTGCGCCGCGTCCCCGAAGCCGCGGCGGATCATCATGTCCTTGTGGAAGTTCTTGTCGCGATGGCCCATGCCGCCGACGTAGAGCGCCACGTGCGGCTTCATGCGCGCCAGCGCGCCGCGCACGTCGTCGGTGATCGCGACCTCGGCCCGCGGCTGGATCTCGAAGTCGGCAAAGCCCTTGCCGCCCCCGGCGCGCCGAAAACCTTCCTCGAGCCAGGGCCGCAGCACCGGCATCAGCCGCGGCACGAAGCCCAGCGGCAGCCAGCCGTCGGCGATCTCGGCCGTCAGCTTCACGTTCGGCTCGGTGCCGGTGCCGAGCCAGATCGGCAGGCGTGGGTTCATGTGCAAGATGGACGTGAGCGGCTTGCCGACGCCGAGCGCGCCGGGTCCGGTATAAGGAAGCGAGATCTCGCGGCCGGCGTGAGCGACCGGGTCCTTGCGCTCGAAGACCTTGCGCATGATCGCCACGTAGTCGCGGATGCGCCAGTACGGCTTGCCCCAGGGCTGCCCGTACCATCCTTCCACGATCTGCGGGCCCGACACGCCGAGCCCGGCGATGACGCGGCCGCCGCCCGCGAGGGCGTCAACCGTGCCGGCGGCCATCGCGGCCGCCGCCGGCGTGCGCGCGGCGAGCTGCATGATACCGGTGCCGAGGCGAATGCGCTTCGTCAGCGCCGCCAGATAGGCCAGCGGCGTGATCGCGTCCGAGCCGTACGCCTCCGCGGTCCACACCGAGTCGAAGCCGAGACGCTCGGCGAGCAGGATCTTCTCGATCGGCAGGCGCAGCTCCGCTCCCGAGTAACCGATGCTCAATCCGAGCTTCATGACGACGTCCTCCTATGAAATTCCATCAGCACGCCGCCGGCCGATCGCCGTCGAAATCCGCCAGCATCATCCGCGCGCCCTCTCGGCTGGCGGCGTTCGCGACGGCGCGACCCATGCTGGACGCGGCGCCGCTCACGACGAGGACCTGGTCGCGAAGGCTCAAGAAGTGGGCCATGGCCGGTCATGATAGCCGCTCGCCGGCACAAAAGCTCTGTCGAGATTGCGGGGACGGTTCGCGTTGCGCCGGGCGCCCGACGGCGCTATCGTCCGGCGAGCCAGATCGAGAGGAGGAGCACATGCGTCGTCGGTCGGGAGTCTCCATCGCTAGGCGTACGCCGGCGCGCTCCGCGGCACACCAGGCGGCCGGCAACGGCGCCGGTGACCCCGCCTGGACCTGGGACGAGCCGCGCTGGCGGGCCGCGGTCAACAAGGTACGGGCCGGGCGCTCGCTGAAGCCGGCGTACTGGAAGAACGGGGCCCGCGTGTGCGTGGCCCTGTCGTTCGATTCTGATCACGAGACGAGCACCCTGCGCGAGGGCTCGACATCACCGGGCCGCCTGGCCCAGGGCGAGTATGGCGCGCGCGTCGGCGTCCCGCGCATCCTAGACGTGCTGCGCCGCCACGACCTGCGCGCCTCGTTCTTCGTGCCCGGCGTGATCGCCCGGCTGCATCCGGACGAGCAGCGCCGCGTCGTGGCCGAGGGCCACGAGATCGGCATGCACGGCTGGATCCATGAGGGTACCAGCGAGCTGACCGAATCGTCGGAGCGCGACCTCATGCGCCGGGCGTTCGACACCCTGACGAAGGTCACCGGCCGGACGCCCGTGGGAATCCGCGTGCCGTCGTGGGATTTCAGCGCGACCACTCTGCCCCTGATCCGCGAGCTCGGATTGTTCTACGACTCGTCGCTGATGGCCGACGACGAGCCGTACGAGCTTCTCGACAACGGCCAGCCCACGGGCATTGTGGAACTGCCGGTCGAGTGGATCAAGGACGACGCGCCCTACCTCGGCATGAACCGCGCCACGGCCATCCGGCCCTATACCGCGCCCTCGGCGGTGGGCGAGATCTTTCGCGCCGAGTTCGAGGGCGCCTTGGCCGAGGGTGGGCTCTTCTTGCTCACGATGCATCCGCACATCATCGGGCACCGCTCGCGGATCGCGATGCTCGACGAGCTGATTCGCTACATGAAGGGTATGCCCGGCGTGTGGTTCGCTACGCACGAGGAAGTGGCGCGCTATTGCAAGGAAGCGGCGTCGTGAGCTGACGACAGCGGCAGGCCCGATCGCTCCTTCAATTGAAGTGGGCTTTAGGTTCTAGCGTCGCGGCCGGTCGTATCGCCGGGGCCGTCTTCGAGGTCAACTGCAACGGGATTGCCCACAAGGGTGCGTTCGTGTAGTGGTGGTGGCCATGACTTACAACATGGTTCTCGGCACGGCCGGGTGGGGCGTGTGGCACAGTCCGGACGCGGGCAAGTCGTGGCTCCGGCATCGCAAACCCTTCCCGCTGAACAGTCGCATCCAGGCGATCGCCGTGCTTCCGGGCGAGCCTCACGGGCTCGTGGCCGCCGGCGACACCGGCGTGTTCCGGAGCCGCGACGGCGGCGCGTCGTGGTCGCGGCTCGGCGCCGCCGGCGACCTGCCGACGGTCTGGTCGCTGGCCGTCGATCCGGGCGATCCTCAGACGCTCTTCGCCGGCACGCGGCCCGCCGCGATCTATCGCTCGCGCGACGGCGGCGTGACGTGGAAGCGGCTCGACGCGCCGATGGCCACCGAGTGTTCCATCGGCCAGGCGTTCGTGACGCGCGTCCTGGTCGATCCCGTTGATCGCACGGTATGGGCCGGCGTCGAGATCGACGGCGTCTATCGAAGCCGCGACGGCGGCGACACGTGGGCGAAAGTCGTCAACGGCCTCTACGATCTCGACGTCCACGACATGGCCTTGGCACCTGCCTCACCGCCGCGCGTCTACACGAGCACGAACGGCGAGCTGTTCTGGAGTGACGACCGCGGACAGACCTGGACGCCGATCGGGGTGAAGACGCTGTGGCCGCTCCCCTATGCGCGCGGCATCGCGGTGAAGACCGACGAGCCCCGCGTGCTGTTCGCCGGTTGCGGTCAGACGACCACCGGCGAGACGGGCGGCGTGCTCCGCTCGAACGACGGAGGCCGGAGCTGGCGGAGCCTGCCCCTGCCCGAGCGTCCCAACGCCACCATGTGGGGCCTGGCCACCCACCCGGCGGAGCCGACGCGCATCGTCGCCTTCAGCCTGTTCGGCGAGGTCTACGTGACCGAGGACGCCGGAGAGTCCTGGCGCAAGATCGCGCGCGAGTTCGGCGAGATCCGCGCCGCGGCCTGGCTGCCCGCGTGACACCGTCGCCTGCGCGAGCGGTCGTGCGTGCGCGCGCGGCCGCGGGAGTCGGCGCGGTCGCGAGCGCGCTCGCCCTCGCGGCAGTCGCGCCTACCGTGTGGGGAGCGCAGGCCGCCGGCGCGCCGAGCGTGCGCGAAGGCGAGCACGACGGGGCGAGCTACGTTCTCAGCGTCCCAGCAAAGTGGAACGGCGGCCTCGTCATGTTCGCCCACGCCTACCAGGGCGCCGGGCCGGGTCGCGGCAGCGTTCCTGCCTCCACGCTCGCCAGTCACCTCGGCTCGAACGGCTATGCATGGGCCGCATCTGGCTTTCGCAGCCGGGGCTACCGGCCCGACTGGTTCGTCGAGGACACGCTGGCGCTCCGCGAGCGCGTGATCAAGGAGCTCGGCCGGCCCCGCTGGACGATCATTCACGGAATCGCGATGGGCGGTCACGTGGCGATCGCCTCGCTCGAGCTGTATCCCGAGGCCTATCAGGGCGCCTTCATCGAATGCGGCAACATCGATGGCGTGGGTCTCGCCGACTGGCTCTACGCCTACACCGCAGCCGCCGAGTACTTCTCCGGCCTGCCGCTGCTCGACACGCCGCGCCCCGCGTTCGATGGGCTCGTGGCCGGCACGTGGCTCGGCCTCATCGGCCGGCCCGGCGACTACACCGAGCGAGGCCGGCGTTTCGACAGCGTCGTGAAGCACCTCGCGGGTGGCGATATTCCACTGCGTCTGGAAGGCATGCACGAGGGTTATCTGTGGAATCTCAACCCGCGTGACCCCGGGCCGCAGCGCACGCAGGAATTCGCGCGCCACGCGGACACGCGGCAGATTGTCTACGACATCGATCCCGGGCTCGGGCTCGATGCGGCCACGCTCAATCGCGAGATTCGTCGCGTCACGCCAGCCGCGGGAGCCCGCTCGCGGGAGACAAGCCCAGTCTTCGCCGAGCTGACCGGCAAGATTCGCGGACCCGTCATGGCGCTGCACGAGACTGCCGACTTCCGCGTCCCCTTCCGCCTGCAGCAGAACTATCGCCGTCGTGCCCAGGCCGCCGGCACCGGGCACCTGCTGGCGCAGCGGGCCGTGCGCTGGCCGGGGCACTGCAGCTTCGACGGCGCCGTACGCGAGCAGGCGTTCGACGATCTCGTCGCGTGGATGGAGCGTGGGGTCGTGCCCGCGGGTGACGACGTGCTGGGTGACGTCGCGAAGCTCGGTCTTCGCTGGACTCCGGCGCTGCACCCGGCCGATCCGGCGCGCAAGCCGTGAACAGAGGGAGGACATCATGCGTGGAGCACATCGTGTCGCGATCTGGATCGCCGTCGTCACCGCCCTCGCCGCGGGGGTGCTGATGGTCTCGCCGGCCGGCGCCGCCACGTTCGTCTACGTCGGCAATGCCGAGAGCAACGAGATCTACGTGCTCCAGCTGAATCCGCAGAGCGGCGACCTCACGGTCGTCGACAAGACGCCGATTCCGGGCATCGAGAAGCCGGGGATCTCGACGCCCATGTCGGTCAGTCCCGATCGCCGCATCCTCTACGTCGGCACGCGCGGCGAGCCGAAGATCGCCGCCGGGTTCGCCATCGATCAGTCGACCGGCAAGCTGACGTTCATCTCGGCCGGGCCCTTGGCCGACAGCCTGGCCTACATCGCCGTCGACCGGACGGGCCGCTACCTCCTCGGCGCGTCGTATCCGGGTCACCGGGTCACCGTGAATCCGATCGAAGCGCCCGGCAAGGTGGGCCGGCCCCAGCAGGTCCTCGAGAACCACCCCAACGCGCAT
>Ga0126369_10001633_pt1 | contig 15648 bp, 5 predicted proteins | sample PanSoiMetaPlot_1_FD_109646 | JGI IMG/M metagenome (GOLD analysis project Ga0126369, IMG submission 109646) | Tropical forest soil microbial communities from Panama - MetaG Plot_1 | ecosystem: Environmental > Terrestrial > Soil > Tropical forest > Bulk soil | place: Panama | collected 2016-02-17 | reverse complement strand
GCAAGCGCGAGCGGCTGATTCACACGCAAGAGGTCGCAGGTTCAAAACCTGCGCCGCCCACCAGTCTCCATGGTCCCGTCCAACGGCTCCCATGGGTCAGATCGCGGGCGAGCAGCCGGTAGCGACCCACCCCGTTGTGCGGAACTCTTCCCAGTCTGCCGCCCATCCTTCGCGTATGAGCTCCACCCCGCCCGATGCCACCCCGCGAGCGCCTCGGGCCAGTGGCCGCCGCCTCGCCTGGCAGCAGGTCCCGGGCCACGTACGGGGCGCGGTCGAAGCGGTCCTCGGCGCGCCGGTGGTCGAAGCCGTGACGCAGGAGGGCGGGTTCTCGCCCGGCGCCGCGGCTCGGCTCCGCCTGGCGGACGGCCGGAGGGCCTTCGTCAAGGCGCTCGGCATCGACGTCCACCGGCCCAGCTTCGAGCTCTATCGCAGCGAGGCCGCCGTCATGCCCCGCCTGCCGCAGGGCCTGCCCGTTCCGCGCCTCCTCGGCGTGTGCGACGACGGCGAATGGGTCGCACTCGTTTACGAGGAGATCGACGGCCGGCAGCCCACCGTGCCCTGGTGGCCGGACGAGCTGGAACGGGTGGCCGCCACGCTGTCCGACCTGGGCGCCGCGCTGCGACCCTCGCCGTTGCCTGATGCCCCCGGCTTCGCGGAGATGGAAGGCAATGCCGCCTTCCTGGGCGGCTGGCGGCGGCTTGCCGCTTCCCCGCCCCCCGATGTCGATTCATGGTTCTGCCATCAGCTGCACCGCCTTGCCGCTGAAGGGACGGACCTGGCCGAGCTCGTGGGAGGGGACGCGCTGCTCCACACCGACCTCCGCTCCGACAACCTGCTGCTCACGTCCGACGGGGGCGTGGTCGTCATCGACTGGGCCTGGACCTGCAACGGCGCGCCGTGGCTGGACCTGCTGCTGTTCGCGGCGACGGTCAATGCGGAGGGGGGCGGGGACGCGGAGCGGCTCGTCCGCACTCACCCGCTGACCCGCGACGTGGCGCCAGCCTGCATCGACGTCGTCCTGCTGGCCGCGGCCGGCAGCTACTGGTGGATGTCGCTTGGCTCCGAGGACCCGGCGATGCCGGGCGGGCGGGCCAACCAGCGGGCGTACGCCCACGCAACACTCCGCTGGGTCCGGCGCCGCATCGGCGGGTGATCGCCTGTGCTCAGGCCGGCGCGGCCCGGCTTCGTGTTGCCGTGAGTGCCCGCGCCCGCGACTAGCCGGTGCTCTGCGCCGTCGCGTAGAACCGGATCTCGGACAGGTCCCCCGTGAAGTAGCTGGCGTGGATCGCGCTCGTTCCGCCGGGCGCGTTGATCCAGGCATCGGTGTTGAACACGCCCGCTCCGGCGAAGTCGAGCGGATCGACGTTCTGGATCGTCCCGTTCTGGCTGCCGACGCGCACGCCGTCGAGGAACAGCGTCTGGGTCGTGGCGGCCCCGGCGAGCGTGGCGGTGTGCCAGTTCCCGTCGTTGACGACGGTCGCGCTGACGATGGGCTTGACGGCGCCGGTCCAGTACTGCGCGTACAGCTTGCCGTCCGTGCCGATGTACATCACCGGCATCGCGCCGCTGTTGAGGTTGGCCGGCACGTCGTGGCCAGTCGAGACCAGGATGCCGTTGGTGCCAGCCGTCGCCTTGAACGTGACGCCCAGCGTGAGGCTGTCGCCGCCCGAGATCATCTGCTGGGGCAGGGTCAGGTAGCCGCTGGTCCCGTTCAGCGCGACCACGGTGCCGTGCGTCGCGTCCGTCGCCCAGCTCGCCCCGCTGGACAGTGTGGCGCTGGCTCCGCCCACGATGTCCGCCGCCGTGGTGCCGGAGCCGTCGGTCAGCGGCCAGTCGTGGGTGATCCCGGCGGCGGCGCCGAGCGTGACCGGGCTGCCGAACGTGGCCAGCCCCGCGCTGGTGGGCGCGGCGCCCGGATAGTCGATCACACGGCCGGCCGTGGTGGTGACGACCAGGTCGGGGAAGCCCGTGCCGCGCAGGTCGCCCGGGGAGGCGGCCGCCGGGTACAGGGCCCTTGGGAACGTGACGCTGCCGGGGATGGGAAGGGCGGTGCCGCTGCTCGGGGTGCCGAGGTTGACCGGGAACCCGCTGGCGTCGAACGTGATCGTGTACTGGAGGATCGCGCCGGTCGCATTGTCTCGCGCCCACAGCGCCGGCTTGCCGTTCACGGTGCCGGGCGCCAGCAGCGTGACGCCGCCCCAGCCGCTGGTGCCGAGCTGGATCGCGGTGCCCAGGTAGAACTGGCTCGTCTGGCCCTGGTAGTACCAGAGGCTGTCGCCCTCGACGGTCAGCATCCCGGGGGCGCCGTTGTCGAAGATCGGCACAGACGTGCCTGCGTAGAAGTCGCCGACGGCCAGCAGCTGGGTCAGTGTGCTCCAGTCGGTGTTGTCGTAGCCGGCGCAGCTGCCCGTGCTGGTGGTGGCGCAGGCCGTGTTGGGATTGTCGGGACTGGTGGGGCTGATGTTCACCGCGTCGGTGACGACGTCGGCCTTGGTGACGGTCACCACGTTGCCGGTGTTCTCGAACGGGTTGGTGCCCGAGTTCTTGTAGAGGTACAGGCCGTGGTTGGCCGAGTCGTACGCCCAGAGGTCGTCGACGCCCTGGTTGGTGAACGACCCCCGGTGCGTGAGCACGAACTTGTTCCAGGGGGTGCCCAGTCCGTCGGGGCTGTCGGCGGGAACGCTCAGGGTGACCGGCGTGGCGGCCGGGTCGGCGTTGCCGAGGAACTCGACCAGGTCCCCGGCGCTGGTGGCCGTGACCAGGTCCGCGATCCCGTCACCGCTGACGTCGCCAGCCGAGACCTTCTGGGCCGGGTTCCACGGCACATAGAAGCTGTACTGCGACTGCCCCGAGGCGTTGCCGGCGTTGTCCAGCGCCTTCGCGTACAGGGTGTGCGTGCCCCACTGCGGCGGGGTGACGCTCACCGCCAGCGAGCCGGAGCTGGGCGTGACGGTGAAGCCGCTGCTCGGGACCGGGCTGTCCAGCGAGAACGCGAAGCCCTTCATCCCCGAGCCCGCTCCACTGTTCGGGTTGGGGTCCGAACTGGTCAGCGTCAGGGTGCCGGTCTGGCCGTTGGTCTTCGTGCTGGGGGTGCCGCTGCCCGAGGGCGGGAAGTCGGTGGACGTGATCGTTGGGTTCGTCGGAGGCGTCTGGTCGACGATGAACTCGCAGGTCGTGGACGCCCCCGACTTGAAGTACTGGTCGTTGGCCACGACAGACCAGGTGTAGTGGTGGCCGTCCGTGAGGTTCGGCGTGTGCACGGAGACCGCGGTGCCGCCGCTGCCGGTGGTGACGAAGCCGGTGGAGGTGAGGGTGGCGGCGGTGGTGCCGGTCGTGGCGTCGCTCAGCGTGAAGATCCCGTCCATCTGAGCCGCGGCGATCGGGCTCGACAGCGTCGCCGACAGCGTGGCGACGTGCGCGCCGCCGAGATTGGTGAGCCCGAGGAATCCGGGGCCGGCGCTGCCGCAGCCCTGGTCGACGGCGCCCGCGCTGTTGACCGGGGCGGGGCTGGCCTGCAGATTGCCGGGGGCGTTGGGCTTGATGTCGTAGACGGTCAGGACCGACGGGTTGTTGTTGAACCGCTCCAGGCTGTGGCTGCCGGCGGTCTCGTTGCCATACATGCCGAACGTGAGGTTGGTGAAGTTGCCGGCGGCCACCTTCAACATCGCTTCCTTCATGTCGAAATCCCCGGGCACGATGCCGCCCGAGCACATGGTCCCGGCGGTGTTGCCCACCGACTTGAGCGTCTTGGTGGTGATGGGGTTGCCGCGCGAGTCCACGGTGGGCTGGTCGTTCCAGTTGATGCCCGAGAAGATCTTGCTGGTCCACTTGACGGCGATGCTCTCGGAGCCCTGCCCGCAGGAGTTCCAGGCCGAGAACACCTCGTTGATCTTCAGGGTGGACGACGTGATCACGAAGTTGGGATTCAGGGCGCTGGTGTCGACCTGGTAGAAGGAGCGGAATGCGCCGATGCACGAGTCGAAGTCGTTCTGACCGACGCCCGGCTGCGAGACGTTGTCGTAGTACGTGAACGTCCGGCAGGCGGAGGCGCCCTGCACCTGAGCGTAGTGCTGCCTCCCGCTGGGGCTGGTCGGCAGGTTCCACGTCGGGTCCAGGTACAGCGGGTACACCGGCACCGCGCGGAGCGCCGAAGGGTCGCCGCCCAGGGTCAGCCCGCCGGCGTCGACACTGACCGGAAGCGCCGCCACGTGGGCCTGCCGGCCGGGTCCGCTCGCGCTGGAGCGAGCGGTCGTCACGGTGCCGTTCTCCGCGGCGTCGTCGACGGCCGCGGCACCGGTGGCCGAATCCCACATCGCCGCGGGGGGCGAGGTCATGACCGCCTGGCCGCTGGTAACGTCCACCGCCTGGAGGTTGCCGGAGCCGTCCGCCGCCAGCCGGAGCCCGCGCAGCGCGGCCGTGAACCGCAGGCTCGAGGCGGCGGCCGCCGCGGCGGCGTCGTGGACGACGAACACCTCGCTGAACCCGCCGGAAGTCTGAGCGGTGACCACCAGGTCGATCCCCCGGTAGACGCCGGTGTACGTCGCCGTGGCGCCGGAGAGGAGCGGCGCGGGCAGCGCGACGGGGACTGAGAGCGCGAGGGCGTGTCCGGAGCGGTCGGCGACCGAGACCAGCGGGCCGCTCCCCCCACCCGACAGGGTCAGGGAGTTCGGCGTCGCGGTCGTCGAGATCGACCCGTCCGCGCGCTTCCGCAGCGTCGGATCGACGTCCACCCAGCCGCCCCAAGCGCTGCGCATCCGTGTCGGCAGCACGGTCGTCGTGAGGGTGAACGAGCCGTCCGGGTTGGCGACCGTGGTCGAGTCCTCGGTGGTCAGCGCGGCGATCGGAACTGCCCTGCCGGTCGACATGGCGGCCGCCCGAGCCGTCATGTGGGGATCGCCCGTGACCGCCCGGGAGGCCGCCTGCGCGGGGAGCGCGGGCAGGGCGGCTGCCGCCGCGCCGAGCGCCACGATGCCCACCTGGGACAGGACCTTGGAGAACTGGAGCCGACTCACGCGGGTCGCGACGTCAGACCACATCCTTGTCCCCTCCCAATGCATCGGCGCCCCGGATCTCAGCGCCGGCCGCCGGCATCGGCTACCGTACCCCACTTGCCGCGCATCTGGGGGTTCCCCGCGCGGTCCTGTCGGACGACAATGAGGGCGTCGAGAGGGCAGGGCGTGGGGCTGCCCGCTGGTCGGTGATGCGGAGGGGGGCTTGGGTGGTGGCCACACTTCGGTCGACCGGTTTGCACATGGGCAGGCGCGATCGACGCGCGCCCCGTGGCGTGGTTGCGTTCGGCGCTCTGGCGCTCCTGGCGCCGCTGCTCCTGGGAGCCTCTCCGCCAACCGGCGGGGCCGTCCCGGCGCAGCGGCTGTGGCGGCCCGGCGGGGTCCAGGCGACTCCCTCGGTCCCGGGCCATCCGGCGCGCCCGGCTTCGGCACGGCCGACGACCGTCACGCAGGGGCTGCCGGCGCGGCCGTTCGCAGCGCCGAGGGTCTCCTGGCCGGCCGGGAGCGCGAGCATGGCCGTGAGCGCCGCGCCTTCCCGGGCGGGATCGCTGCCCGTCACCGTGGCCTCGGCGGACGCCTCGGCCACCGGCGCACGTTCGGCGGCGGTCGCGTTCGCCTCGCACGACGCCGCGCTGCGGGCGGGCGTCAACGGCGTGCTGTTCACGGTCGAGCGGGCGGACGGCGCGGCCGCCGCGACGGCGCTCCAGGTGTCGCTCGACTACGTGGCGTTCGCGGCCGCGTACGGCGGCGGCTACGGCAGCCGGCTGCGGCTGGTCACGCTGCCGGCGTGCGCGCTGACCACTCCGGAGGTGGCGGCGTGCCGCGCACAGACCCCGCTGATGACGCGGAACGACACGCGGACGGGAACGCTCACCGCGCAGGTGCGGCTCGGCGACCCGCAGGTCGCGGCCGGCGGGGCGCGGCCGGCCGCGCAGGCCGCGGCGACCAGCGCGACCACGGTCGTGGCGGCCACATCGGGCACGACGGGCGGCGTCGGCGTCTACAGCGCGACGTCCCTCGCGCCGTCCGGCCAGTGGTCGGCGGGGAGCAACTCAGGGAGCTTCACGTACTCGTACCCGATCCAGGTCCCGCCGCCGCCCGGCGGATCGGCGCCGAACGTCACCCTCGCGTACGACTCCGGCAGCGTGGACGGCCGCACCTCGGCCGTCGCCGCGCAGGCCTCGTGGCTCGGAGACGGCTGGGAGTACACGCCCGGCTTCGTCGAGCGCTCCTACCTGCCCTGCTCGCAGGACGGCATCTCCAACTCGGGCGACCTCTGCTGGGGCGGCAACCAGGTCGTGCTCTCCCTGGGCGCCCACTCGTCGGTCCTGGTGCGCGACGACTCGAGCGGCACCTGGAAGCTGCAGAACGACGACGGCACGAAGGTAATCGCGCTGACCGGCGTCGACAACGGCGCCTGGCAGGGCGAGGCGTGGGAGGTCATCACGCCGGATGGGACCCAGTACTACTTCGGCCGCGACCACCTGCCGACCACCGACTCGACCGGGGCGGCCGCGCAGTCAGCGTGGACCGAGCCGATCTACTGCCCCAAGTCAGGCGACGGCCCGCCCGGATTGTCGTGCAACTCCTCGTCCGACGGCACGAAGTCGTTCGTCCCGAACATGTCCTGGCGCTGGAACCTGTCGTACGTGGTCGGCTCGCACGGCGACCTCCAGAGCTACTCGTGGGCGACGGAGACGAACTACTACGACCGCGGGTTCGGACAGGGCAACGGCACCGGGACCAACACCCTCTACACCCGCGGCGGGTACCTGCAGTCGATCTCCTACGGGTACCGGCTCGCCGACGCGATCGCCGCTGCGAAGCCGCTGGCCGTCGTCAACTTCGGCGTCTCCGAGCGCTGCATCACGACCTCGACCTTCACCAACTGCGCGAACTCGAACCTGAGCTCGTCCACGGCCTCGCACTGGCCGGACGTGCCCTTCGACCTGATCTGCGCGACCCAGTCCGGCTCGTGCTCGAACTACAACCCGACGTTCTTCACCACCAAGCGCCTGACGTCCATCACCACCCAGGTCCTGGTGGGCACCGCGTACCACACCGTGGACAGCTACGCGCTGTCCCAGATCTTCCCGGCGCCACAGGCGGGCGTGGTCTCCTGCACCAACGGCGACTGCGCGACCGACCAGGGTGACGGCACGGTGGCGGTCATGTGGCTCAGCTCCATCCAGCACACCGGCAGCGACACGCTGGGCGGCGGGAGCGCGGTCGGCCTTCCCGCGCTGACGTTCGTCGCGGACGAGATGCCGAACCGGGTGGACGGCGCGACGACCGGCACCGCCGCGCTCTACCGGCCGCGGATGGACTCGATCACGACCGAGTCCGGGGCGCAGATCGTCGTGTCCTACGCCCAGCCCCAGTGCTCCCGGGTGAGCAACGTCATGCCGGCGAGCGAGGACACGAACACGATGAGCTGCTTCCCGGCGTTCTGGACCCCGACCGACGGGACGGGGCCCATCGAGGACTGGTTCAACACGTACCCGGTCACGATGGTCACGGTCAACGACACGGTCGCGCCCCCGGCCTGGTCGGAAGCGCAGGTGACCGCGTACAAGTACGCGGGCATCGCGTGGCACCGGGACGACTCGCCGCTCACCAAGTCATCCCAGCGCGCCTGGGGGCAGTTCCGCGGCTACCGCACCGTGACGACCACCGCCGGGGTGGCGTCCGTCGAGGCGGTGCCCACCCAGACCGTCACGACCTACCTGCAGGGCATGGACGGCGACCACCTGAAGGATGGTTCGACGCGCTCGGTCACGGTCTCCGACTCGGTCGGCAACAGCGTGACGGACTCCGCGTGGCTGGAGGGGGAGGTCCTCGAGGCCCAGTCCCTGCTGGGCACTGGCGGGGCGGCGCAGACCAAGCAGGTGAACGGCCCGTGGACGTACTCCTCCACCGCCACGGAGTCGCAGGCGAACTCGATGCCCTCGCTGGTGGCGCGCATGCAGGCGACCGGCGAGTCGCGCGGCTACCTGCGCTGGCATGACGGCTCGTGGCGCAAGACCGAGACGGACACCACGTTCGACCACTCCGGGCGGGCCGTCACCTCGGACAACAAGGGCGACGGCACGCCGGCCGTGCCGGAGGTGTGCACCAGCACCTCCTACGCGCAGGACACGGGCCGCAACATGCTCACCTATCCGGACCGCGTCACGGCCGTCCAGGGTGCCTGCGGCACGACGGCGACCACGGCCAACACGGTGTCCGACACGCGGACCTTCTACGACTCGTCCACGTCGCTCGGCGCGCTGAGCGGCGCGGGTGACCCGACCGCAGTCGACGCGGTCGACTCGTACTCGGCGCCGGGGAGCCCGGCATACGTGACGCAGAGCACGTCCGCGGTGGACGCGTACGGCCGGCCGACGTCGGTCACCGACGCCGACGGCCACACCACCACGACGACCTACTCCACCCCGGGCGCGTCACCGGATACGGTGACGACGAAGAACCCGATGGGCTGGACCACCACGACGACCCTCGATCCCGGGCGCAACCTGCCCATCTCCGAGAGCGACGTCAACGGCGAGCTGACGACGAAGACGTACGACGGGCTCGGCCGGCTGACGGCCGCGTGGAGCCCGCTGCACTCCCAGTCGGGCGGCGCGAGCCCCGACGACAAGTTCGCGTACGCGGTCAGCAACAGCGTCGGGGTGCCGACGACCGTGACGACCTCGACGCTGCGCGACGACGGCAACTACAACAACGAAGTCAAGGTCTTCGACGGGCAGCTGCGGCTGATCCAGGACCAGGCTCCCACGAAGAGCGGCGCCATCGGGCGACTGCTGACCGACACGCACTACAACTCGCTCGCTCAGAGCGTGAAGACGACCGGCGCCTACTCCGACGCTTCCACCAACCCGACGACCACGCTGTTCGTGGCGCAGAACGACTCGGTGATCCCGGTGGAGTCCGAGTCCTTCTACGACGGGCTCGGGCGCCCGGTCAGGACACTCACGGTGGCGGACGGGGTAAACCAGTGGACGACCACCACCGGCTACCCTGGTGTTGACCAGACCGACGTGACCCCGCCCGCCGGCGGCACGCCGACGACCCGGTTCTCCGACGTGCTCGGACGCACGGCGGCGTCGTGGACCTACGTGGGCGCCGCGGCACCGACGGACAGCACCACCGACGCGGCCGTCGCGACGTACACGTTCACGCCGGCCGGATCCATCAGCACCATGCAGGACGCGGCCGGCAACACCTGGCGCTACTCGTACGACCTCCACGGCCGGCAGACGAAGCTGGTCGACCCGGGCAGCGGCACCAGCACCAGGACGTACTCCCCGGGCGGCGAGCTCCTCGCGACCACCGACGCCCGCGGCACCCAGCTCTCTTACACGTACGACGCGCTGGGCCGCAAGACCGGCGAGTACAACACCACCGGGGGCGCGGGCGAGACCGCCTCGACCCAGCTGGCCGCCTGGACGTTCGACACGGTCGCCCGGGGCCAGCCCGCCTCCAACTCCAGGTACGCGAACGGCGCCGCCGACGCGACCCAGACGTACACCGAGACCGTGCTCGGCTACACAGCGATCTACCAGCCCACTGGCACGAGCGTCACCATCCCGTCCGCCGAGGGCGCGCTCGCGGGCACGTACCAGTCCACCATGCAGTACTCGGCGACGACCTCGACCCTCTCCGGCCAGCACTACCTGGCGGAGGGAGGCCTGCCAAAGGAGCAGGTCAACTTCTCCTATGACCTCGGCGGCACGCTGTCCGGGTTCGGCGGCAGCTTCGTGTACCTCAACAGCGTCTCGTACGACCCCTGGGGCCGCGTGCTGCAGACGAACTTCGGTGCCTTCGGCAAGCAGTTGGCTCGGACGCAGACCTACGACCAGCCCACCGGACGCCTGCTGACCCAGAGCGACGGGCTGCAGACCCTCTCCAGCCCGCTGGCCACCACGTCCTACACGTACACGCAGGCCGGGTCGATCACGTCCGAGACCACCAGTCAGAACGGCGTGGCGACCGCCGACACCCAGTGCTTCACCTACGACCGGCAGAATCGGCTCACGAGCGCCTGGACCGACACGAGCGGCGTCAACTCCTCGAGCAGCGCGCAGGTCTTCGGGATCGGCGGCTGCAAGGACTCGGCGCCGGTGGCGGGCAAGGTGACCGGCGGCCCGGCGCCCTACTGGCAGTCGTACAGCTACGACGCGCTCGGCGACCGGGTCGACGAGACGTCCCACGACACGTCGGTCAGCAGCACAGCCAACAACGTCACCCAGACCCTCACGTACAACGGCTACAACGCGGGTACCGGCGCCACCACGGCGGCGAGCCAGCCCGGCGCGGTTCAGTCGGTCACCACGAGTGGACCCGGCGGGACGACCACGAGCGGCTACACATACGACGCCTCCGGCAACACGCTGACCCGGCTCGGGCAGTCGTTCACGTACGACGCCGAGGAGCACACGAAGAGCGTCACCAGCACCGCCACGAACACCACCAGCCAGTACCTGTATGCGGGCGACGGCAGCCTGCTGATCCAGCGAGACCCGGCCGCCAGCCTCGTCACGCTGTACCTGCCGTACGGCGAGGAGATCCACCTCAACACGGGCGCCGCCACGCTGTCGGGCCTGCGGTCCTACACGGCCAGCCCCGACGGCATCGTGCTGGTGCGCTCATCGGCGGGCACGCTCACCTATGAGCTGACGGACTCCCGCGGGACCGCGACCACCAGCGTCGACGCGAGCAGTCTGGCGGTGACGCGCCGGTATGTGGATCCCTACGGCAGCGCCCGGGGAGCGCCTGCTCCCGGTTGGCCGGACCAGCGCGGCTACCTGGGCAAGCCCACCGACCCGACGTCGGGCCTGAGCCTGCTGGGCGCGCGTCAGTACGATTCGGTGACCGGCCGCTTCCTGTCGGTGGACCCGATCCTGGAGGCCGGCGACCACCGGCAGATGGACGGCTACGCCTACTCGGGCGACGACCCCGTCAACACGAGCGATCCCACCGGCCTGATGATCTGGTGCGACGGCGGCCCGTGCGGCTACGTGCCGCGGCCGCGTCCGGTCGCGCCGCCTCCGCCGCCTCCGCCGCGCCCGTCGACCGGTCCCGATTACTTCATCTTCGAGTTCGACTTCTCGTTCAAGATCCCGATCCAGATCCCCTACCTGGCCCCGTACAGGCCGATCGCCCCCATCACGTACCTCAACCCGTACCCGCCCCCCAGGCCCACCCTGAAGCCGCCCCGGCTCAACATCGGCAGCCTCATCAGCCCGTGCGGCCAGCTCGGCTTCGGCGCCACGTTCTGCACGAGGCCGTCGAACCCGTTCGCCGGCCTGGGCCAGATGTTCGGTCAGAACCAGGCGAAGGAGCGCGGAGGGGTGCAGCCGCTCCCGGGCTGGACCCAGCTGTCGCCGCAGATCGGCCTGTTCACCAGGACGATCTACGTTCCGGTCACGGTGTCCATCAGCTACATCCACGCCCGGAACGGCCACTCGTTCCTGGCCGTCGCCGCGGGGCCCTCGACCGGCAACTGGACGGAGCCGGAGACCGACGCGTCCGTGTCGGTACGCATGGGGTACTTCGCAGACAGCAAGCCGCTGAGCAGCGGCGAGATCGACCACGAGCTGGCGGGGCCCTTCATCGCGGCGGGCGGCAACGTCGCGCTGGGCTCGGCGGCGGTGGTCAAGAACTTCCAGCACGGGATGGCCGAGGAGTTCGGCATCGCCGGGACCCGGAGCCTGGCGGCCGGCGCCGTGATGGTCGGCTACAGCTGGCGAATCGGCTAGTCGAGCAGTCCCTCCCCCGCGCGGGGGAGGGACTCGCAAGACCCGGAGAAGGGCGTTCCCATAACCAGCGCGGAGCCGGACGGCGGCAGCGACGGTTTCCGTGTAGTCGACCGCGACCTCGGTCGACGAGGCCGACCCGACTGTCAGGGTCGTCCCGCTCGACGGCTTCCCTCGCGGCTGATCGGCCTGGCCTGGCACCGGGACCGCCTCCGCTCTCCCGCGCTGGAAGGGTTCGTGGAGCGAGCGCGCGCCGTCTGCGCCGGCCTGGAGGGACGGCGCGCGGCGGTCTGACGCGCGCAACCGGCTGAGCGTCTCCGGGCCAGTCCAGGAAGTCCCGGCTGCGGCGTGGGCGTCGACTCCTGAGACAGGACCGTCCCTGTCGGTGAAGTGTCCGGTCTCTGTCATTGGCCGCCGGCCGGCCGCCGCCTAGCGTGTTCCGGGACGGCGCCCGTCCCGGGCGCTGAGCGCAAGTGGAGGAAGGTCGACTTGAAGAGCAATCGGAACCCCTGGCTGGTCCTGCTCGTCGTGTGCGTCGGCACGTTCATCATCCTTCTCAACGCGACGATCGTGAACGTGGCGATCCCGACGATGCTCTCGTCCCTGAAGGCGAGCCTCGACCAGGTCCTCTGGGTCGTCAACGCCTACCTGCTGACCTTCGCGGTCCTGCTCCTCACGGGATCCAGGCTCGGCGACATCTTCGGCCAGCGCAACGTCTTCATCGCGGGGCTGGCGGTCTTCTCGGCCGCGGCGGCCCTGTCGGGCCTGGCCCGCAGCCCGAACGAGCTCATCGCCGCGCAGGTGGCGATGGGCATCGGGGCGGCCCTGCTCACGCCGCAACCGCTCGTCATCATCTCCGCCGTCTTCCCGCTGGAACGGCGGGGTGCCGCCATCGGCATCCTCAGCGGAGTGACGGGCCTCGCGGCCCTCGCCGGCCCGGTCCTGGGCGGGCTCATCGTCACCGACCTGGATTGGCGGTGGGTGTTCTTCCTCCTCGTTCCGATCGGCGCGGCCGGAATCGTCCTCGCGTACCTGCTGGTCCCCGACCTGCGCCCGGGCGCGCGGCACCGGCTCGACCTCGTGGGTGTGGTGCTGGCCAGCGCCGGATTGTTCGGGATCGTCTTCGGGCTCATCGAAGGACAGCGCTACGAGTGGGGCGCGGTCGCGGGGTCCGTGATCACGATTCCCGAGATCATCGGCGCCGGCATCGTCGCCATGGCGCTGTTCCTTCTCTGGGAGGGCAGGGGAGCGGAGCCGCTGATCCCGCTCTCGATCTTCCGCAGCCGCAACTTCTCGGTGATGGTCTGGCTCAACGGACTCCTCTTCTTCGCGCTCTTCGGGTTGCTTTTCACGACCACGATCGACCTCCAGTCGGTTCTCGGCATGAGTGCGATCCAGGCCGGTCTGACGACCATCCCGCTGACGGTCGCTCTGATCTTGGTCGCGCCGCTTGCGGGCCGCCTGACGGATCGGTTCGGAGGCCGCTACGTTCTGCTGGCCGGCTTCCTCCTGCTCGGCACCGGCATCGCCGCGGTCGCGATCACCGAGTCCGCCAGCGCGACCTCGCTCACGTTTGCGATCCCACTGGCGTTGACCGGCCTCGGGATGGGCAGCGTGATCGCGCCCGTCATGACCGAGGCCATGAACGAGGTCGCGCCCGCGCTCGCGGGAGCGGCTTCGGGAGTTCTCAACACCACGCGCCAGCTCGGCAGCGCCGTCGGACTCGCGGTGACCGGAGCCGTTCTCCAGAACCGGCTCTCGAGCGCGCTCCACGACCGCGCGGTCGCCGAGTCCGCACACCAGGCGTTTGTCAACGGCTACACGGCCGCGATGCGATCGACGCTCGGCGTCGCTGTGGTCGCCGTCGCGGTCGGCGCCGTCAGCTGCATGCTGATCGCCAGGCGTGTCAGGGTCTCGGCAACGCCCGACCGGCGCGACGTCCGCGTCGCCGTGGAGACCTCGTCGTGACGGGCTCGCTGAACCAGAGTCTCGTGATCGTCTGGACGGACCGCGAGCCGGCCGAAGGTGGCCTGGCCGACGCCGCTCGCGAGCGGGCGGGTCAGCTCCTCGCCGCGGGGCCCGTGCACGACGTTTCGGAGCTGGACTCGCGACCCGCTCCCGCGGGCCTGGTCATCGCGCGGTTCGGCAACGCCGAGAGCGCCGGCGCGTGGCTCGCCGCGGCAGGTGACCAGATCGACGGTACCGCGCTGCTCGTGGCCGGCGCGACGGAGCCGGTGTGGTGGCCGCCCGAGATGGAGGCTCAGCGTCCGGGTTGGTCTCTCCGAGCGGAATTCCCTGCCGATCGCCTCGGCCAATTCGTCTGCGTCTGGGTCGACCCCATCATCGATCCTCAGCAGTTCCTCGACTACTCGGTGCACTATCGCTGGACGGTCGAGCAGGCCGGCGGGGTGGTGCTGGTCCCGGGACGCAGGCCCAGCCAGGTCGTGCTGCGCGGAGGGCCCGGGCCGCAGGCGATGGCGCTGATGGCGTGGCCCGCCGACGGCGACTCGCGCCGTGAGTGGTACGAGGGTGCGGCGTACCGTCCGTATCGCGAGCAGCGGCACCGGGCGTCGCGGACCAGCAACGTCAGCGTCCGCCGGCACGCACACGGGGATGGCTGACCTTCCGCCGGGCCTGTGGCATGATCGCCCCGATGGGCGGTCTCGGGGCCCGAATCCGCGGCTGGCGCGCTGGCCTGGGGCTCTCCCAGGAGGCGCTCGCCGAGGCGGTCGGCGTCTCGCCCCGGAGCATCAACCGCTGGGAGCAGGACCAGTCTGAGCCTCAGCCGGAGCACCGGCGGCGCCTGGCCCGGCTCTTCGGGGTCGAGCTCGGCGACCTGGTCCCGGCGCACCCGCCGGGCCCGCCGTGGCACGTCCCGCTGCGCCGCAACCTGCTGTTCACCGGTCGCGAGGCCGACCTCGACCGACTCCGCGAGGCGCTGGCGCCAGGGTCGGCATCGTCGCGCCTCGTCGCTCTGACCGGGCTGCCTGGTGTGGGCAAGACCCAGACCGCGCTGGAGTTCGCGTACAGGCACGCCGACCGCTACACCGGCGTCTTCTGGCTGCCCGCGGACACCCGTGACGGCTGCCTCGCGGCGCTCGGAGAGCTGGCCGCGGCGCTGGACCTGGCGCTGGGCCCCGACCCCGACCAGCGGTACATCCACGCCCAGGTCGGCCGCTGGTTCCGGCAGCACCACGGCTGGCTGCTCGTTCTCGACAACCTGGAGGACCCGGCGCTGCTGGACGAGGTCGTGCCCGCGGGTCACGGCTCGATCCTGCTCACGACGCGCGCCCGAGCCATCGGGACCGCCGGCGAGCGTCTCGAGCTGACGCCGATGTCCCGGGAAGTGGGCAGCCGCTTCCTGCTTCGCCGCGCCAGGGTGGTGGCGTCCGAGGCCGAGCTGGACGGCGCCTCCGCGGCGGACCGGGCGACGGCCGAGATCCTGGTCAGCCGGCTCGGCGGCCTGCCTCTGGCCCTGGACCAGGCCGGCGCATACATGGAGGAGACCGGCTGCGGCCTGTACCGCTACCTGGACAGGTTCCAGGCTGAGCAGCGCGCGCTGATGGACCGCCGCGGGCGGCTGACGGGCGACCACCCGGAGTCCGTCGCGACCACGATCGAGCTGGCCGGGCGGCGGGTCGAGCGGATGAACCCCGCCGCCGGCGACCTGCTCCGCCTGTGCGCCTTCCTGCACCCCGACGCGATCCCTCTGGAGATCGTGAACGGGGAAGCAGATCCGATCGGCGTGGACGAGGCGCTGGCCGACCTGGCCACGCTGTCCCTCGTGCAGCGCGACCCCCTTTCGGACACGCTGACGCTGCATCGGCTGGTCCAGGAGGTGGTCCGGACCGCGCTGCCGCCGGATGAGGAGCGGCGCTGGG
>Ga0126369_10001631_pt1 | contig 15660 bp, 12 predicted proteins | sample PanSoiMetaPlot_1_FD_109646 | JGI IMG/M metagenome (GOLD analysis project Ga0126369, IMG submission 109646) | Tropical forest soil microbial communities from Panama - MetaG Plot_1 | ecosystem: Environmental > Terrestrial > Soil > Tropical forest > Bulk soil | place: Panama | collected 2016-02-17 | reverse complement strand
TGATTTACAACGCGTTGATCAGCAGCGCCTTTTTGACCGCTTGTGCTAGTTTCGTGCAAGGGATGCCGTTCGCCGGCATGATTACGATCCTGTTGTCGGGTGGTTTTTTCCGTTCGCTGCAATTCACCGCGATCAACACCATCGCCTATGCCGAGATCGAACCGGCGAAGATGAGCCGCGCCACCGCAATGGTCGCAGCCGCGCAACAGCTGTCATTGTCGACGGGCGTCGCCGTCGGCGCGCTGGTCGTCGAATTGACGTTGCGGCTGAAGCACTCGCCGGCGATGGGCATCAACGATTTTCCGCCGGCCTTCGTGATCGTCGGGCTGTTGTCTGCGAGCGCAGTGTTTATTTTCATGCGGCTGCCGCACGACGCCGGCGCCGAGCTTGCCGGAAGGAAGGCGGAGACCGGGTGAAGCGCCAAGTAGCGGCGCTAACCGCGAAACCCTTGCGCCAACAGATAGAGTTCCGCCGAATCGGTGCGGCTCGCCGGCGGCTTGACGTGCTTGACGCTTGAGAAATCGCGCTTGAGCTCGGCAAGGAGCCGAGCCTCGGTGCCGCCTTGGAGGACCTTGCACAGAAACGCACCGCGCGGAGCGAGCACCTGACGTGCGAAGTCGGCGGCGGCTTCCGCGAGCGCCATGATGCGTAAATGGTCGGTCTGGCGATGCCCGGTCGCATTTGCCGCCATATCCGACAGTACGACGTCCGCGGTCGGTTGATCCTTTCCTCGGGCCTTGCCTTCCCTGCCGCCGCCGAGCAGCGCTTCGAGACGCTCCGGCGCCGACGGATCGAGAAAGTCAAGCTGCAGGAATTCGACGCCGGGAATGGCCTTCATATCCAGAACGTCAAGTGCGACGACCCGACCGCTCGTGCCGACGCGGCGAGCGGCGATCTCGCTCCACCCGCCGGGCGCGGCGCCGAGATCGACGACGCGTGCGCCGGGTCTGAGCAGTTTATACCGCTCGTCGATTTCGGCGAGCTTGTACGCCGCGCGCGAGCGCAGGCCGTCGCGTTTGGCGCGCGACACATAAGGATCGCTGATCTGACGCGTGAGCCAGGCCCGCGACGACGCGGTCCTGCGTTTTTGATCCTTTAGCCGCGCCATTGCCCCTCCGGCGGCCGCTTTAAAGGCAAATTTGTTCGAGCATGATTTTTTCCGAAAACCGGTATCCACTTTTCGGGATCATGCTCTGGCCTCGCCCCAGACGCCGTCCTCGCGCATCATTTCGACCAGCATGCCTTCGCGCAGCCCGCGATCGGCGACGCGCAATCGCTGGCACGGGAAGGCGCGGCGAATGGCATCGAGAATGGCGCAGCCCGCAAGCACAAGATCAGCGCGCTCGGCGCCGATGCATGGATTGGCCGCGCGTTGCTCGAAACTCATCGCCATGAGTTCGGCGACCACACGCGAGATTTCGTCGTCGCTGAGCCAGCAACCGTCGACGCGCCGGCGGTCGTAACGCGGCAGGCGCAGGAAAACACCTGCGATTGTGGTAACGGTGCCCGAGGTGCCGAGCATATGAAAAGCGCCCAGATCCGTGCCATGTTCGGCGGCGAAGCGATCGACCAGCACAGCGACCTCCTCGACCATGGCTTGATAGATTTCGCCGGAGACGGTTTTCCCGCCATAGCGCTCGGCCAGCGTCACGACGCCGACCGGCAGCGAGGCCCAGCCGACAATGTCCGGGCTTGGCGGTCCGCTTCTTCCGGGATGCGAGCGATTAAGCCGAACCAGTTCCGACGATCCGCCGCCAATATCGAACAGGATGATGCCGCTCGCCTGAGGATCGAACAGCTCGGTGCAGCCGGTCGCCGCGAGTCTCGCTTCAGTGGCGGAATCGATGATTTCAAGCTCGAGCCCGGCTTCTTTGGCCACGCGGGAGCGAAACTCCTCGCCGTTCTCGGCGGCCCGACAGGCAGCCGTGGCAATGAGGCGAGCCCTGCCGACGCCCCGGGCGCGCATTTTCTGCCGGCAGACGCCGAGCGCTTCGACGGCGCGCATGATTGCCGCCTCGCTGATGCGCCCGGAAGCCGCGACACCCTCGCCGAGACGAATGATGCGTGAGAAAGCATCGACGACGCGAAAGCCGTCGAAGGTCGGACGCGCCACCAGCAAACGGCAATTATTGGTGCCAAGATCGAGCGCGGCATAAGTCCCGGCGTCGTCTGACGCGACGGGGGCGCGCCAATGGTCGCGGGGGTCGCGACGAATGCCATATGGCGTTCTTCGACCCCAGCGAGACCGGCGCTTGGTCCCATTGGCGTCGAGGCCGCCCCGCGTGGCCTCGTCGTTCATTCCAATGCCTTCCTGCCGCGCCGGAACCGCAATGAAACGGGCTCAACGGCAACGGTCTATTGTTACAAAGCCTAAATCGGCCGAAATGTAACAGGGGTGGAATACAGGGCAATACCGTGCTTGCTGCGCCTATGAGCTATGTTTGGCGGCCGGTTGCTGGGCCGCGCTAAGTTCTTTATTTGAAACGGGTCTAAGACCTTCCGGACCTGATCGTCATGAATTTGCAGGGACTTTCCAAACAGGCCGAGCAAACGGCCGAGGACCGACTTGCAATCGAGAAATTTGCCGTCGGCCAATCCGTGCCGCGGCTGGAAGATCCGATGCTGGTCCGCGGCCAGGGACGCTACACCGACGACGTCAGTCTGCCCGGGCAGGCCCATGGCGTCATGGTTCGCAGCCGCAATGCGCACGGCATCATCCGCGGTGTCGAGACCAAGGCGGCTTCACAGATGCCGGGCGTACTCGCGGTTTACACGGGCGCCGATCTGAAAGATTACGGTCCGCTGAAATGTGTCGTGGGGCTGAATAATCGCGACGGATCGCCGCTGAAGAAACCACGGCGCGATGCGCTGCCGACCGATCGCGTGCGATATGTCGGCGATCCCGTTGCCTGCGTGATCGCCGACACTTTGGCGCAGGCGAAAGACGCCGCTGAAGCCGTTGTGGTCGATATCGAGCCCCTGCCCGCGGTGATTTCGGCAGAGGAAGCCGCGCGTGACGGCGCACCACAGCTCTACGACGATGTGCCCAATAACGTCGTGCTCGATTATCACTACGGCGACGCCGAGGCGGTGAAGGCCGCATTTGCGCGCGCTGCGCATGTGACCCGAATGAACATGGTGAACAGCCGTCTCGCGGTCAACACAATCGAGCCGCGGGTTGCGGTCGCGTCGCATGATGGCGAGCGGTTTACGCTTTACGTTCCGTCGCAGGGCGTGCTCGGGATGCGCGCGCATCTTGCCGAGGCGCTCGGCGTCGACGTCAAGAACGTGCATGTGCTGACCGGTCAGGTCGGCGGCTCGTTCGGCATGAAGGCCGGGATGTTTCCCGAATATATTTGTCTCCTTCACGCCGCACGCGCGCTCGGGCGCCCGGTGAAATGGACCGACGAGCGCTCTGGCAGCTTCGTTTCGGACGGGCATGGCCGCGCCAACGAAGTGATCGGCGAACTGGCGCTCGACGCCGAAGGCAATTTCCTCGCGGTGCGGCTGACAAACTTCGCAAATATGGGAGCCTATCTGAGTCAATTCGGTCCACTGTTCGGCACGCTCAATTGCGTGAAGAACGCGCAAGGCATGTACCGGACGCCGTTGATGGAAGTTTCGACCAAATGCGTGCTCACCAATACAACGCAGGTGACGGCCTATCGCGGGGCCGGCCGGCCGGAGGGCAACTATTATATGGAGCGGCTGGTCGACGCTGCCGCCGCCGAAATGGGTATCGATCGCGTCGCGCTGCGGCGGCGCAATCAGATTCGGCGGCAGGAATTGCCGCGGCAGGTGGCCTCCTCTTCCAATTACGATAGCGGTGATTTCATTGCGCTCACAAAACACGCGCTCGAACTCGCCGACAGCAAAGGCTTCGCTCGCCGCAAGCGCGAGAGCCGCAAGCGCGGCAAGCTGCGCGGGCTGGGCGTGACCAATTATCTCGAAGTGACGGCGCCGCCGGCCAAGGAACTGGCCGGCATCGCTTTCAATGCCGACGGCAGCGTCAGCCTCACCACGGGCACGCTCGATTTCGGCATGGGCCATGCCACGCCATTCGCTCAGGTGTTAAGCGATCAGCTTGGCGTCCCGGTCGAGAAAGTGAAGCTCGTCCAGGGCGATAGCGACAGACTTCCGGTCGGCGGGGGCTCCGGCGGTTCGAAGTCGCTGATGCATAGCGGTACCGCGATCGTGCAAGGCGCCGCGAAGGTTGTCGAAAACGGCAAGCAGCTCGCAGCCTACGCGCTCGAAGCGGCGGCCGCGGATATCGCATTCGAACGCGGACGCTTTGTCATTGTCGGAACTGATCGCGCGATTTCCATCATGGAGCTCGCACAAAAGCTGCATAGCGGCCTCAAGCCGCCGGCCGACGTTCCGCAATCGCTTGACGTAGTGCACATCAGCGACGGACCGGGTGCGTCGACCTATCCGAACGGCTGCCACGTCGCCGAAGTCGAGGTCGATCCGCAGACCGGCTTTGTCGAACTCGTCAAATATTCGTGCGTCAACGATTTCGGCACGCTGGTCAATCCGATGATCGTGGAAGGACAGCTGCATGGCGGCGTCGTGCAAGGCATCGGTCAAGCCTATATGGAGCAGGCGGTCTATGACGAAGAGGGTCAGTTATTGACCGGTTCGTTCATGGACTATGCGATGCCGCGCGCCGCCGACGTTCCGTCTTTCGCGATCGCCGATCATGGCGTACCGACCAAGACCAATCCGCTGGGTGTCAAAGGTGTCGGCGAAGCCGGCTGCGCCGGCGGTTTGCCCTGCGCAATGAATGCGGTGCTCGACGCGCTGGCGGATTCTGGCGTGCGCCACCTCGACATGCCATTGACACCGTTCCGAATCTGGCAGGCGCTGCAGACGGCAAAGTCATCCCGTCCGCAATGACGCAATTCATTTCAGTTCGCACGATGCCTTCGGCCGAATCGCGGCTGATTGCCGGCGTCTGCGCCGCGCACCTGATGAGCCATTATTATCTGCTGATGCTGGCGCCTTTGCTGGCCTTTGTGCGCGCCGACTTTAACGTCAGCTACACCGAGCTCGCGCTCGCCCTCACAGTGTTCAATGTGGTCTCCGGGGTGTTGCAGACGCCGGTCGGGTTTTTGGTCGATCGCATCGGCGCGCGCGTCGTCCTGATCGTCGGACTGGCGCTGAGCAGTGCGGCCTTTGCGATTGCCGGCGTGTTCAATTCATATTGGGTCTTCATTGCCATGTACGGCGTCGCGGGCCTCGGTAACACCGCTTATCATCCGGCGGACTATTCGCTGCTGTCACATCACTCTCCGCCCGAGCGGCTCAGTCATATTTTTGCGTTCCACACCTTCGCCGGTATGCTCGGCTCCGCCATCGCGCCGGTGACGCTCTTGGCGATGCAGAGCTTCTTCGGCTGGCGCGGCGCCTATATCGGCGCCGCGATTTTCGGCCTGGTCGTTCTCGCGATGCTGCTTGCGCAACCGGAACCCGTCGCCGAGCAGCGTCGCGCCGGCAGAAGTGGCAAGCGCGGCCCGTCCCCCGTGGTGGGGTGGCATTTTCTGCTGTCGCCCGCCATCCTGCTCAATCTCGCCTTTTTTGTTCTGACCTCGCTTATGGGCAACGGGCTCAACACCTATCTCGTGGTCGCCCTCGGCGCGTTACACGGCACGCCCACGGCTGTCGCCAATATCGCGCTCACGAGCTTGCTCGCCATGAATGCCGTCGGCGTGCTGGCCGGCGGCGCGCTAGCCGGACGGATCCGCCAGCACGCCCTGATTGCGGCTTCGGGCCTCACCATTGCGGGCATCGTGACCGCGCTGATCGGCGCTTTCGATCTTCCATCGGCCGCGCTTATTGGCTTGACCGGCTTGAGCGGCTTTTCCGTCGGCACCACCTATCCGTCGCGTGACATGCTGGTGCGTGCGGTTACCCCGCCTGGAGCCTTCGGCGCGGTGTTTGGCTTTGTCTCGACCGGCTTCAACATTGGCGCGAGCATTGCACCGGTCGTCTATGGCATGCTGATGGACCGTGGGCAGCCGCGCAGCATTTTCTTTTTATCCGCTGCCGTCAGCCTGGTCTGCGTTTCCACCGTGACGTTTAGACTGTCGCGCCGCCGGGCGGAGTGAACTTTTTGTGTGGGCCGATGCGCTTGCCGGCGATTTGTAAGCGCGAGACAATGCGGCGAGACAACGCCGCGACAGGCGCGCGATAATCGTCCGGGGATCGCCAATGAAGCTTTGCCGTTACGAAGATGACAGGCTCGGGATCGTGCGCGGCGATCTCGTGCATGATGTCACACAGGTGCAAACCGAAATCCGAAACGCCGCGGCTTATGCCATGAAAGGCGATGCCGTCGTCGCGGCACTGCCGCAGTGGCGCGAGCGGCTTGAGCGGCTCGCCGACCGGACGCCTGGCAAAGCTTTGGCGCAGCTCAAGCTTCTGGCGCCGGTGGCGCGGCCCACGAAATTGTCCTGCGCCCCCACTAATTACCAAGCGCACATCAACGAAATGACCGCCGCGGCGGCCCAGCCGGGTTCGCAAGTTGTCACGACGCAGTCGATCAAGATCGGCGAAGCCGGCATGTTTCTCAAAGCGAATTCGGCTCTGGTCGGTCCGGCCGAGGGCATTGCCATTCGCTTCCCCGAGCGCCGCAACGATCACGAGGCCGAGATCGTGATGGTGATCGGAAAAGCGGGCAGCGATATTCCCCGCGCACGCGCTCTCGACCATGTTGCCGGCTACTGTCTCGGCCTCGATATGACGGTGCGCGGCCGCGAGGACCGCAGTTTCCGCAAATCGATCGATGGCTATGCCGTGCTCGGCCCTTGGATGGTCACCGCAGACGAGATTGCCGATCCCGACGCGCTGCCGCTGTCGCTCACGGTCAACGGCGAGACGCGGCAGAGCAGCAACACCAATATGCTGATCTATGACTGCCGGCGGTTGATCGAATTCGCCTCGTCGTTCTACACGCTCTATCCGGGCGATCTGATCTATACCGGAACGCCGGAAGGTGTCGGTCCGGTCAAGCCCGGCGACATAGTTGTTTGCCGTTCGAGTCCGCTCCTGGGCGAACTGAAAGTTGCGGTGCGCGCGCATGACGCGAGCGGCGCATCGAATACTGTTCCCGTAAGTGCGCAAGCCTGATCGCAGAGGTTCGCAATGCTGCAAGTCAAACGTGCCGGCCATTCGACGCTGACCACGCCCGACATCGGACGCGCGTTGGACTATTTCACCCGCCTTGTCGGATTAAACCTGGTGGCGCGCGAGAAGGACCGGGCCATCCTCGCCACCAAATCCGGGCTTGAGGCCATCGCGCTCGAGCGCGGCGACGCCGGCGAAGCGCCGAGCCTGTCGTTTCAAATCGCGCCAGGCAGCGATCTTGGCGCGATCGCCACGCAGCTGACGCAGGCCGGGATCAAAAGCGAGCGGCGCCACGACCTCACGCCGGGCATCCGCGAAGCGCTTACGTTCAAGGATCCCAAGGGGACGACCCTCGAGCTCTTTTCCGATTGCGGCTTCGCTCCGGACGACGACGCCTTTACTGGGGTGATGCCGCTCAAACTCGGCCATATCGCCTATACCTGCCCCGACGTCGCCGGCATGGTGAAGTTCTACTGCGATCTCTTGGGGTTTCGCGTTTCCGACTGGCGCAGCGACTTCTTCGCCTTTCTGCGCTGCAGCCGCGATCATCACACTGTCAACTTTCTCCGCGACGCCAAGACCGCGATCCATCATATCGCATTCGAAGTGCGCGACTGGTCCGACATCAAACGCGCTAGCGATCTTTTGGCGAAGAACAAGATCACGCTGACCTGGGGACCGCTCCGCCATATCATCGGGCACAACATTGCGATCTATCACAGGAACCCCGACGGGGTGGTAATCGAATTCTTCTGCGAGATGGATCAGATGCACGACGAGGAGCTGGGCTTTTTCGAGCCGCGGCCGTGGCACCAGGACCGGCCGCAGCGGCCCAAGGTCTGGGGCGACGACACTCCGTCCAATTGGTGGGGGCCGATGTCGCACAGTCCAAACCGCGCCCATACCGAGGAAGCGACGGGCACCGTACTGGCTAAGAAATGAGTTACTGCGACGCCGCGATCATTTCGTTACCAGATTTAGCCGCGGCGTCGCTTCGAGCGGGTGCATTGAGGCGTGATCGCGCTGCTGCAGGACACCGTCGATTCGGAATGAATAACCGAGGCCGAAAAAATAGGACGGCGCATTGCGATCGAGACCGAAACCGACGTGAAAATCGATCTGTTGGCGGTCGTCGATGAGATAACCGGCGCCGGAATTGATGAATTGATTATCGCCACCATCGCTCGGAAAGTTGCCGACATATTCGACGAACGCAAATAAGCGCTTGGTAATGTCCTTCTCGATGACCAGCGTCGATTGGAAGATGAATTTCCTGTCCGATGACGGTGCAAAGAACCCGGTCTCCATTCCATTGAGGGCCCAGTCTGCACCAAGATCAATCGACCACGGAACTTGTACATAGGGTTGCACGCCGGGGCCCGCTACGCCGGTCGCGCCGGTTGGCAGCGCAGCGCCCACGGTAAGGGATAAGTCGAACTTGCCGGGCAGCGGGCTTATTTGCCACTTCACCGCGGGAGCGACATCACCGAACCCGGAGGGGCCGACGCCGCGCAACGTCGCGACGTAGTTCGGCACGTCGACCAGGACTTCCAGGCATGGCGCGATGCCAAGCCGCCAGCGGCTATTGGTGCCGTTCAAAATATCGGCGCCGTGGTCGCGGCTGGTATCGATGCCGTTCTCGCTTTGCAGACTGCCAGCCGGCACCACGATAGGCGAATTGGTGACGTCGGGACGATCAGTCTCAATGGGCGCATCTGGCTGCGTGCATTCGGCCGCTGCGGCAAAGGATTCGACGCAAGTCAGAGATGTGGCGACAAAAGCCGCCAATCTCAGCATGCGCATTGAACGCATTCGCACAGCCATGGGCCATAAGATCGCACCACGACAATATCGCTATGACAAGAAATTTATTCCTGCGTCCGCACCTATTTTTGAACCGATTTCAACCGGCTGGGCCGATCACCGCACTCGCGGGAATAACTCGTCTAATCCTCGAATATTTTCCAGCAAAAGCCTGGCCGACTTGCATCCGGTACGACAACAGGAAAGCCCATGAGCACGCCCCTGACCATGAGAAATCGGCATCTGCTCGCACTCCTCGGTACTTGCTATATGCTCGCTGTCTCTGCAATCCACTCCGAAGCGCGCGCGCAGGACGCGGCCAAGTCCTGCAACTCCGAATGCCTTCTAAAAGTGATCGACACGCTTGACAAAAAGGTCGATGCGCTGGAACGCACAGTCGATGCCCTGACGATCGAGACCAATAAATCGAAGGACGTCCCCCGAAACGCGAGCACGATGAGGTCCGATCCTTCCGCGATATAGGCCCAACCGTCGGTCATGCCGTTGTGAAAACAAAGTCAATTTGCTGAAGCCAATGTTTGCTAGCTCCTGCGGAACGTCCAATGCCCCTTTGGCCTCGATTTGCTTGTCGTAAGCGAACGCAGCCAGATATGCCATCAAAGCAGCGGTGCGATCGGAATAGGCAGCGCGCAGAGTCGGTAGGTCCGTCGGTTTCCAGGGTGTCGGAGGAGTTGGATTCGCAGGCATGGGCAAAGCTCTCTCAGTCGATCGTCGGTCGTTGCTACGCCTATAAAAGGCGCGATTACGTAAGGCGGCGCGCGCCACCTGCGGCGTCGGAAAATCGCCCACGATGCAGAATGAGCTTCTTCGAAAGAACCGCGCTATGCCGCTTGTCACACTGTGCGGTCTCGTGTTCGGCAGCGTACGCTTGCGCGTCGATGTCCACGACCGGCCGGTCGATTGCTGTGCCGATATAGCAAAGGATGGCCAGGACGAGACTTATCCCGGCAGGGGTTCGCGGGTTTTGCCCACAGTAGATCTCCGAGATAACAGTGCACCGGGAATTTCGCGGGGCGTATCAACCACCAAAACGCCCGCCCGCTCCAGGGCTGCGCGCTTCGAAACGTAGCTGCCAGAACTGCCAGTTACGATTGCGCCCGCGTGGCCCATTTTTTTTCCTTGCGGAGCAGCACGGCCGGCCACAAATGCAATCACCGGCTTTCGCATGAAGGCGGCGTATGCAGCGGCGTCTTCCTCCATTCCGCCCCCGATTTCGCCGACAAGAACTACGGCTTCAGTTCGGTCATCCTCGTCGAGCGCCTGTAGCGCGTCGCGTGTGGTCGTGCCGAGCATCGGATCGCCGCCAAGGCCAATAAACGCCGATTGGCCAATGCCGGCGCGCGTCAGATTAAGCGCCACCAGCGTCCCGAGGCTGCCGCTCCGCGAAATCACGCCGACCGCACCGGGGCGGAACACGTTGGGATTGTGGCCCGGCATAATTCCGACAAAGCCTTCACCCGGCGTGACCAGGCCGGCAGTATTCGGTCCCACGATCCGCGTGCTCTTGCGCCGTGCGGCAAGCAGGATTGCCATCACGTCCTGGGCCGGAATGTGTTCGGTCAGCACGACCAAAAGTTTGGCGCCGGCATCGATCGCATCAAACGCGGCGGCCTTGGCCATAGCCGGCGGAATGAACATCACCGCGACTTCGAACGGGGCCTGTCGCATGGCCGCCGCCGCGGAGGCAAAAACCGGTACGCCGGCATGGCTTTCGCCGGCGCGCTTCGGATTGACACCACCGATAACCGAGGTGCCGCACGCCATCATCTTTTCGGTCCAAAATGTCCCCTGCTTGCCCGTAATGCCCTGGACCAGCACGCGATGCGCCTTGCGATAGATGATCATCGCGCCGCCGCGACGGCGGCCTCCACCGCGTCTTCCATAAAATCGTACGGTGCGATGCCGAGCCGGTCGCGAACGAGCTTCACCGCTTCGTTCTCGCCGGTGCCGTGGATGGAGAAGAACACTGGAATCGTTGGTCTAAGCTTTTCCCACGCTTTGACAACGCCGTCAGCCATAACGTCAGTGCGGGCGAAGGCGCCGCAAAAGTTGATCACCAGACTTTTGACGTTGTCGGCGGCGAGCACGAGGCCGAGCCCCGTTTCTGCCTTGGTATAAGCTTCGCCGCCTATCTCGAGAAAATTCACCGGCTTGCCACCTAGATGGGCGATCACGTCCATGGTTGTCATGGTCAGGCCGGCGCCGTTGGCAAGCACCCCGACATTGCCGCCAAGCTCGATGAATTTCAGGCCGGCTTCCGCCCCGCGCCGTTCCAACGCACTGAGCCGGTTCTGTGCGCCTGAGGCTGCGAGCTCGCTCTGGCGGAAAACTGCAGAATCGTCGAGCGTAAATTTGCAATCGAGCGCAACGACGCGCCCATCTTTCAACAATGCCAGCGGGTTGATCTCGACAAGCTCGGCGTCGCAATCGCGATATATATTGTAGAGCGTGGACAGCACCGCAGCGATCTTCGGCTCGGCGCTGCCGAGTGCAAGCCCGGCAAGCATGTCTTGCGCCGCGGCAGCGTCGAAATCCTGATCGATGTCAAGCGAGTGCCGGCGTATCGCGTCGGGGCGGGCCGTCGCGACTTCTTCGATCTCCATACCGCCTTCGGTGGAGAACAAGATCAGCGGGCAGCGGGCGGCAAAATCCGTTAGCACCGCAGCGTAGAATTCGCGGGCGATATCGGCGCGCTCCTCGATGAGCACTTTCTCCACCGCGTAGCCGTCGATCTCCAAGCCGAGGATGGCCTCGGCAACTGCTGCCGCTTCGGCGGCGCTGTCGGCTTTGCGGATGCCGCCGGCCTTGCCGCGCTTGCCGGTCGGCACTTGCGCTTTCACCACACAGGGCCCGATGGCCTCGAATGCCGCTCGAGCTTCCTCCGGCGAGCGGCAAAGCACTCCTCGCGGCACCGCAATTGATGCCGGCGCCAGCACCTTGGTTTTGGCGGCATGTTCTTCGAAATTCATTGGCAGCTCCGCAATCAGCGCCCGTATTTCTGCCAATGCGGACCGAACAATTCCTCTTCGCTCGGCTTGTCTTCGGGGATCACAGTCACGAGGTGAGTGACGTTAAGGAAATGCTTGTAGCTAAGATTTTCCGAAATGCTGTTCTTCTGCCAAGAGCCGCAGCCCATGCTCAGCGTGAAGCCAAGGCCGCTGTCGAAACCGCCTCCATTGCCGAACGTGTGTGCAAAGTTCACCAGAACGCGCACGACATCTAACTCCTCCGCGAGTTCGCGAGCATGCGCCATATTCTTTGTGTGAATGCCGCAGGAATGCCCTTTCCCCTGATAATCGAGAACGGCGCGAACCTGCTGTTTCGCTGCCTTGAAATCCTTGGCTCGATACACTGCGAGGACAAGCGACAATTTCTCGCCAGAGAACGGATGCGCTTTGCCGGCGCCGCTGTCCTCGACCATAAAGAAATCGGCGTGCTCCGCGGCTGGTGGTAACCCGAAAGCGCGCGCCAAGATTTTGGCGTCGCGCGCGATGAGATTGCGATTGAGCTTACCGTTCTGCCAGAGCGCCTGCTGCACGCTGGATCTTTCGACGGCGCTGCACAAATATCCACCGGCTTTCTGCAAGGCGGCAACGGCCTTGTCGTAGATCGAATCGAGAATGATTACCGAATTCTCGGACGAGCATGAGGTCGAATTGTCGAAAATCTTCGAGGCCCGGATCTTGGCTGCCGCCTCAGCAAGATCAGCACTTTCGTCGATTATCACTGGCACGTTGCCGGTGCCGACGCCAATTGATGGTGTGCCGCTTATCGCGGCGCGGCGTACATTGTCCTGCGAGCCGGTGACCACAACGAGATCGGCGGCCTTCATCAACTCCTCGGTCGATTCCTTGGTGACCGGCGGCGGCAGGATCTGAACCAGATCGGCCGGAAGTCGAATCGCCTCCAGTGCGGCGCGCATGAACTCGACCGTACGCTTTGTAGTTTCGTAACCGAGCGGCGAAGGCGCGATCACGACTGCGTTGCGCCCCTTGATGGCCATCATGGTTTTGTTGACAGGGGTCGCCGCTGGATTCGTCGAAGGCGTCAACGCAGCGACGACGCCCATCGGTTTGGCATATTCAACGATACCCTTCGCCTTATCTTCCTCGATAATGCCAACGGACTTGGCGCGTAACAGATCGCGGAGCGTGCCGAATGTTTTGCGCTGATTCTTGACGATCTTATCGGCCACATTGCCGAGATGCGTATCGGCTACGGCGAGCTCGGCAAGCTCGCGGGCGTGATCGGGCTTGTAGATCGACCAAGCGAGCGAGCGCACCGCCTCATCGGCGCGCTCTTGGCTGACATCGCGAAATGTAGCGAACGCGTCGCGCGCCCGCCGCATGATTTCGTCGATGGCTGGAGCAAAGCCGGCCGTTACTGGCGACTTTGCCGCTCCATTTATCGTCATTTGCTCCTCTTACTCAGTACGCCGACTGCTGTACGCGCATGTCCTCGCGGCGAATGCCGGCGACCCGTACCGGCTTTTTCATGGCGTCGCGGCGGAACGGCTCGCCGAGTTCCTGATTGAGGATAACCTCGATAAAGGTCGTCACGCGCTGTTTCTGGGCCTCACAGGCTTGACGCAACGCATCGGTCAGCTCCTGCTGCGTTCTCACCGTCACGCCCTTTAAACCACAGCCCTCGGCTACTTTGGCATAGCTGAGTTTCGGGTGAAGTTCGGTGCCGACAAAGTTATTGTCGAACCAAAGGATGGAATTGCGTTTTTCCGCGCCCCACTGATAGTTCCGAAAGATCACCATTGTGATGCCGGGCCATTCTTCGCGCCCGATCGAGCTCATCTCGTTCATTGAGATTCCGAACGCGCCATCGCCGGCAAAGCCGACGCAAGGCGTATCGGGATTGCCAATTTTGGCGCCGATGATTACCGGAAAACCGTAGCCGCACGGCCCGAACAGGCCCGGCGCCAGATATTTCCGACCCTTCTCGAAAGTTGGGTACGCATTGCCGATCGCGCAATTGTTGCCGATGTCGCTCGAGATAATCGCGTCCTTCGGCAAACCCGCCTGGATCGCGCGCCAGGCTTGGCGCGCCGACATGCGGTCGGGCTGGCGTTTGCGCGCGTCCTCGTTCCAGGTAGTGCCTGGATCGTCCTCCTCATGATCCATGCTGGAGAGCGTCTGCAGCCAGCGCGACTTGGTGGTGTGGATCAGCGCCTTGCGCTCCTCGCGGCCGGCATCACCGGCATTCGGCGAGAGCTGCGCCAGAATCGCCTTGGCGACAAGCTTCGCGTCACCGCAAACGCCGACCGCCACCGGTTTGGTGAGACCGATGCGGTCCGCGTTGATGTCGACCTGGATGACCTTGGCACTCTTTGGCCAATAATCGATGCCATAGCCGGGAAGCGTCGAAAACGGATTGAGCCGGGTCCCCAGTGCAAAGACGACGTCGGCCTTCGCGACCAGCTCCATCGCTGCCTTCGACCCGTTATAGCCGAGCGGGCCGACCGCCAGTCGATGGTCTCCCGGAAAGCTGTCATTGTGTTGGTAATTGTTGCAAACCGGCGCATCAAGTTTTTCGGCTAGCGCAACGCATTCACCGATCGCATCGGCAAGCACGACGCCGGCGCCGGACAGGATCACTGGAAATTTTGCTGCGGAGAGAAGTTTTGCAGCCTCCGCCACTGCATGAGCGCCGCCCGCCGGAGGTTCGAAATCGACGATCGCCGGTAGGTTGATGTCGACGACCTGAGTCCAATAATCACGTGGAATATTGATCTGCGCGGGCGCCGATAGCCGCTTGGCTTTGGTGATCACTCGGTTGAGCACTTCGGCCGTGCGCGCCGGATCACGGACTTCCTCCTGATAGCAGACCATGTCGCGGAACAGCGCCATTTGCTCCACTTCCTGGAACCCACCCTGCCCGATCGTGCGGTTAGCCGCCTGTGGGGTGACGAGGAGCATCGGAGTGTGATTCCAATACGCCGTTTTGATCGCCGTGACGAAATTGGTAATCCCCGGCCCGTTTTGCGCGATTACCATCGCGATCTTGCCAGTTGAGCGTGTATAGCCGTCGCAGATGATCCCGCCGTTGGCCTCATGAGCGACGTCCCAGAAGGTGATGCCCGCTGCCGGAAACAAATCCGAGATCGGCATAAAAGCCGAGCCGATAATACCGAAAGCATGTTCAATCCCGTGCATCTGCAAGACTTTCACGAAGGCTTCTTCCGTGGTCATTTTCATCGTGTTCCTCCCTGTGATCCTTTCGTAATTGTAAATCCAAATGAAGCGGGTTCAGGAGATGCCCTGGAAGGTCTCGGCCAGTTCCTCGGCGGCCCGGCGCAGGGCGGGAAGATGGTCGAGCGCGGCGCGGACGTTCATCCGCGCTTTGGGCGCTTGGATCGCAATCGCGGCCAGCGTCTCGCCATTGCGTCCGATCACCGGCACCGCCATGCAGACCACGCCGACCAGATATTCCTCACGGTCGAAGGAGACCCGCTCCTTGCGGATCTGCTTGAACTCGGCTTCGAGCCGCGATCGTTCGGTAATGGTGCCCTTGGTAAAGCGACGCAGTTCCAGGCTCTGCAGCAGGTGGCGGCGACGGGGCGACGGCATCAGCGCCAGAAATAGTTTACCGATCGCGGTGCAGTGCAGCGGTACTCTGGAACCCGCGTGATATTGCAGCCGCAGCGGCCAGTGTTCGCTCTCGACGCGATCGAGATAGACGATTTCACCGTGCAGCATGATG
>Ga0126369_10001630_pt1 | contig 15661 bp, 13 predicted proteins | sample PanSoiMetaPlot_1_FD_109646 | JGI IMG/M metagenome (GOLD analysis project Ga0126369, IMG submission 109646) | Tropical forest soil microbial communities from Panama - MetaG Plot_1 | ecosystem: Environmental > Terrestrial > Soil > Tropical forest > Bulk soil | place: Panama | collected 2016-02-17 | reverse complement strand
TAGACCGTTGCCCAGGCATCTTTCACGGTCGGCGTGAATTCGGCGCCCAGGCTCCTGCCGAGCGTCCAAAGCAGCGCGGCGCCCACCAGGCCGTAGTGATGGTCTTTGACACCATAATCGGCGTGGCGCCTCCCGAGCTCCTCGATCGAGGGGCGAATGCGCTCCAACTGGCTGAGGCCGTTCACCGCGGCATCCATGACTTGCATGAGCTTCGCGCCTTGCTGCCGAATGTCGCGCTGGAAGAGTGCCTTGAGCGACGGATCTATTTCAAAGAGCCTCTGATAGAAGAGCTGCGCTGCGGTGTCTTTGATCGGCAGCACTCGCCTCCAGGTGGCTTGGACGAGTCGAACGTGTTCGGGTGTCACGGGATCGCCCCTCATGGCATTTCCTCCTCATCATGAACCTCCCGAATAGCAGCGATTTCACTGCACTCTAGTAAGCGCGCGCGTTAGCGAGATTTCGCCGCAGCGCCTTTTTTGTTTCGTTTGTTTCAGTCACGTATCAGAGCGCAGCGCTCCTATTGACAAGGCCGCAACCGTTGGAGTAATTCGTAGCCCTTTTATGCGCGCATCGTAGGTGCTCAGTGGAGCGGGCAACGTCCATGAATGCAAAGCCCACGATCCTCATCGTCGATGACGAGGCGGAGATGCGTGCGGTCCTGGACGAATATTTCGTTGCCCAGGGCTATGCGACGCTCAGCGCCGAAAACGCCGTCGCGGCGCGGTCGCTGGTCGCCCGGCACCCTATCGATCTCGCGCTCCTGGATGTGAACCTGCCCGGCGAGGACGGCCTGAGCCTCGCGCGGCATCTGCGGGAGCGCTACGCGCGGACCGCGATCGTAATGCTGACTTGCGCCAGCGCGGTGGTGGACCGGATCGTCGGGCTGGAGGTGGGAGCGGACGACTACGTCCCCAAACCGTTCGATCCGCGCGAGTTGCTCGCCCGCGTCAAGAGCGTACTGCGGCGGACCTCGTCGGATCGCCGCGCGGACGCCGGCGCGGAGCAAGTGCGGATCGGCCGATGCGTCCTCGACCTCGCCGCCCACCGGCTGCTCGACGATGCCGGCCAAGACGTCCCGATGTCGCCGCTCGAATTTGACCTGTTGAAAGCGCTTGCACGGCATCCCAATCGCGCCCTCTCGCGCGAGCGGATCCTGAACCTGAGCGAGCGGCGCGACTGGGATCCGTTCGATCGCAGCGTGGATCTGCGCATCATGCGCCTGCGCAAGAAGATCGAACCCGATCCGGAGCACCCGCAATACATCCGGACCGTCCGCAACGAGGGCTACATCTTCATTCCAGGAGGCGGTGGCGCTCAATGAGCGCGTGGCGCGGCGCGAGGAAGAGTCTGACAGTCCTCGCGTGCGTCGTGCTCGCCCTCATCGCCGGCTGTGCGCGGGAGCCTGAGCCGCCGCTGCGGATCGGCACCAACGTCTGGATCGGCAGCGAGCCGCTCTATCTCGCCCGGGAGCTCGGCCAGCTCGATCCGAAGGTGGTCCAGCTCGTCGAATACCCCTCGGCAAGCGAAGTCCTGCGGGCGTTCCGCAATCAGGCCATCGATGGCATGGTGATTAGCCTGGACGAGCTGTTCGGGCTGGCGGTGGATGGCCTGCAGCCCAGGATCATTTTGGCGGTGGACGTGTCGCACGGCGCGGATGCGGTGGTCGGCCGCTCCGGCATGCGTACGATGAAGGATCTGAAGGGCAAGCGGGTCGCCGTGGAAGGCGGAGCACTCGGCGCATTCGTGCTGAGCCGGGCGCTCGCGCTCAATGGGATGCAGACGAGCGATGTCAGCATCGTGCACCTGGAGTCGAACGAGCAGCCGAGCGCGTTCGAGAAAGGAGAGGTGGACGGCGCCGTCACCTTCGATCCGTTTCGCGGGCAGTTTCTGCGCGCCGGTGCCGCCACGCTGTTCGACAGCACCCAAATTCCCGGCGAGATCGTCGACCTCGTCGCGGTACGCGCGCCGGTCCTCGACAAGCAGCCGAAGGCCGTACGGGCGCTGCTCGTCGGCTGGTTCGATGCGATTGACTACCTGAACCGCGAACCCAAGGAGGCGGCGCGGCGCATGGGCATTCGCCAGCAGGCGAGTGGCGAACAGTTTCTGGAAGCCTTGCAAGGCCTGCACATTCCGTCCCGGGAGGAGAACCTTCAGATGCTCGGCGGCGACCCGCCCGGACTGGTCGTCACCGGCAGCCGGCTCATGGCGTTGATGGTGGAAGCGAAGCTGTTGCGCGCCGGCCTGAAGATCGAAGAAGTGCTCGCGCCGGGGCCGCTCGCGAGCCTGCCGCAATGATCCTCCGCGTACCGGCGTCGCTGAAGGTCACGGTCCCGCTGATTCTGCTGGGGTTCGCGGCGACGCTGAGCGCGGTCAACTTCCTGTATCACGTGCCGCGGGCCGAGCGCGCCGCGGAAGCCGAAAGCCGCAAGCGCCTCGCGCAAGAGATGTCGCGCCTGCAAAGCACCTTGGAATATCTGCTGCTCAAGGGCGATGAGGCCGTCGCGCAGCACGAGATCGCCGTGCTTGCCCACAACCACGATTACATTCTTGTGACCTTGACCGATGACCGGTACGCGGTCATCGCGGCGACGCGCCGGGCCTGGCTGGGTCGGCACATCGCGGAGGTCCTGCCGAAGTTCGATCTCGAGCAGGCATCCCAGGCCATCCGCGAACGCCGCGCGACGGTGATGATCGATCCAGGCGAGAACGCATTGCTGGGTTACGCCGGCATCCTGATGGGCAGTCAGCGGGAGGAGCTGCGCCCCTCGCGCGCGGGCGGCTTGTTCCTCGCCTACGATCTCAACCGGCCCAAATCGGAGGCGCGCGCGCAGGTTCTTCACCAGTCGCTCTACTGGGCGGGCTCGGCGACCGCGCTCGCCCTGGCGATGTGGCTCGCGTTTCACTTCCTGCTGACCCGCCGCACCGCGCGACTGGTCCACGCCGCCGAGCAACTGGCCTCGGGCGACCTCGGCGCTCGCAGCTCATTGGGGGGACCCGATGAGCTCGGCCGGCTGGGCCGCGCCTTCGACGCCATGGCGATCGAAGTCGCCGAGACGCAGACCCGGCTGCGTCAGGATCTCGCCGAGCGGGCACGCGTGCAGCAGGCGCTGGCGAACAGCGAGGAGCAATACCGGTCGATGTTCAATGCCGCGATCGACGGCATGGTGCTTTGGAATGCCGAAGGCGAGATGGTCGACGTCAATCCGGCGCTTTGGAAGATGTATGGCTATAGCCAGGAGGAGTACCTGGCATTGCCTCCGAGCGGGTTTGTGGGCCAGTCCTATCACCCCGACTTCCTGCGATCGATCGCCGCCGGACGGCCGCTGCACGCCGAGATGACCGAATTGCGCAAGGACGGCTCCGCCCTCGAGGTCGAGGTTCACGGAATTCCGATGCAGTATCAAGGGCAGCCGCACGTGCTGACGATCGTGCGGGATATCACCGAGAAGAAGCGCTCGATCGAGGAGCTGACGCGACAGCGCGAGACCTCCTACCAGCGCGAAAAACTCGCGGCGCTCGGTTCACTGCTGGCCGGTGTCGCGCACGAGCTCAACAACCCGCTTTCGGTGGTCGTCGCGCGGGCGGTCTTGCTCGAAGAGCACGGTGCCCCGGCCACGCAGGTCGCCGCGCACAAGATTCGGACCGCTGCGGAGCGCTGCGCGCGCATCGTGCGGACCTTTCTCGCCATGGCTCGGCAGCAGCAGCCCGAACGCGGTCCGGTGGCGATCAACGAGGTCGTGTCCGCGGCGCTCGATATCACCGGCTACGCGGTCCGCACGAGCGGCATCGAAGTGACGCTCGATCTCGCCGACCATATTCCACCGCTTCTCGCCGACGCCGATCAACTCCATCAAGTGCTGCTCAACTTGATCATCAACGCGCAGCATGCACTGCAAGATCAGCCGACCCCGCGCCGGATACGCGTCGCGAGCGGGTACGATCGGACCGCCGACGTGATCCGCATCACGGTTGCGGACAACGGACCCGGAGTTCAGCCGGAGCTGCGGGCGCGGGTGTTCGAGCCCTACTTCACGACCAAGCCGACCGGAATCGGCACCGGCGTCGGCCTGGCGGTGAGCTTGGGCATCGTGGAGGCTCACGGCGGCACACTCACGGTGGATTGTCCGAGCGAAGGTGGGGCGGTGTTCAGTATCGCGTTACCGGTTGGCACCGTGGAGGCGATCGGCCCCAGGATCGGGCCGACCGGGGAGGCAAGCGCTAGCGCGCGTACGATCCTCATCGTCGACGACGAAGCGGAAATCCGCGAGACGCTGGCCGAGATCCTCGGCGGGGCGCGACATCGCGTGGTGGCCGTCAGCTCCGGGCGCGAGGCGTTGGAGCGGATGGCGACGGAGCACTACGACGTGATTCTCACCGACATCCGGATGCCCGACCTCGACGGCCCTGCCCTGTACCGCGAGATCGAGCGGCGCTGGCCCGACCGCGCCGGGCGCGTCATCTTCGTGACCGGGGACACCCTCGGCTCGACTTTGCGCGAGTTCGTCGCCGAGGGCGGCCGGCCGGTGATCGAGAAGCCGTTCCTGCCGAGCGATGTGCGCAGCGTCGTCTCGGCAATGCCCATCCCACCGGCTTCACAAGCCCACCAACCGCGACCCCGCGCCGTTCGCTAGGGGCGAGCGTTCGAACGCAGCAGCTTCAGCACCTGCGCTGCATGATTGGCGGTGTCGGGCGAGTCGATCACGTGGGCGATTTGCCCGTTCTCGTCGATGATGAACGTCACGCGCTCGGCGACGCCGAGCATTCCGCGCAGCACCCCGCCGATGCCGCCGCCGATCGCACCGTAGGCGCGCGCCACCGAGCGATCGGTGTCGGCGAGCAAGGGGAAATTCAGGTTGTACTTGGCGGTGAATTTCTTGTGCGACGCCGCGCCTTGCGCCGACACGCCGAGAATCGCCGCGTCCGCCGCGGCGATCTCTTTGTCGTGGTCGCGCAGCGAGCATGCCTGGGCCGTGCAACCCGGGGTGTCGTCCATCGGGTAGAAGTAGAGCACGAGCTTCCGGCCGCGGAAGTCGCCGAGGCTCACGCGCGAGCCGTCGGTCGCGAGCGCGGAGAAATCGGGCGCCGGGTCACCGGGCTTGGGGCGCGCCATGACTCTAGAAGTGGATACCGCGCATCAGATTGGAGACAGCGATCATGTCCGGCGTGGCCTGCGGCGCGCCTTGCTCCTTCTTGCCCGCGGCCGCGGCGGAGTCCGGGAACATGCGGAACGTCGTATTCATGACGATCTGCGCCACCCGCGGAACGAGCGCGTGGAGCACCTCCCCGAACACCCCGAGCCGGGTCGCGATTCGCACCGGCTTGTAGACGATCGCCTCGGCGATCATGTCGGCGGCCTCCTCGGGCGTGAGCGTCGGAACCTGGCTGTAGATCTTCGTCGGCGCGATCATCGGCGTCTTCACGAGCGGCATGTTCACGGTCGTGAACTGGATCCCCATGTCGGCAAACTCGGAGGATGCGCAGCGCGTCCAGGCGTCCAGGGCGGCCTTCGAAGCGACGTAGGCGGAGAACCGCGGCGCGTTCGTGAGCACGCCGATCGACGAGATGTTGATGACGTGCCCGCGCCGCTTCTTCATCATCGACGGCAGCAGGCCGAGGGTCAACCGGAGCGCGCCGTAATAGTTGAGCGACATCGTGCGCTCGAAGTCATGGAAGCGGTCGAACGAATTCTCAATCGCGCGGCGGATCGAGCGTCCGGCGTTGTTGATCAGGATGTCGACGCCGCCGTGCGCGTCGAGCACCCGCTTCACGAGCTCGGCGCACTGGCTGGCGTCGCTCACGTCGGCGGAGTAGGTGGTGACCTTGTAGCCTTTCGCCTCGATCTCCTTCCTGGCTTCGGCGAGCTTGTCGGCGTCGCGGGCGACGATGAGCGCGGTCGCGCCGGCCGCCGCGACCTTGTGGGCGGTCGCGAGCCCGATGCCGGAGGAGCCGCCGGTGATCAGCACGACTTTGTTTTTCACCTGCCCCTTCAGCGTGCGATCGATGAGGAGATCCGGGTCGAGATGGCGCTCCCAGTAGTCCCACAGCCGCCAGGCGTAGCTCTCGAACGGCGGAACGGCGATCCCGGTGCCCTTGAGCGCAGCCTGCGCATCACGGCAGTCGAAGCGCGTCGGGTAGTTGACGAACGTGAGGATGTCTTCCGGAAGCCCGAGGTCTTTCAGCACCGCCGTCCGGATGCGGCGGACCGGCGTGAGGGCGAGGAGGCCCTTCTTGATGCTGTTCGGGATGAAGCCGAGAAGGGCGGCGTTGACGTACAGCGACATCGCGGGCGCGTGCGCCGCCTTGGCGAAGAGGTTGAGCACCTCGCCCACCCGCTTCGGCTCGGGATCGACCAGGTGGAAGCACTTGCCGTCGAGCCCCTTCTTGTGCGCGAGATGGTCGAGGGCGTCGACGACGAAGTCGACCGGGACGAGGTTGATCCGCCCGCCCTCGAGGCCGATCGTCGGCATCCACGGCGGCAGGAGCTGGCGCGTGCGCTGGATCAGCTTGAAGAAGTAGTAGGGCCCGTCGATCTTCTCCATCTCGCCTGAGCGCGAGTCGCCGACGACGATCCCGGGTCGGTAGACCCGCCACGGGACCTGGCATTCCGCGCGCACGATCTTCTCGGACTCATGCTTGGTGCCGAAGTAGGGGTGGTCGAGGTTCTCGGCCTCCTCGAACATGTCCTCCCGGAACACGCCCTCGTACAGCCCGGCCGCGGCGATCGAGCTCACGTGATGGAAGCAGCCGGCGCCGATGTCGTTCGCGAACGCGACCACGTTGCGCGTACCGTCGACGTTGGCGACGCGCTGCGACTCCTCATCGGCTTTGAGGTCGTACACGGCGGCGAGGTGGAAGAAGTGCGCGATTTGCTTGTGCTCGAGCTTGCTGCGCTCGGTCTTTGCGATCCCGAGTCCGGTGAGGGTCAGATCCCCGTGCACTGGAATCGCACGACTCTTGTCGACGCCCCAGTACTCGAGCAGCTGCTCGGCGCGCTTCGCCGACTTCTCGCGGACGAGGAAGTGGACGATCGTGCCCTTGCGCTCGAGCAGCTTGCGCACGAGCCGCTTGCCGATGAATCCGGTGGCGCCGGTGACGAAGTAGTGCATCGGATTGCTCCTAGGACGGGGTTCTTATCGGCTTGCTCGTCCGCGCGGCGTGCGCCGCCCGCATGGCCGGCGGATTATAAACCTGCGGTCGGCGTGGACTTGCACCCTGGCCGGCAACCGACGAACGTCCCGTTCGTTCGCGATCTCGTCACTGGCACGTAGCCGACGTCGCCTAACCTCTTCCAGAGTCCGCGCAACTATCGGTGGTCCCGTCCGTCTTTAGTATGAAGCCTCTAATGCATCTCCCTAGACTCGCCGGTGCTTGGCTGCGCCATTCAACCGTCAAGCGACTAGAGGAGATCCAAATGGTGAAGAAACTGAAAGCCCTCGCCGAGGGCGGGGGCGAGCGCCAGCTCGCGGACACGGTGCGCCAGTCGGCGAAGCAGATCTGGCTCGCAGGGCTAGGCGCGTTCGCCAAGACGCAGGAAGAGGGCGCCAAGGTATTCGAGGCGCTGGTGAAGGAGGGGAAGGTGCTTGAGTCCAAGACGCGCAAGCTCGCCGAATCCCAGGTGAGCCGCGTGAGCAGCGAGTGGGGCAAGGCGGCCAGTCAGGCGACGGCGAAGGCGAGCGCGACCTGGGACAAGCTCGAGCAGGTCTTCGAGGACCGCGTCGCGCGGGCACTCAACCGGCTCGGCGTGCCGACGAACCGCGACATCCAAAGCCTGTCGAAGCGCGTCGAAGCGTTGACCGCGAGCGTGCAGAAGCTCACGGGGGCCCGCAAGGCGCACGCCGCTGCGCGCAGGACTGCGGCCAAGCACCGCTAGGCGAACGGCGAGCATCCCGGCCCGGTCGCGCGACGGCCATGCCCCCGCGCGGTCCGCGTCGGGCGGCGCGCCCGAGCTCCGGGATGCGATGACCGTGCGTCAAGGAGAAAGCCGTCGGACCGATCCGCCCGGCGTCCAGCGAACCGGCCGTTCGCGCGCGAAGAGCAGGATCGGGATTGCCCTCGCGGGCGGGGGGCCGTTGGGAGGCATCTACGAGATCGGGGCGCTGACCGCGCTCGCGGACTCGCTCCCCGGGATCGATTTCACGGCGCTCGACTTCTACGTCGGCGTGAGCTCGGGCGGCTTCATCGCCGCCGGGCTCGCGAACGGCATCACGCCGCTCGAGATGAGCCGAATGTTCATCGAGAGCGAGTCGCACCGGGAGCCGTTCGACGCGACGATCCTGCTCCGGCCGGCGTTCCGCGAGTATCTGCGGCGGGCCGCGTCGCTGCCGCCGCTCGCCGCGGCGGCCTTGTGGCAGGTCGTCACGAGCCGCGATCGCCCGGCGCTCCTCGAATCCTTCGAACGGCTCGCGCGGGCGCTCCCGACGGGGATCTTCGACAACCGGACGATCGACGCCTTTCTCGCGCGCCTGTTCACTGCGCCCGGCCGCACGAACGATTTCCGCGAGCTCCGGCACCGGCTGGTGCTCGTCGCGACCGACCTCGATAGCGGCGCGTCGGTCGAATTCGGCGCGAGCGGTCGCGATCACGTGCCGATCTCGACCGCAGTGCAGGCGAGCGCCGCGCTGCCGGGACTCTTCCCGCCGGTCGAGATCGACGGCCACCACTTCGTCGACGGCGCGTTGCAGCGGACGCTGCACGCGTCGGTCGCGCTCGAGCAGGGCGTGAAGCTCCTGCTCTGCATCAATCCGCTCGTGCCGTTCGATACCCGGCGGCCCGACGGGGACCGCGGATCGCCGACGCGGCTCGTCGACGGCGGGCTGCCCGCGGTACTCGCGCAGACGCTCCGGGCGATCGTGCACTCGCGAATGCAGATCGGCATGCAACGCTACGAGCGCGACTTCCCCGGCGCCGACGTCGTGCTGTTCGAGCCCAACCGGCACGACCACGAGATGTTCTTCACCAATCTCTTCAGCTACGCGAGCCGGCGGCGGCTCGCGGAGCACGCCTACCAGAAAACCCGCAAGGAGCTCTTCGAGCGCCGCCACGAGCTCGCGCCGATCCTCGCGCGGCACGGTATCGCGATCGACCTGGATGCGGTGACGGACCCAGAGCGGCAGCTGGTGCGCGGCGCGGGCCGGCGGCGGGCGCCGTTCCGCGGCACGGCGATCGCCGGGCGGCTGAAGGACACGCTCGACGACCTCGAGCGCTGGCTCGCGCTGGGCGCGGCGGCTGCGCGTTAGCGCCCCGAGGGGCGTGCTATCCTTCGCGGCCCCTAAGGACCGCGAACCGCGTGGAGCGCAAGCCGCAGCGCCGCACTCGCAGCCGCATCCTCGAGACGAGCCTGCGCCTGTTCAACGATTTCGGCGAGCCGAACGTCACCACCACGCTGATCGCCGACGAGATGAACATCAGCCCCGGCAACCTGTACTACCACTTCCGCAGCAAGGACGAGATCGTCGACACCCTGTTCGGCGAGTTCGAGCGGGAGGTCGACGGCGTGCTCGCCGCACCGACCGCGCGGACCGCCAATGTCGAAGACGTGTGGCTGTTCCTGCACGTGCTGTTCGAGGCGATGTGGCGCTACCGGTTTCTCTACCGCGACCTGAACGATCTGCTGTCGCGGAACCGGCTGCTAGAGGTGCACTTCAAGCGCCTGCTCGACCAGAAGACGAAGACCGCGGCCGCCCTCTGCGACGCGCTCGCGGCCGCCGGCGAGATGCGCGCGAGCCGCGCGGAGATCGCGGCGCTCGCGGTGAACATGGTCGTGGTCCTGACCTACTGGCTCTCGTTCGAGTACGTCCGCGACCCGCGGCATCCTCGGGAGGACGCGACGCTCGCGCGCGGGGCATACCAGGTGATGGCGCTCGTCGCGCCGTTCCTGGCCGGGCACTCACGGTTGCTCTTCGAGCGGCTGGCCGCGGCGTACGTGGCGTGACGGCCCACCCAAGGAGGTGAGGATGGCGAAGGCGAGCTGGGGGAAATTTCCCTACCCGGAGAAGGCGTACGTGTACGACGGGGCGAGCCTCAAGAAGCACTGGGACCGCCTGCACCGTGGCGACTGCGAGCCGTTCCCGAAGAGCGACGACCTCCAGGAGGCGTGGCGCCGCTATCACGCCGGCGAGTTCGAGAAGGCGGTGGAGGCGGGCGTCGCGCTCGGGGTCGAGGGCCACGCCGTAGCGAACAAGGCGGCCGCGATCTACGCCTCGTCGGTGGAGAAGTCGGGCCCGCGGAAAGTCAAGCTGCTCGAGGAAGCGATGGCACGCGGCGAGGAGGCGATCAAGGCGCGCGGCCGCGACCCGAACGCACACTACTTGTATGCGCTCGCCGCGGGCCGCTACAGCCAGGAGATCTCCATCGCGAAGGCTCTCGCGCAGGGGCTCGGCGGCAAGGTCAAGGAGGCGTTGACGCAAGCGATCAAGCTCCAGCCGAAGCACGCCGACGCGCACATCGCGTTTGGCGCGTGGCACGCCGAGATCATCGGCAAGGTGGGCGGGATGGTCGGCGGACTGACGTACGGCGCCAAGAAGGACGCGGCGCTGGAGCACTTCGAGAAGGCCCTCAAGCTGAATCCCGACTCGGCGATCGCGCGGATCGAGTACGCCAACGGCCTCGCGATCCTGTTCGGCAAGGACCGGATGAAGGAAGCCGAGAAGCTCTACGCCGAGGCCGCCAAGCAGAAGCCGATGGACGCGATGGAGCGGCTCGACGTCGAAGCGGCCAAGGCCGAGCTCGACTAGCGCGCCGCCTTGGCGTCTCCCCGTCGCCGGCTGGCGCGGCGCGGCCGTGCCGCCTCCCCCGATCCCGGGTCGGCGGCGTCCCGTCGCGATGCCTTCTTGGCCGCCCGGTGCGCGGCAAGCTCGCGCTCGACGAGCGCAGGATCGCGCCGCGTGTCCCAAGGCTCCATCAGCACTGTGACCAGCAGGCGCTCGAACTCGGGACGGAACCCGGCGATCACGCGCTCGGGATCCGGCACCATCCCGGCGTCGGTGATCAGCCCGAACTGGACGCCGCCTGCGTACGAGAGGATCGATACGCCCATGCCGATGTCGCCCGACTGCGGGACCCAGAACATCACCTGCGCGAGATGTGCACCTGCGAGGTAGAGCGGCGCCTGCGGCCCGGGGACGTTCGTCATGACCGCTGTCGCCTTGTTGGCGAGAAGGTCGAGCATCTCCTGCTGGACGCCACGCGGAAGAAGGCCTGCGAGCCCCAGCAGCGCGAACGCGATCACCGGCTGGTACGACGTCTTCAGCGCCTCCATCCGGGCACGCACTTCGTACAGGCGCGCGAGCGGATTCGGGATCCCGACCGGCAGGAGCAGGGTGACGAGGCCGAACCGGTTGCCGAGCTGCCCGGCGCTCGTCGGCGAACGCAGGTTCACCGGAACCATGGCGCGCACCTCCACGCCGTCGACTGCGTCCCCCATCGCGACGAGGTAGCGGCGCAGCGCTCCCGCAACCGTCGCGAGCAGAACGTCGTTCACCGAGCAGCCGAGGACCCTGCCCACGGTCTTGACCTCGTCGAGCGGGAGCGGATCGGTCCACGCGACGACCTTCTCGGCACCCGCCTTGCCCTTGAACCGGGTGCGCGAGTCGTCGGCCATCGTCGCGAGCTGGACGAGCTCCGCGGCGGCGCTGCCGGCGATCCGCGCGTAGTCGATGACCTGCTGCGGGTTGCGGAGCAACTGGAGGTACTTCTCGAGCGCCTCGCTCGATAGACGAAGCGCCCCCGAGGCGGCGCCCGCGACCGGCTCGAAGAGCTGGGCGAGGATCCCGGCGTTGGCGGCGCCCGTCTCAGCGGCCGCCTCGGGCGGCGCTACGGCTTCGCGAGGCGCATCGACGGCGGGATCGGTCAGGGACAGCATGACGCCGATCAGGGCGATCCCGTCGGCGTAGCTGTGATGGATGCGTGCGACGAGCGCGGAGCCGCCGCCGTAGCGCTCGACGAGATGAAACTCCCACCACGGCCAGCGGGGGTCGAACGGGCGCGCGACGAGCTTCCCTACGAAGCGCTGCAGCTCGGCCGCCCCGCCAGTCCCGGGCAGGGTCGCGCGGCGGACGTGCCGAGCGAGGTCGAAGCGGGGTGCCTCCTCCCACCAGGCGCCGGTCGCATCCTCGACCGGCCGCATCCGGAAGCGGTCGTAGCGAAGCCATCTCGCTGCGAGGGTCGCCCGCAGGCGGTCGTAGTCGAGCGGAGCGTCGAACACGAGCACGCCGGCGATCACCATCCGGTTGGTGGCGCGGTCCATCCGCAGCCAGGCGGTGTCCACGCTCGACATGCGCTCGCGGCGGGGCATGGGTGCGCGCTAGCGAGACCAGCGGCGCCCGCGGGCGCGCGCAGGCGTGAGGGCTGGAAACGGGAGTGGGGCGATCATTGTTGTTCTCGCGCCGGCGCTTGGCGTTCCTATAATAGCCGACGGTGCGCGCGCGGGAACCGCGCAGCGCATCCGGTCCGCAGCAAAGGAGGACAGGCAGTGAGCGATGTGCAGAAGAAGTTCGAGGAGGCGTCCGTCGCGGTCAAGAAGCTCAAGGAAGACCCGGGCAACGACGTGAAGCTCCAGCTCTACGCGCTGTACAAGCAGGGGAGCGAGGGCGATGTCGCGGGCAAGCGCCCCGGCTTCACCGACATGATCGGGCGCGCGAAGTACGACGCCTGGGCGAAGACGAAGGGAATGACGAAGGACGAGGCGATGAAGAAGTACGTCGCCCTCGTCAAATCCCTGACGGCGTGATCGCGCCGGACCCGGCGCTAGCGCCGGGCGGGTTTCTTCTTTGCCGGCGGCTTCGAGCGCGCCGCGGCGTCCGCCTTTCCGGGCGCGCCGAACAGATGGTCGAGGATGCGCGTCGCCTCCGCTTCGATGCGCGGCTTGAGGAACGCGAGCAGGAAACCGAGCCGCGCGTCGAGGCGGATCTCCTTCCCCGTGACGTGCAGCTCGCCATCGACGCCGGTGCGCTGAAAACGCAGAACGTCGCCGTCCCAGGCGTAGTCGAGGTCGAAGTCCTTCTTGAACTGCTTCGCCATCCGCTCGGCGTCCTTGCGCGCCTCGGCGAGCGGCTTCGAATGGCCGCGGCGGATGCGGATGTCGCTCATCGCTCTCGTCTCCTCCGGCTTGTCGCGGCGCCGATTCTAGCGGAACGATGCGCCACGGACGCGATGCTAAACTTCGCCGGTTGAGAGAGGGCGCGAATGTTCTTGGAGAATCGGCTCGAGAGGCTGGTCGAGAAGGTGCGCGGGAGCAACCCGGTGCCGCTGCGGCTGCGGCTGTGGAGCGGTCGCAGCTACGAGCTCGGCCCCGAGCCGACGGTGACGGTCACCGTGCCCAGGGCCTCGGCGCTGCGCTATTTCGTCGCGCCGGACCTCATGAAGCTCGGCGAAGCGTACGTCGAGGGCTACATTGACCTCGACGGCCCGGTGCACGAGGTGTTCCGCGTCGGCGAGCGGTTCGCGCGGGTCGCGTCCGGCAGCGGGGCGCTCGCGCCGCTGAAGCGGGTGGTCCGCCATACGAAGGCGCGCGACCGCAAAGCGATCGAGTACCACTACGACGTCTCGAACGACTTCTATGCGTTATGGCTCGACCGCAACATGGTCTATTCGTGCGCCTACTTCAAGCGCGCGGACGACTCCCTCGACGCCGCCCAGGAGCAGAAACTCGACCACATCCTGACCAAGCTCGCGCTGCGGCCGGGCGAGCGCTTGCTCGACATCGGCTGCGGCTGGGGCGCGCTGATCCTGCGCGCGGCGGAGAGGTTCGGCGCGCGCGCGGTCGGCATCACGCTGTCGCAGAACCAGCACGACCACGTCCGGCGCGAGATCGAGGCGCGCGGACTCGGCGATCGCTGCGAGGTGCGGCTGCAGGACTACCGCGACGTCCCGGAGGAGGGCGGCTACGACAAGATCGCGAGCATCGGCATGTTCGAGCACGTCGGCTTGAAGAATCTGCCGGTCTACTTCGACAAGATGCATCGCCTGCTCAGGGACGGCGGGGTCGCTCTCAACCACGGCATCACCTCGGTCGACCCGGAGAGCCGCGCGGTCGGGATGGGCGCGGGCGATTTCATCGGCCGGTACGTGTTCCCGCACGGCGAGCTGCCGCACGTCGCGCTGGTCCTGCGCGAGATGTCGGCCGGCGGCTTCGAAGTCGCCGATGTCGAATCGCTGCGGCGCCACTATGCGCGGACGACCGAGCTCTGGGCAAGCCGTCTCGAGGCGCACAAGGACGAGGCGCGCGCGATCGCCGGGGAGCGACGCTACCGCATCTGGTCGCTCTACCTCGCCGGCTGCGCCCACGGCTTCGCGCACAACTGGATGAACATTTACCAGGTGCTCGCGACCAAGCACGGCGGTCCGCGGATGAATCCTTTGCCGCTTACGCGGGACTATATGTATCGTTGACACGCGCCGATTGCTTGACGCGCCCGATGCTTTCGCCGACACTTCGCGGCATGTGTGCGCTGACGGCGCGTCGCCGACGTCGAGCCGACTCGAGAGCGGAGCGCCCGCGCGCGCGACGACGGTGACCGGCAATTGACGAGCGGATCGCGTCGGAGGCCACGGGCGAACCCCGTGGCCTTTTTCATTTCCCGTCATCGAAGGAAGCAACATGCAGCTCTCCGAGTTTCCGCTGGACGCGCTGATGGAGATCACCGCGCGGCCGCCGCTCGTCTTCGTGCGCGGCGAGGGCTCCTCGATCTACGACCACGAGGGCCGCAAGTACCTCGACTTCATCCAGGGTTGGGCGGTCAACTGCCTTGGCCACAGCCCGCGCGCGATCGTGGACGCGCTCGCCGCGCAGGCGGCGACGCTGATCAATCCGAGCCCGGCGTTCTGGAATGCCCCGAGCGCCCGGCTCGCCAAGCGCCTCGTCGACCATTCGTGCTTCGATCGCGTGTTCTTCGCGAACAGCGGCGCGGAGGCGAACGAGGGCGCGATCAAGCTCGCGCGGAAGTGGGGCGCGAAGTTCAAAGCCGGCGCCCACGAGATCATCACTTTCGAGCACGCATTTCACGGCCGGACGCTCGCGACGATGGCGGCGTCCGGCAAGCCCGGCTGGGATGCGCTGTTCGAGCCGAAGGTGGCCGGTTTCCCGAAGGCGAGGCTGAACGATCTGGGCTCGGTTGAGGCGCTGATCACGGCGCGCACGGTGGCCGTCATGGTCGAGCCGATTCAAGGCGAGGCGGGCGTCCTCGAGGCGGCGGACGAGTTCATGCAGCGCCTGCGCGCGCTCGCCACGGCCAAGGGCCTGCTGCTGATCGTCGACGAGGTGCAGACCGGGATCGGAAGGACCGGCAAGCTCTTCGGCTACGAGCACGCCGGCATCGAGCCGGACATCATGGCGCTCGGCAAGGGCCTCGGCGGCGGTGTGCCGCTCGCCGCGCTCCTCGCTAAGGAGGCGGTGTGCTGCTTCGAGCACGGCGACCAGGGCGGTACGTTCAACGGCAACCCGCTGATGACCGCGGTGGGCTGCGCTGTGATCGACGCGGTGCTCGCGCCGGGCTTCCTCGACGGCGTCGCGGCGCGCGGGCGCGAGTTGGCGCAGGGGTTGCGACGGCTTTCGGGCAAACACCGGCTCGGCGTGGTGCGCGGCCGCGGGCTCCTCGTGGCGCTCGACCTCGGGCAGGACGCGGGCGGCAGGGTGGTGGACGCGGCACGCGAGCGCGGACTGCTC
>Ga0126369_10001629_pt1 | contig 15670 bp, 14 predicted proteins | sample PanSoiMetaPlot_1_FD_109646 | JGI IMG/M metagenome (GOLD analysis project Ga0126369, IMG submission 109646) | Tropical forest soil microbial communities from Panama - MetaG Plot_1 | ecosystem: Environmental > Terrestrial > Soil > Tropical forest > Bulk soil | place: Panama | collected 2016-02-17 | reverse complement strand
CGCCCGGCGCGCCGCCGCCTCGAAGGTCGACATGCCGCCATTCGACTGCATGACGTATTTCTGCGGCGTCGCGACTCCGGCTGAAGCGAGCCGGTGGTCGAGATTGCCGATATAACGGCTGAGGACCGGCTGCAGGTAAGCATTGATGACGGTGGTGCTCAGCCGGTAATACTCGCGAATCTGCGGCAACACGTGCGATGACAGCGAGACGTTGCATCCCGGCAATTCCTCGGCGATGACGGCACCGACGCGCTGTTCATGCTGGGGATGCAGGAATGAGAACAGGAGGCACACCGCGATCGAGGCGGGTTGCTGCCGCGCCATTGCACGCAATGTCGTGCGCAACGCGTCTTCGTCGAGGGGGCGTAGCACCTCGCCGCGAAAATCAACGCGCTCGCGGACCTCACCGGTCAGGCTCCGCGGCACCAGCATCGGCGGCTTGTCGTACAAGACATCGAAAATGGCTGGACCATAGGGCCGTGCCTGCTCGCCGACCTCGTAGATGCCACGAAATCCTTCGGTCACCAGAAGGGCGGTCCTCACGCCCTTGCCTTCAAGCAGCGCGTTGGTGCCGACGGTAGTGCCATGGCAGAAGAACGAGATGTCCTCGGCGCAGATGCCCTCCGCCCTGAGCGTTTCGATTCCGTTAAGGATGGCGCGGGACGGGTCGTCGGCCGTAGTGGGGAGCTTGGTGATCGAGATCGCACCGGTGTCCTCATCGAAGCATACGAGATCCGAGAACGTGCCTCCGGTATCGACCGTCACCCGGTGCTTCCCCAATGCGAGTTCTCCTGTTCCGGCGGCTGACTGTGCTGGCATCAAATGCGGATTGCGTGCATTCTGTTGGTGTTACCTCCGCCCTGCAAGGGGCGGGGTGGCAACAAGGCGTGTACCGCTCCGAGCGCAGGGGAAGCGCAGATGCCTCGGCCTTCACCTCTCCCCGCTTGCGGGGAGAGGTCGGAATGAAGCGCTTGCGCTCATTTCGGGTGAGGGGCCTCTCCACAGGCTCTGACTCGCAGGTCTCAGTTTGGGGAGAGGCCCCCTCACCCCGACCCTCTCCCCGCAAGCGGGGAGAGGGAGAAGAGGTGCCGTCCATACGGCGATTACCTCGTTCTATGGCGCTCCAGGATGTGCGAGCAATTGCCCCGCTGAAGACGTGCGGAGAATGCGATGGCCAGAAACGATTCTGAATCCTCCGACATGGAAAACGTCGTCAGCAACGCGGAATCGGTACGGGCTGGCGGTACGTCCATTTCCGATTTCCGCCCGCAGATCGCCTACACCGACCTGCGGGAGTGGATCGAGGCGGCGCGCAAGCTCGGCGAGATTCGCGAGGTCAAGGGCCTTACGTGGCAGGCCGACATCGGCATGGCGGCGGAGGTCCTCCTGCACGACGAGAACGCGCCTTGCGTGATCTTCGAGGATATCCCGGCAGCGCTTCCCGGCAGCAAGGTGCTGGTCAATTTCTTCGGCGGTCAGCGGCAGCGCATGACGCTCGGGTTTCCACTCCATTTGTCGAAGCTCGAGCTCAGCGAGGCGTTCCGCCAGCACTATATCGCCGATCTCAAGCGGATTGCGCCGCGCTACGTCATTGATGGGCCGGTGTTCGAGAACGTGGTCACGGGCGATGCGGTCGACGTCAACGTCTTTCCGACCCCGAAATGGCACCCCGACGATGGCGGCCGTTATATCGGCACCGGCAGCTTCAACGTCACGCGCGATCCCGACGAGGGCTGGATCAATTGCGGCACCTACCGGGTCATGATCCACGACCGGCAGACCGTCGGTTTCTACATCTCGCCCGGCAAGCATGGGCGCATTCAGCGCGACAAGTACGAGGCCCGCAAGGAACCGATGCCGGTCGCGATCGTCGTCGGCTGCGACCCGATGTCGTTCCTGATGGCTTCAAGCGAGGTGCCCTACGGCGTGTGCGAATACGACGTGATCGGCGGCATTCGCGGCGCTCCGGTCGATCTCGTGAAGGCGCCGATCACCGGGTTACCGGTTCCGGCCAACGCCGAGATCGTGATCGAGGGCTTCGTTGCACCTGGCAAGGTCAAGCCCGAAGGACCGTTCGGCGAGTGGATGGGTTATTACGGCAGCGATGTCCGCGACGAGCCGGTGATGGACATCAAGGCGATCTATCATCGCAACAATCCGATCCTGCTCGGCTGTGCACCGCAGCGCCCACCCGACGAGATCGCCCGCTATCGCGCGCTGACGCGTTCGGCAATCGTGCGCGAGAACATCGCCAAAGCCGGCGTTCCCGACGTAGTCGCCGCCTGGGCGCACGAGATCGGCACGGCGCGCCTCCTGCTCGGCGTTGCCATCCGGCAGCGCTATCCGGGCCATGCCGCGCAGTCCGGCCATATCGCGGCGATGTGCCACTCCGGCGCTTATGCGGGCCGCTATGTCATCGTGACCGACGACGATATCGACGTATCCAATCTGGAGGAGCTGATCTGGGCGATGCTGACGCGCTCTGACCCGGCGACCTCGATCGATATCATTCACAATGCGTGGAGCACGCCGCTCGATCCACGCATCGAGCCGGAGCGCAAGGCCAAGGGGGATTTCACCAACAGCCGGGCCATCATAAACGCTTGCCGGCCCTGGCACTGGCGCGACAAGTTCCCCAAGGTCAACGCACCGTCACCGGAGGCTGCGCGCCTGGCGCGGCGGCGGTTTGGGTATTTGTTGAAATAGGGTTCTGCTAACTGGCCCGGCGCACCTCAAGGCGCGCCGCCTTGAGGTGGAAAGCTTCGCGGCCGACAGCGCCCAGCGCAACCAGGAGTCCGAACGCAAGCACCTGCCATGCCGGTGGATACCCCACGTCCAGTATGGACAGGGTGAGATTGTAGCCGAGCGTTCCTAATACATCGAAACCACGGCGACCCCAAAGGAACCCCGCTTCGAGAAATGCCGCAACAAGACACGATGCCACCGCGAGCATCGCCAGTGCCCTAACACTGGCACCCAGTCCATACCGGGCCAGCACCCGCCAGACCATCAGCCAGAAAAATATGGCAGTCAGCATGTACTGCTCAGTGTATGTGCCTCGCGCCAGTATGACGTGGAGGATCGCGAGCCCGCTGATCACATAATTAGTAGTGTGCAGCCGCTGCCAGTTTCTCGCTCCCATGTACCGGATTGCGGCGTCGACGGAGGTTGCGCCGAGGACGAGCAGGCCGACAGTCGAGAGCGTTGCCAGGATCAGCGTCAGCCTCGTCGTCATGTCGTTGGCGATGTACGCAAAGTCCCACCGCCGGAAGGCGAAATAGATGACCATATGCGCAATCGTATAGACGAGCGCCGTCACGCCAATCATGCGCCGCACATCGATGAGAGCCGGCCAGCGGAATATCATCGCCGCCGGGGTAACCGCCAAAGCCATCAGCAGGATGACAGTCGCCCATACGCCGGACCAGTAGGTCAGGCCGCCAAGGGCGACTTGAAGGATTCCGTAGTCTCCGATGCTGACCAGGTAAGCGGTGCGGATCGCCGGATACAGCATAAGAGCGAATGTGCTCGCTTTAAGCCAGGAAAACCGGCGATTCCTGTCCTGCCATGGCCAGATCAGTTGCAAGCCGTCTCCTCCGTCGGAACCAATGGCTCCCAGGCCGTACAGCAGAGCTTATGGCAAGGCGGCGCAGCGATCCAGATGCCTTGAGACCTTAGTACAGCATTTCTTGAAGACCGACTGATGTAATCCCGTCAGGAGTCGGTGGCAGATGCGCCGAGTCAGGGGCGAGCCGGCGGCGACAGTTGCCGTCGGTGGCAAGCATGCGGAAAACCCTGACATAACCCGGAATACCTACGCTCGTTTAGCTGCTATTGCGGCGTCGCCAAATGGCAAGGTTGACTCTCTGCTAATTGCGACTTTCCCGCGCAGTCGTCCGAGCAGACTTGCGCCGTTCCGCAATGCTAATTACGGTCCAGCACCCCGCCCGGGATGGCTGAAATTCGGAAGCAAGCTGTGTCGCAAGAGCGCGTACAACGCCGGTTGGCCGCAATCCTGTTTGCCGACGTGGTTGGCTATAGCCGGCTGACAGCACAGGACGAGGTCGGCACGTGGCGCCGTCTGCAGGGTGTGTTGCGGGAGGTAGTTCGGCCCCATGTCAAAACCCATGCCGGGCGGATCGTCAAGATCAAAGGCGACGGCATTTTGGTGGAATTCGCGAGCGCCGTGGAGGCAGTGTCCGGCGCGGTCGCGCTGCAGCAGGCGATGGCTCAGAGGAATGCCATTTTCCCGGACGCGCAGCGCATCGAATTGCGCGTGGGCATCAATCTCGGTGATATCATCACCGATAATGACGATGTCCTCGGGGATGGTGTCAACATAGCGGCCCGCCTCGAGCCTTTGGCGGATCCCGGCGGTATCTGCATCTCCGCCACGGTGTATGAGCATGTGCGGGCAAAGCTTGCCTATCCGTTTGAGGATCGCGGAGAGCGGGCGCTCAAGAACATAGCCGACCCGGTACGAATTTACGCGCTTGGCCCTGAGAAAATCGCTGGCCTGCCGACCAACAATTTGCCCTCGGATATGCCCAAGACCCGTTGGGACTGGGTCGCTGCAGCGGTTGTCATCATATGTGCGTGCGCCGCGGTACTGTGGGCCGGGTGGCCCTACCTTGCGCCACCGATGGGCCAGGCGACCAATACCCCGACCGCCTTGCCTACTACCCTGACCACGTCCATCGCCTCACCGGCTTTGCAAGCCGACCCGCCACGGCTGTCCATCGTGGTGCTGCCCTTTGCGAGCGCAGCTAGCGATTCGGAGCAGGAGTATTTCGCAGAAGGAATGACCGAGGACCTGACCACGGACCTGTCGCGCATTCCCGGCTCGTTTGTGATCGCCCGAAACACCGCGTTTGCGTACAAGGGAAGATCGGTCGACGTCCGGCAGGTTGGGCGTGAATTATCGGTGCGCTACATTCTGCAGGGCAGTGTGCGCAAGATCCTGGATTCCCTGCGCATCAACGCACAACTCGTCGAGGCTGCAAACGCCTCGGAGTTGTGGGCGGAACGATTCGATGGACAGATCGCGCAGCTCGCAAAGGTGCAGGACCATGTCACTCAGCGCATTGCGGGTGCATTGAACGTGGCGCTGATCGATGCAGAGAGCCAGCGCGCCCTGCGCGAACGACCGAACAATCCCGATGCCGTCGATCTGACCATGCGCGGGCTGGCACTGATCAACAAACAGGCGAGCCGCGAGAGCATGCAACGCGCACGCGAGCTGTTCGAGGAAGCGCTACGAATTAGTCCCGATCATCTTCCGGCTCTCAACGGGCTCTCCCACGTGCTGCTGGTCGAATGGGGGTCGACCTGGTACACCGGCACGAGCACCGAGCATCTTGAGGCGCTCGATCGCGTCGTCAACAGGGCGCTCGCAGTCAAACCCGACGACGCGCTGGCCACCTACTTTCACGGCTACGTCCTGAAGCGGTTGCGGAAAAATCTCAATCAGTCCCTGGCCGCTTTCGAGCGCGCGATCGCCATCGATCCCAATCTTGCGGTCGCGCACAACTACGTCGGCCAGATCAAGGTTTTCCTCGGCCGCGCCGACGAGGCTGCCGAGCCCACGCTCAAGGCGATCCAGCTGAGCCCGCGCGATCCGCAGCTGGCGGAGTGGTATTATCAGCTGGCGATTACCTACATTCACCAGCAGCGCTACGATGAGGCGGTCGAATGGGCGCGGCGCGGCGTCGAGGTCAATCCGAATTTGCGTTATCCCTATCGCGTGCTTGCGGCTGCGCTTGCCCTGGCGGGTCGGGTCGATGAGGCCCGCGCGACTGCGGCGGAATTGCTGCGCCGCTATCCCAAGGAGACGGTCAGCGCATTTCGGACGCGCGAGCCGTGGACCGATCCCGGCTATCGGGCGGGTCAGGATCTCGAGATTAGAGGCATGCGGCTTGCCGGCATTCCGGAATGATGAGGACAGCGCACATCGCGGATCGGCCTTGATCCTCGGATTCCCTGAGAACAGGGAAAATAACAGGGTATTCTGTGAAAGTCGGCCTGTTTAGCGTCATTTTAGTGCTAGCCAGCATAAAATCGTACTGAAATTTGAATAACTTGCAGGGAATTCCCTGATCTTTTCGGAACAGGGAATCTTTTTTCGCCAATCAGGGAATTCATACGCCGGAACATGGAATTTTCTGGCTGCGATTGGTTTCACCTCGTAGATCCATCATATTCTATTTCATGCATATGGCTACTCTGCGCGTTCTTGCACGCGGAGCTATTTGAGTGCTTTATTTAAAAATATTATATAGGATTATCATTATAGTGTCGAGCGAAACCGCCATAGAGCTGCAGCCTGGGTTGAGCGCAGCGAAACCCGGGGCCGGCGCCGCCACGTGGATAGTCAGTCCCGGATTTCGCTGCGCTCAATCCGGGCTACGCTTGCTACGCTAGCTGGGGGCCAGCGAGACGGCTGTGCCGCGCCGAAGCTCCCGTTGCACCACGTCGGGAACGGCGCAGCAGTTCATTCCACCCTGATCCCCTTGTCCCGAATGATCCGGCCCCAGCGGCTGTACTCGTCCTTGAGATACTGCGTGAATTCCTCCGGTGAATCCGGCGCCGGCGTCACCCCGGTTTGGGCGAGCTTGGCGCGCACTTCGGGATCGCTCAACGCCGTGTGTATGGCGGCGTTGAGCTTGGCGACGGTGGCGGCGGGCGTCTGCGCCGGAGCAAGAACGCCGGCCCACTGATCCGCAACAGCGTCGGCAAAGCCCTGCTCGGCGAAAGTCGGCACATCCGGGAAGACATCGGAACGCCGCCGTGATATGGCGGCCAGCACTTTGATCTTGCCCGCCGCTATATGGGGCATCACGGTCGGCCCGTCGCCGAACAGGCCATCGAGCTGGCCCCCCAGCAGGTCGGTCATGGCCGGGGCATTGCCGCGATAGGGCACCTCCTGAAACTTGATTCCGGCCGCCGACTGAAACAGCTCGACCCCAAGATGGGAGACCGAGCCGAGCCCGGTGATCGCAATGGTGATCCGGCCCGGGTTCTGCCGCGCCAGCGCGGCGAGTTCCACGGCGGAATTGGCCGGCATCGCGGCATTCACCACCAGCATGGTGGAATTGAACGCGACGAGGCTTACGGCGACGAAATCCCTGATGGGATCATAAGGAGGGTTGGCGCGCAGGTGCGGATAGACCGCGGCTACGCCGGCGGTCGTGAAGTACAGCGTGTAACCGTCGGGGTCCGATTTCGCCACGTATTCGGCCCCAAGCGCTCCATTGGCGCCGGTCCGGTTCTCCACCAGGACCGGCTGGCGAAGCGGGTCGCGCAGCTTGTCGGCGAGGAGCCGCGCCATGAAGTCGGTGGTGCCGCCGGCCGCAAAGCCAACGACCAGCCGGATCGGACGGGACGGGTAAGCTTGCGCCGCCGCACTGTCGGCCAATGCGCAAACCCCGAGGAGCGCGGCCGCGAGCGCCATGCGCAGACAGCACCGCGCTAAAAAGGCCCGCGGCGCAGCCGCTGGGGGGGCGGTATGATTCAAACTCGCGGTTCCTGTCAAAAGCGCAAACGCTTGCTTATTCCGAACGCAGTAACGAAGCCGTTATACTTTCTTTTCGTCCACAAAGGGCGGGCGAGAGGCACGTACGTAATAGTGTGCTGCCATGAACGCATCCGCCATTCCAGGGATGTCGTCGGGTCACTGCTGCCGGGACTCTATGACCAGCACGAGCTGCTCAATCACATTGGATTTACGTCCACCATAAAGGCAAGAGACAAGAGGGCGCTGACAACGAAGCTCAAGACGCTCATTGCGTCGCCTGGCTTTACAGGCAACAAACCGGGCGGCCCCAGCCGCTGGTCGCTCAGCTGAATGGCAGCCGCTCAGACCCAAGCTCGTCGTGGAAGTTTGCTATGGTCACTTTTCGGGCGGGCGCTTCCGCCACGGAACGCGGCTCTTGCGATCGCGGCCCGACAAATCACCCTGGCAGTGCACGTTGCATCAAGTCCAACAGACCTCAGTCGCCGTGTTGAAGCTGCTGAGGCAAGCTAATTAGGAGGCTTTTCTTGCAGGGACCTTCTTGCCCTTCTTGCGCGCTTTTGAGAGGCCGATCGCTATGGCCTGCTTGCGGCTCTTGACCTTGCCGCCTTTGCCGCCGGGACCACTCTTGGCAGTACCCCGCTTGTAGCGGTGCATCTCGCTCTTTACGTCCTGGCCCGCACTGGGGCCATATTTGCGTTTTGTTGTTGCCTTAGCCATCGCTCGCTCTCCGAAGCCGAAGTATTTCCAGTTGAAAGATGGCGCCGATTTTTCTTGCTAACGCGGGGTGCCAGCGAATGTTCCTTGGCGGGCCGGCATGGACGGCTGTGATATCGCCAGTCCCCGGGCGAGCGGCATAGCAATAATGCAAAGAAGCGCCATTACCCAGAATGCCCGGCCTTCAAACCAGAGATACAGCGACCCAGAGGCGAGCGTCAGCAGCGCGGTTGCAAGACCGACAGCCAACGTGCCGTAAAGCGCCTGAGCGGTGGCGGCAAGTTGGTTTGGTACGATGCCGCCGATCAGGCGCATGGCCCCGAGATGGAAAAATGCGAACGTCAGGCCATGCGATGGCTCGACCAGCGCCAGCGGAACGATCTGAGTGGTAGCGCCAAGAACGGTCCAGCGCACAACTGCGGCACCTGCGGACAGTGTTGCGGCGTGCGCCGGACCAAGGCGACGTACGCATAGAGGACCGACGAAAAGGAATACGACGACCTCAGCTATCACCGACTCCGACCACAGCAGGCTTGCAGCCACGGTGCTGATCCCGGCCTCGCGCCATCGGATCACAGCAAACGTGTCGTGCAGCGCGTGACTGCCCAGCACGAGGGCGCCCACCAGCAACAGGCAGCGAAATGGGCGTATTTGCAGGAGCAGGAGGACATCGGCGGCGCGTTGGGAACGAGGAGAGTCCGCGGGCACCGCAATATTTGGAAGCGGCAGCGCGGCAAGCGCTGCCGCAACGAGCAGAACGGCATTCAACCAGATGGAAATCACGAGGCCATATGCCGCCGCCGCCTGACCGGCGGCGATCGAGCCGACGATGAAGGCGGCCGATCCGGCAGCGCGCACCCAGCCATATTCAAAGCTCTTGCTGGCAGGGGCAAGCGATGCGGAAAGCGCCATTGCATCCGCAACAGGCGTCAAGGGCGCCAACAAGACGGACTGCAACACGTTCACCACCAGGATGGCCCCGAAGTCGGCAGCCGGCAGATATGCGAGGGCGATCACACCAGCGCCGCCTGAGCAAATTGACAAGGCGCCGCGCCAAATCCGTCGCCAGTCCGCGAGTCTCCCGATGAGCGGTCCGGATACCAGCCGGATGGCTGTTCCCAATCCAATCACCACGGCAATTTCTTGGGCAGTAAGACCGCGATTCTCGAAGATTGCAGGCAAGAACGGAGAAACGACACCGAAAGCGGAATAAAGGACCGTGTACAGGATCGCGAATCTTGCGAGCGGGGAGAGGCGGTACAAATGGCTGCTCCGCGTGCGTGCTGGCCGTCGAAATCCTCGCGGTGAGGGTCTGTTTCAACGCCCGTCGCCGAGTATAGCTGTGGCGGACCCTCCGAAGGTCGTAGCAATGGGAGCGTCATCAGAGCCTAATCGCACAAAATCATCCGATGCGTATGCAATCATAAACGTGACTTGTTATGCGCTCCCTCATTCATGAAAACGACACTATACGTGGACAGGGCTCCGTCGTCCCGCGAGGGGGGACGCGCGAAATGGCGCAGGCCTTGGACAAATAGTAAGGTAGCCTCAGTCCGCGGCCTGCTTGCGCTAGCCCTACGGCGGCTCATTTGCGATGTTGCTCGTCGGAGTCAGCGACTGGTTGACTGACGGAAACCGGATCGGAGCCCGGAAAGGTCTCTTCGAGGGCCTTGTCGAGCTCCCGATCGATTTCGTGCTTTTTGTTTTTCCGCTTTTGATCTTTTTTCTCAGCTGAATGTTCCATGGGTTCTTCCTGGGAAGTCATCCAAGTATGACTCTTGGAGGGCGCCATGGTTCCTTTTGCGGATGTACGTTCGCTTCCGGTTGCCCAGGCCGGACCCGGCATGCGCTAATCCGGACACTGGCAAAATCGCCTGTTTAAGCCCATAGCGCTGGGCCATCCACCGGCAACTGGCTCAGGCTTGTGGCGTCGATCTGGGTGTCTATCGTGTCTCGTACATGACAAGGATTGTTTGATTGCGTGCAGACGCTATTTGCCCACGAATTTTGCAAGGATGTAATCTACAACCGCCTCGATTTCCCGTTTGGTCAAGCTCGTCGAATGCGGATCGCGTGCGGCATCGTTGCCCAAATTCTTTCCTTTCAGCCCGTAGCAGTCCGTGTCCTCGTAGGCGTACTTATCGAAATGCGGCATTTCGGTTCCCGGACGCCCGCAAGCCACCACCTCAATCAACTGATCACGATTGAGATGGGTCTCATGCAGATTGGCAGCTCTGCCGGGCGAGCGGGGGTCGCCGCGACCATCGCCGTCGATCCCATGGCAGAACTGGCAATCCGCTTTGTCCTGGAACAGCCGCTGGCCGAAGGATGTATCCTGTGCATGGGCGCTCATCGTCAGAGAGAATGCCGCTGAAGCAACGGCGAAGAACATGACACGCTGTGCACGGCAACCGACCGCAGGTGCGCCTGCATTGGATTCAGCCCTCATGATGCTCGATACACTCAATTTCGTTCCTCCATGTTCCTGCACCGCTATCCGAAACGAGGTCATCCCTGTGCTGTCAAGGGCCGAGGTACATGTTTGGCTGTCAACTGGAGTGATGGTCCGTCAGGCTAGACGCCCTGTTTAACGCCGTTTTATGGGCCAACGGGGCCCACTTTTGAGATGAGCGGAAACTTTTTTCATTGGCCCGACGGTAGGGGAAACGTTATGGTGATGGTACGATCCCCGACGGATAGATTATGCGCCGACTGGTCTTACGCGCCTTCCTCGCATCGCCTCCGACGCTTTTTCCGGCGCTTGTGGCTGGCCAAACGATTTCGCCGCCCGGAAGCCGCGAGCGCGAACTCGCGCAAATCATCCGCCATGCCGGTTACGATTGTCGTGCCGTCGAACGCATCGACGTCGCGCCAAGCCCCGACACAGGGTTGGAGAGCTTTCGCCCTGAAGTCGCGCATTGCACCAATGGAAAAAAGTTCCTGGTAGCGAAGGGCGGGCGTGGAGGCGCGAACGCGAGAACTGTTGTGAGACCTTTGCCCACGGACATCTGATTGCAGGAATAACACCGTCAGTTCGGGTCATCGTCAGGCCGAAACGTTTCCGACCGACTCTACTCAGGCGTTGGCGCTGCCCGGAAAGCGGAGCGTAAAGGTCGTGCCGCCACCCGGGTTGTCATCAAATGTGATCGTGCCGTGATGCGCCCTCATGATCTCCATTGCTATAGCTAGTCCCAGCCCTGCGCCAGGTGAACCGGCGCCGCTGCCACGCCAGAATCGTTCGAAGACATGCTTTCTATGCTCCGGAGAAATCCCGGGTCCGTGATCAGTTACGCTGACAGTTCGATCCACCTTGGTTGTCACGATGACTTCATCTTCGGGCGGCGAGTGAGTAACCGCGTTCTCGACAAGATTTCTGATCGCATCGCCGATAGCGTAGCGGTTACCTTTAACGGTGACCGGGAAGTCGCTCGCATGCAATGCGATCGATCGCTTGCGCGCCAGAGACCACGGAGCCATGGCGGCGATGATCTCGGCGGCGACATTATTTAAATCTACGTCGTCGGATATATCGAGCGCAACCGCGTCGAGCCGTGCGACGCGCAGGAGCTGATCGACAAGCCTGTTCATGCGTGCCACGTCCGACTTTATCTTCGCTATATCGCCATTGCCTTCGAGGGCGTCGAGCGCGGCGGTGATGATGGCAAGCGGCGTTCGCAACTCGTGCGCGGCGTTTGCAGTGAACTGCCGCTGAACGTCGAAACCCTGCTCGAGGCGTCCCAGCGCACGATTAACCGCAGCAACCAGCGGCGTAATCTCGCTTGGCAGATTCTTGTCGGGCAGGCGGATGGAGGTTGCTCCCGGCCCGATTGCCGCTGCCATTTGAGACACTTCCGTAATCGGTTTGAATGCGCTTCGAATCGCGAGTACCCCAACCGTCACGGTGACCACGACCAGGAGAGGGAAAACCCAACCGACATCAAAAACGAATTCGCGCAACAGCGAGTGAACCAGTATATCGGCGTCTGCTGCGCGTGCGACCGAAATCGATATCGGACCGGCCAGGCTGCTTTGACGGATCGTCAATCCATAATAGTCTTGCCGCTCAGAGCCGAAGTCTTTCAGATGGAAATAGCTTGGCTCATCGGTCGCCTCCGGCCATTTCGCCGCGATTTCAGCAAAGGCGGGCGGCGACGCGGCCAATATCTTGTCGGTGGTTCCACGAATCGCGAATATGTCTATCTCGCCCGCCGCTTCGTAGCCTGCTGCCAGCGCCGGCGGCAGATCGACGCGTGCCGCGCCATCCGTATCGACAACGACATGGCGAGCAAGATCGGCGGCGCGCAGACTGAGTTCACGATCGTTGAGAGAATCGGCGGTTTCGTAGGCTTGATAGAACAAGATGGCGACCGCGACCGCTGTTGCCACAACGTACAGCGCTGCCAAGCGAACCGCCAGCCGCACCTGCAAAGATCTGATTTGGGCAGAACTCATGCCTCTGTTTCGGTCAGAAGGTAACCGACGCCACGCACCGTGTGGATTTCGGCACTCGCGCCTGCGTCCAGCAATTTGCGTCGGAGATGGTGCACGTGAACAGGAATGGGATTGGACTCGTGTTCGTCATCGAGCCCGTACAGCTTTTCTTCGAGAACGAGTTTTGGCACGACGCGACCGACACGCCGCATGAGATTTTCCAGAATAGCGCTTTCCCGCCGCGGCAAGACCAACGGAACGCCGCCGATCCGTACATCTCTTTCAATGGTATCGAAACTGAGATTGCCGGCCTTCAATGTCACTCCGAGCACCCCGCCGGGGCGCCGCAACAGTGCTTTCGTCCGTGCAACAAGCTCCGTCATTGCAAAGGGCTTGACGAGGTAATCATCGGCGCCGGTGTCAAGGCCGCTGACCCGATCCTCCACGGCATCACGCGCTGTCAACACCAGCACAGGAGTCTGATTGCCTTTGCCCCTCAATTCTCGCAGCAGGTCGAGCCCATCGCCGTCGGGGAGCCCAAGATCGATGACGGCCGCGTCATAACACATGACGGACAGAGCAGCACGCGCATCGGCACATAGTCCGACCACATCCACGGCAAATCCTGCGCGTCCCAGACCCGCCTTCACGAGCTCGGCAATCCGCGTTTCATCCTCGACAATCAACAAGCGCATATCAGGATCGCCTACTCCCACGCGCAGCACCGATGCAATCCCAATTCAACTGCAAATGCAACCGACAAGGTGACCAGCCCGCTGTACGCGGGTACGTTAACTTCCCATCTCTCACAAACTCGCCTTGATTATCTGACGATCCGGGCGAACTGCCTTGAAAACAATCTGGTCCTGTGGAAATTCGAAAAAGGCTGGCGGTCATCGGTCGAATGGGTACGCAATACACCGACTGCAAGCCGACAGTGGCACGACTTCAAAGTCCGCGTTGCCGGCAACAAGGTTGAAGGCTATCTCGACGGCAAACGCTATCTGCAGCACACTTTGCCGGAACCCGTGTCCGGGAAGATCGGTCCAAGGTCGAAGGCGGACAGCTATATGCATTTCGCCGAGTTCGCCGCTACGCCCATCGAGTGACGATCACGCAAACTTTCATTGCCGCGCGCAGTGTGGATCGTCCGGGCCCGCGGGATTGGCGACGCCGGCCGCACGGCAAGCATCGTTAATGGCACGGATGGCTTCCGGGGAGCGATTCGAGCCACCGTCGGTAAACACCAGGGATTGCTGGAACCGGATGATATCGATGGGGTCCCCGCCAGGAAACGCCTTACCCTCGACCAGATAAAGCCGCCCATTGTGGTCGAACATCGCGACCGTCGAGCGGCTGCCGTCGGTCCCCATGATGCTCAGCTGACGGCCGTAGATCCGGTATACGCGATGGGGAATGTTGATCTTCACCTCGCCGCCTTCGGACAGCGTCTTGATCGCGTGATCGATGACGGCACTTTCCGCCAGGTTGGTATTGGCAAGTTCGGCGACCGTCACCTTGAGCACGCTGTTGTTTTGGCGGACCGAATAGACATGTGCTTCGACTGCGCGTCCGTCAGCAAGCCGATAGGTCGTGGTTTCGGATTGCGGATCGGCCGGAAAGGCGACCGTAAAGGAATAAGCCGGGTAGCTGTACTCCTGCCAATTCTGGGCGGTGGCGGGGCCGCTGAAGATAAATGCCGCCAGAGCAAAAGCGATCAAGCGCATGTCTAGGTTCCTCGTAGCCAAGATGGTCCCAGATGAACCTTTGGATGCATCCCCCTCTTTGCAATGCACCGGTCCTCGGAGGCATCGGCACGTTTGGTGATACTGGAATTGAAGACATTATCTGCCTGCGCGGGCAATACGCAACCCCGCAGGCGACGCCCAGCAGCCGACTGGACGAGTTGAGCGTTCCCGCTTTCCGCATAGAATATTCAACCGTGCCTGTAACGACTTTGAGGGCGAGGCGAGTGACGGAGGCGGGAGGAGATCATGAGTGAGCGGCCGCGCGATTTCCTTTTGTGGGCGATGGTGGTGGCGGCAACGCCTGCCTTAGGACAGACCGCAACGCCTGCAGTCCAGCCAACCGCCGGCGCCATGCAAGATGTCGCATCGATTCCGAATTTTTCCGGCCGATGGGCCCACCCCTATCTCACGGGTTTTGAGCCGCCTCCATCCGGCCCAGGCCCGGTTAGAAACAAGTCGCGCTTGCGCAACGGTGTGGCCAACTTCCAGCAGCTGGTTGGCGATTACACCAATCCGATCCTGAAGCCGCACGCGGCCGAAGTCGTGAAGCAGCATGGCGCAATTTCGCTGGCCGGCGAAGGCTATCCGACGCCAAGCAATCAGTGTTGGCCCCAGGGAGTGCCTTACATCTTTTGGGACTTTTGGATGGAGATGATCCAGAAGCCTGACAAGATCGTGATGATCTACCGCCACGGCAACGAAGTCCGTTGGGTTCGCTTGAACCAGTCTCATCCGGTGCAGCTGACGCCGTCCTGGCACGGAGATTCGGTTGGTCATTACGAGGGCGATACGCTGGTGATCGATACCGTGGGGATGAAGGTTGGACCGTTTTCGATGGTCGACATGTACGGGACGCCGCAGAGCCCGGCTCTGCACGTGGTCGAACGGTATCGCCTGCTTGATTATGAAATCGCCAAGGACGCGATTGAACGCAACGAAAAGGAGAATTTTCGCGCCAGCGGGGGTGGGGAATTCGACCCCAAGTACCGTGGCAAGGTGCTGCAGCTTCATTTCACGGTCGAGGATGAAAACATTTTCGCAATGCCCTGGACCGCGACCATCACGTATCGACCCGCCGTGAGCCCGCGGACGGACCTCATATGCGCCGAAAATCCGCGCGAGCCCGGCGGAAAGCTCTCGATGGTCCCGCAAGCAGAAAAACCGGATTTCTGAACTGCCGGAGATCGGCTTCATCGGAGCGCTTGCGCTCGCAATTCAGCCTGACGACGGACATGCTCGGGCGGTCCACCTGACGACTTCACTG
>Ga0126369_10001628_pt1 | contig 15678 bp, 14 predicted proteins | sample PanSoiMetaPlot_1_FD_109646 | JGI IMG/M metagenome (GOLD analysis project Ga0126369, IMG submission 109646) | Tropical forest soil microbial communities from Panama - MetaG Plot_1 | ecosystem: Environmental > Terrestrial > Soil > Tropical forest > Bulk soil | place: Panama | collected 2016-02-17 | reverse complement strand
GCTTCATCGATACCGAGATGCTGGCCCCCTACGCAAAATTTCACGATACCATGGAGAGCCAAATTCCGGTACGCCGCTTCGCGACGCCAGAAGAGATTGCGTCGGTGGTGGCGTTTCTGATGTCGCCCGGCGCGTCATATGTCACCGGCGCGGTACTGCCGGTGGATGGCGGGCTGTCGGCGGCGCTTGGGGTGCATCGGTAAGGGCGCCGGAACGCTCTGATCTTGGAAATATCGTCCCGATACGACAGTGTCGGCGAGCGGTCCCTCCCATTGCGCGGCGACTTTAGTCACCGTCGGTCCGCCGCCTAAGTAGCGCGCGACGGGTCGTGCGAAGCAAAATCCGTCAAGGCCGCAAGGACAGTCCGATAATGGGTTTTGCAAGCTCAGAGCCTTGCGCCCGAAACGCGCCACCTACCACCGCCTTCGCCAACCCCAGCCTGGGCCATAACCATAATAGACTCGCGACCCGTAATAAGCCGGGCCATATACGACGGCCGGCGGCGCGTAATAGCCTGGCGCCTCGTAGACAGCCGGCGGCTCGGATTCATAGCCCCCGGCATAACCAGGTTGTGGCCCATAAGCTCTCGCCTGTCGCGGCGCGCCGGTGCTGAGGTTTCGGGCGATCGCATAGCCGCTGCGTTCATTCCACGTCACCTCGCACCACTCGCCGCTGCAACTGGCGATCCGGACCGTGTTTCCTGCCGGAATGGTCGTGATGATCTCCGAGTCCGTTCCCGGCCCGCTCCGCAGATTGACGTTGGCAATGACCGAGGCAGACCTTGCGCGGCCCGAGCGAATCGCTGCGGCAGGCGCCTGGGCGGCCGGTGCCTGAACAGCCGGCGCTTGAGCGTCCGGCGCCGGATCATCTTGCGGCTTCGCGTCCGGTACCGGTTCTTGCCCCGCCGCAGGCGGCTCTTGTTGCGCACGCCCTGGTGCCACCATTGCCACCGTCGCGACTGCAACAATGCTCAACGCTGCGCTGAGCGCCTTGAAATGGTAAGGCATGAGAAAGCTCCCCTCGCCGACAAACGCCCCGCTCCTGGTCAACGGCCAGGAAATGAGGTGTAACGTCACAAGCGTGACCAATTTGCGGCCGAAATTTTCATCCTTGTGCATGCCGGCCGGAGACGCCACCACGTCAGTGTTTTTCGGAGTTCGGCTCTCGGTGTCGTCGATCACGTCCAAGCCATTCATCGACGCGCCCCGCTGCGCAGCATCAGAATATTCCTGCGGCCCAAGCGGGCCAGCAGGTCAGCCTCGGGATCTGTCGCGGCCTCACGATGGCCGCCGATCTTGTTGTAGAGGCAGGTGTCGATCAGGAGACCCTGATCGGGATGCGTCCACCCGAGCAGGCTGAATTTGAGCAGCACCAGCGCCTCGAAGATCAGCGGATAGGCAGACCGTGCCGATATCGATTTGCGGAACACGGCCGCCGTTCGTGAGGCGTCGGACAGTGCGGCTTCCTCGATGAAACGGGCGGTCTCGTCGAGCCAGGTCGCGTCGAGCACGGTGCCGGCGCGCAGGAACATCAGCCATGGTGACCGCGCTGCCGCAGCCGCAGCACTAAGCCGGCCGCCGAGAGGTGCCGATGAAGTCAGCACCGTGCAGCCTGCCGCATCCGCGACCTCCAGTGTCGCATCGGTCGAGCCACCGTCCACAACCGTTACCTCGCGCACAATGCCGCTCATGGCGCCCGATACCAGCATGGCGAGCGTCGGCACCAGCATGCGCTCGCTGTTCAATGTGTGAATGATGACGCTGAGCATTGAGAGATCAACTCACTGCTCCGGGCTTGTGTTGGCAGCGGGAACATCACTTTTGCTGTAGCACCCCCAACCGCCTGGCGGAGGCAGGAAAATTAGGCGCGCCGGGTGAAAATACGCCATTTGGATAAATCCTATGCTGCGACAGCACTCTTAAGTAAATTTTGTTCTTGTTTTGTTCAACATTTTGCGCTATGCAGCGTTCCATGTCGCGCCAAGCTGTAGTTCGCCGCCGCCCGCCGGATCCGGACCCGTCGCATTTCGGTCCGGCGGGCCGGGCACCGGAGGCCGGCGCAGGGCCCGGCCTTGATTTGGGTGTCAGTGCGGGAGTGGATTTGGCGCGACGACGAGGGCGGGGTGCGCAGACCAATGCTTCCGGCAGGTTCGAGCCGCAGGTCGCGGTCGCGTTTGACGACGGCTGGCAATCCATCGAGGAAATGCCGCCGTTCAAGACCGAAGTTGCGATCGACACCGCCCGCAAGGTTATCACCCGCAACGCGTCGCCGGACATTCCTTTCGATCGCTCGATCAACCCTTACCGTGGCTGCGAGCACGGCTGCATCTACTGCTTCGCTCGGCCGACCCATGCCTATCTGGGCCTTTCGCCCGGCCTCGACTTCGAGTCCAAGCTGTATATGAAGCCGGACGCGCCGGGACTCCTGGCGCGAGAGTTGTCGGCGCGCAACTATACACCGCGGACCATCGCAATAGGCACCAACACCGATCCCTATCAGCCAATCGAGCGGCGCTATGCCATCATGCGTCGCATCCTGGAGGTGCTGGAGCGGGCGGGACACCCGGTCGGCATTGTGACCAAATCAAATCTCGTGACCCGCGATATCGACATTTTGTCCCGCATGGCGAGCCGCAAGCTGGTGCGGGTCGGCATTTCGGTAACCTCCCTCGACGCCAAACTCGCCCGCATCATGGAGCCGCGTGCTCCGACGCCGGAGCGCCGGCTCGAGGCGCTGCGCATGCTTGCGTCCGCTGGGGTTCCAACCAGTGTAATGGTGGCGCCCATCATACCAGCCGTCAACGACGCCGAGATTGAGCGTATTCTCGAGGCCGCGGCCGCGTGTGGCGTGGAAGCGGCCGGCTACGTCCTGCTGCGGCTGCCGCTTGAAGTGCGCGACCTGTTCCGCGAGTGGCTTAAGGCCAACTTCCCCGACCGCGAGCGCCACGTCTTTGCACTGATCCGCCAGACCCGCGGCGGCAAGGACTATGATGCAACTTTCGGCAAGCGCATGACGGGGGGCGGTCCTTATGCGTGGATGATCGGCAAGCGCTTCGAGACCATCTGCTCCCGTCTCGGCCTTAATGTGCACAAGACGGTGCTGACCACCGAGCATTTCAAACCGCCCCGGCCGGCGAGCGAGCAGTTGAGCTTGTTTTGACCGCGCTCCGAAAGAAACATTTCTTGCGAAGCGACGGATGTTCGGTCAAGTCCGAGTATGACCCTTAATCCAATCTAATGCGCCGATACTCATTCCTGCCATATCGGCCCACGCCATTGACGCCACCCGGGCACGCCCTTATGGTCCGCGCCGAAAATCGCCGTGGCCGCGGTGCCCGCGAGGCAGTTGGGATTGGTCTGATGAAAGTTCGTAACTCGTTGAAATCATTGCGGGGGCGCCACCGCGACAATCGTATCGTGCGCCGCAAGGGCCGGGTCTATATCATCAACAAGACCCAGCGCCGCTTCAAAGCCCGGCAAGGCTAGTCGCTCGCTTCTGCCAATCTGAAGGAATCCGACCATCGTGAAAAGCGGTGACAGCCGAATTCGTGCCGACCGATAGCGGCGACCCTCGTGGTCGCCCGGTTCGCGCACCGGTCAGGGAGGAACCGGTTGAGCCACAGTTATGCCGTAAAGCTTCCCTCCCTTGCCCTCCCCGCAACGGGAGAGCAAAAATGCCGCTGCGACGCGCGGGCATCACGGCCCTTTGACCTCCAGGTGCTTGCAGGTGGGGAAATGCCGGCTCATCTTATTGGCATGACTTCTCGATTTGTCTGCCCAGCGCTTTTTGCCCTGCTCGCAACCCTAGTCGCGGCGCCCGCAGTCGAGGCGCAGGTCGTGCCTGATCCGCATGCGGATCCGCATGAAGGCTTGGTCAAGCCACCCGACCAGTTGCCTAATGTTCCCAAGGGCGAGCGCAACCGAAACATCGATTTCCTGTTCGGTGCGCTGAAGGCCGCTCCCGACGACACCAGCGCCAAGGCGATCGAGGATCGCATCTGGGCGGTGTGGACCGCGGCCGGCAATGAGACCACGAACCTTTTGATGAGCCGCGCCAAGAAGGCGGCTGACGACAAGGACTACGATCTCGCAATTCGCATGCTCAGTTCCATCATAGAGATCAAGCCGGATTTCACCGAGGCCTGGAATCGGCGCGCCACGGTTTATTTCCTGAAAAAGGACTACATGAACTCGATCGCCGACATCGGCAAGGTTCTGTCCCGCGAGCCGCGGCATTTCGGGGCGCTGTCGGGCCTTGGTCTCATCATGCAGGACATTGGTGACGACAAGCACGCGCTTGAGGCCTATCGCAAGGCGCTCGAGGTCTATCCAAGACTCAAGGGGATGGATGAGAAGGTCAAGACGCTGCTGGAAAAGGTCGAGGGGCGAAACATCTGATGTAGCGATCCGCAGTGTCGATGTCTTGCGCATGCCCGGCCAGATGCCGGGCATCGATCTTTCAGAGCCTGCATGATTATCTTCCTGGTCCTCATCATCGCGGCGATTGGCGCCGGTGCCGCAATCACCGTCTTGGCAACGGCACGAATTGAGGCCGCGCATCCGGCCGTAGGCCAATTGGTCAAGGTCGCGGGTGGTCGATTACATGTGTTGGAATTGAGACCCACGTTGGCCGAGGAGGCGTTGCCCATCGTCCTGGTGCACGGCGCGAGCGGCAATCTCCAGGATTTGTGCCTTGCCCTAGGCGATCGGCTCGCGGGGAACCGCCGCGTCATCCTGGTGGATCGTCCGGGGCACGGCTGGAGCGACCGGCCGGGCGGCGCAGCCGATGCCTCGCCGGCGCACCAAGCGGCACTAATCGCCCAGGCCCTCGACTGCATTGGCATTAAGCACTTTGTGCTCTTCGGCCATTCGCTCGGTGGTGCCATTGCGACCGCATTTGCGCTCGACTATCCGGACCGGATTGCCGGCCTTGTTCTCCTGGCTCCGGTCACCCATCCGTGGCGGGGCGGCCTCGCCTGGTACAACAGAATTCTTTCGACACCGGTCATCGGGCCGTTGTTCGCCCACACGTTCGCGCTTCCGCTCGGTGCGCTTCTGCTTGGAGGCGGCGCCGCATCGGTGTTCGCACCGCAGCCGATGCCGCAGGATTACGTCCACCGCGCCGCCATCCGGTTGTTGCTGCGGCCGGTGCAATTCATCGCCAATGCGCAGGACATTGCAGTCCTCAAGGCATTCGTCAGCGCGCAGGCGCCGCGCTATGGCGAGATCGTGGTCCCCACAGTCATCTTGACGGGTGATTCGGACACCACGGTATCGCCGCACATCCACGCGCGCGCCATCGCAGCCGCAGTGCAAGGTGCGCGCCTCATCGTGCTGGACGGCGTGGGACATATGCCGCATCACACCGACCCGGATGCCGTAGTGGCGGCAATCGCGCAGTTGCCAGCGCGGCCTGAGCTTAAGTTCGGCGCGATGCGGTGAAAATCAATCGGCTCCGTCGGCCGCAGAACGCACGAAGGCAATGCGCACCATGTTGGTTGCCCCCGGTGTTCCAAGCGGCACCCCGGCCACGATGATGATGCGCTCGTCGGCGCGCGCAAGTCCCTCCCTGAACGCGATGCGGCAGGCGCGGTCAACCATGTCGTCCTGATCGCGGGCGTCTTCCGCGACCACGCTGTGCACGCCCCACACCAGCGCAAGCTTGCGGCCAGACGAGACGTTCGGAGAAATCGACATGATCGGCGGCCGCGGCCGCTCGCGGGCCACTCGCAATGCGGTGGCGCCGGAAAAGGTCCAGCACACCACGGCGTTGAGGTCGAGTGTTTCAGCGATCTGGCGCGCGGCTGCCGCAATGGCGTCAGCGCCCGTCGCCTCGGGGTCGGTCCGCTGGGCATGGCTGATGGCGCGGTAGGTCGGATCGGATTCGACCTCCGTGGCGATGCGGTCCATGGTGGCAACCGCCTCAACCGGATATTGACCGGCTGCCGACTCTGCCGACAACATTACGGCGTCGGCACCTTCGTAGATCGCGGTCGCGACATCGGATACTTCAGCACGAGTGGGTACCGGGCTGGAAATCATCGATTCCAGCATCTGAGTCGCCACGACGACAGGCTTGCCGGCGCGGCGCGCGGCGCGGGTCATTTGCTTCTGCAAGGCCGGGACTTTCTCCACTGGCAACTCGACGCCAAGGTCGCCGCGGGCCACCATCAAGCCGTCGGCTGCATCGATAATCTCGGCGAGGCGTTCAACGGCCTGCGGCTTCTCCATCTTTGCCATCACGGCAGCGCGTCCGCGGGCGATCTTCTTGGCCTCTGCAATGTCGTCTGGACGCTGCACGAAGGACAGTGCAATCCAGTCGGCGCCGGCATCGAGCGCAGCCTCGAGGTCGGAATGGTCCTTGCCGGTCAGGGCGGAAAATCCCAACACCGTGTTGGGCAAGCTGACGCCCTTGCGAGCCGAGAGCTTGCCGCCGACCTCGACGCGCGTCACAGCACGATCAGGCGAGGCTTCCAGCACCGAGAGCCTGATCTTACCGTCGTCTAGCAGGAGCGTGTGGCCAGGCTTGAGTGCGATCAGGATTTCCGGGTGCGGAAGATGGACCCGATCGCGGTCCCCCGGTGCCGGATTGGCGTCGAGCACGAAGTTTGCCCCCGCCACCAGGGCGACGGCATCGTCTTTGAATGTGCCGATGCGCAGTTTTGGCCCTTGCAGATCAACCAGCGCTGCGATAGGCCGGCCATGCTCCCGCTCGATGTCCCGGATGATACGCACAAGCTCACGCATACGATCATGAGTGGTATGGCTCATATTAATGCGGAACACGTCGGCGCCCGCGGCGAACAACGCCGCCATGGTGGCGTGATCGGAAGATGCCGGACCAAGAGTCGCGACAATCTTGGTGCGCCGCTGCCGCCTCATCGCGCCGGACTTCCGGCTGGAGGCAGCGACTGCAGCGATCTGGTGCCGGGCGGCGGCACCGATGTTTTGCCAGACATGCCCTGCTGACCAGCCGTTTCGCCGGTCTCCGTCAATTGCACCGTCCAGGTCTGCTGCTCGCCGGTATCGACCTCGAAAAAGCCGGTACGGTCGAAGCCGCGGGCGAGACAGTCCCCGGTGCCTCGGATGGTAAATTCCTTGTCACGCGTGCACATGAAGGCTTGGCCCGACCATTCGCCGCCACGATCATAATCGACCGCATAGATGTAGTAGAAACGCGCGGCCAAATTACCGCGAAGCAGTGTTTCGCAGTTGCCGGCCGTTAGATTCCACCAACCCTCGGTCGCCCAGCCTTCCCCGTCCTTGTAACCCAATGCAATACCAACCCGACTCTTGGTAACGTTGCAGATGCGGAAATCGGCAGCAGCCGGCGTCGCCGTTAATGCCACTGCGGCGACAACGCCAAGACACCCCGGGGCAAGCGGTCCGCACCAGCCTATAACCGCACACAGGCGATTCGCAAAGTTGCATCCCGGCCGCATTGGCGGTTCGCACCATCGCCCGAAATTACCGTCCGTCAACGAATATGGCCCGGAAATCGTTGACATTGGTATAAGTCGGTCCTGGCTGCAGCAGGTCGCCCAAACGCTCGAAGAAGCCTGTAGAATCGTTTTCGGCAAGAAACGCGGCGGGATCGAGGCCGAGTTTGCTGGCGCGGGCGAGCGTGGTGTCGTCAATGAAAGCGCCCGCCGGATCGTCGGGATTGCCCCCGCCGCCGTCGGTTCCGTCGGTGTCGCCGGCGATCGCCGCAATCCCTGGAGTAGCCCGGAGTGCTTGGGCGAGCGCGAGAGCATATTCCTGATTTGGACCGCCGCGGCCTTTGCCCCGGATGGTGACGGTAAGCTCACCGCCCGACACAATGACGCTGCGCCGCCCCTGTTCCCGCATCTCCCGGGCCAGCCGGGCTTGGGCTATCGCCACGTCGCGGGCTTCGCCCTCGATTTGGTCGCCGAGGAATATGCAGTCGTAGCCTTGAGCTCGTATTGCGGCTTCGGCGGCGCGAAAGGCCTGCCTGGGACGGGCGATAAGCCGAAACGCGGTACGATCGAAGGCCGGGTCTTGGGGCTTGGGCGTCTCGTTGGCCGGATTGGCCAAAGCCCGGCGGATGGGTTCGGAGATATCGAGCCCGAACCGTGCCATCACCGCCCCGGCATCTGCCAGCGTGGTCGGGTCCGGTACGGTGGGGCCCGAACCGATCACAGCCGGGTCGTCGCCAGACACGTCCGAGACGGCGAGGGTCACTACCCTGGCCGGATGGGCGAGCCTGCCGAGCCGTCCTCCTTTGATGCGCGACAAGTGCTTACGGACCGCGTTGACCTCACTGATGGCGGCTCCTGATTTAAGGAGCGCGCGGTTGACTGCCTGCTTTTCGGCAAGCGTAATGCCGGCAGCGGGGGCAATCCAGTTTGCCGAAGCACCACCCGATAGCAGAACGAGCACGAGGTCATCTGCGGTCGCGCCCGTCGCAAGACTCAAAGCGCGTTCTGCTGCTGCAAGGCTCGCTTCATCCGGAACGGGATGGCCTGCTTCCGTCATGGCGATGAGCCGGGTGGGGCGAGCATACCCGCGCCGTGTGACCGCCGCTCCGATCAGCCGTGAAGAAGGCAGGCGCCAATCGTCAAGATAATAACGTTCCGCGACCTCGGTCATCGAGCCTGCCGCCTTGCCGGCCGCGAGAACGATGACACGGCCTTTAGAGGGGGGATCGGGAAGCCGGGCAACGAGGCAGCTTGCCGGATGGGCGGCCGCTACGGCGATATGGTAAAGTTTATCGAGAAACGTGCGCGCGTTCATAATATTACGTCAGATTATGTCCCGGCTTGCACGGCGCCTCAGCTTGCCGAGCGATAGGAGTGGTACGCCGCAACTGGACATAGTTCAAAATTTTGTCCGCGCAATGTGGCATGCAGCCCCGGTTGCTTATATGTTCAGCCGATCATAGAGGATCAACTTAAAATGGATATCGACGAAAAAACCCGCATAGAGCTTGAAGCGGCCGTTTACCGGCGCCTGGTGGAGCATCTTCGTCAACGTGCCGACGTGCAGAACATCGACCTGATGAATCTTGCGGGCTTCTGCCGCAATTGTCTTTCCAATTGGATGAAAGAAGCCGCCGACGCCAAAGGACTTGCGATGACCAAAGACATGAGCCGGGAAGTCGTCTACGGCATGCCTTATGACGAGTGGCGCTCGAAATATCAGCGCGAAGCGAGCGGCGAGCAGAAGGCTGCATTTGAAAGGGCGCCGCAAAAGCACTGAAAGATGTGGGGCGGCGCAAAGCTGTTGTGGATGACCGGCATTGGCGTCGTGGTCGCGCCTTGCGAAAGCTCGGCGGCTTGCGCAATCTCCTGCCACGAAAATCCGTTGAGTCAACGCCAGGAGTGCTTCGTGTCCGCCGTAACCACCGTCACCGCCCTCAAGGATAAACCCAAGGAAGGCACCTCGACGCGCTTCGCAAAGGAACAGTTGAAGGCAATCGTCGAGCGTATCGAGCATCTGGAAGAAGAAAAGAAGGCCATTTCCGACGACATACGCGACGTCTATGCGGAAGCTAAGGGCAATGGCTATGATGTCACGGCGCTTCGCATGGTCATACGCCTGCGCAAGCAGGACAAGGACGAGCGCGCCGAACAGGAGGCGATCCTGGAAACCTACCTACATGCACTCGGCATGATTTGAAGGGAACTACTGCAGCCATGCGGTGCGTTGCGGGAACGCGTAGGTGTTGAGGAAGACTACTGCCTCGCCGCTGAAGCCGTCTGCCGAAATTCCTGGATAGGGGTCGTTTGCAAACGACATGGCCACAGATGTGGTGGGTTTGTTCATCAAGGCCCGCAACTCAGTAAAGTCAGGCTCTCCGTAAAGCGTTGCCGTCATCGAATCGATCAGGCGGGGAGCCAGCATCATTGCCCGCAGCCACGGATCATCATATCGCATGCCGGCAACTGCCGCCTGGACTACTACCTTTGCGCGTATAATAGGCCCGGTCGTCGCCGCACGGGCAAAATTTTTCTTTTGCAGCACCGTGATGTTCTCACGCGCGCCTGTGGTCTTAACGGGTGCGACAGCCGCGGGACGAATTGGTTCGGCCGCCGCAGGCTCATGGCGGGGCGCCGAAACGACGTCTGGGCCGGACGGCGATTGCGCCGAGTAGGCCAGCATTATATCGAGCGGAATGCGGTCGTTATCCGCGTCGCGAATTGGCCAGGGTGACAAGCTGGCAGTGGTATCCGGGTGGGATATTGGCGCTCGCTGCACGCGAGCGGGCGGGCGCAGGGAGTCAACAAGACTCGTCAAGGCCCACCGGTCGAGGTCAGTGCCGTCAGACGCTGGGGCGGCGTCCTTGGCGGCGGGCATCGAAGCTGCTGCCGCTGTGGGTCGTTGCGGCCGTGCTGCCGGGACCGGTACCAAGGCGGCGCGAACCGGCTCGGGTTTGGAATTAACTGAGGCGAGGCTGTACGATCCGGCGCGGGAAGCCTGTGCTGAATCTTCTTCTTCGTCGCCGCCCATGTGGAACAAGGTGGCGAGCAGATTCTTCTTGCGCCCGCCCTGGGCAGCATCGACACCTGCCGCTTGGGCGGCATTGACCGACATCAGCGAAGGAGCCGATGAGCCACGTTTTTCGATATCTGCAAGGGCCAGCGCATAGCCGGACAGCGGATGGCCGTCGGACGGAACGTGAACAGTCCGCCCATTCGGGAAGACGCGGGCAAGTTGATCATGGCTCATGCGTGGCCAATGCCGCACGCTGCCCACATCCAGATGCACAAAGGGCGATCCCGACGATGGGTAATAACCCACACCGCCGCGTTGAAGACGCAGGCCGGCTTCTCGCAACTCCTCCAGCGACGCGCCTGGGATGTAGAAGTCCATCGCCTTGCCCAGCATGTGCTGGCTAAACTGTGCCACGCCGCTGCTGCGCCGCCGCAGCATGGCGTTGGTGGCCGGCGAACGATAGCCGCACACCACATGGATGACTTTGTCGCCACCAACCTCTCGAGACACCTCCCAGATCACGTCGAAAAGACGCGGATCCATATGAATCTCTTCGTCCTTTCGCCAATCGCGAACGAACCGATCAAGCTTTTTGAGCGCCTCCTCGTCATAGCGGCCGTCGCGCTTATAGGTGATCGTGATGTCTTCGTCGGTATGAATGTGATGAAGCGAGAGGGTTCGGGTATCGCCGTTGGCAATTGCGCTCTCCAGCCCGTTATTGCCAAGCAACATGGTCAGCGCGGCAAGCGCCGCGCATTGCCCAGTCCGTACGGATAAGGCTGTAGTCAACAACTGGCGCGCAAAGCTGACAGGCACTGATGATCCCGTGTCGCTACGCACCCTCGATTTGTTGATCGGCAATACCAACCAACGTTCCGCCGCGAAGACGCACGGCGACCGAGAGCAGCTAAAATTTTCCGGGATCGGTTAAAGACGCCAGCGGCGTCGCACCATTCCCCCAACCACATGACATGCGTATTCAAGAAGTATGGCAAAAAAATGCTGCCCCGGAAAACCCGGGCCAGCCAAATGTCCAACCGGTAGAGACGGTTATCGCCGCAACTTGGGTGTCACACCGCGGCGCTATCGAAACAAGCCGAAGAACCCGGGAGGGCCAGGAAAAAACGTCGGCATGCGGTAACTCTGGCGCCGCGGCGAAATGCTGGCTTCGCGACGCTCAACTGGGGCGTCCGCAATCCGCCTGTCCTCATTTTTCAGTGCCGCCAACAGCCGGGCGTCACGGCCGTAAACGTCCTCCCGAACCGCCAGATGGCCAGCTTCGTCCACGAAGGCCGTCTGATAGGTCAAGTGCACCGGTATGGGCGTCGTGAGATTTATATCGCGCTCACCAGTACCGTACATTCGGCGAATCTTCTCGACCGTGTAACCATCCCTTGGATTGGCAATGCCGAGCAACACCTCGGCATATTTGTCCGGGAACTGAACGCGCATGCAGCCATGGCTGTATGCGCGTCTATCCTTTTCAAACAAGTACTTGTCTGGAGTGTCATGCTGATAGACCAGGAACTTATTCGGAAAATTGAAGCGAATGCGACCCAGTGCGTTGCCCTCGCCGGGGGGCTGGTAAATGTGCACGGACCCATCTCGATTGTACTCCACCCGGAGGCCCATGCGGTTGAGCACCGTCGGGTCCTGCGCCAAGGCCGGCAGATATTCGTTATTGATGATCGATGGCGGCACGTTCCAGGTAGGATTGATGGTGATGTATTTCATCGTCTCGCTGAGCATCGGCGTCGCCCGTTCGCCCGGTTGGCCGGCGACGATCTTGGTCGTCCATGCCATCGCGCCGCGATCCATCACCTTCAAAGTGTAGTCGGGAATGTTCACCATCACGTAAGCCCGACCAAGGTCGCGCGGAAGCCAACGCCATCGTTCCATGTTGGCGATGATGAGGTCGACATCCCGGTCGCGGCGAGGACCGTTGAAGGCATCAACAGTTGCGTTGTTCATGACGCCGGTCGGCGGCAGGTCGCGCTGGCGCTGGAACTTTTTGACGGCTTCGGCAAGCACCTTATCGTAGGTGGTGTCGGTGGCGGTGCCAGCAACGCCGAGCCGATCGCGCAGCAGCGGCACCCGCGGATCTTCCATCCCGGGCTTTAAGTTCGGGCCGAAGGAAATTCGGGTGTGGCGCGCGCCGCCGGCGTGGCCACGCAACTCGGCCAGCTTGGCCTTGAGGGCCCTGTAGCCGGCATGGGGGGGGTTGTAGCCGTCAAGCGCCTCGGCAACGTTTTTGGCGTCCGCCAGCTTGGCCAGAACCGCGCCGGGTTCTGGCGCAACCAAATCATAAAAAATGTCCGAACTCACCCGAGAATAATGCACCCGCCCGATCTGCGCATGGCGCGCATAGGTCAACACTGTAGCGGTGAACTTGAGCTCGGCCTCGGCCAGCGCGCCAGGGTCCGCATTCGTGAAGTTTGGAACCGGATAGTCGCTCGGATCAAGGCCGTCTGCATCGACGTGAGCCAAGTAGGTTGCAGCTGCCTTGCCGCGCGCACTCTCGGCGCCGTTATCGACCCAAATCGGCATATGGCTTCGCGCCGCGTAGAAGGCTTCAACGGCAGCCTTGCTCTTGCGGTCGATGAACCGGTCGCTCCGGCCGCCGAATATGTCGCGCAGTTTTTCGGCGACGCGCTGGTCAATTGTAAGCACCACTGGAACTTCGGCCGGAGCAACAGCCGCCGGTGCGTCAGCAGGTGTCGCGATCTCCGGTGCCGCGGGGGTCGGAGCAACGGCCGGTTGCGCGGAATTGGGTGCTGCTGCGGGCGAAGCGGCCGGCACCGGCACTGTCCTCGTCGGCGATACGGCGGAGCGCGGCGGAGCAAGGTCGGCAGCACTGGGGGGTGGCAGGTTCGCCGGCTCCGGCATTGGAACCGCCGCCGAAATCTCGGCCTCGGTCAGGGGGGCCGACTGAACCGGAAGACTCGATACCCCCGCAATCAACGCAATCGCAGTGGTGGCGAGCCAGAGTTCGAAACGGGTTGCGCGCATCGCAAATTCCTAACGTGGCACAGGGGTATGACAAGAGCTGCATGAGTCGCGAGACTCACGATTTAGTTTGTCGCCGGAAGCCTCCCCGAAGTTCATCTCCGACCCAAATTTATCAAATCTATCGACCATTTAGAACCCCCACAGAATTTTGTACGCAAATCATGTCGTTTTTGTCGCGAGTGTCACCACGACGCAACTCGGGCACGGCTATCTTTAACCGATATCAAGGGGAACTTTGGGCTGGCGCTCTCTCTGTGGAGAAGAGGTGTCGCGGTCAAGGCGCGCCTTTTTTGCTTCACATGGCAGCTCTGCATCAACGTCATTGGTTCGAGCAAGCGATGCGTGCGTTTGAATTGGAATTCGCGCCTCGCCGTCTGCGTTGCCGACAGTGCCTTTAGCCGATGACGGCGCCGGATCGACGGCGACGATGAGGACGCGCTTGACCATGTGGGTTCCAAATCGCCTGCGACGGGATAAAATTGTCTCGAATCGTGGCATTGTCTCCAATCAGCGTTAATAACCTGTTAAAGTACCTCTGATCTCAGGATCATCGCAGACGAACACCCCGCGCCTTTCCATCAAGCTGGCGGAGCCGTTGTGCCGCGCCTTGAAAAACGGATGGCCGGCGCCGTCGCAGGAGCCGTCATCCCTTTGCCGCAACGGCCATCTACGCTAACAAGTGAATTCCGTCGTTTGATTCAGCGGATTCCGTCAATTGATCCATGAGTGCATTCTTCCATGCTGAACCGATCCGGCCGCGCAGCCGCAACGCGCGCAAAGGCTCCTGATCAGCGGTCAAAAAAAAGTCGCGACGCAAAAGGCGGCATGGAAGTGCTGCCCGAGTGGGATCTGTCCGATCTCTACCCTGGTCTCGATTCACCTGAGATCGCCGATGATCTTGCGCGCTCGGATGCCTGGTGCCTGGCGTTTGAGGAGCGCTACAAGGGACAACTCGCGGCGCTCGCAAGCGGACCGGAGGGCGGCAAAACTCTTGCAGCCATCGTCCGCGAGTTTGAAGCGATCGACGATCTTATCGGCCGGATCGCATCGTTTGCGGGTCTGGTCTACAGCGGCAACACCACCGATCCGGTCCGCGCCAAATTCTTTGGCGACGTGCAGGAGCGCATCACCACGTCGTCCTCGCACCTGTTGTTCTTCTCGCTGGAGCTCAACAAGATCGACGACGCCGTACTCGAGCACGCCATGGCCGATCCGGCGCTCGGCCACTACCGGCCGTGGATCGAGGACATCCGCAAAGAAAAGCCTTATCAGCTCGAAGACCGCGTCGAGCAGCTTTTTCACGAAAAATCCGTCACCGGGCAAGGCGCTTGGAATCGATTGTTCGACGATACCGTCGCGAGCCTGCGTTTCAAGATCGGCGCTAAAACGCTCCCCATCGAACCGACGCTCAGCCTCCTGCAGAATCGCGACGCCGCGACCCGCAGGACCGCTGCGCAAGCGCTGGGCCGGACTTTCGCGCAGCACCTGCGTACATTCACATTGATCGCCAACACACTCGCCAAGGACAAGGAAATATCCGATCGCTGGCGCGGCTTTGCCGACATTGCCGACGCGCGCCACTTGGCGAACCGGGTCGAGCGCGAAGTGGTCGAAGCGCTGGTGGCCGCGGTGCGCGCCGCCTATCCGCGGCTGTCCCATCGCTATTACGCGCTCAAGGCACGGTGGTTCGGGAGGAAGCGGCTTCCTTTTTGGGACCGCAATGCGCCGCTGCCTGACGTGCCGTCGCATCCGATCCCGTGGCAGCAGGCCAAGCATACCGTGCTCTCGGCCTATGAGGCGTTTTCACCCACCATGGCGGAAATCGCCGGGCGCTTCTTTTCCAATCGCTGGATCGATGCCGTGGTGCGTCCCGGCAAAGCCCCGGGTGCCTTTTCACATCCCACGGTGCCGTCATCGCATCCGTTTATTCTGCTCAACTATCAGGGGAAGGCCCGTGATGTGATGACGCTCGCCCATGAGCTTGGCCACGGCGTCCATCAGGTGCTGGCAGCGCCGAACGGTGCCTTGATGGCGCCGACCCCGCTCACGCTCGCGGAAACCGCAAGCGTGTTCGGCGAGATGTTGACTTTTCGCCGCCTCCTCGCCACGACCACGGACGCCAAACAACGCAAGGCGATGCTGGCCTCAAAAGTCGAGGATATGATCAATACGGTGGTGCGGCAGATCGCGTTCTATACATTCGAGCGCACGGTGC
>Ga0126369_10001627_pt1 | contig 15685 bp, 18 predicted proteins | sample PanSoiMetaPlot_1_FD_109646 | JGI IMG/M metagenome (GOLD analysis project Ga0126369, IMG submission 109646) | Tropical forest soil microbial communities from Panama - MetaG Plot_1 | ecosystem: Environmental > Terrestrial > Soil > Tropical forest > Bulk soil | place: Panama | collected 2016-02-17 | reverse complement strand
GATGAAGATTGGCCCGGACGTTGTACTGCTTGGCCAAGCGTTGCCACCATTGGCTGAAGGTGCTGACCTGGAAGCGCATTCCCTCGCCCGTAATAGCGACCAGGCGCCCGCCTGGCTGAAGACGCCGCAGGGCGCTCTCGATATGTCGCGCTCCGTATTGGGGGGAATGTTTTACTACTCTGCCGCCGGTGGCGCTGAAGGGCGGATTCATGAGAATGGCGGTCGGCTGGATCTCCGCGGGCAATAGATCGTCGATGAATTCGGCATCGATCTGGAGCGTGTCGAAGGTATGTAGCGATCGGAGCAGGGCGGCGCGGCGCGGCGAGATTTCGTTACATATAACTTTAGCGCCGACTGAGAGGGGCCAAATTGCGAGACTACCGGTGCCGGCGGAAGGTTCGAGGACGGTATCGTTGGGGGTCGGGTTCAAGAGCCGCGCGGCGAGATACGAGATCGTAGGTGGCGTCGAGAATTGTTGTAACTCGCTTTGCTCGGCGGTGCGATCTGCCTGTGTGGGGAGACGCCTTATTAAAGGACGAAGGACAGAGGTGAGGGCAGTCGCCGGGTCCATGCGCATTAATATCTGCGCATGTTTTTCAAGTAGGTACTTATTGACGGCGATTTCAAGCGCGTCATAAGCGTGGCGCGGCGTGTATTTGCCCTGTGAACGCGTTCCTCTGAAGAGGCGGTTAGCGATCTTGGTGAGTTCGGGGTTATCAAGCACGTTGCCGCGGGCGATGAGCGCGTGCAGTTCGGTAATCAAGTCGGACGTTCGCGGCAGAACCTGGAGCTTAGCTTCAGAGGCGCGATTCTTAAATGGTTTAGACACGGGCTCGGGCGACTTACGGCTTATGTTTAGGATGGGTAGTGGGGTAAATCTGTGTTGGTGCCCTTAGAGAATTTTGGATGGTTGCTGACGCGATCCTGAGGATGCTGCTCGGATTCGTCACTCCCTCCAGGCATATTCACGTAATTCAGCGTAAGCAGGTCGTTCGCATAATCCGTTCCGTTGTTGCGCGACTAGGGGGCAGCGTCAACTCTACCTTCTTGTCCGCCTGCCTCTACCGCTCGGTAACCCGCGGCGCGCGCGTCTGAGTCGAATGGTCACGGGCCCTGTCGCTGGCCCCTTAACAGACCACCGAATTGGCGTTAATTTTTCTTCAGCGGTGAGTTGGTCATTTCTGACGTCGCACAATATCTCCGCGTGCGTGTCGCCAATTACAACCTCTGACTGAAGGATCTGCCCGGTCTTCAAGTTCCGCTTCACTACTTCTCTGTACGCATTCTCCGAACGTCCCATAATCCTCCTCCAAAAACAAAACACCCGCGTTGGGTGCTGGCTCATTGGCGCGGAGAGCGCAGCAATCAACGCGGGCGTTTGGCAGCCCCGAAGCCTTCAAATTTCTAAGCCGACTTTAGACCGAGGCGGCACCCGTGTCAACGATCGTGTGGCCCAATAAACTCATCGGACCTGGAGTTAGTGCCTGCCAGCTTCTCACCAAGCGTGTTCTGCTCAATACGTTCTGTGATGCTAACGGCGAGTTGAGACTTAACTAGTAATTCTTCAGCATCTGGGAGACCGAGGTCAGCAAACACATTGCCGCTGCTTGGTTCTATTCGCTCATCGTGCGGAAATTGCCTCCGAGGTCTTTGAGCTTTCGTTCCTCTTGGTGGCCTTTGCGTTAGTCATTTTCCCTCCTCGCACTGCGAATTCCGTCAACCTGTCATTCTCGTCTAAACGAAAGCGGGCGGGGCCCTCCCACAAGCCCCACCCTAAGGCCACGTGTCCTCACCCCACGCGACCACTTCGCCCACCGGGGAGGCGGGCGCGCCGCGCATGTTATTCATTCAGAGGCAAAAAATCAATCACTGTTATCTTTCTCGAAAGCGTCTTATCCATGTGCGCAGATCTAGATGGTCGGACACTAGAAAGTGATACGATTATCAATGGAAATGCTGGTGAGTAGAACACAGACTTCAAATGACATTCATAAGGCCAACAAACCCCTCTACTTTGTCGAAGGAACAGAAAATCTCGCTCCTGAAAGACTATTTAGCCTACTGCGAAAATATCGCGGTCTCGGATCCTAAAGCCCTTAACCAAAAGGTTCCCCGCGAGGCATTTAGCGATTTACTTGATCGGATCGGAGAACTCCTAGTCCGTGAATCAGAAACCATTGCAGTGAAATCAGGTTCGGTAGCAAACTTCATAGACGCCAATCCACTTCCGCTGTCAATGGAAGCGCTTCTGCCCCGCAATTTCCGTTTTTACTGCCTGGCTTTGAATGCGCTGAAGCAATGGGTTGCCGCTGAGCAGGCGGCTACAGATAAATTCCTCCTCGGCGGGGGCATCCGTGACCTCTGTCGCGCAGCGACCGACAGGTGCATTGTAACGGGCAACTTATTGGGCTCGGACGTTGAATTACATCACCCGGTGAGAGATGGGAGACCACCAATCCCGCTGAGCAAGCGCGGTCATGAATTTATTGAAAGTCAAGCCAAATTCGACTCTGATGATCCGGTCGAAGCTTACCTGGTCGCTCTCAAACGCAGCAGGCATTGGTCCTGGGCAATGTTGCGCCGTGGCTGTTTGGATCTTCTTGGGACACCAACTGACGAAGGTTCTTTGAATACGGCTGCCAGCGCCCGAACGTTTGCGCGACAAGCAAAAGAAGCCACCCACCTCTCCTACAGCGAAATTCTCGACTGGCTAGGAGATCGCAAGCGGTGATCTTATTGCCCGGCGCGTCGCTTACTTGCGAATGGCGGCTAGCTTTGTGCGGCAATCGCTTAGTTGAGAGCTGAAACGCTCAATATCTTGCCCAAATGTTCCATCGAGCAGGTTGCGCATAGCGGCATCGAATTTAATAGCTATTTCGCCTCTAAGGCGTTCGCTTCCCATCTGCTTCATTTCTGCCTCTAAAACGTTCTCGCAGGTTTTGAGCTGAAGTGCGAGCTGGGCCTCCAGATAACGCTCCTGAGCCTCGAGCGTCTCGCGGTCTTCATAGTTCGGTTCATCGAAATGCTTCAGACCCACTTGGAATAGTGCATGCACCGCGAGTAGTACTTCGACTGCTAGTTCGTGCTGGATCATCTGCCGAAGTCGAGGCGTGACTAATTCATAAAGATCCGGAGTCATGGGGAAAAGTCTAGATGCTTAAAAGAAAAAGCGACAAGTGGAAAGTCGTTCCCGTTCTAATTTTTCCGTTTGGCTAATCTTACCTTGCGTCGAAGTACTGCCTTCACTTGATTACGAAACAGTCGAATGTACTTCAAAATCCTGATTCATCTCTGCGCTAACACTCGCAATCGCGTTGCCACGACTCGCCGGCCTTCAAGACCCTTCTCGATATTTTCCCAGTCCTCAGGATTCTCATTACCGACAGAGAGAATCCTGCGCAGCGCCTGGAGCGCAGTTTCATAGACGGTCATGAAGTGGCGATCACTATGCCAAGGTCTGCTCGACCTTACTGAGCGAGTCAGCCGAGTATCATTCTCCAAAGCATTCAGCAAAGGCTCTACCACTTCTTTGCCACGTCTAATCAGTTCGGCGACCACAGCATCTTGATCCATATCGATGCCGCCCGGATAACCCATCTGTATGGCCACCGCTTCGTCGAGGTAATCGATCAATTGTCCGGTACTCTGCCGTCGTAAACTGGCGCCGTCTCGTGGCACCGGCATTGTGCGAGGGTGCTTGGCCCGTCGTTCTTGATCCTGAATCAGGAGTGCCAAAGGCTGCTGGAAATTCATGTACTCCTGAGCGTATTGTCGCGCTCGCAGTGCCGGTCGCAACGGAATCTCCTGCCTGATCGATTTCTCAAACGACACCGCCATCAGCGCGCTAATCATGCACAATCGATCATCTCCTCGCATGTGCGCGTTGATGGCGCGATCGTAGATGGCCCAGGTCCAGTCAACCGCCAACATTAGATAAGGATCGGCAAGATGGAGCGCATCGTCATTTATCTTCGGGTCCATGCCGATTGTCCAGGTTGCCCAAACTCGTTCCGCCAGATCTGTCCTACCCAGCCGTAGCAGCAGACAAACTTTTATGGGGAGCAGGCTGGTTGCTGAAAGCGAATACCCTTCAGGCTTTACATCACGAAACCGGTAATATGGCGTTGGGTTAGTGCTCGCCCGCTGAGTACGGTTCTCCTCGTCCGTTTTGATGGCAGCGTCTATATCAGCTCGCAGGTCAACTTCATTACCGATTGAGACGATCGGATAGACAAGTCCATTCCAACAAACCGCGAAGCGTTGAGAGGTGGCGGTGCCCGGCAATACCCAACCGTGCATCTTGCCGGTTAAGCTTGGTTTCCAGGGTGGCCCCAAATAAATCTCAATCTCTCGATATTCCAGGCCCCGCGGGTCAGCCAAGCCCTGTTCAAACAGACGAGCCGTTGTCGAGATCAGATTTGCGGGGAGTTGAGTCTGCGGAGGGGCCCAGGAACTTTTCTGTTGCGGCGGCTCAGGAATTGAGTCTCCCGCGAACTTGGAGGGGACTCTGATTTGAGATGCGGGAATCGCGGAAGCGATCACCGTCACGGCGTACCCGGCGAATTGTCTGCTCAGCCGTATCATCTCCGAGACTCTGCGGGCACTCCTTTGTTCGACGCTTAACGCCGTCGCGTCGGCGTCGCGATCGACTTCGGCATTTGTGGATACGTAGACGGTGTACTTGCCTCGTCGAAAGACAATATTCGAACCGCCGTAGCCCCACGAATAGGCTTCATCGCCGACACCCTTCAATTCCTTAGCGTCCCGTTCGTCGCTAACGAGGCGCCCTAAGTTATCGTGAGCCTCTTCGACTGATTTCTGCTGCATCGTCGCTATCTTTACGAACCGATTAGGACTCGTCCAAAAATCTATGATGACATCTTTGCTTGGTTGAATCAGACGCTTGTGTTGCCATCCAGTCATCTGAATAGCGATCTCTTGGGTGACTCTGTCAGCAAGCCGCTCCAGCTCATCATCATCCTGAGACATTGCCGGACTTGCGAACACAACCAGGAGGACCAATCCGGTTGTCAGCTGTCTCTGAGCCTTCAACATCATGACGAAAACTCGAAACTTCTTTTAGGATGGTGAAACACGCTGCCGTTCGAGCATCACGGCACTATCTCGATTACGAGCTCGGGTGAGTCTTTCGTCCACGGACCTCCGATTTCAAATCGGCGCCGATCGGTTAGATGATAGATGCCTGGCGAGAGTGGGCCATACCATTTTTTCAAATTCACCCCCTCTAACTGGGAGCTGTTTTTTGGCTTAATGAAGAGATCGGAGACCACGTCGACCGACGACGATTTCGCATCCTTTGACTCGATAAGTTTCGCAGTCTCTTCAAGGTAAGGTACTAGCTTTCCATCTTTGAACAGTTGGAATCGATTCCCGTAATAGGAATCGATCACATTAATTCTGACGGATTGGTCCGAGTCATTTGCGATCACTACGTCAAGGTAGTCGTCACTGCTCATTTGATAAGTCTGACCGTTGGATGGCGTCTGACCGCGTTGCGGAACCAACCTAACAGTTACACCGTCAGGAATCGAAGACGGTCGCCCTCGCGCTACAACATCAAACGTAACCGGGTTTGATTCGGCCCAGTCACCATCCGGCGCGAAATGCTTCCGCACAGTCAGTTGATAATGACCGGGCGCAAGCGAGCCATACCAATAGTTGATATTGACGTCCGTCCACTTAACTTCGCGATTTGGTCTTAACTGGACCATGGAGACACTGCCAGAAGGCGCCCGGCGTTCGGCAATCTCGGCTTTTTCTTGAGCGTCTTTCGTGTAGGAAAGAGGGGAACCGTCCTTAGACAAGTCTGGCCGATATTCATACGACGGCGACATATGATTCGCTAACATGAGTTCGTCGAACTGGGACTGGGTGATCAATAGCTGAAAACTGATGACATCTCCGGCAACGTATGGAGACGGCGTGGTTGAAGGATCCTCACGAGGCGTATCCCGTCGTTGAGAAATCAACTTAAGGCTAATAAAGGTAGGATGCTTTAGCTGTTCAGCGCGCAGTTTGTTAGCTGCGATGATTTGCTCCTGGGTGGATTGAGAGGTTCCGGGTTGGTCTGCTGTACCCTGAGAACAAACCGTTAGTGACAAGCCGACAATAATCACGCAGACGCCGAACCATCGCTTACACATTAGCCCGCTCTCCTTACTCAAACGATTATGGCTGATCTACCGCCGTTGCCATGTGTTTGGCGAATTCCATACTTAGCCGCTTCATTTCTGATCTTTCGCGATTTCCCTTTTCAGTTGCACTAAGAGTCTGCGCGTCAGGATCAGATTCCACCGCGGCATACGTCTCAACATAAAAGATGAACCTCCCTCTACGGAAGACAATGCTTGCGAGTCCGTAGCCCCAGGCGTACGCGTTTGCTCCGAACCCTTTCAACTCTTCTTTTTGTCGCTCGTATTGTATGAATGGTTGCATTGCATCGAGCGCTTGACTCGCTGAGCTGTATTTAACAATTGAAACTGTCACTACTCGATTCGAGTTCTGCCAATGGTGAATAACCGTTCCTTTGCTGCCCTGAATGGGCGCGACCTCCTTATGCGTCCAGCCTGTCATCTTTGTCTCAAGATGTTGGATGATTTTGCTATTAAGGCGATCAAACTCGTCATCGTTTTGAGCAGCTGCTTTGCTCGCAAATACGGCCAGTAAGATCAAGCCACCACAAAGTTGTCTGCGCATCGTAGGCCTCCGATATATAACCCTACTGGAATCTCCTATTCCTGTAATCATCAGAAAGTTGGAATGCATCGATTATGTGAGAGTAGTTGTTCTGATCGGGTCCCGGATCCGTTAGGTTCCTCGTCCAGAAATCCCAGCCTTCTTGATCCGGAAACCTGTGTAGATATGCCCTGTAACACCAGTAAACGAACTCATGGTTGTAAGCCTCGCGATTGGAATCAAGCGTGCCAGGACCGTTATTCATGATCGGATCAATTTGCATAAACTCGCCCGATAGGAAAAACGCCATCCCGACCGAGATGCGCTGTGCGTGGACGCAGTTCAGATCGAAAATGCACTGCGAGATATTGCTCGTCCAAAAATTCCAACCGATTGGATCTGGCTCTTTACCGGGAATCCAATTTCCGTCAGAACCCTTTTCACCGTTAGGATCGCGTCCCAGAAAATCAATGTAATGGTACTTAACGAATTCACGTGAACTATCAATGTGATTAGTGGTGAGCGGCGGACCGCCAGGACACTGAACGTATGTTGTCTTTGTGTCATCGATGTTTCCGTTCATGGCGACCATTGCATCCGTGAAATCGAAAACAGGCGCACCCGGATTAATTGCATGACGAGTGTGCACGGCATTCGTGCCGTTCCAATCAAATGCCGCTAACCCGCCCCAATTCCATCTGTATCGCCCAAGCGACCGCTGTCGAGTTGGGTTGTCAGCATTACCTGTGAAATAAACGATGTACATCTCAAATCGATCGTCAACGTACGTGGCATCATTAAAGTCCCAATCGGTAAACTGGGTTAAGGCATGACTTGGGTTATCATTCACCCCAATATCAAATGAAAGGCCGAAGACCGGGCTAGCAAAATTCCATGAAGTAGCTCCATACGTCCTTTCAGTATCAAGCTGCCATCCCGACGCGACGTTAGACTCGTCCGCTCGTTGGGTGATGCACCTCATCCCCTGAGCCATTTCTTTGCGAAACGTACTTATTGCCTGAACGAACTTGACTCCACTCTGACTCCCGTCTGAAATAATTGGGTCAGTGTCAACATGGGCGTCAAAAGATATGCCCACATTCGCCAAGGTCAAAGGGCAGCCGAGCCTGAGTCGCCACAAAATATCAGCGAACTCACTCCCGCATGCGTACGGAGCACTAACTTGAACGGTGTCCTGATGAGTTCTGACATTCGTCAACCTTGGCAAACTGGAATTAATCGTGAACGACTTGGACACGTTAATCCCACTCTTCGAGTAGGTTAGATTTGCATTTATGAGCCCAACATCTGTGGATCTCATCGTTACCGACGCGGCATTGGGACTCCCGCCGGAAATCGAGGAAGGACCGGTAAATGTCCAATGGTAAGTGCCGCCCCCGTATATTCCGAGATTAGGCGTCGCGTTTAGAACAACGTCAGCCCAAGCTAATTCATTATATTGCGTGTTCGGCGTTAAGGTCGTACCGGTTCCACTTTTGATGTTTACGTCTAGCGGAAGGCTGAAGCTAAAATCATCGAATCCAACTCCGTTCACATCATTGATTCCTCGAATAACGATCTTGCTGATGTTATCGAACGAACCAGTGGTAAAACCCACGGTCCATGTTCCATTTCCAAAAACCGGATATGAGCCGACAGGCGTCGTATTGTTGCCGTTCCGATAGACATCAACAGTCGCGAACTGATTAAAGAAAGCATCCACTCCAATCATGTAAAAAGTTAAGTTACTGACCGGTTGGGTGAATTCGACGTTCATGACTCCAGATGTATCTGGCAGGGTGGTTATGAAATTAGGAGGTGAAGTGGTTGAACACGGCCCGCAGTTTTGCCAAGTATGTACTTGAGCGAAGAGACTGCTCGAATAGAATTTGACCCCATATTGACTGAGGTACTGATCGGCCATTCCAAAATAATTATTTGGTAGCTCATCAAAATTGATCTTCACCGGAATGCTCACTGCGTCGACGCTTACATATCCTTGTGACGAATTCGAGTTCCCATTGCTGTCAGAAACAGACAACGACACGGAATAGACTCCGCTCGAGGAGTACTGATGGTTGACCACAGCGCCCGTTCCTGACGTACCGTCTCCAAAGTCCCATAAGTAATTCACGATCGTCCCACCAGGATCGAAAGACCCGGCACCATTTAATTGCACAGGCTGCCCGCTTTGCGCCGCGTAAGGTCCGCCAACGATTGCTACGGGCAGTTGATTACCGCCGGCGCCGTGGCTATCGACCCCTACTGATCCAAACGAGGAATTAACGTTCACCCAACTAGCGCTGTAATCACCATTACCGCTATTCGATAAATCTATCTGACTAGTGCCGTCGGCATTCATCGTCCAAACCTGTGGCGAAGGATCACAGCAGTCGCGTTCGCGATCACTCGTAAACACAATCTTGGACCCATCAGGCGACCATGTCGGTGAATCGTCGTTCGCCAAGTCGTTTGTCAGGCGCGTCGGAGCCGAACCGTCAGAATTCATGACGTAGACTTCTTTGTTGATATGTTGTAGCGACTTGATGATTACCGTGCCGTCGTCATCAGTTTCTGGCCATGACTCGGTCGTGCTATCTCGCGTACTAACAAATGCGATTTGCTCCCGTCTGGCGACCAAGTCGGCTGACTATCTCCAATCGTATCTGAACTAAATGTAAGTCGCTGTTGATTGCCATCGGCGCTCAGCAAATAGATGCTGTAATACCCTTCGTGATCCCGGTCGCTCGCAAACGCTATCTTCGTCCCATCGGGTGACCAAGAGGGTTCACCATCGTTTGATGACGTATTGGTTATATTGATTTGATTCGAGCCATCCGCGCTCATCGCATAGAGTTGGTAGTTCGTCCCACTACGCATGCTCTGAAAGACAATCTGCGATCCATCTGGTGACCATGAGGCCATGCTATCGTCGTTCGGATCACTGGTTAATCGAGTGACACCGCTGCCATCGGCACCCATCACGTAGATATCCATATAACCCGTAGTTGGATTATCACGGTCGCTTTGAAAGAGGATCTTTGTCCCATTCGGCGACCAGCGCGGAAACTCATCGTTTGCCCCGGAACTGGTTAACCGCACCACGCCGCTACCGTCACTATTCATTACATAAATTTGATAGGAACCGTCACGGTTACTCGAAAAGACCATCTTCGAATCTGGATCCAGCGGTGGAACTGGTTCTATCCCGTTAATAGAGGAGCTCGTACTGAAGAACGAGGAAGATGGTCTCCAAAAGTCCTTCAATCTCGCGCCGGAAACATCGTCCGAATTGAGCACTGGCGACCTAGACTGGAATTCAGCCGGATTAAAAAGGTGCTGGGCCAGAGGTTTCGCAACGGCAAGACCTGTTAGAGCTATTAGGATAAAGACAGGCATACCGAAGCCTGGAGCTAACCGGCGCGAGGACCGCTGAGCACGTTTCATGGGGAAACTCCTGATCGGTCAAGTATAAAGTTAAGAATGCCGAGGCCGGTGCTATTAGGACGCGGACAAGCGTGGGCTCTGGAGGACCAGCCTGCTATTTCATATCGCGCGCAAACACTACGCTAACTGGCTTAAGTCAGTCAATATCTTTTTGTTTCCCGACTGTGACTTAGCGCACATAACAGTTGAGTATTGGAATGTCTCGCATTACGATGAGGGAGTCTTGTCCATGAGATAATTCAACTGCAGGAGCATTGGAGAACTCCTCAAAAACACCCGATTGGCAACAATTCGAGATCGCGGTCGCCAAGTTTGCCGCAGCATTAGATCCTTCGGCCGTCGTCCGTCACGATGTCTCGCTTCCTGATGCCGACACTGGCCGGCCGCGGCAACGCGACGTTGTGATAGAAGCGAAAGTCTGCAAGCTTTTCCCTGTCACTCTTCTCGTTAGCTGCAAATACTGGCAATCCAAACTCGACGAGGGAGATATTGACACTTTTGTTGGAGAGCTAATTTCGGCTCGTGCTCATAAGGGTGTCATTTACTCTTATTCTGGCTTTACCGCACCCGCTCTGGAAAAGGCCAACGCCAAGGGAATCTGTTGTTGTAGGTTGTTCCGCAATGAGCCTCCCGAATTGCCAGAATCTCTCGTCTTCCGCGTCTATGCTTGCACGCCGACGTTCACCATATCTCTTCTGTCTCCACCGAAATCGAATGCTAAACCCTCAACGTGGAGACAAGTTCTTGAAATGAATGATCAGGAGGACGGTGAACAGATATCGGTTATCGAGTCCGTGTTAAGCGTCTACGAAAGGCTTGAAGCACATGCGTTGGACGAAATGAAAAATCATCCTTCTACATTTCCAACAGGATTCGTTTCAGATATGGAATTCAATACGGACCTCAAAATCATTGGTGGTTTAGCGATTCGAATAGGATGCGTTTGGAAGGTATTTCATGCAGATATTAAGGCGTGTCTTGCGAGTGGCTCATACTCGCTGACTCAAAACGAATTTGTCGGCGACTTTCATTATCCGACAATTGATCGCTTCAATGCGCAGCTTGGATCAGGCTGGATTCGAATTGAGAAACCGCCATCAGAAATGGAGCCAGGCTTCTGCTCAAGACTTTTCTGATCCTTTATGGCGAGTTGTAACGATCATCTCCTGAGCAAATCCTCAAATTTCCAAAGTCTGTTGGTAATTCCTGCGGCCATTGCCGGCGTACATCTAATGGACGAGTGGATTCGACAGAAGTTGTAATAGGCGAAGTAGAGAGCGATCGCTGCCTTTAGGTTCTCCCATTTCTTACTGAAACTAATGGTCAGACGAGTAAAGCGCCGCATAGAGACGCGGATGTTCAAGTTTTGACGTTCGACGTGTGATGTACAAATGCGTTCAGGATCCGGATTTCCCCACAAGGGGGTTGGTATTGCCTCCTTAATCCGGCTCGGCGAGTATTTCTGCTGGTCCTCAGGCGCGAGCGGAGTTTGATAGATCTTAACGAGCTGCGCGAAGCTTGAACGTGTGCCTAACGCATAAGCGATGGCGGCGGGATACGGCGGGAATCCATCTGTCGTGATCTGGATAATGTTGGTTGTGCCATCAACGGCATCGAAGACCTTCTCGACGAACACAACGGTGTCGGTCTCAGTGCGTCGACCGAGATGCCAGGTGAGAAGCAACTTAGTGTCGCGTTCAAACGCAGTAAAGCAATAGGCGTCGCCGACTCTATCGCTCGTAATATTCTTTCTGACTTTCTGCTTCTCCTTCATCCGGCAATAGGTCCAGATTTCGTCGAATTGGAGATCGCGGCATACCACCTTGCGCATGTGCCGATTCATTAGACCTTCGCAGCGTTCCCCGCCGATCAGGAGCAGCGTCTGAATCGTCTTCTTGTCGATGTCGAGTATTCGCTCAATGCTGCGAATAGCGACGCCTTCGCAGAGCATCTTCAGGACCAGCAAAGCCTTCTCTTCTGAGAAGTACATTCGGCCGAAGAGCTTTTCGCGTTTGGGCGCCTGGAACGACTTTCGGCACTTGAGGCAGAAGTAGCGTTGCTTGCCTTGGCGATCCTTGCCGAATTTCTGTGCCTGAAGTTTACAGTTATGACACGTCAAAGATGTGAGCCTTGCCTTTCGGACGCGGCAGGCTCACAATGACTTTTGCGTAAGATCGGATGCGAGCAATCGCGTCTGGTTTTTAAGGGCTCTGACGGTCGGGTCACACCAGCTGTTAGAGCCTTTTTCGATTTTTACTGCTGTCCGCGCTGATTTTTTGTGGGAGGATTGACGGGGTTAAGGGAAGGCAGGACAGGCCTTCCCTGGATTTGTGCGGGACCCGAGCGAATGGTGGGCCGCGATTATGAAACTGCGAATAAAACCTAGGCATGAGCAGCCTCCTTCGGGCGCGGCCCGCCGTTAGACGTAGTTACCATTCGCGGATTGGTGCCGGGTTGCGTGACGTAAAACTTTCGCCCTGTCTTTGTCACCTTCCCGGTCTTGCGAAGTTTGACGAGTATAGCGGTCAAGTACTTGCGGCTTAGCTCTACCTTAAAGGTGGGGACTAACGTGAGAATTTCATCCGCGTTCAGACCGTCGGCTCCGTGCTCCTGAAGGATCCTAATGACTACGTGTGATTTCGCTGCGATAACATGGGCACGCTTATTCGTGGTTAGATCCTTCTTCAGTTTATTGAGCTCTTGAATTGCCGCTCTAACGGAACCGTCGCTAGTGCCAGTTTGGAGATACTTGGTCGCAGCTTCGAGTTCGAGTGTGATTCGTCGTTTTGTCTCCTCAAGCTTCTTGAATTCTTCGTCAATTTCTACCTGTTTGCGGATCAGGATTTCAGATCGCTGGTAGACTTGCTGATATATAATTTCCATACTGACGGCCCCCGTTCGCGATTATCTAGGGAGAGAATTTCTCCGTCCCTTAGATACAAGGCGATCCAGCGCGGAAAAAAGTGCCGACTTAGAAAGAAAAGTTTTTCGGACCGAATGCCGTTCGAACTCCTTTCTGAAATCTCTAGATGGTTAGAAGAGCTCCCAACTCCCACAGCAAGCAAAACCCACGCACTCGCGGGGAGTCAGAATTTGACGACCATCGGTTGTTGAGTGAAGAACAGATCTGCGATGGCCAGTTCCTCGAATCCGTCTTTGGTAAGAGATTGAGAGCGTTTGCAAATTCCCTGTTTGAGGGACGGATCTTTGGAGGAGTCGGGCCGAAGGATCTGGTTCAGCACGCATTTGCCGACGTGGTCAAAAATGAAGAAGAATGGAAAGGACGAACTGAGAAAACCCTCTTCGCTCGGCTTTGCGCAGAGGTGAGAAATGACTTTATCGATCTCACCCGGAAACACGGTGTGACCAGGTATGCTGAATTGGCGGAGGCTGATACTTCTTCACGCGGAATGAACGATGTAAGACGGGTGCTCTCAGAAGTTGACTTGGCCTCTTACGCGCGATTCGTTAAACAGCGGATTCCGAATGATAAAGGACAGCATGAATACATAGATCTTTGGTTGGCGGGTTACACGGTAGCAGAAGCTGCCGAGATGATGGGCGTTGACGAGAACAAAGTTAAGAAAATGCGCGTGCAGATCCGAGCCGCGCTACGCAGCGTAATCACGGCGGAAATGATTCGCGGCTATTAGAGTCGTTCGATATGGCAGAAGAAAAGGAAAATCTGAGCCAGGAACAGATTGGCGATCTCATACGCCGATTACTGGGACTGCCGGAGGACTGGGACGACGACGCTGCAGAGTTCATTCTGCAGGTCCAAGGAATTGATCCTGCAACGTCCCGTTCGTATGTGAAGGACTTAATTCTCAGCGAACTTGAGAACCGGAGACTGCGACGAATGGAAGTACCGCCGATCTTATTAAGGATGCTGTCTTCGGTGAGTGCACCACTCGACGCTGAAAGTGAAGCCAAAAAAGCAGAAGACTATCTAAGGGTAAACTTGGAAAGGGCTCAAGGGGACCTTAGCGGTGCCGATGAGCGACTACTACAGGCCGCTCGGCCTCGTCCTGGTGAAGAGCTAGACGAAGAGGATCGAAAGATTCTCAAAGATCTTGAAGAGGAACTAACTCATGGCGTGGATCGTGCTGATGAGGACGAGGAGGAGCCGTACTGACAATTGAGTGGCCTAACAATTTCACCTGAAGTGCTGGCGCGTGCGCTTCTCAAATTTGCAGGCATGCAAGCGCCGGTAGATTTGTATGAATTGAGCGCGGCGATCGGATTGAAGATCAAGGATGTGCCGTCGAGCACCTTTGATGGGGCGCTCGTAAGAGTGGCTGGTCGTCCGCGAGGAATAATCGCCAAACGGCGGATGATTGAGGATGAGGGCCGCAGACAATTCACGATCGCCCACGAAATAGGTCATTACATTTTGCCGGGCCATGGAGTTGACATTTCTGCGTGCACAAAAGACGACTTAGACGTAGCCAAGGCAAAGGTCGCTCAAGCAGAGAAGGAAGCAAACCGATTCGCTAGTGAACTACTGATGCCCTCGGCGCTGGTCGCGCCAATTGTCGACAAGTATGGACTGACGATCAAGACGTGCAACTTTATCTGCAGATTATTCCGTGCGTCGTATACGGCGGCAGCATCAAAATGCGTTCAAGCGTCTGATCGAGAAGTTGCTATGATCATCACTGATAGCGGGGTTCTTAGATACTTTCAGCGTGGTCGCCGTTGGAAATACCGGATTAAACAAGGTGAGGCATTGAGCGAGGAGTCGATGGCAACTTTGCTTCGTTCGAATCGCATGGGGGAAATTAATGGAGAGGTGCCTGCTACCGCTTGGACCTCTGCGGGAACAGGCCTTAGATTGTGGGAAGAGTCAGTGATGATGCCACGGTACAAAAGAGTCGTTACGCTATTGAGCACTAGACTGCCAACTTAACGTCTCCAGCCAGTTGTGTAGTCTCTGCGAGAGTGGGTAGCCTTTCTCCCCTTGATCACGGATGATTTCGAGCAGCTCGCTGACGTACTGCGCGGTGGTATCAGGATTAACTCCGTAAACCCGTAGAACGAATTCAGCGGCGTCCTCATCCCATTCCTCGGGAGGGCCAAGCAGTCTTCTCACAAGCCGCCCGAGTTGTTCATCTGTAAGTTCAACTGATTCATTTTTGGGCATGGCGCAATTCTCCCTGCTGAGAAGTCGCTCTATGCCTGCCACTTTTTTTTGATGCGAGTCTGCCCTTAGAATGGCTAAGTGGGCATCTTCTAAGGAGCTAGCACAAGACCTGTGCCATAGATTTGGAAGACCAACACAGATTTACCCCACCACCTACGGCGATGCTTTGGTCTGAAACTCCGGGCAGGACAGAAAAAGAATCGGGCACGGCTTTGGCTAATCGCCTGGCGCGTGAGGCCTCGTAAAAAAGGTCGGCGCCGATAAAAGACCGGCCCGTTTCGATGGCGGCAAACTGCGTCGTGCCTGAGCCGCAGAATATTGATGAAAAGGTCAACTGAATTTAATGATTTCGTTTTTCCTTTCTGTGAGAAGAGTTTGAGTGGTCTTCGAGTAAGTCCG
>Ga0126369_10001625_pt1 | contig 15692 bp, 13 predicted proteins | sample PanSoiMetaPlot_1_FD_109646 | JGI IMG/M metagenome (GOLD analysis project Ga0126369, IMG submission 109646) | Tropical forest soil microbial communities from Panama - MetaG Plot_1 | ecosystem: Environmental > Terrestrial > Soil > Tropical forest > Bulk soil | place: Panama | collected 2016-02-17 | reverse complement strand
TGTCCAGCACCACCGCTTCGACTTCCTTGCCCACCTCCAGCATCTTCGCCGGATGCTTGACTCGCTTGGTCCAAGACATTTCAGAGACGTGCACCAGGCCTTCAACCCCCTGCTCCAGCTCGATGAAGGCTCCGTAATCGGTGATGCTCACCACCTTGCCGTGGACCCGGGTTCCCACCGGATACTTTTCGTCCGCGCGATGCCACGGATCCTCTTGGATCTGCTTGAGCCCGAGTGAGACCCGCTCCGCGCTGGGATCGAATTTGAGCACCACCACTCGAACTTCGTCGCCCACGTTGAAGCGCTCCGAGGGATGTCCGATTCGGCCCCAAGACATGTCGGTAATGTGCAGAAGCCCGTCGATGCCGCCGAGATCGATAAAGGCGCCATAGTCGGTGAGGTTTTTCACCACTCCCTTGAGCACCGAGCCCTCGGCGAGATTCTTCAAGGTCTCCTTCTTCAATTCCTCGCGTTGCCTCTCCAGCAGCACCCGGCGCGAGAGCACGATGTTGCCGCGCTTCTTGTTGAACTTGATGACTTTGAACTCGAACTCTTTGCCGATGTACTGGTCGAGATTGCGGACTGGGCGGATGTCAACTTGGGAGCCCGGCAAAAATGCCTTGACGCCGATGTCCACGGAGAGGCCGCCCTTAACCCGCCCCACGATGGTTCCCTTGACGATCTCGTCCCGCTCACAGGCGGCACTGATCTCGTCCCAAATTCTCATCTTGTCGGCCTTCTCCTTGGAGAGAACCACCATTCCAGTGTCGTTCTCCCGGCTCTCCAGGAGCACCTCCACCGCGTCGCCCGGCTTGATCGAAACCTCGCCGCGGGGATTGGTGAACTCCGAGATTGGAATCTGGCCTTCCGACTTGTAGCCGATGTCGACCACCGCATAGTCCTTGGTCACTTGGACGATGGTCCCTTTGACGATGTCCCCCTCTTTGAGGAGCCCTTCGCCTCCCCTTTCCTTCAGGGATGCTTCGAACAAGGATGCGAAGTCCTCGTCGCCTCGCTCCGCCCCGGGCTGTTCATTTACGTTTTGCTGCATGAGATTGTTAGTCCTTAGAAAACACCAATGCCCCGAATTGAGAGCTCGAGGTTTCCGCGCGGGGCTTGACGTGGATCCCTTGCCGCGTCCCCACACGGGAACGCGAAGAAACAACGAAAACTAAACGGTAGCCTTTTGTAACGTCAAGGGGAGTTCACGGCGCGCCTCCAGGCGTCAGAACCCCGCCGACTCCTTGAGCACCTCGCGGGCAATCACCAATCGCTGTATTTCGCTGGTGCCTTCGTAAAGCGTCTGCACCCGTGCATCGCGAAGGTAGCGCTCGACTGGAAACTCGTCGATGTAGCCATAGCCGCCGTGGATCTGCACTGCCCGATCGCAGGCGCGATAGGCCATCTCGCTGGCGAAGAGCTTTGCCATCGAGGCTTCCTTGGTAAACAGCTGCCCCCGTTGCTTCTGGCTGGCGGCACGCAGCGTCAGCAGTCGAGCCGCCGCCAAATCGGTTTCCACATTGGCGAGAAACCAGCGAATGGCCTGGAACTCGCCGATCGGCTTCCCAAACGCACTTCGATCCTTGGCGTAGGCGATGGAGGCCTGAAGTGCCGCCTCGGCCACGCCGCAGGCTTGACTGGCAATGCCGATCCGCCCTCCATCCAAGGCCGCCATAGCCAGCTTGAACCCTTCGCCCTCCTGGCCCAAGAGATTTTCCTCAGGAATTTCAAAGTCTTCGAAGGTCAGGGCCACGGTATTGGAAGATCGGAGGCCGAGCTTGTCTTCGCGCTTGCCCACCCGCATGCCGGGAGCGCCGCCTTCGACGATGAACGCCGATATCCCTCGACTTCCAGTTCCGCCGCTTCGCGCCCACACCACGAGCACCCCAGCGTAAGCGCCCGAGGTGATCCATTGCTTGGATCCGTTGAGGACCCAAGCGCGTCCTCGCCGCGTCGCGCGAGTGGTCAAGGCGGCCGCATCCGACCCACAATGGGGCTCGGACAGAGCGAATGCTCCCGCCAGTGCTTCTCCCGACACCAGGCGGGTGACGTACTTTCGCTTCTGGGCAGCGCTGCCAAAATTGCAAATCAGCTCGGCGCACATGTTGGTCACGGCCATGGCCACGGACGTCGAGGCGCAGGCTGCCGACACTTCCATCATCGCCAGCGCGTAGGCAACGGCACCGGCGCTCGCTCCTCCGTACTCCGCCGGAACGTTGATGCCCATCAGGCCGAGCGCGGCCATCTCGCGCAAAAGCTCGAGCGGAAATCGTTCCTCTCGATCCCGATCGCGGGCACCCGGGAGGATCCGATCCCGGGCAAAGCGCGCGGCCAGCTCGCGAATTTCCTTCTGCGACTCGGTGAGATCCAGGTTCAAGTCAGCGGATCGCCTTTAGGTTCAGAGGGTATTCGACCGGATGATCGCGATGGTCGGGCGGTCTGGGAAAAACCAGGCCGTTGAGCACGCTCACCACGCACTCGTGCAACTTGGCGTCGTGCAGGGTGGTGCCTTTTTTCACCACTTTGGCATCCTTGACTGTCCCATCCGGTTTGATGGTGAAAGCGGCGGTCAGCGAGCCCTCCACGACTTTCCCTCGCCCGGCGAGCGTCTCCTCGTAGCAATTTTGGATGTCCTGGTGGTGCGCGCCGAGGATGTTCTTGATGCTCAACGGCGTGAAAGGCATGTTGGCCAGCTCCCCGCCGCCAGCATCCGGAGGTTCCGGAAAACCTGCATCCGGCGAGGCGAAGGTCAGCGATGCCGAAAGGAGTATCGTCCAGCAAGTCAGCGGTTTCATCGTTCAATCTTTGAGCAATTGACCGGAAATAACCATCCGCTGAATCTCGCTGGTGCCCTCGTAGATTTCCGTAATCCGCGCATCCCGAACGTGACGCTCGGCGTCGAATTCCTTGCTGTAGCCCTGACCGCCATGGATTTGTAGGGCCTTGTGTGTCACCCGGGTTGCCATTTCGGAAGCGAAAAGCTTCGCCATGGAACTTTCGAGTGTGTGCCGTTTGCCCTTGTCCTTGAGCAGAGCGGCCTGGAGCGTCAGCAGGCGCGCCGCGTCGATCTCGGTGGCCATGTCCGCAAACATGAACTGAATGGCCTGATGCTCCTGGATCGGTTTGCCGAAGGTCTTGCGAACAGCCGAATACTGGATCGCTTCCTCCATCGCCCCCCGGGCAATGCCGATGGCCTGCGCGGCGATCCCGATTCGCCCGCCATCCAGGGTGCTCATCGCGATCTTGAATCCGTCGCCCTCTTTTCCGAGTAGATTTTTCGCCGGTACGCGGCAGTCCTCGAGAAAAATGGTGCACGAATAGGCGGCGCTGATGCCCATCTTTTTGTCCGGAGGGGCGCGATTGAATCCAGGGGCATCGGTGGGAATGATGAACGTCGAGATGCCTCGGTGCAAAGCGGCTTTGTCGGTCATTGCAAAGAGAACAATTGCATCCGCCTTGGGCCCGTTGGTAATCCAGTTCTTCGAGCCGTTGATCAGGTACTCATCCCCTTTGCGCACCGCCACCGTCTTTTGCGCCGCGGCGTCGGAACCGGCTTCTGGTTCGGTCAATCCAAAGCAGCCCAACTTCTCGCCCCGAGCGAAGGGGACCAGGTACTCGCGCTTTTGTTGCTCGTTTCCGAATTTCAGCACCGGGTCGCAATAGAGCGAGTTGTTCACGCTCATGATCACTCCGGTGGAAGCGCATCCCCTGCTGATCTCCTCGATCGCCAGCGCATAGGAAACGTTGTCCAGCCCTGCGCCGCCATACGCCTCGGGCACGGCCACCGCCAGAAGCGACAGCTCCGCAAGCTTCTTCACCGCTTCTTCGGGCCAGAGGTGTTCGTGGTCCCAGCGGCGCGCATTGGGCATGAGCTCGCGGGCGGCGAACTCCCGACACATGCGCTGGGTCTCTCTCTGGATGTCGGTCAGCTCAAAGTCCATGCTCTGCTACCCGCCCTTGAAGTTGGGGGCGCGCTTGCCGAGGAAGGCGCGCATGCCCTCCGATTGATCCTCGGTTCCAAACAGTATCGAGAATGCGTGTCGCTCGAGATCCGTGCCCGCTCGGAGATCGCGATCGGCTCCATCGACGATGACCCGTTTGGCCTGTGCGACGGCAAGCGGTCCTTTGGACGCAATTCGCGCCGCCACCGAGCGGCAATGGGCAAGCAGCTTATCGGGAGCGAGCACTTCCAGGACCAGCCCAATGTCCTTGGCCGTCTGCGCGTCTACGGCCTCGCCTGTGAAAATCATTTCTTTAGCCCGCATCGCACCGATGGCGCGAGCCAGCCGCTGAGTACCTCCGAAGCCGGGAATCACTCCCAAGCCCACCTCGGGCTGACCAAAACGGGCCTTCTCCGAGGCGTAGATGAGGTCGCACGCCAAAGCGAGCTCGCACCCGCCGCCCAGCGCGAATCCATTGACCGCGGCCAGGGTGGCGATCGGCAGAGAGGCCAGTTGATGGAAGACCCGTTGCCCCAGGCCGGAGAATTCCCCCGCCTGGTGCGGAGTGAACTCCGCCATCTCGGCAATGTCCGCTCCGGCAACGAACGCCTTGTCCCCCGCGCCAGTGACAATCAGTACCCGCATCTGGGGATTGGCGGCGAGCGACCGCAGCGCGGCGTCAAGCTCCTGCAGTGTCGGGGTGTTAAGCGCATTTCGCGCCTGCGGGCGATCCACGGTCAGCGTTGCGATCTGCCCTTCAACTTCAAGCCGAATGTTTTGGTAGGCCATCCCGGTTCGCTCAGTATGGGTAGAAGCCGCGCCCGCTTTTCTTGCCGAGCCAGCCGGCATCAACATACTGCTTCAGCAGAGGGCAAGGGCGGTATTTGTCATCTCCCAGACCTCGATGAAGCATCTCGGCGATGGAGAGGACCGTATCGAGTCCGATGAAGTCGGCCAATTGGAGAGGGCCCATCGGTTGGTTGGTGCCCAGCTTCATCGCGGTGTCGATATCCTGAACGCTTGCGAGGCCTTCCATCACCGCGAAGCAGGCCTCGTTCAACATCGGGATCAGAATCCGATTGACGATGAACCCCGGAAAGTCTCGCGAGACCACCGTGGTCTTCCCCATTTTTTCCGCCAGGGCTCGGGTGGAGGCGTAGGTGGCCTCTGAAGTCGCTGCTCCTCGAATGATCTCCACCAGGCTCATCAAGGGCACCGGGTTCATGAAGTGCATGCCGATCACCGCGTCCGGGCGGCGGGTGGCGGCCCCAATCCGGGTGATCGGGATCGACGAGGTGTTGCTTGCGAGCACCCCGCCAGGTCGCACCGATCCATCCAACTCTGTGAAGACTTGTTTCTTCAAGCTTTCATTCTCGGTGACTGCCTCGACCGCAAAATCCACGTCCTTCACCTGGGAGATGGAGGTTGCAACCCTGAGTCGCTCACTTGCTGCCTGTCGGCCGGGCTCGTCCAGCTTTCCTTTCTCCTGCAGCTTGAGCAAGCCCGCCATCACCTGCCGGGTTGCTTTGTCGAGCAGCTCCTTGGAGAGGTCCACCAGTGTGGCGCTCAAGCCGGCTTGCACCGCCACCTGCGCGATGCCCGCCCCCATTTGTCCGGCGCCAACCACCAGCAAGTGCTTGATACTCTCAGAGGATGCCATTCGAACTCTCCCGGTTACGGCAGGACTCATACGCTGCGCTCCGGAGTCGGTCAACGAGGAGCGACGGCGCTGGTTTTGGCCAATTCGCTGAGCGCGAACGTGAGAATCTTCTCTCTGTCCAGGCTTAAAGCCCCCCGATAGTGATCGACCGAGCCGTCGCCCTTGCGGGTCGCGAACAGCCGTACCTGATAGTGGCCCCGGGGCAGCGCAATGCGCTGGCTCCACTCCACGGGAGCCTGCTCGAAACTCTGCTGCTCCCGCTTGAGGAGCTCTCCTGCTGAGTCGTAGATCTGAACCTCGAGCTGGGCGATCGACGCCGGGTCATCGTCCAAGCGCCACAGAAGCTGCCGGGTTTGAGGAAAGAAGCTGGCGTTCCACAGCTGCCAGCCCAAGCCCAACCCGACAGCAAGGGCCAGGAGCGCCAGGATTCGTTTCAACGATCGAGCATCGGCAGACGCAGCGCTAGCCTTTCTTCTGCTTGCCTCGAGTCGCACGCAAGTGGGTCAGCTTCACCTGCGGCGCCTCGCCCCGCTGGCTGTCCGGAACCAGGCGAACCTCGGCTTTGATTTCGATCGCGGTGCCCGAAAGCAACTTGGCAAATTCTTCGCGAAAGCGATCCGACTGGAGGAAGCGGCGAACTTCCTCCGAGAACATCCGGCTCAGCTCGTCCTTGGTCCGATCGGCCTGGGAGACGATGAATCCGAGGACCTCCTTCGGTAGTTTGAGCTGGCCAGCGAGATTGCGAATCCCCTCCTCGGTCATGAACAACGCGCCGAGGCCCGCCACCGCGACCTTGCGAACCAACTCGGGGACGAACCCGAGCCTGGCTTCCCCTGTCGCGGGGTCATCGACAAAGTCGGGGTCCGGTATCTCCATGGCGACAATCTAAGTAAAGCTACTCGAGGGCCGCAATCTTAAAGGCTCCGCTCTCTCTCACCAGGCGAACCGCGTTGTCACCGCCGATCGGGTATTCGACGACGTCGCCCACTTCCTTCGGGCTACCTTTGAGCGCGGTTCGGGCGCGACCGAGCAAGTCCTTCGCTCGGGGCTCGAGCGCGAAGTCCTGTTTGAGTCGCTCCGGCGTGTAGCGAAAGCGCCAGCTTTGGGAGAGCAACTGGTAAGCGGTCTCGAAATCCCCGCGATCGGCAGCGTCCAGGAAACGCCGAAGCACCGCAGCGGACTCGGTTTCTGCGCTGGACACTGGGCCTTCAGCGACGGTTCTCGCCGTGTCCGTGGCACATCCGCCGGGAATGCTCAAAGCCGCGAGCAGTGAAAACAGCAACACCTTTTCCAGCCAGCCGTCCCACAGTGCATAAAGGTGCGTCGTTGAAATCTCTCGCAGAGCCGCAAGCAGCGAAAAGCGCCTCGCTCTGGGCGCGTAAGAGCGAACCCGATAGCGCTCGGTGGGCAGAGACGCCAATTCCAGCGCTCGTTCACACGCCCGTTCAAAGGAACCGACCTGATCGATTAGGCCGACCTGAAGGGCCTGCGCGCCCGAGAAGATGCGGCCCTCACCGACCTCATGTACCCGCTGAACGCTCGTACCTCGAGCGCGGGCGACGGCTTGAAGGAAGTCCTGATACGTCTCTTCGACTTCCGCCTCCAGCGCGTGCTTCTCCGCTTCGGTAAAGGGTCGGCTGGCCGAGAAGATTCCGGCATTTTGGCCGCGGGTGAAAATCGTTCGCTGGACGCCGAGCCGCCCCAGCAAACCCGAGAAATCAAACTTTCCAGCGAAGACGCCAATCGAGCCCACGATCGCATGGGGTGCGGCCCAGATTTCCTTGGCGCCCAGTGCCGAAAGGTAACCGCCGCTCGCGACCACTTGGTCGGTGTATGCGAGCAGCGGCTTCTTCGCCGCGGTGCGCCGCACTTCGTCCAGGATCAGTTCGGAGGCCAACGCAGACCCCCCGGGACTCTCCACCTCGAGCACAATGGCATGGCACCGCGAATCGGCAGCCGCCGCCTTCAGGGCTTTGCAAACGGTTTTGGATCCCACCACCCCAACGCCTATCGGACTGCCGCTCAGCTCGCCAGGGACGATCATTCCGTGCAGGGGGATCCAACCGACGCGAGGCGTTCCTTGGAAACGTTTCCATGTCGAGCCAGCGAACGGCCGGGTGCGAATGTACTCACGGAACGATCCAATTCGGGCGTGCCGCTTGGAATCGCCCGCCGCATCGGGGAGCAGGCCTGCCAAATAGGCATCGAGCTCGTCCTCGCTGCAGAGAGCATCGCAAAGGCCTTCGTTGAGAGCGCGCTTGGCGGTGTAGGGGCCGTGGTCCACCTTGGCTCGGGCTTGTTCCACCTCCAAATTGCGACCCTGCGCGATGTCCGCGACCAGTGCCCCAAACCGCTCGTCCAGAATTCGCTCCACCGTCTCCCGTTGAACTTCCGATACCGTCCGTTGGGTGAACAACTCTGGCGCGGTTTTGTATTGCCCCCTCCGCACGAAGTGCGCCGCAATCCCCGCGTGTTGCAACGCGCCGCCCAGCGCGGTTGCTTCGGTCATGAAACCGGTGAGCTCCAGGCGCCCGGCGGGAAACAGCACAATCCGATCCGCGAAGCACAACAGCTCATATTCCCGGTTGTCCGCATGTGTCGCGTAGCCGACCACCAACTTGCCGGCGCTTCGCATCTGGCGGAACAGGGTTGCCAGGGCTTCGCGTTTTCCTGCCGAGATGCGCAGTCCCTCTAGAATCAGCAGCACCCCGCGCACCGTCGGATCGGCGATCAGCTGCTTGAACTCAGCTCGCAGCTGCTCGAGCGAGCTGACCTCGGCGGGCGAAGCACGACGGCGCAGCCAACTGCGACTTCGCTGGGTGAGGTACGGCGGGTCCCCTTTGAGCCGATACCGGATGAATTGCGGCCGATGGCGTCGGCGCATCCAGCGCATCGGAAGCGCCAGCAGGCCCCTGGCCACCAACCACGCGTTGTAGAGCACCGCGCCCAAAAAGCGCATCAGTAGTTTCATGGCTGCGGGGCCGAAGTCGCCGGCGCAATCTGAACTCGCCCCGATGGGCTGACATCGACTCGAATCGGAAGGAACCTTTGCAAGACGGACGCATTGGTTAACAGATGAGGAGTAATCTTCGCCGGGGTGAATTCGGTGGTGGCCGGCCGGACGTTTCCAAGTCGGCTGGCCGCGAGCAGGGACGCGGGAACGAGCAGCTGATCCCCGAGATGCTCGTCCACGGCTCCGCCGCTCTCCATAAATTCGGCCACCTGCCGTGCCGCTTCCTGACCGACCGCTTCCGCCGGGTTGCCCCGCTCGCCCAGTGCGGCGAATCCGGCGGTGGTGTTCTCGAACTGAGCTCGTATGAACACCGTCGTGCCCGCCGAAGGAGCGGCGGGAAGCGGCAGGTTCTCGGCGATGCAGTAAATGCCGATCTCCCGAAGCGCGGCGACCGCTGCTTGCTTTTGGCGCTCGGCAATGTCGAATGGCAGGGACCCGACGAACGAGGTGACCTCCATTTCGCGAAGCGTTCCTCGAGCGGGCCAGTGTAGGCTGTCCGGTGGATCGGCATTTGGGGAAATCACCGCGCGAAATTCACCTGCGCCCTCGGGGTAGAAACCAGCTCGCCGCAAGTGCACCTCACCCCGCAAGCCGAACATCCGCATCGCCGGAAGCCAGATCCAAGCAAGGTAGTGGAAGCTGGGGCTGTGGCGCACGTGGGTTCCACCTCTAAGGGTGAGCTCGCTCGGACCGGTCAAGGCCAATGGAAAATAGAGACACTGAAACAGAAGCGGCGTGCTTCCAGCAGTCCCGATCTCGAGGACGTAAGTTCCGGCTTTGACCAGGCCCGGAAAGAAGGTCAGCTCGTTGCTGCCGACCTGCGCGCCCTCGGAGCGAGAGCGGCTGATCGCCTCGGCGCCGCGAACGCAGGCCAGGTGCTGCGGTCTTAGGCCGGGCGGATCCCGATTGGCGCGAATCCGCAAGATCCGAAACGGACGCCCGGTGATCAGCGAAGCTGAGAGTGCGGAGCGGAGAATCTGGCCGCCGCCCTCTCCTTCGCTGCCATCGAGCTCAACCAGCTGCGAGTTATTTCCCGGTTCGGAGCTCGCCATGGATCACCGCTCTATGCCAAGCGGTTGAATTTGTTTGGAAGCTGGCGCCTTGGGTGGATTCAGCTCTTGGGCGAACCGCTCCCCCACGCCGTCCAAGACCGCGGCCAGTTGCCGACGAAAGGCATCCGGCTCTTGAGCCACGGCGAAGGGGTCCAGGAAAGCGTCCGGCGGGTGCGAGCGATCGACGGAAAAATGACTTCGCCAAATCTCCGAGCCACCGAGCGAAAACATCCGGCCGTATCCGGTGACAAACACCCCGCACCGGCCGCTTTCGCAGCGCAGGCCGAATTCCTCGATCACAAACTCGACCACGGCATCGGCACCCAAAGGCTTGAGCAGCTCGTAGTCGGGTGGATTGGCCGGGACCTCCTGAACGAGATAGCTCTCGAGCACATTGGCGACCTGAACCGGATCTACAACGTTAGACCAGGGAGGCTCTTTGGGAAGCCTCGACAACACCACCGCCCGCAGACGATCCGCGACTTCGAAGCGACTCACGGCTTGAGCCAGTTTGACCTGCAGCCGGCGGTCCGCCTCCTTGGGCTCGACGCGGTTTAACTTGCTCGCGTAGGTGCGGTCCTGCCGATACACCAGAGATTTGGGACCGGCTTCCTCTTCGATCCGGCCGATGAAGGCGGGTCGCTTCACTCGATCCAGCTCCGATCGCGAGAGCGACAAATGCGCACAACCTACGACGGACACACACCCCAAAAGCATGGCGAAGCGCTGCATTTGCGACCTGAGTCATAGCCCAAACCGTCCAACTGCTGGACCGTAAAACGGTATCGCGGTACTTAATTACTGTCCCCCGATGAATGAAACGCGCCGCAAGGGTAGCGCGGGAACTGTTGCCGCGCTTGCACTGATCCTCGTTGGGCCCGACGCATTTGGGGCTCCCCGCCCGAATTCAGTTGCTTCGGCCGGGCGAGCCGACCCACAGTGCGCGGCCCCACTCAAGGCGTCGGCGGCGAAGGAAGTCAAAATTGGCCAGCGCATCGGCATGCTCGCGGGCCACAAGCTCACTTTTACGGACGGCAACCCCGACAGCCGCCTAAGCCTAGGTGTGCTGGGGCCGATCAACGAAGATTCCGGCCGCAACCTTCTGGCGCTGCGCAAATACCTCGAGTTTTTCTCCGATGAGAAGGTGGACGCCATCGTGGTGACCGGAGACGTGGGGGAACTGAGTCAGGGAATCACCAGGGTTCTTACGGTGCTGGGTGCATCGAAGCTTCCGGTGCTGGTGGTGATTGGCAACCGCGAGTGTCGCGGGGAGTTCAACGATGGAGTTGCCGCGGCGCAGCGGGAGTTCTCGAACATCGTAAACATGAACCAGGTGCGCGCGGTCGAGTTTCCTCAAGCTACCTTGATCTCGCTCCCGGGTTACCACGATCCCAACTACATCAACTGCGCCAGCGGCTGCAGGTACTACAAGAGTACGGTGGATGAGGTGATTCAGCTGGCCAAGGCCTCCCGCGCACCGGTGATGCTGATCTCCCATGGCCCGCCTCGCGGAGAAGGTAGTCAGGCGCTGGATTATGCAATCTTGGGTGGAAACGTTGGCGATCCGGAAATCACCCGGGCGATTCGCGAAGGGAATATCGCCTTCGGCGCGTTTTCCAACATCAAAGAGGCAGGGGCCCGCGCCACCGATCTTCCGGGCACTACCCTGATCCCGCCATCCACGCCTGCGAAAACACTGTTTCTCAACCCTGGACCTGCGGACAGCATGCGCTGGGAAATGAACGATGGGAACCGAAGTTACGGCATGGCGGCGGTGTTCACCATCGAAGGAAAGTTGGCGTCTTGGAAGGGCTTTCGAGCGAAACAACTCACCAGCGAAGAGAAGGCACAAGCGAAAGCGCTGGACCCCCCGTCGCGTAGTGAGCCCGCGACAAAAACGCAGCCGGTGCGCTGACTTACACCAGCAGCGTCTCGCCCTCGACGGACTGCGCCTTCTCGAGTTGTTCGGCCGCTCGTCGCCGCTGATCCGCCAAGTTGGCCACCAGCTCCAGCACTTGCGGGTGGGTCATCATCACGGTGTTGAAATCCTCCTTGGGCAGTCGCAACAGGGAGGTTCGCCGGGCGGCCGTCACCGTGGCAATCGCCGGAGCCTTGGTGAGCAGCGACATTTCGCCGAACAGCTCTCCTTCGCGCAAGCGGGCCAACAGCTCATTCCCTCTTCTGACCTCGACCTCGCCGGAGAGCACCACGTAGAGGCCGTCGCTCAGCTCGCCTTCTCTCAGCAGGGTCGCCCCGCTCGGCACCTCTCGAGCCCGGAACAGTTCGATCAGTCTTTTGCGCTCCAGCTTGGTGAAGGGCCGAAATAGATCGGAGCTGCTCATCACGTTGGCCAGCAAGCGTTGCCTGCAAAAGCGCTTCAGGGCGAGTGCCAACTGCGGATACCGCGCAGACAAATCGTTCAAGAGCAAACCCGAGATTTCGAGCAGCAGCGTATCTTCGGACGCGCTTTCCACCGTGGCGATTCGCGGCGCATCGGACAAGATTGCCATCTCTCCAAAGAAGGAGCCTTCGTGCAGCAGCGCCAGCTCACGCCGCCCCGCGGCATCCTCGCGCAGCACCCGTACGGACCCGGAGCAAATCACGAAGAACGAGTCTCCGGTGCTTCCCTGCTTGAAGACCTGCTCGCCGCGGTTGAAAGTTCGCAGCCGGCAGCGTTCGATGAGCTCTACGAAGGGCGCCGGATCGAGATCTGAGAAGAGAGGGATCTTGGGCAGCTTCTCTCGCAGCTTCAAGAGCATCGGATCCATCGGCTTAGGCTCGGCGCTTTGCTGCTTCGAGGCATTACCGTTTTTGGCTGCGCTGGCGAGACTCGAGGCCGCTACCCTCTCCAGCGCCTGAAGCAGCGAGGTCGGAGCGGCGGCCACGTCGCTCACCATTTGCAGCTCGGGAGGAAGCTCGAGAGAGAGATCCACTTCCAGCTCGGTGAACTCCTCAAGAGTTGCCGTTGCCGCGAGGGAAGCCTGCTCTGCATCAGGCAGTGCCAGCTCGTTGAATCGGGTCAAGTAGGCCTGCCCGTGAGCTTCGTCGGGGACCTCGGTGGCTTCCTTCTTCTTCGCCGGCTGTCGCTTTTCTTGGCCGCGCCGGCTGTAGAGCTCAGCCAGCAAGAGCTGCATCGCCGCGTGTTGGGGATCCAGCTCCAGCACCAGCTTGCTGGCGGCGATGGCGCGGGGCAGAAGACCTTCCCTGGCATATTCCTCGGCCGCGGATCGGTAGGCCTCGATCGCCTTGGCGCGATTTCCGCTTTTCTTCCAGGCATCCCCCATCCTGAGCCGAGCATGGAGGTTGTGAGGATCTGCCTCGCAGTACTGGGCGTAGAGGTCTGCCGCCTTGGAAAAGTTCCCCTCCTGGTAGGCGGCTACCGCCTTGGCCCTCAGCTCATTGAGTTCCATGTGCCTTGTCGCTTCGAAACACTGGATCGAGTTTCGAGATTGCCCGGTCTGCGGCCTCTCGCACTCTCCGATAATAGTCCCCCTTGAGCGCGGAGAGAGACTCCAGCTGCGCGGGGCCTCCTACCTCGGCCAATGTTGCCGCCGCCGCTGCTCGGATGTCGGAGCTGTCGTGATAGAGATCCCTCGCCACCACCTCGGCGGCGCTGGTGTCGCCCACGCGCGCCAGAGCCAGCAGCAACTCTTTGCGACCTTCGTTGCCCGGGGCTTGGAGCCGCGCCAGCAGCACCCGCGCTCCATCGTGGTCCTCCAGGGTGCCGAGCAAAGAGGCTGCAAGCGCGCCCTCAGCACCACCGCGGGACACCAGGGCTCGAAGCTGCTCCACCGGCCGGACCTGCAGCTTCACTCGGGACAAGGCCTCCAGGTGCATCAGGGTGTCCGGGCTGGGGGAGCTCAATCGATCGCTGATCATCTTCTGTCCGTCTTCGTAGTTCGCCAAGGCCTGCGCCAAGGTAGCGCGAATCGAAGGATCTGGATCATCGAGGGCTTTGGCCGAGAGCAGCCGAGCCTGAGGGTCCAACCGGGCCAGGCCCAGAAAAGCGCCGGTACGCACCAGCGGGTTGGGGTCCGTGGAACGCTTTGCGAGAATCTGTTGTGCTCCCTTGGTGCCGAACGAACCGAGCGCGCGCAAGGCGTTCGAAAAAAGCCGCAGCTCATCCGCGGGCACTTTCTCGGCGATTTCCAGCGGAGCGGCGTCGATGCCTTTGGAGGCAGTGAAAAGCCTGTCGGCTGCTGCCCCCGGCCCCTTGAGCGGCGCGAATCCGGGAGAATAAACCTTCGGCAGCGGTGACGGAATCCAGCGGACTCGCAGCTCATCGAGCTTCTGCGACTCCTCATCGAAAACGCTCTGCAGCTGCTGGCGCGCCGACGAATCTCCGATTTCAGCCAAGGCGGCCACCGCTTGGGACCGAATCGCAAGGGGCGAATCTCGCAACAGCGGCAGCACGGCCGAGAGCGCTCTTCGCGCCATCGGTCCCAGCGCCTCCACTGCAGTAAGGGCGGCGCTCAGGTTGCTTCGCTCTGACGAAGTACGTCCGGGCCTTTTGGGCCGTCCCCTGGGAAGTCTTTCGAGGATCGGCTGCAGCGGACACCCACCCCGGTTTCGCATCTCGCGACCCGCGGCTGCCGCTTGCTCCGGCGCCGCGTCGAGCGCGAGCTCGCAGAGCGCCCGATTGGTCTCCGCGCTTCGGGGCAGCGAAAGCAGTGCCGCGGTGGCGGCGGAACTCGCGGCGCTCTTCTCTTTGGCCACGAGCTTCAGCTGAATAACCGCTTCGAGCGCCTGCAGCTGGCCTAGGGCTGCGCAGCCGGCCTGGCGCAGCTCTGGGCTGTTTTCCTGCAGCAGCGCGGTCAGAGCGGCAACGGCGCGGCTGTCCCCTGCTTCGGCGAGGCCGCGCGCCGCCGCGGCGGCGAGCGACACCTGGCTGTCGATGGTCAATTCGATCAACCGGTCCACCGCTTCGCCTCTGCCGCTGCGTCCCAATTCTTCGACAGCCACCGCGCGTTCGGCGATCGGATCTTCATAACTCACCCGAAGGTTGTGCTCCCACAGGACTCTGGCCTCGGCGGCGACCGCCATCGCCAAGGGCTGATTAACGCCCGAGATGCGCAGCGCCTGAACAATCGCGTGGCGCGTAGATCGACCTCGACGGGGAAATTGTGAAAGGAGGTAGGCCTTGGCTTTATCGGTCCGAAGCTCTCCCAGAGCCATCGCGGCCTTTCCCTGTACGCCTTCGTCCGCGTCCGCCAGCAGGTCCAAGAGCGTATCGGCCACCCGCGGTTCGCGCGAAAGGCCAAGACTTTGGGCTGCCGTGGCACGAACCGCAGCGGCCGGGTCTTTCGCAGCGCGCAAGAAAAGGACCAAGTCGTCGGGCCTGCCCTGGTCGCTCAGCTTTTTCAGCGCGGAAAGGCGATCCGCAGGACGGGGGCTCTGAAGGTCGGCGAGGAGCTTTTCCCGATCTCTGTCGCAGGAGAGCCAAAGCACCGCCGCGCACGCGGCCCACCGAAACCTCACCGACGAGGTGGATCTCACCGCTTCCCTTTATCAGAGGAGAAACCTCTGCGATGCCGTCTTGGAGGCAACCACTCGCGGACCGGTGGTGAGGCTCCAGCAGCCACCTGGCGCAGGAGGGTGACTTCCTGGCGGCTCAGCGCGCGCAGCTCGCCGGGCTGCAAACCCTCGGCGCTGATGCCGCCGTGGCTTGGACGAAACAGTCGCTGCACTGGATGGCCGACCGCGGCGCACAACCGCTTGATGAGGTGCGCGCGCCCCTCGAGGACGATGAGCTTGAGCCAACAGTTTTTCTCGACCCGCCGGTAGACCTCGGCGGTCTGGGCTGCAGCGATTCCGTCGTCGAGGCGAACGCCCGCTCGCAGCCGCGTCAGGGCCTGTTCCGACGGTGCGCCTCTCACCTTTGCCAAGTACAGCCGGGCGACACTGAACTTCGGGTGAAGCAATCGGTGCGCGAGCTCTCCATCGTTGGTGAGCAGCAGCGCACCCTCGGCGTCGTAGTCGAGCCGACCTACGGGAAAGACCCTCACGTTCAGCGAGCGGATCAGGTG
>Ga0126369_10001623_pt1 | contig 15700 bp, 17 predicted proteins | sample PanSoiMetaPlot_1_FD_109646 | JGI IMG/M metagenome (GOLD analysis project Ga0126369, IMG submission 109646) | Tropical forest soil microbial communities from Panama - MetaG Plot_1 | ecosystem: Environmental > Terrestrial > Soil > Tropical forest > Bulk soil | place: Panama | collected 2016-02-17 | reverse complement strand
CGTATTCTCTGCAATTTAATGTGGTTTTAACCGGGGCGAGCAACAGTAGGGAACCACTCGCGACGTGATGTCCCGGAATCCCCAAGTTTCGTCAGGGCTTTGCGGCGGAACCCGGAGCGAAGGGACACTCGGTCTAGCATGTCGTGTCAACGCGTATTACACGAGCCGGAAAACCGCGATTGTCCGATGAGATCTGGGCCAGCAACGTCCTCCCAAACCGACGACGAGAATGTAGGCATTCCCGGCATCGATCGCGAGCGGCTTGCGCATGCCAATATCAACCCCGCAACCGGGCTTGCCACCGACTATCTCAACCACTTCAATGAAGCGATCATGCTGTTGGAGATGCTCACGGCGATGCCCGAGTGCGTCGAGGACTTCCTCGCCTGGCATCCGAAGACTTATTGCGAGCACTTCGCTGCTTCGAGCTTCAAGGAACGCGATCTCGCCATGCATTCCTACGAGGTGGCGGATCCGGCGGCGCGGCGCCAGCTGGATGAGCTTGCGGACACCATGAACGGGATCCTGACGGCTACTCGCGACGCGCTGCAGTTGAGCCTGTCACCGCGTGCGGCCGGAACGCTCGCGGCGCAAGCGGCGGCGTGGCTGAAACCAATGGTCGCCCGCGCCGGCGCCGTCATCAACGGAACGTTCATGCCTGCCCCGATCGAAGTTGCGGGTCCGGCCCCGCAGGCCACCGTCGACGCCCTATTCGAGCCGTGAACTAGTGGAGCGGATTTGACATTCGCTACCACCTGGCCGCGGGTGCGAGAAGCGAATGTCAAATCCAAAGCTCCACTAGCACCAATGATTTGCTAGTGGTCCTTTTGATTCTAACATTCGCAAATGAGCATGCCGCAAAGGGATGCGAATGTTAGAATCGGACCACTAGTTTCCTTGGCAGACGCGAGATCAAACCCCGACCGGCCCTATCTTGCCGTCAGCGCGGCGATCTTCCGCGACGACAAAGTGCTGATCGTACGCCGTGCGCGTCCGCCCGCGCACGGGCTCTATACGTTGCCCGGCGGCGTGGTCGAAATCGGCGAGACCCTGCGCGCGGCGCTCGTGCGCGAAGTCCGGGAAGAAACCGCGCTCGTCATCGAGCCGGTGGCGCTGGCCGGCGAGCGGGAAGTCATCGTCCGCGATGCCGACAGCAACGTTGAGCGCCATTTCGTCATACTGGCATTTGCTGCACGCTGGATCTCCGGCGAGGTGGTCCTCAACGAGGAACTCGCGGAAGCCCGCTGGATGCGTTCGCACGAACTCGAGGGCTTGGCGACCACGGAAGGCCTCGCCGACATCATCGCGGCAGCGCAACCGCGGATGCTCGGACGCTAGAGCGGATCCCGCTGCATTGGAACCATGCGTTCCGAATAGCAGACGCTCTGGGTCACGCTCTGACCTCTCCACGTCATGGCCGGGCTTGATGTTTAGCCCGGGGAGATGACCGACACCTGTCCGGGGACATGGCCGACACCTTCGTTGTTGGTCAAGTCAATGTTTGCGATCTGGTGGGAGCCGAAGAAGATCCCGTATTGGCCATCGCTGGTGAGCGGTCGGATGGCGACGCGCTCACCTCCAAACGCTTGCGGGACGAGGCCGGCCATGACGTGGAGGGGTCAGAGCGCAACAAGGACCCTCGCAAGACTTCTGAACCGCCACTAGAGCAGGATCTGTACGAGGCCGCAGCAACAATGGTAGGACGTTGCCGATCCGCCGAGCAACTCCGGACTCCATGCGAACGCTTGCGACCTTCATGCTGATGCTCTGCCTGGCCGCGCCCGCGCGCGCGCTCGATCCGGTCGTGCCGTTTCAGGGTGACCTGGAACGGTTGTCGGAGATCCTCGGCGCGCTGCACTATTTGCGGGAGATTTGCGGGGCGAATGACGGACCGAAATGGCGCGCACAGATGCAGGCTCTGATCGATGCCGAAGCACCGAGCGGCGACCGGCGGTCGCGCATGATTGCGCATTTCAATCGCGGCTACCGTGGTTTTCAACAGACTTATCGCAGCTGTACGCCTGCCGCTGATCTCGCGGTCCGCCGCTATCTCGAGGAAGGCGCCAAAATTGCGCGCGAAGTGACCGCCCGTTACGCGAATTAGAGCGTGTGAAGATCTGTTCGCGTCATTCCGGGGCACGCCGAAAGGCGTGAACCCGGAATCCAGATGCTCGTTTGTGCTTGGATTCCGGGTCCGGCGCTTGCGCGCCGTCTGTTAGATCAGCCGCGCTCGCCGAGTTAACCGTATCGCAAGGTGCGGACTGGCGGACGCAGACCAGCATGCTAGCTTGCGCCGGGGAAAAGTGGCCCGACGGGCTACCAGTGTGAGCTGTCTAGACATGGTGATATTGTCGCTGCCGTCTCGCGAGCCGATTCCGGATCACGAGCAGAAGAAGGTGGCTCTGACCCATCTTCACGACGCATGGACGGCAGCGCAGTTCGACGGTGTCGACGGCGATTGCATGGCGCAGACATGTCTTTTTCTTGCGCTGTCCGAGTTGGTCTCGACTTACGGCGAGGAAGCGGCAGCCCGCTACACCGAGGGTCTCGCCAAACGTATCCACAACGGTGAATTTTCCCTCCATCTCGCCCGCCAATAGCGCGCGCCTCTGCTAAGCTTGGCTGATCCTAGTACTCTGGTATCGACCGCCAAGCCATGCTGCGCCGCCTTGGTCTCGTTCCCCTGACGTGCGCCCTCGCACTTGCGATGGCCGGCGACTGCTTTGCACAGGTCAGGGTCCGCACCGAAGCGATCAAGCCGTCCCCACAATCCCCGGCTCAACCGAGCGCGCCCGGACCGCAGACCGGGACGACCGCACCTGATTCCGACGCAGCAGCGAAAAAGCGAGGGGGAACGGCCACAGTCACCGGGCCGCCCCCTGAGATCGTTCTCGACGTGTCGCGATTGCCGGAGCCGGTCGCGCGCACCCGCGAGAAAATTCTCGCTGCGGCCCGGTCCGGTGATCTGAACAAGCTCGCCGCCGTCATGCAAGCGAGCGGACAGATGCCAATCTTCTCGCTCAACGACGACAAGGATCCGATTCCGTTTTGGAAGGCCAATTATCCGGATTCTGATGGGGTCGAAGTGCTGTCCATCGTCATCGAGATCCTGGAAGCCGGCTTCGTTCACGCCGACCAGGGCACGCCGCAGGACATGTACGTGTGGCCGTATTTTGCCCGCATGCCGCTCAACGGGATCAGCGCCGCACAGAAGGTCGAGCTGTTCAAGATCATTACCGGATCCGACTACAAGGACATGCTGGATTTCGGCGCCTACAATTTCTATCGGCTCGGGATCGCCCCCGACGGCACTTGGCAATTCTTCGTGGCCGGGGATTAACGCGACTGCGGCGTCACGTTCGTTGCGATGGAGCGGCTGAACGCGTCGATACGAGCGCCCGATTTGCCATGTCGTCGCTAACCCCGCGGCAATGCCTCGAGAAAGCGCATCGCCTCGCCTTGATGGGCGCTGGTCACCTCACCCTCCCACATGACCTTGTGACCGCGGATGAACGTGCCAACCGGCCAACCCACGACCTCAGTGTTATCGTAGGGCGTCCAACCCGCGCGCGAGGCAATCCAGCGGTCGGTGATGGTGGCGCGCCTTTTCAGATCGACAATGGTGAGATCTGCGTCGTAGCCCACGGCGATCCGTCCCTTGCGTGCGATGCCGAACAGCCGCGTCGGACCGGCGCTTGTGAGATCGACAAGGCGAGCAAGCGTCAGCCGACCCGCGTTCACGTGATCGAGCATCAGCGGCACCAAGGTCTGCACGCCGGTCATGCCCGACGGACTCTGCGGGTAGGGCTTTGCCTTCTCCTCGCGCGTGTGCGGAGCGTGATCGGATCCGAGCACATCGACCACGCCCTCGGCGAGGCCACGCCAGAGGGCGGCTTTGTGCGCGGAGTCGCGAACGGGCGGGTTCATTTGCGCGAGCGTACCCAGACGCTCGTAGCATTCGGGCGCTTCAAGCGTCAGGTGATGCGGCGTCACTTCGACAGAGGCCACATCTTTGTGGTCCCTCAGGAACGCCATCTCCTCCGCCGTGGTCACGTGCAAGACGTGGATGCGCTTTCCCGTCTCGTGCGCGAGCCGCACCAGCCGTTGCGTGCACGAGAGCGCGGTGAGTTCGTCGCGCCACACCGGGTGTGAGCGCGGATCGCCATCGATGCGCTGACCCCTGCGCTCACGCAGGCGATATTCGTCCTCGCTGTGAAACGCCGCCCGCCGCCGGATGGCGCGGAGAATATCGCGCACTCCGTCATCGTCCTCGACCAGCAGCGACCCGGTCGAAGAGCCCATGAACACTTTGATGCCAGCGCATCCCGGCAGTTGCTCGAGTTCCGGCAAATCCTTGGTGTTCTCCCGGGTGCCGCCGACGTAGAAGGCGAAATCGCAGTGCATGCGGTGATGGCCGAGCTTGATCTTGTCGGCGAGCGCTTGCGCGCTGGTTGTCATCGGGCTTGTGTTGGGCATTTCGAACACCGCGGTCACCCCGCCCAGGACCGCCGAGCGCGAACCCGTCTCGAGATCCTCTTTTTGCGTCAGACCGGGCTCGCGGAAATGGACTTGGGTATCGATGACCCCCGGCAAAACATGGAGGCCACGGCAATCGATCACATCGCCGCCCGCGGCATCGGCAAGCGTGCCGACGGCGGCAATCCTGCCGTTGCGGACGGCCACGTCGCGCAGGCCCTCGCCATCGTGGTTGACGACGGTGCCGCCCTTTAGAATGAGGTCATGGTGTTCGGTCATGTGAAAATTCAGCCCTTGTGAGCCATCGTCGAGGGCCTTACGTTCGCGCGCAAGAGCACGTTTCCGGCCGCGTTGATATACCGATCAGCCGACCAAAAAGCGCGCTAAATTTGAGCGCCCTTGCTCCCATGAGAATGGACTGATCAAGGTTTATGATGAAAGCTGCACTATTGCCCGATCGCGGCGTCGCCAAGGTGGTTGGCGGGGATGCGCGGCATTTTCTCAACGGGCTCCTCACCGCCGATATCGGTAAAGTGACGCCGGAGCATGCGGCCTTCGCTGCGCTGCTGACGCCGCAGGGCAAGATCATCGTCGACTGTATCGTCGCGGAAGCGCCGGCGGAGGATGGTGGCGGGTTCTTCCTCGATTGCCCGCGCGCGCTGGCGCTCACGCTGGTGCAGAAGCTCAATTTCTACAAGCTGCGCGCCAAGGTCGTCGTCGAAGATCTCTCCGAGACCCTCGGTGTCCTCGCGGTCTGGGAGGGAGTCGGCAGCACTGAGTATGGCCTCTGCTACGCCGATCCGCGGCTCGCCGCGCTAGGCCTGCGAGTCATGATACCCCCGCATTTGGCGAAAGACACGGCCGCGGATCTTGGTGCGGAGCTGGTGGACGCCAAGCTCTATGACGCGCACCGTATCACGCTCGGCGTTCCCCGTGGCGGCCTTGACTTTACGTACGGGGACGCGTTTCCGCACGAGACCGACATGGATCAATTGAACGGCGTCGACTTCGCCAAGGGTTGCTATGTCGGACAAGAGGTGGTCTCGCGCATCGAGCATCGGGGCAGCGCACGCACGCGCGTCGTGCCGGTCGCCTATGAAGGCTTTGCTCCCGACGCCGGCGCGCCTGTAATGGCGGCGGAGAAGTCGGTCGGCACCTTGGGCTCGACACTGGACGGTCGCGGACTTGCGCTGTTGCGCCTCGATCGCGCCGAGGAGGCGATTGAAACAGGGTCGCCGCTCGTTGCCGGCAACGCCACTTTGCGCCTGATCAAACCTGACTGGGTCCGGTTTGCGTTTCCCGGCCTGACCAAGGCTGGCGAATGACGGCGCGCGCCACACATGCTGACGGACTCCATCGCTGTCCCTGGGCGGGCCAGGATCCCCTCTATGTCGCCTACCACGACGAGGAATGGGGCGTGCCCGAATACGATGATCGTGCCCTCTACGAAAAGCTCATCCTGGACGGCTTCCAGGCCGGACTGTCGTGGATCACGATCCTGCGCAAGCGTGACAACTTTCGGCGCGCCTTCGACGACTTTGCTCCCGAACGGATTGCCCGCTACGGATCAAAAAAGATCGAAGCGCTGATGCAGGATGCGGGCATCGTGCGCAATCGCGCGAAGATCGAGGGTGCCGTTTCCTCCGCGCGCGCCTATCTCGAGATCATGGAAAAAGGCCCAGGATTCTCCGAATTGCTCTGGACCTTCGTCGACGGCCACCCCAAGATCAATCGCTTTCGCTCGCGGTCGCAGATCCCCAACGAGACGGCGGCATCGCGCGCGATGTCGAAGGAACTCGCCGGCCGCGGCTTCAAGTTCGTCGGCCCGACCATCGTCTACGCGTTCATGCAAGCGGTCGGCATGGTCAACGACCATCTGGTGAAGTGTCACCGGCACGCGGCCGTCAACGCGCTGGCGCGGACGAAGTAGGATCGCCGATGTCGACCACCCGCAGCCGCGCGCAGCCCTTGCGCGGCAAGCCGAAAAGAATGGCATCGAGACCGCGCCGGCAAGCGACGGCGCCGCGCGCATGGCAGCGCATGCTCTCAGGGCGACGTCTCGACCTGCTCGATCCCTCTCCGCTCGACATCGAAATCGAGGATATCGCGCACGGACTGGCGCGCGTCGCGCGCTGGAACGGTCAGACGGTCGGGGACCATATCTTCTCGGTGGCGCAGCACACGCTGCTGGTCGAGGTCATTGCCTGCTATCGCGTCGGCCATGTGGATCGCCGGCTCGGGCTCGCCTTGCTCCTGCATGACGCACCGGAATACGTCATCGGCGACATGATTACGCCGTTCAAGGCCGTTATCGGCGACGCCTACAAGTCGACGGAGAAACGGTTGCTGACCGCGATCCACGTCCGTTTCGGCCTCCCGCGCGAGCTTCCGAGTGAGATCATCGCGCTCATCAAAGCAGCCGATCGGTCAGCGGCTTATCTCGAGGCAACGCAGCTCGCCGGATTTGCGCTCGCAGAAGCCGAGCGCTTCTTTGGTCCCGCCCCCACCATACCCGCCGCCCTCGTGCACGATTATATGATTCCCTGGTCGGCGTCGGTTGCGGAGGGACGATACCTGCAGCATTTCGCCAAGCTTGCGGACGAATGAGGATTCTCTATTCCGCGCAATGAATACCGATAGCACGATGTTACGGAGAGCCGGGAACTGAGGCCGCATGATCCACGTCTGCTCGCTCGCACGCCTGCATGAGACCATCGAGGATACGGGTGCGCGTCATGTCGTCACCTTGCTCGGCGACGGCGATGGTCACCGCATGCTGCGGCCGCTGGGTGTTTCGCCGGCAAACCATCTGTGGCTGCGGTTGCATGACATCACGGAACCGATGGACGGCTACATCACGCCGCAGAGCGAGCATGTCGAACGCCTCGTGGAATTCGTCCGCTCTTGGGACCAGTCGGCCCCCATGGTCGTGCATTGCTATGCGGGCATCAGCCGCTCGACAGCAGCCGCCTTCGTGTCCGTTTGCGCGCTCAATCCGACACGCAAGGAACTGACGATCGCACAGGCCTTGCGCAAGGCCTCGCCGACCGCCTTTCCCAATATCCGCATCGTCACACTGGCCGACCGCTTGCTCGATCGCGATGGCCGCATGGTCGCGGCCATCAAGGCGATCGGCGGTGGGCAGCCGGCAGGCGAAGGCGAACCATTCCGGCTCGATCTAGTGGAGCGGATTTGACATTCGCTACCCAGCTAGCCACGAGTCCGCGAAGCGAATGTCAAATCCGCTCCACTAGCACTTATGATTTGCTAGTGGTCCTTTGATTCTAACATTCGCAAAAGGGCATGCCGCAAAGGGATGCGAATGTTAGAATCGGACCACTAGGTAGAGGAATGAGCGAGACCCGCACCGCGATCGAGATCGGCCTTACCGCCGCCATCGTCGCCGCGGAGACGGGCGAGCCGACGATTCTAGTCGCCGGCCTCGGAGACGATGGAGAACCGCGCGCCGGCCTGCCGTCAGGCCCCTTCGATCCGCGCGAGCATCGCACCTTTGAGATGGGTCTGCGCGCGTGGGTCGAGGCGCAGACCGGCTTGCGCGTCGGCTACGTCGAGCAACTCTATACCTTCGGCGACCGCGGCCGCCACGCCGACATCGACGCCGGGCAGCCGCATGGTGTCTCGGTCGGCTATCTCGCATTGACGCGAATGCCGGATGGGGCGCTCCAGTCGTCAGGGTCGGGATTTGAGCCATGGTACCGGTTCTTTCCCTGGGAAGACTTCCGCTCCGGCCGACCCGCCATCGTCGATGCCATCATTCCGTTGCTCGAGGAATGGTCGCACACGGTCGTCAGCGAACCCGGGCGGCCGCTTAGCCGGCGCGAGCGATTGCGCCTGTGCTTCGCCACCGGCGGCAGCCCGTGGGACGAGGAAAAGACGCTCGACCGCTACGAGCTCTTGTACGAAGCCGGTTTGGTGGAGGAGGCACGGCGCGACGGACGCGAGGCGGCGCTCAAGCGCGGCAAGCTGCCGATACTTGGCGAGCCGATGCGCTACGACCACCGCCGCATCCTCGCCACCGCGATCGCGCGGCTGCGTGCAAAGCTGAAATACCGGCCGGTCATTTTTGAGCTGATGGCACCGGAATTCACACTGACCGAGCTCCAACGCACCGCGGAAGCGATATCGGGCCGTCATCTGCACAAGCAGAATTTCCGCCGCCTGGTCGAGACCGCCGCTCTGGTCGAGCCGACCGGCGACATGTCGACCGCCACCGGCGGCCGGCCGGCGGCGTTGTTCCGTTTCCGCCGAGAGGTACTCCAGGAACGTCCGGCGCCCGGCTTGCGCCTCGGCGGACGGGGATAACACGCTATCGCTGTGCGCGGCTCGCAGCTAGCATGGCATGATTGCTCCGGGGGAGAGCGTGGCCATGGAATCTCTGCTTGTTCTGATCGCGATTGCCTATCTCATCGCACCGATCGTTGCCTTCATCCTGGCGGTTGGCGCACGCAACCGAAATGATGAGCTCGCGATCCGCCTTGCTCGGGTCGAGCGCCTCCTCACCGCCGCCGCGGCGAAGCCAGCAGCGCCCGCGCCGATAGCGCCTGCGGCAACACCTGCGCCGGAGGCGCAAGCGGGCCCGGCGCAACCCGTTGCTGTGGACACTCCCACGCCTGCACCGCCACCGCCGAGCACGGAGCCCAGCGCAGCCTTAAAACCGACGTCGGTGCCGCAATTGGCAACGCCGGCGCCGGTCGCCACGGGTAAGAGCTTCGAAGAGAATTTCGGCACCCGCTGGGTGGTCTGGATCGGCGGCCTTGCGCTTGCGCTCGGTGGCGTTTTCCTGGTGCGCTATTCGATCGAGCAGGGCCTGATCGGGCCGGGCGTGCGGATCTTTCTGGGCGCCCTACTGGCAGCCGCACTGATCGCCTGTGGCGAGTGGACGCGACGCCAGGAAAAGCTGTCCGATCTCATTCCGCTGCCGAGCGCGAATATTCCCAGCATCCTCACCGCCGCCGGCACGGTCGTGGCTTTTGCCACCGTCTACGCGGCCTACGCCCTCTACGATTTTCTCGGCACCGGGGCCGCGTTCATCCTCCTCGGCCTCGTTGCGCTCGCAACGCTTGCGGCGGCGCTGCTGCACGGACCGGCGCTCGCGGGCCTCGGCCTCGTCGGTGCCGAGGTGACGCCGATGCTTGTCGCCTCCGACGAACCCAATTATTGGGCGCTCTACGTCTATCTCGTCGTCGTCACCGCGGCCGCGTTCACGCTCGCGCGCATTCGATTGTGGCGCTGGCTCGCGATCACCGCGGCAGTGTTCGGACTGCTCTGGATGTTTCCCGGCATCGTCGACGACAGAAGCGGCGCCGTCCCTGCCCACGTCTTTCATGGCTTCGCCGGTTACGCGCTTGCCGCTCTCATGATCGTTTCCGGCTTCCTCTTCGGCCCGCCGGCAGAACCCGGCAAGATCGACGTCGTTTCAAGCGGCGCTCTGATCGCCTATCTCATCGGCCCCGCTTGCCTGGTGATTGCGAGCGGGCACCAGAGCCTCACCCTGTTCGCCTTCGCCGCGCTCGCGGCGGCCACCATCGCCGTTGCCTGGCGAACCGACGCTGCTTCCGCCGCGGTCCCGGCCGCGGCCGCATTGGCCGCTCTGGTGATTGCCCATTGGGCCCTTGATCTCAACATCGAGCAGCTCGTTGGCCCGCCCGGTCCGATGGCCGGCGCTGTGCCGGAGCCTGCACGGAGCGACGCCGGAACCCATCTGATGTTCGGTGGCCTGCTGGCGGCACTCTTTGGCGTCTCGGGTTTTTTCGCCCAAGGCCGGTCCAGTCGCGCGATCGCACCGATCCTGTGGGCCGCTTCAAGCGTGCTGGCGCCGCTCGCGATCCTGATCGCGCTCTACCACCGGATCGCGGGCTTCGAACGCTCGATTCCGTTCGCCGCTTTCGCGCTGCTGATCGCCGCGCTGTTTGCCAGTGCGACCGAGACATTGACCAAGCGCGAGGCACGCCCGGGCCTCGCCGCCGCCGGCGCGATCTACGCGAGCGGTGCGGTTGCCGCGCTTGCGCTTGCGTTCACGCTGGCGCTCGACAAAGGCTGGTTGACGGTTGCGCTCGCGCTCATGGTCCCCGGCATCGCGTGGGTGGAGAAGCGGCGGCCGTTCGCCTTCCTGCGTATTCTCGCGGCCGCCGCCACGGTGCTGGTGATCGTGCGCATCGCCTATGAGCCACGCATCGTCGGCTCCGATGTCGGCACGACGCCGATCTTCAACTGGCTGCTCTACGGCTACGGGATCCCGGCCCTGTCGTTCTGGTATGCCGGCTATTCCCTGCACCAGCGCGCGGACGACATGCCGGCCCGCATGATCGAGTCCGCCGCGATCCTCTTCACCGTGCTACTGGCGTTTCTGGAAGTCCGCCATCTCATGAACAATGGCGACATCTATCGCGATAATACCGGCCTCGCCGAGCTGGCGCTGCAGATTTGCGTTGGTCTGGCCATGACCATCGGGCTCGAATGGGTGCGTGGCCGTACCGGAAATCTCGTTCACAATTTCGGCGCGCTGGTCGTTGCGGCACTGACGCTCGCCGGCATCGTGTTCGGCTTGTTCCTTTTCGAAAATCCGATGCTCACCGGCCGTCCCGTCGGCGGCGTGTTCATCAATCTCATTCTGCTCGGCTACGGCCTGCCGGCGATCCTCGCCATTTCGCTCGCGCTGATCGCGCGTGGCACCCGTCCGATGTCCTATCGGGCGACCGCCGCAATCATCGCCGTCGCTCTCGCATTGTCCTATCTCTCGCTCGAGGTCGCTCGCAGCTTTCAGGGACCGTCGCTCAGCTTCCGCCTCACGTCCGACGCCGAGCAATACACCTACTCCGTCGTCTGGCTGATCTTCGGTGTCGTTCTGTTGGTGATCGGAATGCTGCTGCGCTCGGAACCGGCGCGTCTGGCATCGGCGGCGGTCGTTCTCTTGACCGTCGTCAAGGTGTTTTTCTTCGACATGGCGGCGCTGACCGGCGTCTGGCGCGCGCTGTCTTTCATTGGACTGGGGCTCGTGCTGGTTGGGATTGGGTTGCTGTATCAACGACTGTTGTTTCCCAGTCGGGCGCAGGCGTGAAACGGCGAAGTCTGCGGATCGCGACCGTCGCCGAAGGCATCGAAAGCGAAGACCAGCTCGTTCTCCTGCGCGCGCAGCTGCACTCACGCGCAGGGGTTCCTGTTCAGGCAGCCATGCCCCATAGCGGAGTTGGCATTCGAGCGGTTCGCCGAACGCAGATCCGAGGGCACCGCAGCCGAGACCTATGGCAACATACAAGAACTTGGTAGTTTTGATGAAGATATGGACGATTGAATGATCGACCGAGGCGAAAGGCGGGCTCGAGGCATTGATCGGGCGGCTCGATCGTCGCTCAAAAAAGGCTTTCACGTATTCTCTTTCGTCGTGTGCGTCGATTTGCCCGCGGACGTTTCTGCCCGTCACGTGCAGAATTCGAGTGCTGTCCGTCTTTAGAACAAGACCGCGCTCACCGGGAGAGCTGCGGAAGCTGCGAGCTGCGTTGAGCAGCTGATGCGGGCGCATCTGCTTGGGCGACATTGCGACCGCGATCGTACTTGCTTCGACAGCGACAAGTGACGGCGGCTGATGGCAATTGCCCCGCCGAACCGAAAGAAAGCAAAGAAAGGAAAGGAAATGCTGCACGACCCACGTCACGACCTGCCGGAATGGAAGAGGATCCTGCTGCGCGCGCACGAAATCATCGAGGAGCGCGGATGGTGCCAGCAGGCGCTGCAAAGTGCCGACGGGCGCGTGTGCCTCGAGGCCGCAATCAGCATCGCGGCCTGCGGATCGGCTGTTCTCGAGGACGACTGCGAGCCGTCCGAGGGAGCCGCCCGCGCCTTCGCCGAAATGAAGCTGCGCGCCCAATTTGCTCCTGGTGAAGACCACCGATTGTTTGTTTGGAATGACCGCCCTGGTCGGACCCAGGACGACGTCTTCAAGCTGATCCGCGCGAGCGTGGGTGAGCTGGCACTTGTTGCATGAGCCTGGCGCAAAGCGCCAAGACATGAACTGCGGAGGAGCGCGAGCCGAAGGGCTCGCGCTTTTCTGTTCGCACGGACATTTTCGCATGGACATTATGCCGGATGATGCCGAGTATCCGATCGCTGATGCAGCGTCCGCCGCGACCACGCCGGCTAAAGGCGACAATCTTCCATTCAATTCAAATAGCTTCGATCGCTAGCGCAGACGTGTCTACCCAAGTTGCAGGTTCTGCAAAATAGTGGTTCTGAATACCAAGATTGATTTGCAGAAACGCAAGATCAGCCGCCCATGCTGTCCTGGGATGATTTCCGCTACATCAAGGCGATTGCCGGCGGCCGCTCGCTCGCCGGTGCGGCCGAGGCGCTCGGCGTCAATCACTCCACGGTCTTTCGGCGCCTCGGACAGATCGAGGGCCAATTGGGCTCGCGGCTGTTCGAACGCAGCCGCGCCGGCTACGCGCTCACGCCATGCGGCGAGGAAATGGTGCGGCTCGCCGAGCGCATGGAGGAGGACATCCTCACGTTCGAGCGGCAGGTGACCGGTCATGATCTTCGGCCCTCCGGCGAGTTGCGGCTCACCACCAACGACACGCTGCTGGTGCATCTGCTCTCGGAGGTCCTCGCCGCGTTCCGCCGTGCCTATCCCGAGATCACCCTCGACGTCGTCGTCTCCAATCAGTCGCTCAATCTCTCCAAGCGCGATGCCGACGTCGCCCTGCGCGCGACCGATCGGCCGGTCGAGACGCTGGTCGGGCGACGTCTCGCGGGCATTGCCTGGGCTCTCTACGGACCGGCATCATTGGCGGACAGAAAATTCGATGCAGAGCTGGCGCGGGGAACGCACGACTGGGTCGGCTTCGGCGACAACCTCGCCTCCGTGAAGCCGGCGAAATGGCTCAAGCAGCACGTCGAGCCGCGGCGCATCGTCTACAAAGTCAACACCGTGCTCGGGCTTGCCGAAGCGGTCGCGGCCGGGATCGGGATCGGCCTCCTGCCCTGCTTCATCGCCGCAGTGACGCCGGGCGTCGCCCGCCTGGCGCCGCCCGATCGCGAGCTCGAATCCGGATTGTGGCTGCTCACGCACCCGGACTTGCGCCATACCGCGCGCGTGCGCGCGTTCATGGATTTTGCAGCGTCTGATATTGCCAAGCGGCGCAAGACGATCGAAGGCTTGATCGATGGATTGGGCTGACCATTCTGTTGACATCGGAGGATCATGTGCACGAACCAACCCCCGTGAGTGGCGTTCCCCCGCTCGATGTTCTCTTGTCCTATGACGGCCTCGGATTTCTGCGGGCGATCGCGGACGGCACATTGCCACAGCCTCCGATCGCGGAACTGCTCGGCTTCCGTCTCCTCGACGCCGAATTCGGCAAGGCCGTGTTCGAAGGGATTCCGGAATTTCGCCACTACAATCCGATCGGCGTCGTGCACGGGGGCTTTGCCGCCACCTTGCTCGATTCCGCGGTCGCTTGTTCGGTGCAGTCGACGCTCGCAAAGGGTGAGACCTACACGACACTGGAATTGAAACTCAATCTGGTGCGCGCGTTGACGCAGGAAACGGGTCCGGTGCGCGCGGAAGGAAAAATCATTCACCGCGGACGTACGACTGCGACCGCCGCGGGCGAGCTGCGCGATCGAGACGGCAAGCTCTACGCCCACGCGTCGACAACCTGCATGGTCTTTCCGGTGAAGGGCTGAATCAGAACAAGAGGAATGCGCGAGATGAGTCTGTTCAAATGCCTGGCGGGGGGCCTCACTGCCGCAGCGCTCGCAGTGTCGAGCCCACAGGCAGATGCTCAACCAACGTCAGGCGCGACGGTTCGCTTGGTCGTGCCATACCCCGCCGGCGGGGCCGGCGACGCACTGACGCGGTTGCTCGGCCAAACTATTGCGGAGAGCAACGGCCCGTCGCTCGTCATCGAAAATCGTGCCGGCGCCAGCTCAATCATCGGAACCGAGGTGGTGGCGCGGGCGGCACCTGACGGAGCGACCCTCCTCTTGGTCGAGAATCCGTTCATCCTGAGCGCGGTATTGCGTCCGTCCGTCAACTACAATCCGGTGTCGAGCTTCGAGCCGATTTGTTATGTCGCGGATACCCCGGCCGTTCTCGCCGTGAGCAGCGCGTCCGACATTCATTCGCTGACCGAATTCTTGAATGCGGCGCGCGCCAAACCGGGCGCAGTTTCATACGCGAGCACAGGCCCCGCATCGATCGTGCATATCGCCGGCGAATTGCTCAAACGCGATTCAAAGGTAGACCTCACCTACGTGCCGTACCCAGGCAGCCCGCCGGCAGTCAACGCCGTCCTCGGTGGCCACGTCACAGCCGTCATCGCCAATTATTCCGATCTCAAAGCACAGCTCGAGGCAGGACAGCTGCGTCCGATTGCCGTGCCTGCGAAAAAGCGCATCGAACCCCTGCCCGACGTACCCACCCTAGGCGAAGCCGGATTCCCCGGAATCGAAGCATCGGTATGGTTCGGTTTCGTTGCGCCCGCGGGGACTGCCAAGGACACGTTGGCGAAATTTTCCGCGCAGTTCTCGGCCGCAAGCCAAGCGCCCGAGGTGAGACGCAAGCTCGCTGCCCAGGGGCTGTTTCCGGTTCTGTCGTGCGGCGCGGAATTCGGCGGCTTCATACGCACTGAGTTTGAAAAGTACGGCGAGTTCGCGCGCGAATTTAACCTCAAATTCGAATGAACAATCAGCCGGCGCTTGCCGGCGCCAATAGTACAATTCAGCGGCGGGTGAATTTGTCTCGCGCCCGATCACTCGTCGGAGGAGATCGTCTTTGCCGACTGGACCGGCCGCGGATGCTGGTTCGATGCCGTCAGCTCGATACGGGCGCCGCGGCGGGTGAAGTCGCAATAGGCGAAGCCCAGGCCTGAGATCGAGCCGCGAAAGCTGACCTCGCTGGTCTTGTCGACATTGAAGCACGGCTCGAACAGCGCGCCGCGGACGGATGCGCACACGGACGTGGGGCTCACCTTGACCGTGCCGGCGGGAAGACTGACGAAGCGGATGGGACCGGTGCCGCCAATCCTGATGGTGCCCAGAACAGAGCCATCCGGGAGAATTCGCCCGACGCCGGTCGTGCCCTCAAAGCAATTATAAGAGAACAATTTACCGGCAACGAAGTGCCGGGCTTCCTCCGGTGTGAGTTCTCCGGCCGCGGCTGGAAGAACGGTTGCGATCCCCGCCAATACCATTCCAATGCACCGAT
>Ga0126369_10001621_pt1 | contig 15703 bp, 15 predicted proteins | sample PanSoiMetaPlot_1_FD_109646 | JGI IMG/M metagenome (GOLD analysis project Ga0126369, IMG submission 109646) | Tropical forest soil microbial communities from Panama - MetaG Plot_1 | ecosystem: Environmental > Terrestrial > Soil > Tropical forest > Bulk soil | place: Panama | collected 2016-02-17 | reverse complement strand
TGCTCTGGCTCTTGGGAGACCGCAGAAGGATCTTCGAGACCGGGCATTGGTGTGGGCAGGATGGGCTGGATATCCAGCTTGGGCAGAGGTGGCGGTGCTCAGTGCCTTACGCCCAAATCGAACGGGTGGGGCGCCAGCCACAACCGGTTGGAACGCCCGACAAATCCACTCGCAACGTGACGCCGTGGGATCCGCCCAATGTTCACCTCTGCCTCAAAGCGCCAGTACGCCTCGAAGGCTATTTCGGTCTGAAGAGAAGCGCTTCTCACCTGCGATTATTCGTCGACTCGCCGGATGAGCTCGTCGCGGCGGTGAGAGATCGAATCGCGCGCCGCCAACAGCTCCGTTCGTGAGCGCTTGGACGGAAAGCCCATTTGTATCGCGAAAAATATACTGCCGGCGGGTATGCAAGGACTCATGGACGGGCAATCGCCGGCGTCGTCGTCGATAAATCATTCAGCGAATCGCGCCCGAGGCGTCTTGGTTACCGGTGTAGAATCGATCGATTTCCTCTCGCAAGCTCAGCCGCGCCTGGTGAACGCGGCCCTTGATCGCGGGGACTGAGTCGCCACAGATCTCGGCGATCTCTTCGTAACCGAGCCCCATTACGTCCTTGAGCAAGAGGACTTCGCGATGAGCCAGGGGCAGCCGATCCGTCGCCTCCTCGATCGCGCGGCGCAGCTCGCCATTCAAGCCAGGTTCCTCGGCGCGGCGGCTCCAATCGGTCTCCGGGTACTGAGCCAGGCTGCCGCGCTCGTTGAACTGCGGCAATTTGAGCTCGTCTTCGGCATTCTGTGCCGCGTCGATACCCGCAGATCCGGTCACAGCGGCATTTGCCGCACTCCGATGAACCCAGGCAGCAAATTGCGCCTCGTTCCGAAGCTCTTTCAACCGTGAGTACGCGGAGAAGAAGCTCTCCTCAGCGATCTCCGCTGCGCGTGTCTCAGATCGCGTCAATCGCAACGCCAAACCATAGACGCCGTCGCGGTACCGGGCGACGAGCTGCTCAAAGGCAGACATCTCGCCCTCCTGCGCGCGCGAAAAGAGGTCGCGCTCGCGCGCCCCGTCGTGCTGGGCATCGTCTTCGTACATCAGCCAGCTCCGTCGGCGCTGGAACAGGGTTGCGCTGCCGTCGCGCCCGCGCGCCGATAGTTCATCGCCCACCCTGGCGCGTCGACGCTCGAATCGAGACGAGGGTCGCTCACGGGTGCAAATGAGGTAAGCCGGAGCGGAATCTCGCCCGCCCAGCACGGCCAGCCGTAATCGCTTTCGTCGTCGAGCGGCGGCCCAGTGCGGATTTTGGCGGAGACCTCTTGCAGTGGAATCGATAACACCATCGTCGCGCTCAGCTCCGCTTCGGTCGGGGGTCGAACCTCCGCCCAGCGATCCCGGGCCACGTGCTCGACGATGGCTCTCAACGCTGCCCGCTTTTCGCCCAGATCGCTCACCTCGGTGGCCACGCCCAGGACCACGACCGACCGATAGTTCATCGAGTGGTGAAATGCAGATCGCGCCATCACCAAGCCGTCGAGCAGCGTGGCGGTTGCGCAGATCGGCACGCCGCCCTGAAGCGTTTTGAGCATCCGACTTGCCGCGGAGCCGTGCACGTAGAGGCGATCTCCGCGCCGCGCGTGAATGGTGGGAATGACGTACGGCTGTCCCTCGACGACGAATCCAACGTGACAAATGAGCGCTTCGTCGAGGATTCGCTCTACTGTCTCGCGGTCGTAGCTGCCGCGCTTGGGCAGCCGCTGTAGCCTAGTCCGTTCGGTCGGAACGAAGCTTTCATTGGGTGGATGCTCTTCCATTGAGTTCCCTCCTCCATCCGGCAGGCGGACCGACTTCTATTTCTTCACCCAAAACGCAGCGACCGTCCAACTCGATCATTCCTGTGCCGCAGGGCGGGGGAGGATCACCGGGGAAAGCTGAGCCACCGATTCCCTCTGTCTGCCCTTTCAAAGTTGCTTCCTGGTAAGGGGACGACAAGAGAAGAACGGGCGCCGCCGCTGAGCTCTCAATCGAGTCCTCGCTATCGTCTCTCTCGAGTGGAGACTGGTAGGCGAAGATGAGCAGCGACCAGACGGCACTCCAGGCCGCCAAGAACACTGCTCCCACCGCGAAGTCCTTGACCGAAGAACGCAAGCGCAGCGGCAAACCTCTTGCCGCCGCCGAAGGCCGCCCGATTTGATCCTCGAGCGGCGAGCGCTCGATCTTGGCCGCGCTCTGTCCACCTTTTGGCCGTTCGCATCGCGGCAGTGTTGGAAACGGATCAATGTCAGCGAGGTTGCAACGCGTCGGAGTGAGTTTTTCGTGGCACGGGGTGGTTAGCATGGCGTTACAATGCAGCCCACCTGGCATGTTAGAAAGAGCCAGTTTGTAGATTTTCACTAGTCCAGTTCACATGCGCGCCTGGGACCTCAATCTCACTCTCGACACCACCGCTGACCTGCCGATGTTCTTGCGGATCGCTCGCGCGATCTCCAATGAGGTTCGGCGCCACCGGCTTCGGCCCGGGGATCCTCTTCCCGGCAGCCGGACGCTGGCCAAGGCCCTGCAAGTGCACCGAAACACCATCGTGGCCGCATACCTCGAGCTGCTTCGGGAAGGCTGGATCGAAACCCGGCGCGCCGGAGGGACCTTTGTCTCCCGGACGCTTCCGGATGCGGCTCCCCGCGGCTTCGCGGGCAAGTCCGCTCTCCGCGAGAGCGTGCCCGCGCGGCCTGGATTCGACTTGCGTCCAAGCCTGCAGAACGATGAGCCACCTCCCTGGCCCCCCGGCACATTGAATCTGGCGAGCGGCGTGCCCGACCCGCGCCTGCTTCCCTCCGCAGCGCTGTCGCGGGCGTATCGACGCGCCCTGCGCTATCGAGGTCCCTCCGTGCTGGACTACGGCGATGCCCGCGGCGATCCTCGACTGCGCGCGGCGTTGGCCAAGATGCTCTGCGCTAGGCGCGGGCTTGCGGCCACCGCGGATTCGGTGGTGGTCACTCGCGGCGCCCAGATGGCCTTTGACCTGGCCGCTCGCGCGTTGCTCTCGCCCGGGGACGCGGTGGCGGTCGAAGAGCTGGGGTATTCGTCGGTCTGGGCTTCGCTGAAGCTGGCTGGGGCGCGGCTCATTCCAGTTCCCCTGGACTCCGAGGGATTGCGCGTGGACGCGCTGGAGAAGATCGCCTCCCGCGAGCCACTGCGCGCCATCTACCTGACGCCTCACCATCAGTACCCCACCATGGTGGTGCTGTCGCCTGGGCGACGGCTTCAGCTGTTGGATCTGGCCCGACGGAATCGGATCGCGATCGTGGAAGACGATTACGACAATGAGTTTCACTACCAGGGGCAGCCGGTTCTTCCGCTTGCCAGCGCCGATCAGGCTGGAGTCGTCATTTACGTCGGTACCCTTTCCAAGATTCTCGCGCCCGGCCTGCGACTTGGCTTCATGGTCGCTCCGGAGCCGCTGCTGGATCGAATTGTTCAGCTGCGAACCCTGATGGATCGCCAAGGAGATCTGGCGATCGAGTGCGCGGTGGCGGAAATGTTGGAGGATGGCGAGGTCCAACGGCATGCTCGGCGGATGCGCCGCAGGTACGAGTCGCGCCGAGAAGCGTTGGTGAGCGCGCTGCAAAAGCACCTCGGTTCAGCGCTGTCGTTCGATCTTCCCAGCGGCGGCGTGGCTCTATGGGCCCGCGTGGCTTCGGACATAGACGTGGATCGCTGGGCCGAGCGCAGCCTTTCTCTCAAGGTGGCCTTCGCGCCCGGCCGCGAATTCGCCTTCGATGGCAAGTCCTGGCCCAACGCACGCCTGGCCTTTGCGCGTCTGAACGAAGCGGAGCTGCAGGAGGCGGTTCGCCGGATCGCCAGCGCGCTACCCGTTCGCCGAGCGAAGAACGTCAAGGCTGGAGGCTGAAAAGGGATGTCCCGAATCGTGGGATCTACGTCCTTGCGGACATCGCTCCGCTCGCGCATTATTCGCCGATGGCACCCTCTGCTGGTTTCTCCGCCCCTCTGCGCGTTGCGCTGTTCGCGTACCCCGACGTTCAGGCGCTCGACCTTTCGGGTCCGCTCGAGATTTTCGCGCGAGCGACCAGGCTCTTGCGCGATGAGGGTCGAGCGCACCCGGGCTACTCGCTCGCCGTGGTCGGCACGAAGGCGGGGCCGATCGCCGCCTCCTCTGGATTCCGATTTCTCCCCGATACGACGTTCGGTTCGTTGCGGGGCAGGGTGGACACGCTTCTGGTCGTCGGTGGCCGTGGCGTCGACGCGCTGATCGGCGACCGCGCCGTTATCAGCTGGCTGCGCAGGATGGCCGGGCGTGTGCGCCGGCTCGCTTCGGTGTGCACCGGCACTTTTCTCCTCGCCGAGTCGGGCTTGCTCGACGGGAGAACTGCGACGACTCATTGGTCGCGCGCCGCCGAGCTGGCGCGTCGCTATCCAAAGGTGCGCGTCGAAGAGGACCGCATCTGGGTCCGCGATGGCAGCGTGTACACCTCGGCCGGCGTGAGCGCGGGGATGGATCTTGCGCTGGCATTGGTCGAGGAGGACCTGGGCGCCGAAGTGGCTTTGGCAGTCGCTCGGGCCATGGTGATGTATCTGCGTCGGCCGGGCGACCAGAGTCAGTACAGCGCGCCGCTGCGACTGCAGGCCGCCCAGACTCCTTCGGTGCGCGACCTGATGACTTGGGCCGCCGAGCATCCCGCGGCCGATCTGACGGTGCAGGCATTGGCGCAGCGAGTGGCCAAGAGCCCACGGCACTTGACGCGCGTCTTTCGCAAGGAGCTCGGGATCGCGCCCGCTGAGGCGATCGAGCAACTGCGGCTCGAGGCGGCTCGTCGCGCGCTGCAGCAGTCGGATGCCGGCCTCAAGCAAGTAGCTGCGCGCTGCGGATTCGGCAGCGCCGAGGTGCTGCGGCGCACCTTTCTCCGCGCCCTCCACGTGACGCCCTCCGCGTATCGGGCACGCTTTTCATCGCCCGGGAGGCTCGCCTCATGACGAGGAAAATCCATCCCGCCTTCATCGTCGCGGGCGCGGTATTCGTCGTCCTGCTTTGCGCTGCGGCAGTACGCGCGACCCCGTCGATCCTGATCGTGCCGCTCGAGCGCGAGTTTGGCTGGAGCCGGGCTCTTCTTTCCTCGGCAGTGACGGTGAACCTGGTGCTCTACGGCCTCGTCGGGCCGTTCGCCGCAGCGCTGATGGAACGCTTTGGAATCCGCCGCACCGTACTGGCCTCATTGGCGCTCATCGGCGCGGGCGTCGCCCTGACGTCGCAAATGCGGTCGAGCTGGCAGCTGATCCTCACCTGGGGGCTGATGGTCGGCCTCGGCACCGGGACGACGGCGATGGTGCTCGGCGCCACCGTGGTGAGCCGCTGGTTCTTCTCGCGCCGCGGCGCGGTGATGGGCGTGCTCACCGCGAGCACGGCCACCGGGCAGATGCTCTTCTTGCCGCTCGAAGCACACGTGGCCGAACACCATGGCTGGCGCGCAGTGACGCTGCTCGTCGCGACGGTGGTAGCACTGCTGATCCCTCTGGTGGCGCTGCTGGTGCGAGATCGACCGGCCGATCTCGGTGTGCTTCCCTACGGCGCTTCTCCCGAGACGCCGCCGCTCGCAGCGTCGCGAGACAACCCGCTCGCCAATGCCATCCGCGTGCTGCGCGAGGGCTCGCGCAAGGGCGACTTTTGGCTGCTCGCCGGCAGCTTCTTTGTCTGCGGCGCGACCACCAACGGACTGGTGGGCACGCATCTGGTCCCCGCGTGCATGGACCACGGGATTCCGGAGGTGCGCGCGGCGGGTCTTCTCGCCGTGATGGGCATCTTCGACCTCATCGGTACCACGGCGAGCGGCTGGCTTTCGGATCGCTTCGACTCGCGCAAGCTTCTCTTTTGGTACTACGGTCTGCGCGGGCTCGCTCTGCTTTGGTTGCCGCAGGCGTTCGACGCCAAGGTGCTCGGCTTGCCAGTGTTCGCGGTGTTCTACGGCCTCGACTGGATCGCCACGGTTCCGCCCACCGTGCGCCTGACCACCGAAGCCGTGGGGGTGCGCGACGCCCCGATCGCGTTCGGCTGGATCGTCGCGTCACACCAAATCGGTGCCGGTCTTGGCGCGCTCGGCGCCGGCGTCATTCGCTCGACGCTCACCACCTACACTCCGGCCTGGATTGCGGCGGGAGCGATCTGCATGCTGGCGGCGGTTATTGTGCTGCGGATTGGGCGCCGCGCGCGACGCCTGGGCCTCGCGGGCGCGGTGACGTCGCAGAGCCTTTCGACTTGATGCCGCTACGCGGAAGAAGCTGATCGGCGCAATTCTCGAGCCTCCTCGATTTCAGTTTGAAGGTCCTCGAGCAATTCATCGTAGTTATTGCGGTCGATGACGTCCGTCGCGAAGTCGTGGCTGATCATTGCGCGAATTTTCTTGAAAGTGTTGGGGCTCATGCTCACGCAGTAGTCCTCCAGAGTCTTGTACGTTGCCATCGGTTCTCCTTGTTTGGAACTGAAGTGAGCAAAATCCAGACCAGTATCGGTCTGGGACGAGGCCTCTTGGAAAGCCGGCAAGGACTTCGTCCGAGAAGCTCAACGGCCGGACGAATTGTCGCAAGTGGCAGATGGTGCGCAGTCAAATGGTCAGGCGCCCGTTGATCGTCCTCAGATGGGCTGAACCGGATCCTGCAACATCGTCGCGAAGGCACCCGTCCTCCACGCCGCGACACGCGCCGCGCACTGCGCAAGCATAACTGGGCGCCGGCCGATCATTGTTGCGCAATCAGCAACAAACTGTTGGCGGCAACCCTCCCTGAAGGGCCGCATCCGAAAACGGTTGTTGAGCGATTCCGGTGCGACGCACGCGCTCCAATCGCCGCGCGGCCCTACAGGGCGGGAAGGATCGACAAAATGGAACAGCACGCCGAGGTCAAAGAGAACAGCGCCTTGCGCCTGCTCCGCGAAGAAGAGGGGAGCGAGGTCCGCTCGCGCACGACCGATGCCGAGCCGAAAAAGGCTCAAGAAAAGAGCAAAGGACCGGTGACTCGCCTTCGCATCGCTATCGGGATCTCGCTGGTCCTCGTCGCCGTCTTTGGCTGGTGGCTCTACGCACGACAGTTCGAGGACACCGATGACGCGCAGGCCGACGGAGATATCAGCGCCATCAGCCCGCGCGTGGCCGGTACGGTAATCGCCGTGCACGTGGTGGATAACCAGACGGTCAAAGTCGGCGACTTGTTGGTGGAGCTCGACCCGAGCGATCTCGAGGTGGCGGTCGCCCAGGCCAAAGCGGCGCTGGCCCAAGCGGAGGCGGCGTACGAGGCGGAGAGCCCAAGCGTTTCCATCACCGAAACCAGCAACCGCGCCTCGCTCACAAACGCCGATGCGGAGCTTTCGAACGCAGAAGCAGATCTCGAGGCAGCGGAGCGGGAGCTGGACCAGGCTGTCGCCAACAATCGATTTGCGCAGCTGCAGAGGAACCGATCGGAAAAGCTTCTCGCCTCCGCGGTGACGAGCCAGGCCGAGTTCGATCAGCACTCCAGCGCCGCCGATGCCGCAGACGCGGCGGTGAAGGCTGCCAAGAAGCACGTCGATCAACGGCGTGCGCGGCTTGCCACCGCTCAATCGCGGCTGCGCGAAACGCGCCTCAATGCCCCTCGGCAGCTGGTGGCCCGGGAAGCTGAGCTGCAGGTTCGCAAAGCAAACGTCGAAGTGGCGCGCGCGCAGTTGAAACAGGCCGAGCTCAACCTGAGCTACGCCCGAATTGTTGCACCGGTCGCCGGCATCGTCGGAAAAAAGTCGGTGAACATCGGCGACCGCGTGCAGCCCGGCCAGCAGCTGCTCGCCCTGACGCAGACCGGCGACACCTGGGTCACCGCCAACTTCCGGGAAACGCAGATCGAGCACCTGCGCATTGGCCAAAGCGCGACGATCCACGTCGATGCCATTGCTCGTGACTACCGCGGGACGGTGGAGAGCTTCGGAGGCGCGACGGGCTCCCGTTACAGCCTGTTGCCTCCCGAGAACGCGAGCGGCAACTACGTGAAGGTGGTGCAGCGAATCCCAGTCCGCATCCGCCTCGAGCCCGGCCAGCCGGATATCGATCGACTTCGCCCCGGAATGTCCGTCGAGCCGAAAGTGAGAGTGCGATGAGCACCGCGTCCGCCGGCGATTCGGTCCAGCTCTCGGCGCAGGAGGGCTTCACCGGTGGGCGCAACCCCTGGGCGATCGCCCTCACGGTGACGATGGCCACCTTCATGGAGGTGCTCGACACCAGCATCGCCAACGTGTCGCTTCCGCACATGGCGGGAAGCCTCTCGGTCAGTCAAGACGAGAGCACCTGGGTACTAACGTCGTACCTGGTGTCGAATGCGATTGTGCTGCCGGTGAGCGGTTGGTTTGCCACCAAGTTTGGACGCAAGCGGTTTTACATGGCCTGCGTCGCGATTTTCACCGCCAGCTCCCTGCTGTGCGGCTTGGCTCCGAACTTGGGTCTACTGATTTTTTTCCGCGTACTGCAGGGCCTCGGCGGCGGGGGACTGGCGCCGAGTGAGCAAGCGATCCTCGCCGATACTTTTGCGCCGGCAAAGCGCGCCACTGCATTCGCCGTTTACGCGATGGCGGTGGTGCTGGCGCCGGCGATCGGGCCGACGCTGGGCGGTTTCATCACCGACCACTATTCGTGGCGCTGGGTGTTCTTCATCAACATTCCGGTCGGCTTGCTTTCGCTGCTTTTGTCCAGCCGCATGCTGCAGGATCCACCTCATCTGGTGGAAGCGAAGAAGCGCATCGGCGGCATTGACTATATCGGCCTCGGGCTGGTCGCGGTTGGACTGGGCGCGCTCGAGCTGGTTCTTGACAAGGGCCAGGAGGACGATTGGTTCGCGTCGCCAACGATCACGACCTTCGCCGTGATCGCCGGCGTCGCGCTGCTTTCGTTCGTGCTGTGGGAATGGAGGCAGAGGAACCCGGTGGTCGACGTCCGCCTCTTCAAGAATAGAACCTTCGCGATCTCGAATTTGATGATGCTGGTGCTCGGGATGACGCTCTACGGCAGCACCGTGCTCTTGCCGCAATATCTCCAAGTTTGGATGGGTTACTCAGCGACGGACGCGGGAATGGTTCTCTCGCCCGGCGCGCTCGTCTTCGTCTGCATGATGCCGCTGATTGGACCGTTGATGGCCAAAGTCGACGCTCGGTACGTGATCGCGTTCGGCTTCACCGTGCTCGCGGTCGCGCTTTACCACATGTCTCGCACGCTCTATCCGGGCATCGACTTTTCCACCGCGGTCTGGTTGCGAGTGTACCTCAGCATTGGGTTGGCCTTTTTGTTCGTCCCTATCAATACGGTGGTCTACGCCGGGCTCCCGCCCTCGAAAAACAACGCGGTGGCGGGAATTGTAAACCTGTCTCGGAATATGGGCGGCGACATCGGAATCGCGTTGGTGACGACGCTGATCGCGCGCCGCGCCCAGGTACACCAGGAGCGGATCGCGACGCACCTCGTTCCCGGCGTTCAGGCGTTCACCGCGAAGCTGAGCGGGCTCGCGCATGCGTTCGAGCAGGCTGGCATGTCATCGGTGCAAGCTACGAAACAAGCGTACGCCGCGATTTACCGCCAACTCATCCAACAGGCTCAGACGTTGGCATACCTCGACACGCTTTTCGTGTTCGCATGTTTCGCGGCGCTGATGGTTCCGCTTGTCCTGCTCACCAAAGGAGTGCGCGGCCGCGCCGCGGCAAGCCACTGAGTCTCACTTCGCATCGTGGAAGATGATGCCCAGCGTGTAGCGCGTTCCTGCGCCCACGCGGCTGACGCCATGTCTTAGCTGCACTCGGCGATAGCCGCGCTTGCCAAGCTCGGGCCGAACCCGGGAGGCAAATAGAACCAGCGCTCCCTGGGGCGGCATCAGCGCGTCGCACATCGACTGGGCGCGCGGCCGCTGCTCGAGAAGGAGAAAAGCGCCGTTTTCGAAGTCCTCGGAGGGTCGGCTGAGAAACGCGGTGACCTGGAGTGGGAAGGCGAGCGGTCCGTAGAGGTCCTGGTGAAGGCAGTTGTAACCGCCGGCCTCGTAGTGCAGAAGCAGCGGCGTCGGTCGCGTTTGACCGTGGAGGTGACAGCGAGCGAGAAATTCCCGCAGCGTCGCCGGATATCGCTCCGCGGCGCCGAGCGCCGCCATCCAGCCGTTGGCGATCTTCGCGAGCCGCGGGTATAGCCGTGCTCGCAGCGATTGGACGATGGGCGGCAGCGGATACTTGAAGTACTTGTAGTCGCCAAGGCCGAACCGCTTGGCGGCCATGTCGATCCTCTTTCGGAATCGCTCCTCCTGCGGATAGAGCGCCACCAGCTCGTCGCACTCGGCTCGAGTCAAGATCGGCTCGGAGACCGCATGCCCAAGTTCCCAGAGCTGGGCCTCGAGTACTTTCCAATCCAAGCGCGCCAATCGCGCCGAGATCGAGGGGACCGCTACCGCACTCTCCATCCGTCGCATTCGACAAAACTAGCGTTGACCGGTCCCAGAGCGCCACCCGCTTCTTGCGGCCAAAGCCAAAGCTCGCGATTCCCAAACGGCCTCACGCCTGTGGCGGCGTTCCAGCTTCGCACCGCATCGGTCACTCATAATTGCTCGACAAGTCGAACCTCGAACACTATGCACGTCCATCATGCAAGAAGTCTTTGGACTGAAAGTTCCTCGAAGCTTGGAGGACGTCTGCAACCCGCGCGCGATGGCACTGCTCGTCTACGACATGCAAGTCGGTATCGTGAAGCAGGTGAAGGACGGTCCTTCGATCGTGGCAGCGGTGCGAAAGGCGCTGGACCTAGCGCGCAGCTATGGCGTGCGAGTCTTCTTCACCCGGCACATGTCGCTGCCTCGCGAGCTTATGGGTGCCTTTCAATACCGGATGGCGATGGCATGGCAGAAGGTTGAACGCCCAGAGGAAGTTCGCCCGTGGTTTCTTCGCGGCTCACCCGGATTTGAGCTCACTCCTGAATTGACGCCTCTCTCAAGCGAGGCGATTTTTGACAAGGTCACCATGTCTGCGTTTGAGGGAACCCCGCTCGCGATTGCGCTGCGGGACTGCAGCATACGGGCGCTCGCGGTCGTTGGGCTGGCGATGGAGGTGGGTATCGAGCCAACCGTCCACCACGCTGCCGACCTCGGGATCATTCCGATCGTCGTGGAGGACGCCTGCGCCGGCGGCCATCCTGAGGCAGCCGCTCGCTCGGTGGCGAGCCTGAAATTTTCGGGCGATGCGATCTTCACCGACTTGGCGACTCTGCAGAGGCTCCTGGAGCGCTCGACAACCTTCGAGCGGGATGGTGAGGTCTGACGCGTATGCGCGCAGCGAAGTGGCTCATCCCACCGCGTGTCGAGCAATTGATCACAGCATTGGTGTATCGGGTTTACGCTCCGACCAATTCGGCAACCTGGGTGAGCGTGGTGGTGCGTGCGTCAGGTGCGGCGTGCCAAGGTCCCTCGACGGTGCTCGGGACAGGTCCCTCGACGGTCCTGGGGACAGGCCCCTCGACCGTGCTCGGGAGAGCCGGAGCGAGGCCGGTGCCGGTGAGTCGCGTCGGGCGATCCACCCAAACCGTGCGCAGGCCGAGCGACTTGGCGGGCGCGTGGTCGTGGTAGAGGCTCTGGGCCACGTGCAGCCAATTTGAAGGCGACAGGCCGAGGCGTACGCGCGCCGCCTGAAAGTGCGCCAGCGCCGGCTTGTAGCTACGCACCTGCTGCGCGGTAATCACCGCACAGAACGGGTCGCCGAGCCGCCGCGCGGTGTGCGCGAACAGATCGTCGTCGACGTTGGACAGGATGACCAGCCGATACTTCGCCGCCAGCCGCGCGAGCGCATCGACCGTGTCCGGGAACGGCGGCCAATCGACGAGGCCCAAGGCGAAACCAGAGCAGCTCGCGCGGTCCAAGCGGGCGCCGACGTCGGTTCCGACCCGAGCGAGCGTTTCGCTCAGCACGTCCCGGTACGGTCGAAATGGCCCGGCCTCGAGCTCAGCCTCGTGCTTCACAAAGGCGCGCAATACGGTTTCCGCATCCAGATTCTTGGCACCGGCGTTGGCAAGGCGCGGCAATGCCTGCTCTAGAATTCCGGTCTCCCAGTCGATCAGCGTGCCGTAGCAGTCGAAGCTGATGTGCGTGATCCCGAGCGTATTCATGCGAGACTTTCGCGAGAGATCACCGTTTTGATCGAACCCGCGAGCAGCGCATCGATCGCATCCTCCCATTGCGCAACGCGGGTGGTCACCCTCTCCGGCCGAAGAGCGCCCCGAGCGACCAGCTGCAGAATGGCGGGCAGGTCCGCGCGCGCGTTGGCTCGCCCAATGAAAAAGCGCACACCTCCGGAATACATTTCGAACAGCGGAACCGGCGTGTCGCCGTAGTAGATGCCGACGCTGGTACAGACGCCCCAATTCGATGTCGATCGCAAGGCGCAAGCAAGGCCTTCCGGGTGAGCGCTCGCGTCCACCGTGATCGGATAGCGACCTGCGCTGGCCGGGTAAGTCCCTTCGCGAACCGTCGCGCCGAGTGCTTCGGCGAGAGCGAGCCGCTCGGCATCCACGTCGAGGTAGTCGATCCGCGATGCGCCGAGCGCCTTCGCGAACGCCACCGCGTAGAGCGCGATGCTGCGGGCGCCGCCTCCCACCACCAACACCGGCGCACCGGGCTGCGCGGCCAGGTGCGGTGCGACCGTGCGGTACGCGTCGGGGAGGTTATCGCTGGCGCTCGCGATGGCCAGGGGGTCGACGCCTTCGGGAACGGGGAGCAGCATCGCATCGGCAAACGGTATTCGTACGACGTCGCTCAGGGCGCCGCCCCAGTTTCCGCCGATCGGCTCGAGTCCATACATCGCGCGGCGTTTCGGAACGACACCGCTGCAGCAACCGGTCAGCCCTCCCGCGCATTCAGCGCATGCGCCGCAGGAGATTTGAAACGGCACCACCACGCGCTGACCAGGGCGAAAGCTTCGCACCGCGCTGCCCACTTCAAGCACGTCGGCCACGAATTCGTGACCCAAGGGGAACGGCCCCGACATGGGCAGCTTCCCGTGGACGAGCGCGTCATCCAGGTCGCAGGCTGCCACCACCACCGGCCGTACCAAAGCCTCGCCCGCACCTTGCAAAGTAGGAGCGGGAACTTCGCGCCACTCCAGTTTCTCCGGGCCGACAAAAACGAGCTGTCTCATCGCCTCCTCCAACCGATGGCCACGGCGCCTTCTAACCTCGCGTCGACCGTTTCGCCATCGCCTGTTTCTCTTCGGTGCTTGCCGAACAGCCAGCGCGTGAGCTTCCAGCCCAAGGCTGGGTTCGCTTGCCACAGACTTTGCGAGCGGGCGACGTAACCGTTAAGTCAGATCGAACGTATTCGCCGAGAGGTTCATATGACGATGACACGACGTTCGATGCTCGGCGCGATAGGAGCAGCCCTCATGACACGACTTGGGAAGAGTGACGCGCAGGCCTCCGAGCCGGCCACTCACTTTGAGGTGGAGAAGACAGAGGCCGATTGGCGCAAGCAGCTCTCGGCTGCTCAGTACCACGTCCTCCGCGAGCACGGAACCGAGCGAGCCGGGAGTAGCCCGCTCGTAGACGAGCATCGGAAGGGCGTTTTCAAATGCGCCGGCTGCGGGTTGCCGCTCTTCTCCTCGGATACGAAGTTCGAGAGCGGCACCGGGTGGCCCAGCTTCTGGAACCCACTGGAAGCCGCCGTCGCCACCACCACCGACCGAAGCCTGTTCATGGTTCGCACCGAAGTGCACTGCCGACGCTGTGGCGGCCACCTCGGGCACGTGTTTAACGACGGACCGCGCCCTACCGGGCTTCGCTACTGCATGAACGGCGTCGCGCTGACCTTCACGCCGACAACTACCTAGTCACTGCGGATCTCTTCGGCTGGCAGGCTTGTAGACGCTTCGCCTTTCGGATGCCGAAGCGCGGCCGCCCTTAGAACCACTCGCTTTCCGCCTGCGACGGACGGCGCACAATGTAAACAAATCAGGTTTGTTATCGCGGCTGAGATGTGAATCTTTGCCGCCAGTCGACTACGCTTGGGCTCTCTTCAGAGCCGTGTAAATGGAGCGTCGCATGCGCAGTTACGCCCTTGCAGCAATGATGGTTGGCGCCCTATTTTTCTGTGGGCCGGCCCGCGCGGCCGAGCTGCGGATTCGCAGCGGCGAGAAACGCGTGGTGTCTATTGGCAAGGCACAGGGCTTGTCGCTCGACAATCCGGGCATTGCCGACGCTCGCATCCTCAACGCCAGCCAGATTGAAATCGTCGGGAAAGGCGGTGGGGAAGGCACGCTCCTCGTCTTCACCGCGGACGGAAAGACGCAAACGTTTACAATTCGCGTAACCGGCGCGGAGCTCGTCGCGCCGGAGAGCGACGACGAGACTGCAAAGGGCGTCTGGCGAACTTCGCGCTTTGGCGGAAAGAAAATTGCCAAAGCGCGCTGCGAGGAGCCGCTTGCGAATAAGAATGCGGAGACTACTTTCGAAGAAGCTCGCGAGCTGCTGAAGAAGAGTCAGTTTCGCGAAGCAATCGTAAAGCTGGATGAGGTGCTCAAGATCGAGCCGGACGCCGCGCGAGCGCATCTTTTCCTCGGCGCTGCCTGGGCCAAGCTGGAGGATCAGGCCAAAGGCGCTTATCACTACGAGACGTTTGCCTTGTCATGTCCAGATGACCCCAACGTCGCCGCGGTGGCTGGCCTGCTCCGCGACTTCGAGCAGCGCCTGGCCACGAAGAACAACAGCAAACGATCGCCCTGAACGGCGACTCGCCCTCGCGCCTACTGAGCCGCGCTCGTGCATGCGCTCAGCGCGCTGTAGACGTTCAGCCGGCCACCCGTTGCAGTGATCCCGCTCATCGAATCGATGGGATCGACATTATCCAAAATAACTTGCTTGAGCGTTGGTGTATCTAAATCGCACGCCGACAGAATCAGAATGGCTGCGCCTGAAACTTGAGGCGTCGCCATCGACGTACCCGTCAGATACGCATATCCGCCCCGGTAGGTCGAATCGACGCGCACCCCCGGCGCGCCGAGGTGGACCGAGTTGATCCCATAGTTAGTATTCACGTATCTCCCGTCCTGGTTGTCCGTGCCAGCGACAACGATCTCATTCGGGATGCCATAGCTCGCTGGATAGAGCGGCGAGACGTCGATGTCGCGGTGTCCATTTCCGGCGGCTACAACGAAGAGAATGTCATTGTCCTGAGCGAGTGCAATCGCATCGGCAAGGGTTTGCGACGGTCCACCGCCCCAGCTGTTGGACAGGACCCGGACGTTGGCGCCTGCGGTATTCGCGAAGATCTGTTTCGCCTGAATCGTGAACTGGATTGCCTTGACTGCGTCCGAGGTGCTCCCGGTTCCGGACGCGCCCAGAAACTTGGCGCCCATGATACTCGCCGTCCAGTTGATTCCAGAAACGCCGATCCCGTTGTTCCCCACCGCGCCGATGACGCCCGAGCAATGCGTGCCGTGGCCATTGTCATCGAGGGGATCGCAGGCATTCGTAATCGCATTGAACCCGTGGGAACCCGCCGGGCACGTAATGTCTACATCGCCAATGTGGACGGTGAAATCCTCGGGCGCAGACCATACGTTGTCGACCAAGTCCGGGTGGGTATAGTCCAATCCGGTGTCCACGACGGCTACAACATTCGCTTGAGAGCCGGTGGTGATGTCCCAAGCTTGAACCGCCCCAATGTCAGCGCCAGG
>Ga0126369_10001618_pt1 | contig 15705 bp, 12 predicted proteins | sample PanSoiMetaPlot_1_FD_109646 | JGI IMG/M metagenome (GOLD analysis project Ga0126369, IMG submission 109646) | Tropical forest soil microbial communities from Panama - MetaG Plot_1 | ecosystem: Environmental > Terrestrial > Soil > Tropical forest > Bulk soil | place: Panama | collected 2016-02-17 | reverse complement strand
GGTAAGGCCCCCAGCTAGACGACTGGGTTGATAGGCCGGAGGTGGAAGCACGGCAACGTGTGGAGCTGACCGGTACTAATAGGCCGAGTGGCTTGGCTTCTACATCGCTCGCGTTCACTGTGCGGTTCCCGAGATGCGGTCGGGCACCGGCCATCCGGAGAAAATCTGGGTGCTGGTGCACCACACATCTCCATAGAGTTTCGGTGGCCATGGCGAAGGGGAAACACCCGGCTCCATTCCGAACCCGGAAGTTAAGCCCTTCAGCGCCGATGGTACTGCCCGGGGGACCGGGTGGGAGAGTAGGACGCCGCCGGACATCTTCCCGCTGAGGGCCGTTACCTTTCTGGTAGTGGCCCTCAGCGCGTTTTTGCATGCCCTGATGAGATTCGAGTCTCCGCTGCGGCGGAACCCTGGAGCTGCCGGATAGATCCGGCGTTGGAGGATGGACAGATGGCGGCGAGCTCGCGCGGGTCAGCAGGCGGGCGCCCCGGCGGCGGGTCGGGCCGGGGTCAAGGCCGCGGCACGCCAGACCGCGGCGGCGGCGCCGGGCGTGGCGGCAGGTCAGCGGGCAGCGGCAGGTCAGCGGGCAGCGGCAGCGGCAGGTCAGCGGGCAGCGGCGACGGCAGCCGCCGTCGCGGTGGTGCAGGGCGCGGCGATGCTCCAGGTGGCGGTGCCGCAGGTGGTGGCCGCGCTAGCCGCACTGGTTCCGACCGGAGCGGTGCTGGCCGCTGGGACGCCGGGGGGAGCGGCGGCCGCACTGGCGGAGCGCGGGCCGCTTCCGGCCGCGGCCAGTCGCCGGACCGTCCGCATCGGAGCCCTGGCCGGGCGGGAGAAGACGTTGGGTATGACCGGCGCGGAACCTCGCGGACTAGCAGTCGCACGGACCGCAGCAGCGGCACCGGCCGCAGCAGTGGGGCCGGCCGCAGCAGTGGCGCCGGCCGCAGCAGTGGCGCCGGCCGCAGCAGTGGCGAGCCAGACCGCACTGGCGCTGGCAGGTCAGGTGGATCGGCCCGTCGGAGCGCCGCCGCCGCGGGTAGCTCCCGCGGCCCTACGGGTTCCCGCAGCCGAGCCGGCAGCAGCCAGCGACGGGGATCCGCAGGTGACGGACCCAGCCGTCCTGGCAGCCCCGGCCCCGATCGGCGATACCCGCGCGACGATGATGCCGGCCGCGGCTGGGGTCCGGACGAGTCTCGGCGACCGGCGGGCCGACAGCGGGATGATGGCGCGCGCCGCGATGGGACCAGGAGTGAGCGGCCGTACCGTTCCGCGCGGGACGGTGACCGCCCGCATCGGGCGGCTCGGCGGGCTGATGACGGCGGCAGTGAGCGGCCGTATCGTCCCGCGCGTGACGGTGACCGCCCGTACCGGCCCGCCCGGCGGGCTGATGACGGCGGCAGTGAGCGGCCGTACCGTCCCGCGCGTGACGGCGACCGCCCGTACCGTCCCGCTCGGCGGGCTGACGACGGCGGTGAGCGGCCGTACCGTTCCGCGCGGGACGGCGAGCGCCCTTACCGGCCAGGTCGACCGGGCGGTGCCGTCCGCGGCGGCGATGGCGCGCGCGCCGGACGCAGACCGGACCAGCGCGGTGGCTACGCACGCGCCAGCGACGGCGACAGCGGGCATCACGCACCTGCCGACGTCGAGCGCCTGAACATACCCGACAGCATCGACGCCGAGCAGCTCGATCCTGCGGCGATGGCAGAACTGCGGACACTGCCCGGCGACCTGGCCGAGGTGATCGCCCGCCTGCTGGTCGCGACCGCGGTGACGGACGATGCCGACGAGGCTTACCGCTACGCCAAGCAGGCACGGGGCCTGGCGGCCAGAGTGGGAGTCGTCAGGGAAACCTGCGCCATCGCTGCCTACCAGGCGGGTGACTGGGCAGGTGCCCTGGCGGAATTCCGGGCTGCCCGCCGCATAACTGGCCGGGACAGCTACCTGCCGCTGATGGCGGACTGCGAGCGAGCACTGGGTCGCCTCGACCGGGCGCTCGACCTGGTGACAGGCCCGGAGGCCAGGGCCGCTGACCGAGAGACGCGGATCGAGCTGCGCATCGTCGAATCGGGGATCCGGCGGGACCAGGGCCTCATGGAAGCGGCTGTGGTGGCGCTTCAGGGGCCGGAGCTGAGCGGCGGGCGGATCAGGCCCGAGCATGCCCGGCTCTACTACGCCTACGCCGACGCACTGCTGGCGGCGGGTCGCGACGACGAGGCACGCGAGTGGTTCGGCCGCGCGGCGTCCGCAGACGTCGACGGCGATACCGACGCAGCCGAGCGCGTCGAGGAACTCGACGACTTCGCCTTCGACGATCTCGGCGATGACGATGCCACCGACGATGAGAACGAGGACAGCACGCAGCAGGACGACGGCGACACAACGAACCAGTGAGCAATCTAGCCTGGCTTAGCTCACGACCGTCCGTCAGCGCGCGGTTAGACGCGGCCACGATCGTTACCATCGGGGGCATGACGGGTTCTGGTGCGGCTGGTGTCGGCCAGGGCGAGCCGAGCGCCCCGGAACCCTCGGCCGTGACGGTCCCTGCATTGGCGGCGGGCGGGTTGGGGTTGGCGCTAGCGACCGCGGGTTACTGGTTCGTCGGCTTCGGTATAGCCACCTCGTGTACCGACGTTCATGAGGGCGTCCACGGCTGCGATGCCATGTACAGCTGGATGCATGTGGGACGGACCGTGCAGTGGGCGCTCGTTCTTCCCGTGATCGCCGCGCTGGCAGTGGGGCTGGCGTGGCCAGCTAGCCGCAAGGTAATCGCGATCAGCACATGGGCTCTCGCGGCACTAGCCGTGGCGTGGTTCGCCTTCTACATGTACAGCGCTAACAGCACCTTCTGATATCCGACCTCACCCGCGGGGGCCGTCGGGCGTTGTGCTGCGGCGGTCTGCCTCGGCACCAGCTCCGATCGGAGGAGTCTGGGCTTTCGCCAAAGCGCTGCGAACAGCGTTGCGGTCGACAGATTTCGCCGCCTGACCCAGCCAATCGGCGGGAGTGCGGCCGCGGTCGTCGAGCGCACCCACGTCGGCGCCGTGATCAAGCAATACCTGAATCGTCTGCACAAATCCTGCCCGCGCCACGTAGTGCAGCGGAGTTGCGCCGTTGTAGCGGTGGTCGACGCGCGCTCCGTGCCGGAGGAACGCGGCGACGTATCCGGGATCGTCTTTCCGGCCCTTATTACCGGTGCAGCTCATCCTCACCCAGTCACCCGAGTCCTCACCTCCGGTTCCCACACCGGCCGACGCACCTGCATTCGTCAGAAGCGCCGCGGTCTCGGGATCAAGCACCCATCTGCCGGCACCGATGGCACGCGCGTCGGCTCCGTGCTCGAGCAGAAGCTTGATCATCTCTCGGCTACCGCGTTCGGCGGCGGCGCGAAGTGCTCGGCCCCCCGCGAGAACGGGTTCGGTGGTGTGATCGAGCAGGAGACGAAGGACGGGAACGTGATACCCGGCCACGGCGTGGTGGATCGGCGTGATGGTGAGCACATCTGTGGCCGGATCAGGCACCTGCGCCAACGACCGACGTTCTGAGAGCAGCCGCTGCACGGACGGCAGGTCGCCGAGGAAGGCGGCGGTGAACACGTCGTCTTTGGCGCCCCGGCGCATCAGTAGTGCGCTGATCTCCGAGTGACCCGTCATGCGGGCCGCGCACAATGGCGTGACGAAGAACACGAGCTCCAGCGCGCCGCCAATCGCCCGGCCATTCAGAGACGAGGGAGTGTTCGCGTCGACTCCGTGGTCGAGGAGCCACTCGATGACCTCGATCCGGCCCGCCAGCGTCGCGGTCTGCAGCAACCGGGCCGCGAACGGGGCGCGCGCCACGACATCGGGAATCTCGACGGCCAGGGTCGCGAGCTCTTCCACCTTGCCGCGCTGAGCCAGCATCACCGCCTTCTGCACGGTCCTGGCACCGACGCCGCAGGAGGCGATTTGCTGCGAGCGGTGTCTCGACGCCCCTGGCGGCTGTCCGGCAGGCTCGCGCTCGGAGTTGACGAGTGCAAGCGCGACCGCGCGCGCTCGCCCAAGAATCATGGCAGCGTCGTCGGCATCCGGTACCGCGTCGCTCAGCGCGCCGCTGAGATGGCTGAGCCAGCGCTCGGCGACTGCGCTTGTGATGGGCAGGTCCTCGTGGTGCTGATAGAGCGCGCCCCAGGCCGATTCGCTGTAACGGGATGGTCCGCCGAGCCATTCGGCAAAGAATCGCTTCTGCCTGCTGCGTCCGTTCGCGAGGTCCCGGCCGAAGAACGGACGGATTACGGCGTCGGCCTGGAAGCGGTCGTAGAGCGAGTCCACGAGCCGGTGAACTGCGGCCTGCCCGCCCATGCGGTCGAACACGGCGCCGTCCTGGAGCGGCCTCATGCTGCTCCCGACGTCCAAGAAGCGACGGTGGCTCACGTCCGGATCGACGCTGGCGTCTGACCGCGTCACGCCCCGATGCTAACTCGAGCGGGATGCGGCGATCACCGCCACGACGCCGCCGACAGCAGAGGCCGTTCTGCCCGGTGGCGGCTAGCTCGCTAGGACTGCTGGCCAAACGGCCACGTTCCGTTCTTATGGTCTCCGGTCTTGACGGTCGGCCGCCTGAGTCGGGTTACATGGAGCAACCGGTCGAGAAAGGGCTTGCCGATGAGGACCAGCACGGATCGCATCCTGACCACTCACACCGGCAGTATCGCCCGGCCCGATGACCTCATCGAGTTGATGCGTGCCAAGGAGAACGGCCTGCCGTACGAGCAGGAGGCGTTCGAGACTCGCGTGACCGCCGCAGTGGCGGACTGCGTGCGCCGCCAGCTCGAAGCAGGGCTTGACGTCATCAATGACGGGGAGCAGCGCAAGAGCGGGTTCGCGTCCTACCTCACCGAGCGGATCGGCGGGTTCGAGCCACTCCCGGGCAACGACAGCAGGACGCCCTTGGAGTCCTGGCCGGAGGTCGGCGAGTTTCCTGACTATTACGAGCGCTACTTCAAGACGGCGATGTTCGGGGCGATGCTGAGCCCGCAGCGACGGCTGGTCTGCCGTGCTCCGGTCACCTACATCGGCCAGGAGGCGCTCGCGACCGATATCGCCAACCTGAAGGCCGCGCTCACCGGGCAGCACTACACCGAGGCTTTTATGTCCGCCGCCATGCCGACGGGACTGGCCGAACAGCGGAACGAGCATTACTCCTCGCGCGACGAATTCCTCACCGCGCTCGCCGACGCGGTGCACGAGGAGTACCGGGCGATTATCGACGCCGGATTCCTCATCCAGCTCGACGATCCGGCGGCCGCGCAGCTCTGGGGGCACGCCAGCGAAGAGCCGGCGGAGCGAGCCAGGCGCGTGAGCGAGACCGTCGAGCTCATCAACTACACGCTCCGCGACATCCCGATTGAGAAGGTCCGCTACCACACGTGCTATGGCATCAACCAGGGCCCGCATATCCACGACCTGCGGCTGCGGGACTTCATCGAGCCGATGCTGAGGGTCAATGCGCAGTCGGTCTCATTCGAGGTGATGAACACCCGGCACCTGCACGACTATCACGCCTTCGAGGAGGTGAAGCTGCCAGACGGCAAGATCATCATCCCGGGCATGCTCAGCAACGGGGCGAACTGGGTGGAGCACCCGGAGCTCATCGCCGAGATGACGGTGCGGTATGCCGAGCTGGTCGGCCGGGAGAACGTCATGATCGGCAACGACTGCGGATTCGCCTCGCAGGCCGGCAGTCGGGAGATCGATCCGAAGGTCGGCTGGGCTAAGTTCGCGGCGCTCGCTGAGGGTGCTCGCATCGCCACCAGCAGGCTCTGGCGCTGAGCAATGCGCGTGCTCACCGCGTTCGGTGGCACCGGCTGGCGCCGCAACGGCCGTCCAGCTGACCGGCCGGCGTGCACGCGATGACCTCCGACAGCTCGACAGCCCGGCTGCCAGTGGCGGCGCGCTGGTTCGACGTCACTGAAGTCGGCGACGGGGTCTTCCGCATCACCGAGCCGCACGTCCACTCCTACGTCCGGGCCAACGCGTGGCTGGTCCGCGGGGCCTCGTCGCAGGTGCTGGTGGACACCGGCCTCGGCATCGCCAGCCTTGCCGCCGAGCTGGCCGACGCCGGCTTGCTTGACCAACCTGTCCTCGCAGTCGCCACGCATTCACACTTCGATCACTTCGGCGGGCTGGGTGAGTTCGCAGTCCGGTCCGCGCATCCCGACGACGGCGATCTCATCGAGACAGCGGGCGATTATGTCACCCTGACGGCCGGCACCTATCCGGCCGATCTGGTGGCGGAGTTCGGTGAGGCTGGCCTGTCGGTACCGGACCTGCTCGTGGATGCCCTGCCCGCGCCAGGCTTTGACCTGGACAGTTTCCGAACCCCAGCCGCCGCGATCACCCGCTGGCTGGGAGACGGCGACGTGCTCGACCTGGGCGGGCGCAGCCTTGAGGTGCTCCACACGCCCGGTCACTCCCCCGGCAGCATCTGCCTGTGGGAGGCCGACTCCGGCATGCTGCTGTCCGGTGACGTCCTGGTCGACGGCGAGCCGCTGCTTGACCAGCTGCCACGATCCAGCCCAGCGGACTTCGCCGTGAGCCTCAGACGGCTTTCCGGCCTGCCCCTGACCACGGTGTATGGCGGGCACGGCCCCGTTTTCGGCCGGCGCAGAGCTCACGACATCATCAGGGACTACCTGGCGACGAGCCGATAGGGCGTGGCGGGGCCAACGCTGCCCGTAGATGGACAGCAATGTGACCAATGTGGCCCTCATCAGGGCGTTGCTAGGGTCCCCCCGGCCGTCAATTCAGCCCTGAGCGAACAATCGCATGACCATGCCGGTGCGCGGCTTCGGACCGAACGACGTCGACTTGCGAGGTACCCGCCGGCCCAGCGCTGCTACCTGGTACACCTGGTCCGCCGACATGGGGCAGCAGAGCACCGCCGTCCCGACGCCACCAGCCCCGTCACCGGCCGCCCTGATCGCATCCGCGCCGTCGTGGAACGCCCGGACACTGCGCTCGTCGTCCTGGATCCCCCAGAGCCGCCCGAACAGCAGGTCGGCCATGACAGCGCCGCCCAGGCGCTGCCAGAGATCGGCCGGCTCGTCTGACACCGCCGAGCGGAGCCTCGCCGGGTCCGGGTCCGTGAGGAGCCAGGCCCGTCCGCGGCCCGCGAGCAGGAACGCGATCCCGCCTGCGCAGGCCCGGTCGAGCTCGGCCAGGACGCCGGGCACGTCGGCCGCGCCGCCAGAGAGCTCCCGGACGGTGAATGCCGCGCTCGCCAGCCGGGCCGCCGTCTCCGGCACGAGCCCGTCCACCACCCGGTGGATGGCCCCGACGCGGGGCGGGTAAGCGGCCGAGTCGACCAGGAGCGCCAGGCCTCGATCCCACGGGCCTGGCCCCGCCCCGGCTGCATGCAACCGGCGCTGGAGCTCCAGGTAGGCGGCGTACCGGTGATGGCCATCGGCAATCAGCGCTGTCCGTGGCGCCAGATCAGCCGCTATGGCTGCCAGGTCAGCGGGGTCGGTGACGGCCCACAGCCGATGCCGCAGGCCGTCGGCGGTGACGGCCCCCGCGAGCGGCGCCTGGCTGTCCGCAACCTCGTCGACGAGCTTTGTCGCCACTCCCTTCCCGCCCTGATACAGAAGGAAGATCGGCTCGAGATTCGCCCGGGTGGCCTCCATGAGCCGCCGCCGCCCCGCAACCGGGCCGGGCATGACGTTCTCGTGCGGCTGCACGATGCCGGCCGAGTAGGGCACCAGACCCAGCGCGCCGATCAGTCCCCGCTGGACGACCCGCTCGGCGTCGGCCTGCTCGTAGACGTAGAGCGCTGGGCCCGGATCCACCGTCAGGATCCCGTCAGCCAGCCAGCGGGTGAGGTCGGCGGCCGCGTCCTGGAAGGGACTGCCTGGTGAGCCCTCTGCGTGCACCGGCAGGATGAGGCGGACCACGTTGTATGGATCCGCCGCCATCAGCCGGGTCTCGAAGTCGGCGGCGATGACGTCGTACGGTGGGGAAGTTACCTGGGCGAGCCCGCTCACCCGGTCCTCGGCATAGCGGACGCCGCGGAACGGTGCAAGGTCGAGGCCCGGTTGCTGTCCCTTAGCCGGCGCCTCACTGGATCGAAGGGTTGGCACGTATGTCAGAAGGACCGGCAGGCGGGCCTGATTCCCGTCCGGCGAATCCAGGCGGCGACAAGGGCCAGCCCGCGGACAGTGCCGACACACACCAGCTCTACCGGCGGGGCCTCGACCTGCTCGGCCGGGGCAGTCCGGCGGCGGCGGAGCAGCTGCTCCAGCGTGCTGCTGCAGCCGAGCCGCGGTCGCGGAGCATCCTGGAAGCCCTAGCGCGGGCGCAGTTCGACACGGGCCAGTACGCGGAAGCGGCCGGTAACTTCCGGCAGATCGTGGAGGCCAGTCCGGCCGACGATTACGCCCAGTTCGGACTCGGCCTCGCCCTGGCCCGCACTGGCGACCACGGCGAGGCCGCCGAGCACCTGGCCCTGGCCGCAGCCATGCGTCCCAATCTGCGGCACTATACCGACGCCCTGCGCAGCGTCCGGGCGACACTGCGCGCTCGCCGCGATACGCGGAAGAGTGATGACGATTGAGCGGGAACGTGCCCGCCGGGGCTGATGACGCTGCGCAGGGACGCAGCGGGCCGGGAAGCGGGCCGCGCGGGTGCGCCTCACCGCTCAGCGCTCACTACGACGCGGCGCTGCTTGACCTTGACGGGGTCGTGTACCTGGGCGGAACGCCGATCCCCGGCGCCGCGGCCGCCCTGCAGCACGCCGCCGCCCGCGGCATGAAACTGGCCTACGTCACCAACAACGCCTCTCGTACCCCGCACGCCATTGCTGCTCAGCTCACCGGGATGGGCGTGCCAGCCTCGGTAAGCGACGTCGTGACCTCGGCGCAGGCGGCGGCGCATCTGCTCGCCGACAAGCTGCCTGCCGGTGCTGCCGTGCTGGTCGTCGGCGGGGCCGGCCTGCGGCAGGCGGTGCGCGAGCGAGGGCTGCGGCCGGTGACGTCCGCGGCAGCGCGGCCGCTGGCCGTCGTGCAGGGCTACGCTCCTGGCATCGACTACGGCCTGCTGGCTGAGGCGACTCTCGCGCTCAATGCGGGCGCCTGGTATGTCATCTCGAACGCTGATCCGACCCTGCCGACCCCCCGCGGCGCGCAGCCGGGCAACGGATCGCTCGCGCAGGTCCTGATCCACGCGACCGGGCGCCAGCCAGTTGTGGCGGGGAAGCCGGAGCGGCCGCTGCACGCGGAGTCGGTGCAGCGCGTCGGCGCGAAGCGGCCGCTGGTGGTCGGCGACCGCCTGGATACCGACATCGAGGGCGCGTTCCGCGGCGGGGCGGACAGCCTGCTCGTGCTGACGGGCGTTACTCACCCGGCCGAGCTGCTGCTGGCGCGCAGGGAGCACCAGCCGTCCTATGTCGCTGTCGATCTGGCCGGCCTGAATGTAAGCCATCCCGACGTCGCGCGCGCGAACGGGGGATTCAGTTGCGGCGGGTGGACTGCCACGGCTAACACGGGGGAGGCCTGGCTCGGCGTGACCGGAACGGGTGACTGGACCGACGGGCTGCGGGCGCTCTGCGCGGCGGCCTGGGCGGCCGGTCCGCCGCCTGGCAGCCCTGAGGAGCAGCACCGCGCGGCTGAGGTCGTCCTGGCGGCTATCGGGCAGCCTCGCTGATATCACCCTGCAGTCGTACGAGGATCAGCCAGCTGGCCGACGCGAGCTATCGCGTTTGACCACGAGACTAGATCCGCCAGCCAGAAGGGCTGGCACGCGACTGCTGAGGGGACGGCACACCATGATCGAGGCACGAGGCCTCACCAAGCGGTACGGGGGCACGCTCGCCGTGGACGACTTGTCGTTCAGCGTGGCGCCTGGCAAGATCACCGGCTTCCTGGGTCCGAACGGCGCCGGGAAGACCACGACGATGCGACTGATCCTCGGCCTGGACCGGCCGACGGCTGGCCGGGTCACCATTAATGGGAAGCCGTTTGATGAGGTCGAGCAGCCCATGCGCCAGGTCGGCGCGCTGCTGGACGCGAAGGCAGTGCACGGGGGCCGGAGCGCATATAACCACCTGCTGTGCGTCGCTCAGTCCAACAACCTGCCGAGGCGCCGGGTCGACGAGGTGCTCGGCCTCGTCGGGCTGACCTCCGTAGCCCGCAAGCGCGCCAAGGGCTTCTCACTCGGCATGGGACAGCGCCTCGGTATCGCTGCAGCATTGCTGGGCGACCCGCAGATCCTGATGTTCGACGAGCCGGTCAACGGGCTGGACCCGGAGGGCATCCTCTGGATCCGCAACCTCATGAAGGCGCTTGCCGCCGAGGGCCGGACCATCTTCGTGTCGAGCCACTTGATGTCGGAGATGGAGAACACCGCCGACCATCTGCTGGTCATCGGCCGTGGCCGTCTCATCGCCGACTGCACCGTCGACGAGTTCATCGCGGCCAACTCCCAGCAGAACGTCCGGGTGCGGACGCCGCAGCCTGACCAGCTGGCCAAGCTGGTCGCGGCGGCTGGCGCGACAGTTCGCGAGAACGGCGACGGGTCGATGGTGGTCAGCGGCCTTGACCCAGCACGAGTCGGAGACCTGGCCTACGAGAACGCTGTCCGGCTGCACGAGCTTGCGCCGGTCCACGCGTCCCTTGAGCAAGCATTCATGGAGCTGACCGCATCCAGCGTGGAGTTCCACGCTGGCGTGCCAGAGGCTGAGCAGCCAGCGCTGGCTGGAAAGGTGGCCTGAGATGGCAACGACAACTGCGGCGCGGCCGACCGCCGGCATCGGACTTGACCTGCTGCGCTCGGCCGGGCGCGTGACCTTCGCGGGCGCGTTGCGCTCGGAATTCACCAAGATTCGCTCGGTCCGGTCGACCTACTGGGCGCTCATCGCCATGTTCGTCGTGGTCGTCGGGTTCGGCGCGCTGGCCAGTTATGGCGCTGCGACGCACAATCCCGGCGGTCCGGGATGGGACCCGACCCGGCAGAGCCTCGCCGGACTGTACATTGGCCAGCTGATCATCGGCGTGCTCGGTGTCCTGGTCATCAGCTCGGAGTACTCGACCGGGATGATCCGGACCACGCTGACCACCAACCCGCACCGTGGCGTCATGATCGCGGCTAAGGGCGTGGTCTTCACGGTGGTCGCGTTTCTCGCTTCGCTGGTCACCGCCTTCGCAGCGTTCTTCCTCGGGCAGGCGCTCATGTCGTCGCACCACCTCAGCACCACCATCGGCAGCCCTCACGTGCTGCGCGCGGTGATCGGTGGCGCGCTGTTCCTCACCGCGTGCGGGGTGCTGGCCTTTGGTCTCGGGCTGCTGCTGCGGCACACGGCGGCTGGTATCGGCACCATGGTGGGGCTGCTGTTCGTGGTGACGATCCTGGTCAACTTCCTGCCGATGTCCTGGCAGAACGACATCGACAAGTGGGTGCCGGCGCTGGCTGGCGGCCAGGTCTGGATGGTGCAGCCGCAGCCACCGGGCTCGACGCCCATGTTCGGGCCGTGGCCTAGCTTCGCCGTGCTGTGCGGCTGGGCAGCGCTGGCCGTGGTGTCGGCCGTCGTCCTGTTCCGCCGTCGCGACGCATAGCTCACCACACGGGGGCAGCGAGCCCTGGCCAGGCAGCCGGCCTGGCCGGGGCTCGCTTCTGTGTCGAGCCGGGTTGCGGACCTGAGGGACGCCGGCGGCACGTCGTCAGAACGACTCATCGGAGCCCGGTGCCAGGAGCTCGTATGCCGGGTTGATCATGACCGGGCGGTTCTCCCTGATCCCCACCTGACCTCGCAGCCGGACCTTGGAGCCGGGCCGCAGGCCCGGTATGTTCGAGCGACCGTAGAACAGCGCGGTCAGCTGGCCAGTCGAATCCTCCACGTCGCAGGCCAGGACGGTGTTGTGCTCGACCGGCCTGATCTCCACGGTGTGCACTCTTCCCTCTGCGATCGCCCGGCCCGGCTTGGTCAGGGAGCCGATCGGGGTGACGCCTCGTCCCGGCGCCGGCCGTTCGTACGTTCCGCTGCCGGCGGGAGTCGTCACTTCCTCGGGCAGCGGCTCGTCTGGTTGCACGGGGGGGACCACCGCGCCGTCGGGGCCTGCGACGTCCGCGGCTGCCGGGGCACCCGCGCCGGCTGAATCGGCCGCCGCGGCTGCCTTGGCGGCCATCGCCCGGCTGCTCAGGCTCTCTACCCGGCTGTTGACATCGAACGGCACGATCGTCGCGACGGCGTGCGGAATACGGCTGATCGCGGAGGCCATTTTGTCGGCGGTGCGGTCGTGCAGCAGGCGGCCGACGAACGGCGCGAAGCTACGGCGCGGCAGGATGGCCGTGACGCCGACGCCGGGCAGCACGGCCTCGGCGCCGACCAGGTTCGCGGCAGCAGCGGCGAGCCGGCGATCGGGGCAGTCGACGAAGTCGAGCGGGATGCCCGGGTTCGCCCGGAGCCAGTCTCCTCGCAGCTTGTCGGCCTGCACGTTGTCGATCACGAAGTGCACCGCGCGCAGTGACGTTGGCCGCAGACTCCGGGCATACCGGAGGGCGGCGATGGCGGCGAGGTCGTAGTCGTCCAGGAAGACGTAGACGCTTCGGCGGGCATAGGTGGGCGGGAGCGGCTTGCCGCCCGAGCTCTCGATGCCCTCGAGCACCCGGGCTTCCATGCGGTACTGGCGGTTCAGGTAGATGAGCACCGGGACGCCGAGGACGAACAGCACCACGACAAGCCAGGCACCCTCGGTGAACTTGACAATCGCGAAGATCAGCACGACGGCCAGGGACGCGACGCCCGCCGAGAAGTTGATCGCCAGCCGATAGCGCCAGCCCTGCTCCCGCACGCGGTGGTGGTATCTCGCCATGCCGAAGCCCGCCATGGTGAACGCGGTGAACACGCCGAGCGCGTAGAAAGGCACGAGTGCGTTGACGTTGGAGCCGACGACCGCCAGCAGGGTGATGGACAGGATCGCCAGCACGACGATGCCGTTGGAGAACACCAGCCGGTGGCCGCGCTTCATCAGCCAGCGGGGCAGGAACGCGTCCTCGGCCACGAAGCTGGCCAGGAACGGGAACCCGTTGAAGCTAGTGTTGCCGCCGGTGTAGAGGATCAGCGCGGTTGCGGCCTGCACGATCCCGTACATGATGTGCCCGAACACAGACGTGCCGAAGACGAGCTTGGCTTCCTGGGAGATCACCGTCGGCACACCCAGTGTGTAGGGGGTGGCGTGCGTCACGTGCGCGAGCCAGGAGATCCCGGCCACCAGCGTGCCGAGGATAGCTCCCTCGTAGACCAGCACCCGGCGGGCGTTACGGCCCTCAGGCGGCCGGAACGCGCTGACCGCGTTGGACACCGCCTCGATGCCGGTCAGCGAGGAGCCGCCGTTCGCGAACGCCCGCAGCATCACGAAGACCAGCCCGAACGTGATCAGGCTGTTGTGGTTCGGCGTGGCCCCCTGGGCGTACGTGCAGTGGTGGCACGTCACCGGCCACTGCGGCAGAGTGCCAAAGATCTCCCGCACGATGCCGACGATGATCGTGAGGAGCATGACCGCGGAGAACAGATAGGTGGGCGCAGCGAACGCCTTGCCGGCCTCGCGGATGCCGCGCAGGTTGCCGAACAGGATCACGAGCACGACCAGGATCGCCGCAACCGTCAGCCGGGTCGTGTTATCTCCCAGCCAGTGCCAGGCCGAGCCGATCGCCGCGGTGCCGGCCGCGATCTGAACCGCGACGGTGACGACGTAGTCGACCAACAGCGCGAGGGCGGCGATCTGCGCGACCCGGGGGCCGAAGTTCTCCCGCGCCACCACGTAGGAGCCCCCGGCCCTGGTGTATACCATCACCACCTCGCGATAGGACAGCACCACGAGGACCATGACGAAAAGCACGACGCCGGTGATGGGCAGCAGCACCGTGAAGGCGGTGATCGCCAGGCCGCCCTTGAGCAGCTCGATGAGGATTTCCTCGGTGCCATAGGCGGAGGACGAGATGCCGTCAGGGGACAGCACGCCGAGCGCGAGCGTCTTGGATAGTCGCTGCTCGCCGAGCTGCTGGTTGATCAGCGGCCTGCCCAGCAGCCTGGTCTTGAGCGCATAGCCGAGGCCCTCACCCGGGTCGTCCCGCCGCTTTAGCGCGCCGACAGCTTGTCGCATGGCCACGCCGCGGTGCCTCCCTCTTCGCCTCGCCACCCAGAGGCCGCGCCGGTCGCTACCGAGCCAACCGGAATGACGTGGCCTTCATACCATTGCAGCCGTCCCCGCCCGCATACGGGTTGCAAACGCCGAGGAGCGTCGGCAAGCCTAGGGCGCTGATCCGACTAACACGGACATAGTGCGCGTGGGGTCGCATCCGTGCGGGCTGCATGACAGGCTAACTGAGGGCGAACAGGGGACGACCAAGCGCGCGGGCTGTACCGGCCCGGCGGGAAGGCATTTCAGGTGACCACCACACCGGCAGCCGCGCCCGGCCCGGCCGGGGGCTTCCGAAATGTGTGCCTGTCGGAACTGCTGCGCCAGCCGGTCACCGACACCGGCGGGGAGTCGATCGGCAGGCTGTCCGACGTGATCGTGCGGCTGCGAGGGGCCGACTTTCCTGTGGTGACCGGGCTGGTGGTCGTGGTCGAGAAGCGGTCGCTGTTCGTGCCCATCGACCAGGTCGGTGTCCTCGGCGGCCCGCAGCTGCGGCTGAGCAGCGCCCGCCTGGATCTGCGACAGTTCGAGCGGCGCGAGGGCGAGGTGCTGCTTCGCGCCGACGTTCTCGGACACCGGCTCCTCGATGTGGATAACGCCCGCCTCATCCGGGCCGCCGACCTTGAGCTGGCGCCGGGCAGTGGCGAGTGGGTGGTGAGCGCGGTCGCCAGTCACCGGCGACCACCCTCCCTTCTTGGCCGGCTGGCCGTCCGGGGCGCCGGGCAGGCAGCCGCGCACAGTTTCCGCGAGTGGGCGAAGTTTGAGCCCCTGATCGGGCACACCGGCACCGCCCTGGCCCGCCGTCCTTTTGGCCGCGTTGGCCGCCTCAAACCCGCGCAGATCGCCGATCTGCTGGAAGGCGCCTCCCAGGCCGAGGAGACCGAGATCCTCGGCCAGGTGCACGCCGATCCGGAGCTCGAGGCCGACGTCTTCGAGGAACTGGACGAGGACCTGGCCACGCGGCTGCTTGGCGCGCGCACTGACGAGGAAATAGCCCAGGTGCTGGCGAGGATGCAGCCTGACGACGCGGCGGACGCGATCGCTGAGCTGCCGCAGCGGCGACGGCAGCCGGTGCTCGATCGGCTGCCGCCGGGCCAGCAGGAAAAGGTCATGACCCTGCTCGGCTACAACCCGACCAGCGCCGGCGGCCTGATGACCATGGACTTCGTCACCGTGCCCGTCGGCGCCACCGTGGCCGACGCGATCGCTGCGGTGGCCGGGGCCGGCACGCTCCAGCCCGAGGCGCTCACCGCGGTGCACGTGCTGAACAAGAAAGGCAAGCTCGCCGGCGTCGCACGGCTGGTGGAACTCGTGCAGGCCGATCCTGCGGCGGGAGTAGGCGACGTCGCCGATGCAGATCCGGTCCGCGTGACGGCGGACGCCGATGCGGTCGATGTCGCCGTGCTGATGAGCGACTACAACCTGATCACGATCCCGGTGGTGAACGAGCGCCGGGTGATGATCGGCGTGATCACCGTCGACGACGTCCTAGAAGCGACGCTGCCGTCCGCATGGCGCCGGCGGGAAGCGGCTGAGCCGCCGGACGC
>Ga0126369_10001617_pt1 | contig 15705 bp, 14 predicted proteins | sample PanSoiMetaPlot_1_FD_109646 | JGI IMG/M metagenome (GOLD analysis project Ga0126369, IMG submission 109646) | Tropical forest soil microbial communities from Panama - MetaG Plot_1 | ecosystem: Environmental > Terrestrial > Soil > Tropical forest > Bulk soil | place: Panama | collected 2016-02-17 | reverse complement strand
CCTCATGGTGCGCTTTGGCACGTTGCGGCGAGTGGCCGTTTGAAACTCCGAAGCAGTCCGGCAGCTTCGCTATATTCGCCGCAATCCGCCGCGCCTCGTCCAGTTTGATTCTAATCAAAGTACAGATTTGCCAAACCGTGCTTCAAATGGCCAAGTATGCACCTATGGATTCACTGAGCAGTAAAGACTTGCTCGAAGCTTGCGTGGCGTTCGCTGTGGGGCTTACTTTTGTCATCGCGTTTCATTGGATGAAGTAAGCCACTGGAGACTCGACCCCGATCAAAACCGGAGAGAATCAAATGTCCATCATCGGTTGGATCATTTTAGGCCTCATCGCAGGATTCATCGCGAGTAAAATAGTAGAAGGAACGGGCCAAGGTTTATTTCTAAACATTGCGTTGGGTATTGTCGGTGCCGTTGTTGGCGGGTTCCTCTACTCTGCGGTCTTAGGTGGCGAAGGCGTAACTGGTATTAATATCGGCAGCATCATCGTGTCCATTATCGGAGCAATCATAGTGTTGTGGGTTTATAACGCGGTTGCGGGCGGTCGTCGGGCCCTATGACGCCCGAGTAATTAATAGTTCTTACGTCTGACGGCGGCTCAACAGCTCCGGCAGCTGGGCGATATTCGTCGCGATCCGCCGCGCCTTGGCCGGATGTACGCCGGGCGGCCACAAACGGCAAAGCCGTCGGCCCATGAGTGAAAACCGGCGGCTTTTCCTTTCCCCCAACGCGCCGTCTTCGAGTTCAGCTCAGAAGGGCATCGTCGGAGTACAACTTTTGGGTCCCAACTCGCCGTAACGCGGGCGCCTGTATTTAGTTCCGCTGCGTCTTGGGAAAATACCAGTAACCGACGCCCGTTAATTCAGCGGGCGTTCATTATCAGGAGCCTCTCATGGTTGTTACGGGGGAGATTTCTTGGAGGTCTCCGATATGAGTGAACAACTGATGTCGCGTCGAGGCGCATTTTCCCTTCTCGGACTGGCCGCCGCGTTGGGATTTGCGGTGCCGACCACGATGCTAACTACAGATGCTGAGGCTCAGGCACAGCCAACCACTCCAGCACCAACACCAGCTCCGACCGCTCCAGCACCAAGCACTCAACCCATGTCCGGCATGCAACACGATATGCAACAGGGTCAAGAACAGCAAACCCGTCAGGAGAAGCGTCGTGAGGCGCGGCGCAACACTCGCGCAAAACATCGTCAAGCACGGAACGCCGCTCGCATGAAACGTCGTGAGGCGCGGCACAACGGTCGCACGATGCGTCATGAGGCGCGGGGAAAAAGTGATAAGCTTTACATGAAGGGCGATGTCACAAAGCAAAAGTAGTTCCGAGCCATCCGTTAGCAACTAATAGCCCACCGGGCGCAGAACTCGGTGGGCCTGTTGTTTTAGCGAAGCAACAGCTCCGGCAGCTTGGCGATATTCGTCGCGATCCGCCGCGCCTCGTCTTTCGTGAGCGACTTGGCCCGCTGAAATCGACCCCAGCTCTAGCTTTTTTTCCCAGCGTTGCGAAATCTGATGCCAAACACTGGCTATTCTCAGATATAGCGCGCGCTTATCCGGCGAAGAGCTCGACTGAGCTAATTCCATGCATTCGGCCGTAAACTCGCGAAAGAGGGTTTAAATCGCCAGCGCACCCGAGTCGTAGGACGCGAGTCGGCTCAGAGGAAAAAGGCGGACATTACAGACGCTTCTGTCAATTTTGGCTTGAGAAAAATAACCTCCGTCAACCAAATGCAGAGGCTCATGTCGGGGGGCTACCCACAACGCGCTGCGTTTTTCGACCCAACACCCGTTTACCGTTGGAGTTGTAAGCCGAACATCAGGCTCAGGTGAAATTGATTGACGTTCGTGCTAACCGCTTAAGTTCGACGAAGAAAGCAGTGCAACGTCACCAGATATCTCGAAAGCGACGACAATGAGTGAGGGCGCACTGACAAGAGATTTTGACCTCGTCCGCGGCAAATGGCGCATCAACGCTTCGCTGCCGGGCTACAAGGTCGTGGACTGCGCCATCGAGGGTCTGCGCCACCGGCTGTTATGGGATTGCAATGATCGATTATGAGACCAGCGATGCTTTTCGTCGCCCCAGACAGTTCTGGGTGAGCGCAAATAACCTTGTTCGCGCGTGCCTTGGGCGATGGACCAGTACCCATCACGCCACATCCGCAGGCAAATGATTCTGCGCGACGTAGGAGCTTCCTCGAACGTCTGGACGGTGCACAAAGCCGACGCCGCGGGGCGACGCTTCAATCTTCGCACCCTCGCCGATTGAGCGGATGGTCAATGCCAATGTATTGCGACGCCACACTTCGAGGGGCGTTTCTGAATTGTTGCCCGCTTCAACCAATTTGCGACACAAGGCAAGCACAGGAGCCGAGCAGCACGCGGTGATCCCGAGAGCAGAACAACAATCCGAGCCAATCAACTCGGCGCGAATAGAGACAGCTTGTGGCGGCTTCGAGGATGGGTTAGCGATAGAGCTAGTTCGACCCGTAATCGAAACATTGCCCTGCGCCCCCAAAACCGAAGCAACGGTCGGGGGCGCCGCTTTTTGAGCGGGCATCGGTCAGTCGGCATCATCTTCAAGGTGACTCGTGGTCCGGCCCGCAAGCCATTCCCGCGCTGATGCAGCTGGAAAGAGAATTCGTCGAGTGGATAGCTTCGTGACCGGCGGCGCATCGCCTTCTTCAAGAAGCCGATCAATGGTGCGTTCCGAGCATCGGCAAAGTCGGGCGAGCTCGCGCTTCGTTAGAAACTCGCTGTTGGCGCCTTCGTGCATTCATCCTCTCCGCTCGTTGTTACCGCATGCGCGGCTTGCGGCGGAGGATCGGCTAAAGACGCCTAAAAGGCGCGAATGGTATTTAATCCGGGACGCGTGTTCGCTGACGCTCTATTCGCGTCAGCATGACCGCATAGCAAAACATCTGGGGGTCTTTCGCAATGTGACTTGCGGTGGGACCCAAGCCGAAAGCACTACATTTCGCAGCAAATATCTTTGCGCTTTGTTCTTTTCCTGTACTCCGGTCGAGCCTCAATAATTGGGCGACGGCTTCAAGATGGCGCAAATCATCATGCCTTTGTTTGCTCACTGTACCCGCCCGCCGATCCAATGCGGCACGCGACTCTTTTAGTACGATCAGGAAAGCTGCAAGACCACGTGGTCGACCGCCCTCCCAATGGCGGCCGAACGTGATGCGCTTTCCGCGTGCTTCAGTGAGAACGCGGGCGCACCAGAGCACGAATGCAGGATCAATAACGGCAGGACGACCTTGCGAAGAAAGATTGATGCTGTCCGGCTTGTTTACAGCCCAATCCCATTGGCGTCTTACACGCTTTCGTTCATTCCGCGTGAGGTCTTTCCATGATTTCGAGCAAAACATCCGTGCTGCTTCGTCGGGTTCAAAAGGCAGTCCAAGACGATGACCTGCATTGTCACTGGCTGAGAAGTGCAATGAGAGCGGAGGACGCATCAGGCGAGTGATGGTTTGCGGGATGCGGTGTGCATTAACACCAGTCGCCTCGAGAGCACGTCGAAGCGTCGGCACATCCAGGACCGCCATGTGAGGGGATCACCGGGCGCGAGCCAATTTCAGCACATTCGGGCTGGCGGATCGCTCTTGAGTTGCTGCAATTACGTGGGCAGCCCACGCATCAAGCGCGGCGCGTTTTTCAACTGCCCAATCGTGGCGCTGATACACGCCGGCAAGGCCACCGCGGCTGCCGCTGATATGGTTCAAGGCCGCTTCGGTGACCTCGAGCCGCACGCCAAGCCGCTGCAATCCGGTGGCGACGGTGCGGCGCAAGTCGTGAATGCTCCAAGGCTCGATGTTCGCGGCCTTGCCAGACTTGCCGGCTGCCTTCGCTCGCGCGTCACCGATCGCTTGGTCCAGCGCGCGCTTTGCCTTTGACCATCCTGCATAGGCACCCTTTTCGCCGGGCAGGATCAGCGCGCCGGCCGATCGCAATTCGGCAACCACGCGCTTCGCCTCTTTCATATCTGCCGGCAGCGTTGCCTTGATGATTGCGCTTGCGGCGGTGCTCAGCGGCACCGCATGAACGGCGCCATTTTTTGTCCGCTGTCCCGGCATGGTCCAGGCGGTCAAATCGTCGGCGAGCTCGTTCCACGCCATGCCGGCGACTTCGCCGCGGCGCTGGCCGGTCAGGATCAGCAGCCGAACGATCGAACCATAAGGCGCGGCGACGTCACCGGCAGCGCGCCAGATTTCGGCAAGCTCATGGTCGCTCAGCACGCGCTCGCGTTTGGTGACGCCCTTGCCGATCGGCAGCGCCGCAAACGGATTGACCGCCACCGCACCGCGCTTCACCGCCCAAGCATAGGCCGCGCGCCCATAGGCGGCCGTGCGGCCCGTCATTGCCATGCCCCGCTGCTTTGCCCCGTCGCCGTCTTTGCGCTTCCGGCGCCGCGCCAGCGCGTCCAGGGCGCGCACAACGGCTGCGCGGTCTAAATCCTCTGCGGCGTCATCCAGGCGATCGGCAAAAGCGGAATGCAGCGCGCGCACCGCTTCATCAGCATAGCTCGCACGCCGGCCGGCAAGGTGAAGACGCTTCCAATCCTCGATCAGCACCCGCAACGTGAGGCGGTTGCGCGCCCGCTTCGCCCGCTCAGCTGCGGCGGCTTCCTTCCGATCAGCCGCCGGATTGCGGCCCTTGGCAACGTCGCCCATGACCGCGGCTGCGGCCTGCCGCGCTTTGGCAAGCGACAACGCCGAACAGGCGCCAAGCGGCACGCGATATTTTTGGCCGTGTAGTGTGTACTGGCAGAGAAAGGTGCGGCTGCCTTTCGAGCTCGCGCGCACCGCAAGGCCGCGCTGGTCATCGTCGAATACAAGGCAATCTTTTTGGCCGGCCTCGGGCTCGATCTTCGCAATTCTCTGTTCGGTCAGCTTCATGAAAAACCCCTCTTCGTAGGGTCCGCACCGGGTCCGCGGACCCCTAGCGGACCCTTCAGAATGACGCGGGCCGTCGCCCCTTTGCGTCTTAAGTCAGAAGGTCGCAGTGAATTTGGCTTATTACAAGGGAATTCTGGGGGTCCGTGACAGGTCGTGTCGGAGCGTGTCGCCCCATGGTAGCTGGCGGAAACTTACTGTGGATCAGGAGGTCGGTGGTTCGAATCCACCCAGCTGTACCAGTGCATCCCGCAACTTTCAGAACATTGCGGATGCTCGCGCGGCGCGAGCTGTCGCATTGACTCGCTCTCCCGTCTCCCTAGAGTTCACTTCAGTTTCCGCGCCGGGGACGGAAAATGATCGCATTTCGTGAGCTTTATCGGCTGGTCGCGTCTGTCTGCTTGCTTCTCGCCGCCGGCACGGTTGTAAGCGCAAGTGCCGAAGACCGTTACCCGACGCGGCCGATCACCATCGTGGTGCCATTTGCGGCGGGCGGACCCACCGACATTCTGGCGCGCCTGATCTCGCAGACCATCGGCCCGATGCTTGGCCATCAGGTGGTGGTCGAGGACGTCACCGGCGCCGGCGGCACGATCGGCGCGACTCGCGCTGCCCGCGCCGATCCGGACGGCTACACCATGGTCATGGGCAATCTCGGCACCCATGCCGCGAGCGTCGGCATGTATCCGAAACTGCCTTACGACCCGCGCACCGATTTCGAACCAGTTATTCTAGTCGCCACCACGCCGATGGTGCTGGTGACGCGCAAAACGCTGCCGGTGCACAATCTCGACGAGACCATCGCTTATGCCAAAGCCAATAAGGGCAAGACCACGATGGGCAGCGCCGGCATCGGTTCGATCTCGCATTTGACCCTGCTTCTGTTCAATCACCTCACCGGTGCCGGCATCGTTCATGTTCCCTATCGCGGCTTGTCGCAGGCCATCAATGATCTGCTCGGCGGGCAAATCGATCTGTTGTTCGATCAGGTCGTCACGGCAACCCCGCACATCCTAAACAACAGCGAAAATCCCATCGTCGTGACCATCCCGCAGCGCGCCCCGGCGATCCCGAATGTGCCCTCCGCCGATGAAGCCGGATTGCCACAGTTGCAAACGCTCGCCTGGTCGGCGCTGTTCATGCCGAAAGGAACGCCGGCGCCAATCGTCGCCCGCATCAACGGCGCTGTTATCAAAGCCATGGACGATCCCGAGATCCAAAAACGCTTCGTGGAGATCGGCGCCGATCTGCCGGCCCCCGACCGGCGCTCGCCGGGGGCGTTGCGGCAATTGGTCAAATCGGAAGTCGATAAATGGGTGCCGCTGATCAAGGAAGCTGGCGTGGTCGGGGAATAGAGTAATTGCGCAACCGGCTTGCTAACATCGCGTTGTCGTGAAACTGACCGGCGAAGAACAAGCAATGCGCGGCGGCGAATTCGGCCCGCTGCGGCAATGGGCGATCGATCATCAAATCAAAGTCGGTACCTATCTCGGCGCGGCCGACCTTGTGCCGGTCACGCAGGCGCACATCATGGCCGATACCGAATCGCTCGGCCGATCCGGAGTGGAATGGCTGGAGCGCTGGACGACGCTGCCGCCAGCGCAACGACAAGTGCGGATACCGGCCATCACCGATCCGCGCGGAACCGATTTTGCGCACGCGCAACGTCTTAAGCAGCAGCCATGGATGCTTGATCTCGAGCGCCGCGCCATCGCCGCGTTCGAGGCGTTGGGCGTGCTGATGACCGACACCTGCATCAATTATCAGACCATCATGCCGCCGGTGCGCGGCGAGCACGTCGCTTATGGCGATACCGGCGTCGTGATCTATTGCAACAGCGTGTGCGGAGCGCGGTCGAATTTCGAGGGCGGCCCCTCGGCACTGAGCGCGGGCCTCACCGGGCGCACGCCACGTTACGGCTATCATCTCGATGCGGCGCGCCGCGCGACGCTGCTAGTCGAACTGTCCTGGACGCCCCGTGAGCTTAACGACTGGGGAGCGCTGGGCGGCGTGGTTGGCCGGCTCGCCGGCGATTACTCGCAGGTACCGCTCATCGTCGGCATCGAGCGCGTCCCCGGTCCTGACGAAATGAAGCATTTCGGCGCCGCGCTGGCGAGCTTCGGCTCGGTGCCGCTGTTTCATATTGCCGGCGTGACGCCGGAAGCGATGCGCGTGGAGGATGTCGTCCCTGCCGGGCAGACGCTGCGGACCCATGACGTTGCCGAGGCCGACATTCGTGCGCTTCAGGCACGCTATGCCGGGAACAAAGACGCGATCGACGTGGTCGTGTTCTCGGCACCGCAGCTAAGCCTGTTGGAAATGCAGACGCTCGCCGTCCTGCTCGATGGGCGCAACGCCGAAATCCCGCTGCTTGCCGTCACGAGCCCGCAGGTCAAGCCGGATTGCGATCGCTTCGGATTGACGGCGCGGATCGAAGCGGCGGGCGGCACCGTTCTGTCCGGCATGTGCTTCTATCAAAGCTATGCGCGGGAGATGGCTGAAGCGAACGGCTGGCGTCGCCTGGCGACCAATTCAGCAAAGCTTGCGAACATTATCGGCGGCTATGGCTATCGCCCGGTGCTGTTGTCGATGGAGCAATGCGTGGAAGCGGCCTGCGCCGGCAGCAAACCGAAGCCGAGCGTGCGCGCATGACTGAAAGGATTTTTTACGCTGTTGCCGGGATGGGCCGCAAAGTGCGGGCGCAGGCACTGGTCGCGAGCGATGGTTTTTCGGCACGTTACGACCTCGACCGCATTCGCGGCACATTCTCGCGGCCCGAGCATAAGCTTGCTGGCAAAAGCTATGTCGGCCGCGTGCTGATCCTGGACGCGGCCAAGGGCGGCGTCGCTACGGCCTGGATGCTGCGCGAGATGACAGCGCGCGGGGTGACGCCCGCGGCTTTGGTGCTCAATCGCGCCAATCCGATCATGGTGCAAGGCGCAGCGCTCGCCGATTTCACCGTGATCTCGGGCTTCGATCGCGACATCACCAAAGCGATTCCTGATGGCGCCGAAGTGGAAATCGATCCGACGGGGGAGCGGCCGTTCATTCGGGTGGTGTCATCCATTTCGTCATCCTGAGGTGCCCGCGCCATAGCAGGCGCAGCCTGCATACACTTGGCTGCGATGCGCGGGCCTCGAAGGATGCTGCGCAAATGCCTTGGCCGTCGCCCTTCGAGGCTCGCTTCGCTCGCACCTCAGGGTGACGGTCCAAGACCACGCCGGCCTTCAAATCACTTCCTTGGTCTTGTCGTCGGTCTCGCCGTAGCGGCGCAGCGTTGCCGGCCGAGTACCGGCATAGTGCTGCTCGAGGCCGGGCGCAATCTTGGCATTCTCGCGCTCGAACAGGCTGTTGCCGGCAAGATCGCTCTCGACCAGGAACGGGCCGAAATTTTCGACTTCCAACACCCAGACCGCTTGTGCGAGCCCCAGCTCTTCGAGCCAATAGACGCCAGCAACGCGCCTGATGCCGCGACCGAGCAGTGCGCCGGTGCCGTAGCCGACGGTGGTGAGATAGATCGCATTATTCGGGACAAAGAACTGCCGATAGACCTCCGAGGTCATGCCGCCTTTGCCGATAATGATGTTGCAACCGGAGAGCTTGAACCAGCCGTCGAGCCATTGCGCGAAACGGAACGAGGCCGTCGCCGTCACCGCGCCGACCGTATAGCTGCCGTCGGGATTGATGCTCGCCGCCGGCGAGCAATGGAAATTGGTGATGCCGAGCGTGTCTTTTTCCGCCGGCATGCCAAAGCCGTCGCCAATCGCGCGCTTGTAGACGCCTTCGCGCGCCGTGAACAGGCGGCCGCTTAGATATGCGACCGAACCGATCTCCAGTTTGCGCAAGTCTGCGGTGTCCGCCGGCAGATTGAGACGGATTGTTTTCAGTTCACTCATGATGTCTCGCGCCGTCGCGTCATCATTCCGCCGCCTCGGCCGTTTGCCGTCCCCACTCGACGGATTCGCGGCGCATATAATCGGTGAACCACATCGGGTCGGTGCGGAAGCTGGCTTTGCCATTGGCGGCGATGCGCGCGCAGGCCCGCCGCGACGACAGGCAGAACATGTGCACCGACATCGGCATGCCGCCGGTGTGGCAGTAGCCGACCTCGATGTGGCAATCGATCACCATCGAGGAGCCGACGAAGCCCATCGCACCCATGCCGATATTGTTGCCGAGTTCCTTGAATTCTTCTTCCAGCGCGGCGATGTGCGGATCGGGATTGCGCGATCCGACAATGCGCAGGCATGAGGCCTGCTTGCCCAGCACCATGCTGGTGTCCTTGGAGCCGCCGAGCCCGATGCCGACGATCGCCGGCTGGCAGGCAAGCCCGCGCTTGCCGAAGCAGATGAGCGTGTCGAGATAAAAGCGCTTGATGCCTTCGATGCCGTCGCCCGGAAACAGCATACGGTAATCGGTGCCGAACAAGCCGCCTTTATGCACGGTGGTGAGTTCGATCCAGTCGGCGTCGGGGTGAAACGCGTATTCGATTTCCGGGGCGTTGATCCCGACATTGTTGTTGTGATCGGTGCGCCATAATGGATGCACGCGATTCGGGCGCAGCGGCACCGACGTCGTCGCGCACGCCGTGGCGCGGCGCAACGCCGCTTCAAGCGCAACCGGGCCGCCTTCGATGCGCGCCTCATTGCCGATTTTCACGTACCAGCGTGGCAGGCCGGTATCGCCGCACATGGCGCGGCGATCCTCTTTCGCCGCTTCGTAGTTCTCCAGCATCGCCTTGATCACAAAAGCCGACAGATCGCCTTTTTCGGTGTCGGCGCAGCGCCGCAGACCATCGAGATAATCCTCGGGGATTTCGATGGCGGCTTTTGCCATCAATTCCTCGGCGGTTCGTTGAATGGAGGCGAGGGGTATCATTTCAGCTTTGCCTCATTCGGCGGCGATCGGACCGTGGATGAGCGTCTCACCCGGTTTCACATGCGTGAACTTGACCGGCGCGTCGGTCATCTCGATTCGCCCGGCTTTCTGGCGCGCCACCGTGAATGTCGACGTTGCGAGATCCCCGGGCTCCGGAAAGTCGGAACGGTAATGCGCGCCGCGCGAATTTTCGCGCCGGATCGCCGCGAGCGCTATGACCCGGCTGATCTCGCACAGCGAACGCAGATTAAGCCAATCATGCCAGGTCAAATTGAACCGGCGGTCGCGGTCGGCAACGCCCGTGGTGAGTAGTGTCGCCTCGATTGCGTCGATCGCGGCAAGGCCGCGCTCAATTCCGGCGCGATCGCGGACCACGCCAACGTGGTCCCACATCATGTCGAGAAGGTTTTCCCGCAACGCGTTGAGATCGCCGGGATTGAGCGAAAATGGGTGCTCGGCGCGCGCCGCTTCGAACGCGAGTAGATCCGGATCAGGCGTGCGATGGCCGGGATTCTTGGCGATCCAGCGCGGCATCACATCGCCGGCAATGCCGCCAAAGACGGTCGAATTGGCGACTCCATTCCCGCCTAGCCGGTTGGCGCCATGCATGCCGCTCGCATCCTCGCCGGCGACAAAAAGGCCCTCGCATTCGGTCACCGTATCCACGTCGCAAACCAGCCCGCCCATAAAATAGTGCGCGGTCGGCACCACTTCGACCAGTCCGCCGGCAAGATCAAAGCCGCAGTCGCGACAACGGTCCACCATGCCCTTGAACTCTTTGGCCACTTTGGCCGGGCCGAGATGCGACATTTTGATGTAGACGCCGCCGTTCGGCGTGGTCCGGCCGGCCTTCATCTCGGCATAGATGGCGCGGCTGACGACGTCGCGGGTGGCGCGCTCGAGGTTCGGGTGGTAATCGGCCATGAAGCGGTGCGTGGCGCCGTTGAGGAGATGGCCGCCGGCGCCGCGCAAGCCTTCTTCCAGCACCGTGCCGGTCATGCGCGTGTCGGGGCCGGCGAGGAGCCCGGTCGGATGAAACTGCACCATCTCCATGTCACGAAGGGGGAGTCCGAGGCGGAGCGCCATGGCGAGCCCGTCCATGCTCTTGTCGCCGGACGGCGTGTGATAACGATACATGGTCGGGCCGCCGCCGGTTGCCAGCAGCACGGCCTGCGCCTGGACGAACCGGAATTGGCCGGTGCGGATATCGATCATCAGCACGCCCGCGAGCGCGCCGTCTCGCGCCGGGATCAATGCCACCGCGCGATGCTCCTCCAGGCGGCGGACCGGCCGGGCCCAGACCTGCTCCATCAAGCGGTTGATGATCTCGATGCCGGTGAGATCGCCTTTGTGCACCGTGCGATCGAAGCTCTGGCCGGCAAAGGCCTTGCCGTGCAGCGTGCCGTCGGGGTTGCGATCGAAGAAACAGCCGATCTCGTTTTCCAGTTCGCGCACGCGCTCGACGGCAGTCGCAACCAAAGTCCAGGCCAGCTCTTGCTGCGGCAGCCATTTGCCGCCCTCGATCGTGTCCATGAAGTGCCGCTCGATCGAGTCGCCGGGATTGATCGCGACGTTGTAGCCGCCTTGCACCATGCGCGTGCAGCCGCACTTGCCGAGGAGACCCTTGCTCGCAACGGTCACGTCCAGATCGGAATTAGCCTTGACCGCGTGCAGCGCGGCGAACAGCCCGGCGCCGCCGGAGCCGAGGATCAGAATGTCGGTCTTTAGATTTTCGACGGTCATGGTCGTTCAGAACACTCGTACCAGAAAAGCGAAGGCGATGAGGGCGGAGAGTGCCGCAGCCAAGGCGGCTAGCTGTTTCTGGTCGTCGCGCCAGTCGAAATTCTCGATCACCAGAATGCGCAAGCCGCCGAGCAGATGCACGGTGAACAGGAACACCAGGCCGATTTCGGCGGCCTTGACCAGCGGCTGGTCGCCCCAGCGCAGAAAACTCTCCAATCGCGCTTCGCCCTCGATCGCTAGACCGAGCGTCAAAAAATGCAGCGGCAGAAAGATCGCCAGCGCCAAACCCGAGATCCGGTGCACCATCGCGGCGATCCACAACCCGCTGCCGCGATGTTTGAGCGCGCCTCCGATCACGACAGCACCACCGCGGCAACCGCGCGCAGACCGAGGGCGGCAAGCACGAGTCCAAAGAAAACCGCGCAAGCATCGATGCGCCGTTCGTTGACCGGAATCCATTCGTTCAGGATATTGCGCACGCCGATCGAGGCGTGAATCGAAACCGCAAACACGAACAAGCCATAGAACGCCGCCCAGGCAATGCTGCCGCGCGTGCGCGAAAGAATATCGGCCGCGCTCATTCCGTGCCGCGTGGCATAGAAGATGACCGCGATGTGGACCATGACCAGCGGCGCCATTACCGCGGCGGTGGCGCGCTGCCACAGATAGAGCCGCACATTCATACCGCGATCTCGCCTTTGAGATAGGCCGCCGCGGTGCGCCGCTTGAGCGCGGCAATGGCCGCGGTCGGGTTGAGCGCCTGCGGGCAAAGCTCCTGGCAGGATTGATGCGAGTGGCAGGTATGGCAGCCGCCGGCGCCGGCGATGGCTTGCAGCCGGACCCCATTGCCGCCGTCGCGTTCGTCGTTGACCAACGTCCAGGCGCGGGTGAGCGCCGCCGGGCCGAGATAATCGCCGGTCCAGCGCACCGTATCGCAGGCCGCGTAGCAAACACCGCAATTGATGCATTCGATCGCCGCGTCGGCTGCCTTCCGCGCCGGCGTGTCCGGCTTGATCTGCGCGATGGGATCGTTCCTGGTTTGCGTGGGCGCAAAGACGCCTTTTGCCTGCTGCCATTTTTCAAAAAACGGCTGCATGTCGGTGGTGAGGTCCTTGATCACCGGCAAATTCTCGAGCGGACCGATTTCAAGCTTGCCGCCGCCGGCGACCTTGGCGACGTGGGTGCGGCAGGTCCAGCGCGGCTTGCCGTTCACCGTCATCGCACATGAGCCGCAGACCCCAACCCGGCAGGCGAAACGATAGGACAAGGTCGGATCGATATGCCGCTGCACGAAGGTGACGACGTCGAGCACGGTCTGGCTTGAACGAAGCGGCACCCGATAAGTCTCGTAGCGGCCGTTCCGCGCGCCGCGCCAGAGCGAGACTGATAACTCCGTGGTCATGCCAGCGATCGTCCTGGTCGAGCGTTTGGGCTTGACTTGTGCACTTTAGCAAGCGGGGCCACGCCCACAAAGACAGGGTGAGGTCGGCGTTTTCGTCGCATTTGCGGGATCAGCGGCCCGCTTGCATATGGCGCCGTGGGCCCGGTTGCGCGCTATAATCCCGCAAAAATTCCTGGGAGGAACGGCAATGGCCGGACTTGAGCTCAGCTATGTGCACGGCGCCAGCGATCGCCTGCTGATCGGCAAAACCATCGGGCAATTCTTCGATGAGGCCTGCGGCCAATGGGCGTCACGTCCGGCGCTGGTGGTGCGCCACCAGAAGGTCCGTTTCAGCTATGGCGAGCTCCGGCAAGCCGTCGATAGGCTCGCCGCCGGACTCCTCACGCTTGGCCTCAATCCCGGTGACCGCATCGGCATCTGGTCGCCGAACAACAGCGAATGGGTGCTGACCCAGTTCGCCACCGCCAAAGCCGGGCTCGTCCTGGTCAACATCAATCCCTCGTATCGCATCGCCGAGCTCGAATACGCACTCGGCAAAGTCGGCTGCAAGGCGCTTATTCTCGCCGAACGCTTCAAGACTTCGGACTACATCGGCATGCTGCGCGAGCTCGCGCCGGAGCTCGGCCAGGCCCAGCCGGGCGAGCTCAAATCGGCGCGGCTGCCGGCCTTGCGTTCGGTCGTGCTCCTCGGCGAGAGCTGGCATCCGGGAACGTTCCGTTTCTCCGAGGTGATGGCGCGCGGCGGCACGGCAGAAGCGCAACGCATCGCCGAGTTGGGCCCGCAACTGCAATTCGACGAGCCCATCAATATTCAATTCACTTCCGGCACCACCGGCTTTCCCAAGGGCGCGACGCTGTCGCACCACAATATTCTCAACAACGGCTTCTTCATCGGCGAAGCGATGCGGCTCACGCCGGAGGACCGGTTGTGCATTCCGGTGCCGCTCTATCATTGCTTCGGCATGGTGCTGGGCAATCTGGCGGCGCTCACCCACGGCGCCTGCATGGTGTTCCCCGGCGAAGGCTTCGATCCGCTCGCCACGCTCGAAGCGGTCAGCGAGGAACGCTGCACGGCGCTCCACGGCGTGCCGACAATGTTCATCGCCCAGCTCGATCACCCGGAATTCAATCGGTTTGACTTGTCGTCGCTGCGCACCGGGATCATGGCGGGCTCGCCTTGTCCGATCGAAGTGATGAAGCGCGCCGTCGCCAAAATGAACGTGCGGGAAATCACCATCGCCTACGGCATGACTGAAACCAGCCCGGTCAGTTTCCAGAGCTCGACGACGGATCCGCTGGAGCGCCGCGTCTCGACGGTCGGTCGCATCCAGCCGCATATCGAAGTCAAGATCGTCGATCGTGACGGGCGTATCGTGCCGACCGGCACGCCGGGAGAACTGTTGACGCGAGGCTATTGCGTGATGCTCGGCTATTGGGACGACGAAGCGCGCACGCGCGAGGCGATCGATGCAGCGCGCTGGATGCACACCGGCGATCTCGCCACCATCGACGCTGAAGGCTATTGCAACATCGTCGGCCGCATCAAGGACATGGTCATCCGCGGCGGCGAAAACGTCTATCCGCGCGAGATCGAGGAATTCCTCTACCGCCATCCGAAGATCCAGGACGTGCAGGTCATCGGCGTGCCGGACGACCGCTACGGCGAAGAGATTTGCGCCTGGGTCAAGCTGCGCCCCGGGGTGAGCGCAAGCGAAGAGGAAATCCGCGCCTCCTGCCGCGATCAGATCGCGCACTACAAGGTGCCGCGCTACATCAAATTCGTCGATGAATTTCCGATGACCGTGACCGGTAAGATTCAAAAATTCATCATGCGCGAGCAGACGATTTCCGAACTGGGATTAAAGGTGCAGAAGACGGCGTGAGATTTCGACCCGTTCATCCTGAGGAGCCCGCGCCATAGCAGGCGCAGCCTGCGTGCACTTGGCTGCGATGCGCGGGTCGCGAAGGATGCTGCTCAAGCGGTGGGCCCGCACCCTTCGAGGCGCCCCGACTAGGTCGGGTCGCACCTCAGAGTGACGTGATTGGCATCTATACCTTCACCTTCTCGTCCGCGACCACGCGGGCGGCGGCGGGCCGTTTGAGCAACCGGTCCTTGTGCGCCGAATAATTCTTCAGTTCCGCCATCGGCAGTTCGCGTCGCACGCCCCAGGTGTAGAAAACGAAGGCATAAGGATCGAGCACCGAATAGCGATCGGAGAGCCATTCGCGGCCGGCGAGCATGCCGTCGATCTGCTTGAGATAAGTGTGAAAGGTTTTGAGCCCCATGTCCTTGATCCCGGGAAACGCCGAAGAGTCGGCGGTGTAACGTTCGGGCCGTCCGACATGGGCGTGCGCGGGATGCACGCTGGTGGCGAAGAAGCCGATCAGTCCCAGCGCTTTGGCTTCGGCGACTGCGTCCGTCGGCCAGAGCCCAAAGCGCTTGCCGAGATAGGGCAGTATCGCGGTGTTCTCGGCAAGCGGGTCGCCGTTGTCCAGGCGCAGCACGGGCACGCGCCCGAGCGGATTGATTTTCAAATAAGCTTCGGTGCGCTGCTCGCCGCCGGCGAGGTCGACCTTTTTCGGTTCGTATTTCTCCCCGCTTTCTTCCAGCACGATATGCGACGCCATCGAACAGGCGCCCGGAGCATAATAAAGCGCTAACATGCAAAACCTCCCTGTATTGCGCGCGTGGCCTTATCACATGTTCATCTTTGATCCTAATCAAAGGTGCGCTGCGGTTTAAGCGTTACCTTGCGAAACCGGACGG
>Ga0126369_10001616_pt1 | contig 15710 bp, 13 predicted proteins | sample PanSoiMetaPlot_1_FD_109646 | JGI IMG/M metagenome (GOLD analysis project Ga0126369, IMG submission 109646) | Tropical forest soil microbial communities from Panama - MetaG Plot_1 | ecosystem: Environmental > Terrestrial > Soil > Tropical forest > Bulk soil | place: Panama | collected 2016-02-17 | reverse complement strand
CTCAACAATCCGATCCAGCGCGCCTGGCGCGACGTCCACGCGATCCGCGCGCACGCCGGCAACAATCTCGAGAAGGCCGCGGCCGTGTTCGGCCGCTCCGAGTTCGGCCTGCCGCCCATCGATCTCCGGTTCTAGCCGCTCGTCAGCACGCCCGTGTGAAGGGCGCGCACCTCGACCTCGCCGCCGTCGTCCTCGACGAGCATGCGCAGCGCGATCGGCGCCAGCTCCGCCACCATGAAGCCGCCGGCGCCGCCTGCGGCGGAGATACTCGCGACCCACGCACGCAGCGGCGCCCCGCGCGGGTTCACGAGTTCGACCACCGCGCCCTGAGCGACGCCGAGCCGGGCCGCGGCTCCAGCGTCGAGCCGCACCGCGCGCCCGTTCTGAGCATCGAGCCCGGCGCCCGCGACGACGCGTAGGCGCACTCGCGTGGCGCGTAACTCGGCGCGGCGCGCGGCCGTCGCCGCCGGATCGGGCTCACCGCGGCGCAGCACGACGCCGTAGATCGCGTCCGCGGCGTCCGGCGTGACGTAGCCTTCGCCCACGTCGGCTGCGACGCGCGCCGGATCGCGCTCGAGCGGATCTCCGAAGCCACCACCGCCGCTCGATTCCATCAGGAGCACGTCGCCAAGCGCGAGCGGGAACGCGCTCACCTTGCCAGGGAGCGGCGATGGCTGGATGCGTTCGCCGTTGCGCCGCACCCAGAAACGATTCGTCGCGCCCGTGGCGCCGCCGCAGACGCCGAACGGCGGCAAGACCGCCTTCTCGGCGAGCACCGAGAGCTGGGTGCCCGACGTGAGGATGCGTACCTCGCGCGTGAGCCCGAGCCCGCCGCGCCAGCGGCCGGGCCCGCCGGAGTTCTCGCGCAGCGCCGTGCGCTCGATGCGCACGGGGTAGAGCTGCTCGACCGCCTCGATCGGCTGGAGCGTCGTCATGTCGCTCTCGGTCCACGTGCGCACGGTGTTGTTGCCGTCGCCGCCGTCGAAGGCGCCGGTACCGCCGGCCGGATATTCGTAGAAGATGAACGTCTCGTTCGTGCCTGGATGAGGCCCTCCGACGTAGCAGTGATTGCCGCCGCCCTTGAGATCGCCGGCGATCTTGCCGTCGAGCGTCTGGGCGAGAGCGCCCATCACCGCCGACTCCACGCAATACTTCACCTCGACCATGCCGCCGCACGGCGCGGGCGGATTGGCGTTCACGATCGTGCCGGGCGGTGTGATCACGGTCAGCGGGCGGAAGGCGCCGGAGTTCACGTCGGCGCCGGGATCCAGGAACGACTTGATGATGGTGAAGGCGCCGGTCGGCGCCATCGCCGGCCCCACGTTGGTCGGGCCCAGGGTCTGCGGCGAGGTGCCGGCGAGATCCACCGTGATCGTGTCGCCGGCGACGGTGACCTTCGCGCGCACGGTGAGCGGCTCGAGCCGCTCGGTGCCGGCCTCCAGATGCGCCTCGTACACGTATTCGCCGGGACGCAGCCCGCGAATCGCGCGGCGCATGCGGCCCTCGGCGCGGTCCATCAGCTCGGCGACGGCGTCGCGGATCGCGGCCGTCCCGTAGCGCGACGCCAGCTCCTCGATGCGCTCGGCGGCCTTGCGGCAGGTCCCGAGCATTGCCTGGAAGTCGCCGCGCCGCTCGCGTGGCCCGCGCATGTTGCTGAAGATCAGATCGAGCGCGGCGTCGTTCGGCCGGCCGCGGTCGACGATCCGGATCGGCGGGATGCGGACGCCCTCCTGGAAGATCTCGGTCGCGCGGCCGGAGAGGCTGCCCGGGCTCATGCCGCCGACGTCGCCCCAGTGGGCGCGCACGACGGGGAACACGAACATCTCGCCGTCGGGCGCGAAGAGGGGATAGATCATCGCGACGTCGTTCAGGTGCGTGCCGCCGGTGTACGGCTCGTTGTGCAGGAAGATGTCGCCGGGATAGATGTCGTCGCCGAACTTCTCGCGCACGGCCTTCATCGACCAGCCGACCGGCACGATGTGCAGCGGGTGGTCCTGGCCCTTGGACATCGCGACGATCTGGGCCTCGCCGTCCATGAGCACACAGGAGAAATCCTCGCCCTCGTAGAGGATCGAGGAATACGCGGTGCGGACGAGCGTCACGCGCATCTCGCGCACGATCGACACGAACGCCTCGCGCAGGACTTCGAGCGTGATGGGATCGATCACGCGCGGCCCTCTCGCTCGAATTTTAGATTTCCGTGCTCGTCCACCGTGCCCCGCCAGCCGGGCGGCACGATCGTCGTCGCGCCGAACTCCTCGACGATGGCGGGCCCCGCGAGCGCGGCGCGCTCGGGCAGTCGCTCGCGCTCCCACACCGGGCAATCATGCGGCTTGCCGTCGAACCATACGGCGCGCCGTTCGACCAGGGCGCTGTCGAGCGAATCGCCCGCGCCGTGGTAGCGCGCGCCCGACGGCCTGGGAACGAGGCCGTACGCCGTCAGCCGCGCGTTGACGAGCTCGACCACGGCGCCGGGGCTCGAGTGGCCGTACGCCCGGAGATGCTGGTGATGGAAGGCCGCCTCGATGGCCTCGAGGTCCAATCCCGTCTTCCCGGATTCGCTGACGGCGACGTTCAGCTCGAACGCCTGGCCGTGATAGCGCAGATCCAGCGAGCGGACGAGCGTCTGCTCGTGCGCGGCGAAGCCTTCGAGGGCGAGCTGGTGGCGCGCCGCAGCGTCCATCTCGGCGAAGAGCCCGAGCGCCACGCCGAGACGCTCGCGCAGCGGGCCGACACGCGTCCTGACGTCGTCGTGCTTGATCTGCGAGGCGAGGAGACCGAGCGCCGAGAAGTTGCCGGGATGGCGAGGCACGAGCACGCGCGGGATCCCGATCTCCTGGGCCAGCGCGAGGGCATGCATCGGTCCGGCGCCGCCGAAGGCGATCAGGGTGAAGTCGCGCGGGTCGTGGCCGCGCTGGATCGAGATCTCGCGAATCGCCGAGGTCATCCGCGCGATCGCGATGGTGACGACGCCCTCGGCGAGCGCCTCGATCGTCAGCGCGCTGTTCATGCGTGAGCCGAGCTCGGTGACGGCGCGCCGGGCGGCAGCCGCGTCGATCGCGATACTGCCGCCCAGGCGTTTCGTCGTCCCGATGCGGCCGAGCACGACGTTGGCGTCGGTCACCGTCGGCTCGGTGCCGCCGAGACCGTACGCGACCGGCCCCGGCGAGGCGCCGGCGCTGCGCGGCCCGACTTGCAGGCTTCCGTCGACGTCGAGCCACGCGATCGAGCCGCCGCCCGCGCCGACGCTGTGCATGTCGAGCTGGGGCACCTTGACCGGAAATGCGCCGAGCATGCCCTCGGACGTCGTCAGCGGCGCGAGATCGCGCACCAGGCAGACGTCGGTCGAGGTCCCGCCCATGTCGTAGGTGATGAAGTCGCGCACGCCGGCGACTTCGCCGACGAAGCACGCCTGGCTCACGCCGCCGGCCGGGCCCGAGAAGATCGTCTTGATCGGCAGGCGGCGCGCCGTTTCCGTCGTCATCATGCCGCCGCTCGAGGCGACGGTGAGGACGCCGTGCGCATAGCCGGTGGCGCGCAGGCGCTCCTCGAGCCCCGCCAGATACCCATCCATGATCGGCTGGAGATAGGCATTGAGCACCGTCGTCGAGAAGCGCTCGAACTCGCGATACTCGGCGACGACGTCCGCAGAGCACGAGACGGGCAGCCGCGGGTAGCGGCCCTTCGCGAGATCGGCGACGGCGCGCTCGTGGCAGCGGTTCAGGTACGCGTGGAGCAGGCACACCGCGAGCGCTTCGGCGCCCGAGGCCGCCGCGGCGTCGAGCGCCCGCTCGACGCTCGTCACATCCAGCGGAATCAGGACGGAGCCGTCGGCCGCCAGCCGCTCGACAATCTCGAAGCGATGCTTGCGCTCGACGACCGGCTTGGGACGCACGAACGTGGGGACGAAGAGCGCCGGGATGTTGCGCTTGGTGCGGCCGATCTCGATCAGGTCACGAAAGCCGGCCGTCGTCAGGATCGCCACGCGCGCGCCCCGACGCTCGAGCACCGCGTTGGTGCCGACGGTCGTGCCGTGCACGAGGCGCTTCACGTCGCGGCCCGCGATGTCGAGAGCCCCGAGGCCGGCCAGCACCGCGGCCGCTTCGTTGCGCGGCTGCGACGGGACCTTGGTGACGACGACCCGGCCGGTCGAATCGTCGACGGCCGTCAGATCGGTGAAGGTGCCGCCGACATCGATCCCGACGATGAACACGCGCGAGATGATAGCATCGGGCCAGAGAGGGGAGGCACCCATGGCCACGAGCGGCGACGCGATCAGACACCTCTGGACCCACAAGACGCAGGATCATCCCTGGCTTGCCGACGAGGAGCTGGTCATCGAGCGCGCCGAGGGCGTCCACGTGTGGACCGAGCGCGGCAAGAAGCTGATCGACGGCTTTGCCGGGCTCGCGGTCGTGAACGTGGGCCACGGCCGGCGGGAGATCGCCGAGGCGATCGCCGAGCAGACCGTCCGTCTCGCCTACTATCCGACGACCCGCCAGTTCTCGAATCGCCCCGCGGCCGAGCTGGCCACGAAGATCGCCTCACTGACGCCCGGCGATCTCGACTATTCGTTCTTCGCGGTGAGCGGCGCCGAGGCCAACGAGCGCGCGATGCAGATGGCCCGGCACTTCTGGCTCGCGTCAGGCAAGCCCGCCAAGCACAAGGTCATCTCGCTGCAGGGCGGCTACCACGGCGGCACGACCGGTACGTTCGCGGTCTGCGGGCTGCCCCATCTCACGCAGGCCTATACGGACCTTCACGTGCCCGGCTTCGCGAAGGTGACGCCGCCGTACCCGTACCGCGATCGTGGGACGGGCACCGACGCCGAGCTCGTCCAGCGCCGCGCGCGCGAGCTGCGTGAGGCGATCGTGAAGGAGGGACCGGACACCGTGTCCGCGGTGATCATGGAGCCGGTGATCTCCTCGGGCGGATTCATCATGCCGCCGATCGGCTGGCTACGCGCCGTGCGCGCGATCTGCGACGAGCTCGGCGTCTTGATGATCGCCGACGAGGTCATCACCGGGTTCGGGCGCACCGGCCGGTGGTTCGCGGTCGAGCACGACGGGATCGTTCCCGATCTCATGACCGTCGCCAAGGGCATCACGTCCGGCTACATTCCGCTCTCGGCGGCCATCGCGCGGCGGAAGCTCGCCGACGCGTTCCCCGACGACGCCAAGGAAGAGAACGTGCACCCCGGCACGTACGCGGCGCACCCGGTCGCGTGCGCGGCGGCGCTCGCCAACATCCAGATCATGGAGAAGGACCACCTGATCGAGAACGCCGAGGCGATGGGTATGCGGCTGCGCGACGGACTCCAGCAAGCGGTCGGCAAGAAGCGGATCGTCGGCGAGGTGCGCGGTCGCGGGCTCCTGGTCTGCGCCGAGCTGGTCGAGCCCGACGGCTCCGGCCGGCCGCTCGACAAGGGCAAGGTCGCCAGGCTCGACCGCAAGGCGTGGGATCGCGGCGCGATCGTCTATGCGCGCGGCCAGGTCCTGCGGCTCGCGCCGCCCCTCTGCATCACGCGGGAAGAAGTCGACCGGCTCGTGGACATCGTGGCGGCGAGCATCGGCGAGCTCGAAGCCGAGCTCGTCTAAGCGGAACGACCAGCAGCGGGAGTGACAGCGTGGAACAAGACCGCGACCGGATGCGCGTGCTCAGCAGCCGGCTGCTGACGCTCCACGGGGTGCTCCTCGATCGCGAGCGCCGCGCGTACGAGGAGCGTCACGGAACGGTCGCCTCCCGCGAGCTGCTTCATCTCTTGCTGTACGACGAGCAATTCTCCTGGCTTCGCTCGCTCTCGTCGATGATCGCGAAGATCGACGAGGTCGTCGACGCGGACGAGCCGATCCCGCCCGATGGCCTGCGGAGCGCATTGCGAGAGACATACCGGCTCCTGAAATCGGGGGCGGCCGGCGACTTCCAGGACAAGTACTACCTCGCCCTGCAGGACTCGCCCGACGTGATCATGGCGCACGCCGCGGTGAGTCGCGTGCTGTCCGACGCGGACGCCGGTCCGGGTATCGGCTGAGCGGCGCGCCCGGGCATTCCGGGTGCCGTACTCGCGTTGAGCCGGCTCGCGCGACGTGATTTCCTGAACGGCGTCGCGCTCAGCGTCGGTGGCGCGCTGCTCTCTCCACGCGACGCGCTCGGGCTGGCCCTCGCCGAGCCTGGACTCGGCGGCGCGCCGTATCCACCGGCGCTCACGGGATTGCGGGGCAGCCACGACGGCTCGTTCGAGATCGCTCACGCGCTACGCGACGGCTCGTTCTGGGCCACGGCGGGCGCGCCGGCCGATACGGGCGAACGCTACGATCTGATCGTCGTCGGGGCCGGCATCAGCGGACTGGCCGCGGCATGGTTCTTTCGCAAGGCCGCCGGTCTCACGGCGCGCGTCCTCGTCATCGACAACCACGACGATTTCGGAGGCCACGCGCGCCGCAACGAGTTCCGCGTCGGCGGGCGCACCCTGATCGGCTACGGCGGCACCTTTGCGATCGACAGCCCGGCGCCCTACAGCGCGGTTGCGAGCGCCGTCCTGGCCGAGCTCGGCGTCGACCCGTCGCGCTGGTCGCGCATGTTCGAGCGCGGCCTGTACCGCGGGCTCGGCATGGGCCCGGCGATCTTCTTCGACCGCGAGACGTTCGGCGTCGACCGCCTCGTGCCGGCGCCCGGCGGCATCGCGGAGCTCGGCGGCGCGACGGCGAAGATGGGCCAGGCCGATCCCTTCACCACGTTCCGGGCCGAGGCGCCACTGTCCGAGCCAGCGAAGCGCGATCTCGAGCGGCTGTTCAAGACACCGGGCGACTATCTTCCCGGGCTCGGCGACCGAGACAAGAAAGCGCGGCTCGCCCGGACGAGCTACGCCGACTTCCTGCTGAAGATCGCCGGCTGCGACCGCGGCGTGCTTGCCCTCTTCCAGGCGCGCCCGCACTCACTTTATGGCGTGGGTATCGACGCGGTCTCCGCGCTCGATGCGTGGGGTCTGGGCCTTCCCGGCTTCGGCGGAATGAAGCTCGACTCGACCGCCGGCCCGGGCATGGGGCTCGATGCGCGCCCGGGGCCGCGCTCGCCGTTCCTGCATTTTCCCGACGGCAATGCGACCGTCGCCCGGCTCCTCGTGCAGCGGCTCATCCCGCGCGCCGTCCCGGGCCGCGGCGCCGACGACGTCGCGCTGGCGCGCGCCGACTACACGCGGCTCGACGAGCCGGGGCCCACGCGCCTGCGTCTCGGCAGCACCGCCGTGCGCGCTCGCCACACCGCGGACGGCGGGGAAGTCGAGGTCGACTACGTGCGCGCAGGGAAACTACAGCGTGTACGCGCGCGAAGCTGCGTGCTGGCCTGCTGGAACGGCATGATTCCGTTTCTCTGTCCCGAGCTGCCCCCGGCGCAGCGCGAGGCGCTCGCCTACGCGACGAAGGTGCCGATCGTTTACACGAACGTGGTGCTGCGAAGCTGGGAGAGCTTTCACGCGCTCCGGCTGAGCCACGCGCACTGTCCGGGCAGCTTTCACACGTCGGTGGGGCTGGATCTGCCGGTGCGCGTGGGAAGTTATCGGCCGCCGCGCCGGCCGCAAGAGCCCATCGTCGTGCAGATGCTGCGCACGCCGTGCCGCCCCGGACTCTCGGCGCGCGAGCAGCACCGGGCCGGCCGCGAGGAGCTCTTGACGACGCCGTTCGCCGCGTTCGAGCAGAGCGTGCGCGGGCAGCTCACGCGCATGCTGGGGACCGGCGGGTTCGACGCGGCGAGGGACATGCTGGCGCTCACGGTGAACCGCTGGCCCCACGGCTACGCGTACCAGTACAACTCGCTCTGGGATCCATTCTGGATCGAGGGCGGACCGCTGCCCTGCGTGGCCGCGCGGCAGCCGTTCGGCCGCATCAGCATCGCGAACGCAGACGCGGCGGCATACGCGTACACCGACGCGGCGATCGATCAGGCTCATCGCGCCGTCGGCGAGCTGACGCGCGCGTGAGCGGGGAGGTCAGCTAGCTCGAGCTCCAGACGAATGGCGCGAAGTGGCCGTTGTTCCGGCCGGACGTGTCGTCCCACTTGATGCCGAATCCCTGCATGTGGGCACGCGAGGCCTTCGCGAGCGCGAGGCGCCGCGCCGCCGGGTGCCCCACGTTGTCGAAATAGATCGGCTCGTCGGGCTTGGCGCCCGCGATGCCCTCGATCGCGATGTCGAGCGTGCCCGGGATCGAGACCGCTCGGCGCAGCCCGTTCATGGCGAAAGTGATCGGCTTGGCCACGGCGCCTGCGAAGTTGCTGATGAGCGGCGCGACCGCGGCCATCGGACCACCACTCTGGCCGCTCGCGATCTTCGTGAGCGCATCCCGCTGCTCCTGCGAGGCGCGCTCGTCCACGATGAGCCCGACCGTCCAGTTGCCCTGGATCATCGGACCCGGCGTGTGGAGCAGGACGGCGAAGCTCGAGCCGTCGAGCTGCGTGTTTCCGTACCGGCCGCGATCGATCCGGAAGACGAGGCCGGCGTCGCAGAAGCCCTTGGTGGGCCGCGCCGCCATCCCTGACGTGGGGCAGGGACACACCGAATCACAGCTGCAGGCTTCGCAGTATTCCCCGCTGATCTGCCATTGCACGGTGGCCATGAAATCCCTCCCGCCGCCTCTACATCCTACATCGCCTAGGTGCCGGCGCGCAGCGCCGCGGCGAGCCCGGGTCGCACGGCGACGGCGATGCCCAGCACCATCAGCGCGACGCCCGTCGCCCGCGCGATCCACTCGCCGCGGGGAAGGAGCTTTTCCGCCGCCACGACCGCGGCGATCAGCAGAACCCACGGCAGCCCCATCGCGCCGGCCACGACCAGCACGACCATGAGCGCCCAGCAGCAGCCCAGACAGTAGATCGCATGGGCCCGGCCCATCGCCAGGCCGCCTTGCCAACCCTCGCGCCAGTGGCCGAACAGGAAGCCGAGGGGACTGCGGCAGTGGCGCAGACACACCTGCTTGAGCGGCGTGAGCTGAAAGATCCCGGCCAGCACGAGCACCGCCGCCACGACGTAGGCGAGGATGCCGGCGCTGATCGCGCGGAGCCCGACGCTCGCGAAGTAGATGGGAATGCCCGTCAGCGCCCAGAGGCCCAGGTACATGAGCGCGAACGTTGCGACACGGAGTGCCTTCAGCGCCGCATTCCCGGCAGAACGCTGGGTCGCGGCGTAGAGGCCGATCATCGGCAGCGCGCTGGGAAGCATCATGGCCGTCATCATGACCGCCCACGCCGCCACGTACGTCGCGCCATCGGCGAGGGACAGGCTCATGGCCATTCCCATTCCGGCGATATCGTCGGACCCCATCGGGGAGACCAGCACGTGGACCCATGCGGCGATCGCGACGACGAGCAGAAGGACAGTCGCGACCACCGCGACTGGGTCGCGAAAGTGGACCTCGGACGGATCTGGAGGCGCCGTCTCCGCCGCTCAGCCGATGCGCGCGCGAACGAAGTCGCCGATACCCGTGATGGCCTTCTCGGCCTCGTCGAGCATCGGATAGAACCAGTGCCAGACGTGGATCATCGCGGGCCACTCTTCGACCTTCACGTCGACGCCGGCCGCGCGCGCCCGCGCGCCGAGGCCGAGCGCGTCGTCGAGCAGCACCTCGTCGCTGCCGACCTGGACGAGCAGCGGCGGGAGATTGCGCAGGTCGGCGTAGAGCGGTGAGACCAGCGCGGCCTTACGGTCGCCGGACCCGACGTACGCCTGCGCCATTCCCTCGACACCGTCGCGCGTCACGATGGGGTCCGCGCCCGCCTTGGTAGCGTAGCTGGCGCCGCTGCACGTGAGATCGACCCAGGGTGAGATGCAGACGCCGCCGCCCGGCCGCGGCATTCCCCGGTCGCGCAGCGCCAGGAGCGTCGCCACGGTGAGGCCGCCACCGGCGGAGTCGCCGCCGAGAACGATCCGGCCGGGCGCGATGCCGCGCGCGAGAAGCCACTCGTAGGCCGCCACGGCGTCGTCGAGCGCGGCCGGGAAGGGATGCTCGGGCGCCAGCCGATAGTCGAGGAGCAGCGCGCGGGTGCCTGTGGCGCGCGCGATCGCGGCGGCGAGGTGGCGGTGCGAGCGCGGAGAGCCGATCGCGTAGCCGCCGCCGTGGAAGTAGAGCACCACCGCGTCGGCTCGAGCTCCCGGCGGCGTGAGCCACTCGGCGGACCGGTCCGGCGCCTGCGTGATCTCGACGCGGACGTCGGACGGTGTCGGAAAGACGCGCTCGGCGCGATCGTACTGGGCGCGGCGCTCGGCCAGGGTGAGCGAGCTCGACGGCGGCAGCTTCGCCAGATGCTCTCGGACGGCCCGGATTCCACGCGCGGTCATGATTCCTCCAGCTTGGCGATCGCCGGGAAGATCACCGTTTGCGCCCGGTGGAGATCCTCGGCGAAGTCGACCTCGGTCCACGGCAACCCGGTCACGCCCACCGCCTCCACGCGTTGCCGGCTCACCAGCAGGTGCAGCGCGTCCTCGTACTCGCAGCTTCCCTGGCTGTCCTCGATGACCTGCTCGAGGAGGCCGATGAACTCGCGGCCCGCCCTCGGCCCGCACTTGAAGAAGCCGATGCCCTCGCCGACGCGGTCCCAGGCGCGCGGGACCACCTTTTTGCCCAGCGCGATGACCCGTCCGTTCTGCACGTAGATCTTCACTTCCTCGCCGGTGTCCGCGAAGCCCTCGTCGATCAGGAACGCCTGCTGGGCGGGCGAGGCGACGAGCCGCCGCAGGAACTCGCGCGGGAACACGACGTCGGCGTCCATGATCAGCGTCGGCTCTCGCGCGATCAGGTCGCGCGCGCAGTAGAGGGACAGCGACGAGCCCTTCTGGTAGGCCGGGTTGTGGATGCACTCGATCGTCATCCCGGCCGGGGCAGTTGCGGCGACGGCCTGCACTTGATCGGCGCAGTGCCCCACGACGATCACGACGCGCCGCACCCCGGCCGCGTGGAGGGCGTCGAGCATCCGCGCGAGGATGGCCCGGCCGCCGACGGGCAGGAGCGACTTCTGGGTGTGGTCCGTGAGGGGCGCCAGCCGGCGGGCGACACCGGCGGCCAGGATGATCGCCGTCACCGCGTGCTCGACCCCGGGACCCTGTTCATCCGGCTCGCTGGTTCGTGCATGCGTTCTCCGCGCCTATAGTATCCTGTGCGTAACCGAAATGACGCAGGATCGACACGAGAGCTCGACCCGGTGGTCTCAAACCGCTGTGGTACCCGGTCCTCCGCCTTCCTCGCAGCGGCGCGTGTTCGAGCGCGACGGCTTCGTGGTGGTTCCCGGACTCTTCGACGCGCAGGAAATCGCGCGGATCTCGGCCTGGACCGACGAGATCGAGCAGGCTGCCGAGGTGCCGGGCCGCGCCATGAAATATTACGAGCCGAGCTTGTTGCGCCCGGGCGAGCGTGTGCTGCAGCGTATCGAGAACTTCTGTCCGTTCCACGCCGGTTTCGGCGGGCTGTGCGACGGTGACAAGCTGCGCGGCTCGGTGTCGCGCCTCCTCGGCGAGGACGCCGTCCTTTTCAAGGACAAGATCAACTTCAAGCTGCCGGGCGGCGACGGCTTCAAGCCCCATCAGGATCAGCAGGCCGGCTGGAGTACCTACGCCGACCTCTTCGTGACCGCGATGATCAGCATCGACGCGACCACGGCCGAGAACGGCTGCCTTGAACTCGCCGCCGGCCACCACACGCGCGGGCTCATCGGCGAGGAGTGGAAGCCACTCACCGACGACGACATGCGCAACCTCGGAGCCCGCGCGGTGCCGACACAGGCGGGCGACGCGGTGTTCTTCGATTCCTACACGCCCCACGCATCGGCGCCGAATCTGACGGCCGAGCGACGGCGCGTGCTCTACATCACCTACAACCGCCGGTCGGCGGGCGACCACCGCGTGCAGTACTTCGCCGACAAGCGGAAGAGCTTTCCGCCCGACATCGAGCGAGATCCCAACAAGACCTACACGTTTCGTGTCTGACTCAGAACTCGAGGTACGTATGATTCTTCGCATCGCCTTCGTCCTGGTGGCCTGTTTGTCGATCGCGTCGCCGGCCTACGCCTATCTCGATCCGGGAACGGGCAGCATGCTGATCTCGGCGGTGCTCGGCGTGGCGGCGGCCGTCGCGCTGGCCGTGAAGATGTTCTGGTACCGTCTGGTCGGATTCTTCCGCGGCAAGAGGCCCGTCGCCGAGAAGTAGCGCGTACGAACGCACGACCGCGGCGGCCCGTGTCGCACCGGATGTCGTGCCGATCGTGAGCATGTGGCAGGACTGGAAGAGCCTTCGCCGCTTCCAGAAGCTTCCGCCGGCCGATCGCAACATCGTCTTCTACTCCGAGACCCACCAGGACTGGCACCACCTTCAGCAGCTCATCGACTGCCTGACGGGGCCGCTGTCGCGAACGGTGTGCCACGTGACCTCGGAGCCCACCGTACCGTTCCCATCGGCGCCCGATGCCGGCCATACCTTCCGCATCGGCGGCGGCGCGCTCTGCACCTGGTTCTTCCAGACGTTGAAGGCGGACGTCATGGTGCTGACGATGCTCGATCTGCACAATTTCCATCTCAAGCGCTCGGTCCATCCCGTCCACTACGCCTACGTGTTCCACAGCATGGGCAGCACCCACATGGTCGATCACGCGACCTCGTACGATCACTACGACAGTCTTCTGTGCGTGGGCCCGCACCATGTCGCAGAGATCCGGCGGCGCGAGGAGCTCGCCGGCCTGCCGCACAAGCATCTCTTCGCTCACGGCTATCCGAGGCTCGAGCGGCTCGTCGTCCTCGCGGACGGGGCCCCAGCCCCGCGACAGCCTGCAGCGCGAACGACGGAGATTGATAGTCGCGCCTCGGCTGGCGGGGCCCCAGCCCCGCGACAGCCTGCAGCGCGAACTACTGTGCTGCTCGCGCCGACGTGGGGTGAGCAGTCGACGCTGCACGTGTGTGGCGAGCCACTGATCGCCGCGCTGCTGGGCGCGGGCATCGGCGTGATCCTGCGTCCGCACTATCAGACGACGCGCATGGCGCCGCAGGTCGTCGAGCGCCTGGTCGCGCGATTCGGCTCGGATCCGGGGTTTCGATACGTCGAGCGCATGGAAGAGAGTGCGTCGCTCTTCGAATCGGATCTCCTGATCTGCGACTGGTCCGCGATGGCGATCGAGTACGCTCTGGGACTCGGCAAGCCCGTGCTCTTCGTCGACGTGCCGCCGCGCGTCCGGAACCCGCGCTACGCCGAGCTCGGTCTCCCGCCGATGGAGATGCGGATTCGACACGAGCTGGGCACGGTCTTGCCGCTCGACCGCGTGTCGGAGGCGCCGCGGTACGTGGCGGAGCTGCTGCGCAACGGCGCCGACTTCACCAAGCGCAACGCCGCGCGGCGGGAGGAATGGGTGTTCAACTTCGGCCGCAGTGTCGAGGTGGGCGCGCGCGAGATCGCCCGGATCGCCGACGCGCAGACCGGTGTCGGAGCGCGCGGCCGGCAGGTGTGAGCCCCCGACGTCGGCTGCTTCGCTGGCTGGGCTGGTTCGCCGCCGTCAACGCGGCGCTGCTCGGCGTCATCGGCCTCCGCTATCTCTGGCTTTACACGGCGCTCGGCCGTGCCGTCTCGTGGAGCTACGCCGCGGTCGCCTACGTCGGCCACATGAGCGCGCTCGCCTGCCTTCCGCTGCTCGTGCTGCTCATGCCGGTGGCGGCCCTGATTCCGCGCGCCGGGCTGGTGGTGCCCCTCGGCGCCGTGCTGGCGAGTGCCGGCGCCGCCTTCGTGGTGCTCGACAGCCTGGTGTTCGCCGAGAACCACTACCACCTGAACGTCTTGACCTTCAGCTTGCTCGAGCCACAGACGTGGGGATTCCTCGCGCTCTACTTCGTCGTGGCCCTGGCGATCGAGTCGATGCTGGCGAGCTGGGTCTGGCAGCGGACGGCGCGCCCCGCGAGACGCCGGATCGGACGTTATCTCGCGCTGGGGCTCGCCGCGTGCTTCGTCGCCGCGCACCTCGTCCACATGTGGGCCGCCGCCCACTACGACGTCTCGGTGACCGCGTTCACGCGCTATCTGCCGCTCTACTACCCGCTCCGCGACACCGGCCTGCTGGCGCGGCTCGGCCTGATCGACCGGGCGGCCGCGCGCGAGCGTGGCGTCGGGGCCGCGCTCGGGCGTCCGGCGACCGGCGAGCTGAACTATCCGCTGGCGCCGATGCGGTGCGCGGCTCGCACGCCCGACCTCAGCGTGCTGCTCGTCGTCATCGATGCCATGCGTGCCGACGCCCTGCGGCCGGAGGTCGCGCCGAAGCTCAGCGCCTTCGCGCGGGACGCGCTCGAGTTCGACCGGCACTACAGCGGCGGCAACTCCTCGCGCGCCGGAATGTTCTCGCTCTTCTACGCGATTCCGGCGACGTACTTCGACGAGTTCGCGGGGCGCGCCAGGCCGCCGGTGCTGATGGACGTGATCCGCCAGCACGGCTACGAGCTCGGGATCTTCGCGAGCTCGCCGATCTATCGCCTCGTGGACCTCGACCGCACCGCCTTCGCCCACGTGCCCGACCTGCGCCTCGAGACCCGCTTCGGTGAGGGCTCGAGCGGACGCGATCGCGTGCTCACGGGCGAGTGGCTCGAATGGCTGAACCGGCGGGATCCGTCGCATCCGTTCTTCGGGTTCCTCTACTACAACACCGCGGTGGCGGTGGAGCCGCCCGCGGACTATCACCCGGCGGTGCCGGCGCCGACCGGCGCGTCGGCGAAGCTGCGACCGCGCAACGTGCGCTACCTCGAGGCCGTGCACTACGTCGATGCGCTGGTCGGACAGGTGCTCGACGATCTGAAGCGCCGCAACCTCCTCGAGCGTACGGTCGTCATCGTCACGTCCGATCACGGCATCGAGTTCGATGAGAACGGGCTCGGCTTCAGGGGCCACGGCACCGCCTACAGCGACTACCAGATGCGGACGCCGCTCGTCGTGCGCTGGCCTGGGCACGCACCGGCCAGGATCACCAAGCGGACCTCGCACAACGACATCGCGCCGACCTTGCTCACCGAGCTGTTCGGGTGCGCGAATCCGCCCTCCGACTACGCGAGCGGCTTCGGTCTCTTCTCGGACTCGCAGTGGAGCTGGCTGGTCGTCGCCAGCTACCGCGAGTACGCCGTGGTCGAGCCCGCCCGCGTGACAGTGGTGTTCCCCGCCGCCTATGAGGTCCGCGGCCCCGACTATCGGCTCATGCGCAGCCAGGCGCCGCCTCGGGACGTCCTGCGCGGGGCCATGCTGGAGATGAGCCGGTTCTATCGATGAAGGCGCGGCCGCTCGGTGTCGCGCTCCTCTGCGCGATGTGCGTGGCGGCCTCACCGATCCATGCCGACGAGGTGCCGGGCCGGCGCGTCCGCGTCGCGGGAGAGCGTGTCGAGCTCGTGATCTCGCTCGACGGCGCGATCCCCGTCGACTGGCGAGCCTGCTATCCGTCCTGCGCCAAAGCCGACACGGGCGCTGGCAGCTTCGTGCGGTTCGTCGGCAACGGTGATCCGTCTCCGATCGGGCTGGTCATTCGCGATCTCGTGCCCCCAGTCGATCTGCAGGCCCTTGGATACTCCGCCGACGTCACCGAGAACGAGCTATCGCGGATCGCAACGCTGCAGGCGGATCTTCCGGGGACGGGCGTTCGCCTCGTCAGGTCCTTCGAGGTGGCTCGCGATGGATACGAGATCGTGATGACCGTGCGCATGGTGGGGCCCGGCG
>Ga0126369_10001614_pt1 | contig 15717 bp, 13 predicted proteins | sample PanSoiMetaPlot_1_FD_109646 | JGI IMG/M metagenome (GOLD analysis project Ga0126369, IMG submission 109646) | Tropical forest soil microbial communities from Panama - MetaG Plot_1 | ecosystem: Environmental > Terrestrial > Soil > Tropical forest > Bulk soil | place: Panama | collected 2016-02-17 | reverse complement strand
GCGTGGTCGATCGACGGCGTTCCAGACGGCAAATATGTGGTGCTCGCAGCCTTCGAGAATGACGGGGACGTTCGCGACCCAGATCCGAATATCGCCGGCACGCAGATCCAACACATCATCGTAGCCGGTGGAGCGGTGATGAACGGCGTACAGCCGTCATTCAAGGTCACCAGCGCGGTCCAGATGGTCTCTCCCGGAGCGGGAGACGCCATGGATGCTGTCGCCAGCGCCGCGGTGCTCACCTGGCAGCCATATCCGAGCGCGCACACCTATGACGTCGTGCTGTTCGACGCCCTTGGGAATCAGGTGTGGTCGAAGCTCGCTCTGATCGCAGTGACCGGCTCGCCCAATTCAGTCACCTACGATGGAGCTAGCCCGCTTGCTTCGGGCAAAATCTACCAGTGGCGCGCCACCGCTCGCGGGAATGCAGGCAATCCCATCAGTCAGACCGAGGAGCTGAGGGGTATCTTCCGGATACAGTGAACGAGCAGGAGTGGCGTCGCGAGAATCAATCGGCGCTCCTTCTGGTGAGCATCGGCACCGCTAGATACTGCGGCCGATCGGCCTCCTCAGAGTCAATTGCGGTTGAAACCGTCCAGCAGTACCTCCGCGGCTCGGCCCTCCATGCTGCCCGGATACCGCGCCTTCACATCTGCCAACGCGCGCCGGGCGAGGCGCTCGTACTGGACAAGGCGATCTTCACCCTGCACGTTTTTGCAAACGCGGTAGTAGTCCACTGCCAAGAAGAACCGGACCTCCTTGGCTCTCACATCGCCCTGGTAGTCCTTCAGGAAGCGCTCTTCCTCGGCGATGGCCTTCAGGACGCCCGGAACGTCGGTATTCGCTAGGCGCGAGGGATCCGGAGCCACGGTTTGATAGAAGGTTCGAGCGATCAATCGAAATTGTGCGGCTGACGCCCATTTTCCCTTCGGGGCTCGGATTAAATATTCGCGGAAAGCGGCAAGATCGTAGTCGAGCCTGTTTTCGCGCTCCGACAACCTGACATTGATTTGGTAGCTCTCGAGCCGCTTGACAACGCTCTGGGCAAGTTGGTCGCTGCCGCCATGGGACGAAATCTCCTGGTTCATCAGCTCGACGAGCTTTTCAACCTTCTCCCCGAGACGGTAAAGCGCTTCGCCCTCGGGATCCGATTCCTGCTGTGAGTCCCAAGAGGCCAGAGCGATCTCGCTCATCAGTCGACGGACGAGCTCGGGATCGACGACGTCATGAGAAGACGCGGGAAGCGGGGTGGCGAGAACAATGCCCACCACAACCCACGCGCCGGCACGGGATCTCAAAATTCTCCTTGCGAGGAGCGCCCCTCGTAGTAGTCCGCGGCGCCGGGGTGGAAGGGGATTGGAGGCTTGCCCTTGGCGAGGCTCGGATGCTGCGCCAGTGACTTCACAATTTGCTGGGCCTTGTCCCTCGAGTAATCCTCGAGCGTGACGAGAAGGTACGTTCCGAAGACGGCCAGGGTGCGCAATGGAACCGACGCGTGGAAGGCCTCCAACGCATCATCGATTGGAAGCAAGCCGACCGGGAGCTGATGGCTCCGCAGGAGCTTCACCACGTCGCTTGGGGTCTTGGCTCTCGCCGCCATCGCTTTACTCTCGGGTATGCGGGCCGCGAGCGTCGCAGCGACCTCCTCCGCCAGAGGGAACGCCTTCGGGTTCGCATCGTCAGTGACAACGATCAGGTGCTTTGCCCTGAACACGTACCACTGGCGGTATGGGGAGTGGCCCATCAGGAGCAGAGCCACCCCACCAGCTAACAAGAGTCGCAAAGAGCTACTCTTGGTCGAAGATGTCCAAGTGCAGGAAGTCGGACACGACGAAATTTGGCACGTCGACGAGGTTGCTGATCTTGAGATCGCAGGCAACGCTGCACAGGATGTATGCCTGGTTCCGGGTGAGCCTCGCGGGAGAGGGCGATTGGGGTCCGGTCAGAAAGTCAATCATCTTCAGCAGCGCGTCCCGTGCGGCGAGGGTGACGTCTTCCGACTGGTTGGTGAGAGGACTGAGGAGCATGTGCGTGGGGTCTAACCATATCTCCTCGGCCATGACTACGCCCTCCGGCTTGACCGGGATCCCTTCGGTCGCGACGAATCGCTGCGGCTCGAGGTCCTTCAGGATGCCGCGGTCGCTGCTCTCGAACCGGGGAAAGCGAACCAAGGCGGCTTGTCCCCTTCGCACCTCGACCCTGACGGTCACGATGCCGTTCATCTCAATCGCGGTTCCGGAGACCTCGCCGTCCCCTTGAGCGAAGTGCACGTCCCCCATCGAGAGGCCGCATCCGTCGATAAAGCAAGGGAAGAGAAGGGTCGTCCCTTTGACCATCTGTTTGATGTCGGTGTTGCCCCCGTTCTCTCGCGGCGGAATCGTGCGCAGGCATCGGGTGCGCGCGGTCCCACTCGGGCCGCAAAGATCATTTGGCACCGCGTCCAGTGGCTGGGGAGGGAGCACAAAGGTGCCGCTAACCCTCATTAGCTGGTCCTCCCTCTGGAACGCGGTCTCGATCTCCCTGGGACCGAGCGCTACGCCGATCGTACCGGTGAATCCATGCAGAGGAATTCTAATTCCCGGAAGATCGGCCGAAGTTGCAAACCGACGCCCGCCGTCATCGCCTAACTCCCAGTGAACGATGTCTGGATTGGGGAACACGTCCCTGAGGAAGCCAAAGCCAGGGACGATCACGGTGTACCCAAAGTGATCAGGGCCCGGGACGGCGTCGAGAATCGTCACCGCCAGCACATCCCCGGCTCGGGCGCCTTGCACGAAGAGGGGTCCTGTCAGCGGATGGACAAGGTTCAGGTTGGCGGCAGCAACATCGGCGGGCGTCGAGCTCCGGTTGAAAGGGTTGTCGAACGCGTCTCTGGTCTCGAAGATCACCGTATCGCCAGGGTTAGCGGTTGCAGCGGGCCGGATCGCCGGGTGCCATCGATTGTGGCAAGTCCCAAGCCGCTCTTCCGCGCACGGAACTGGGACGTTTCGGACGCGGGTGATTGGAATCGTGACTCTGCTTGCAAACGAAGGTCGGGCGGCCGTCAAGACAACCATGGCGGCAGCCGTGGTGAACAAGACCCTTTTCATGGCTTTTACCCCCTTTTTCTACAGACCAAACGGAAGGCTTGAATTACCGCGCGGCGGAATTTGGAATTCTTGCTCGCAATGCCATCCCCCGGAGGCGCGAGATCAGAACGCCGGTACACGGATGCAGATATTTTGGGTAGATGGCCGGAGCGGCTTTGTCACGTGGCGCACAGTTCCAGGGCCCTGCCTCCTATCGCCAAGAACCTTGTGCCGCCCGGCCGGCCGAGGTAATTACGCCGCGCCGAGACCGCTTACCGCTCTGCTGCCGGGGGGACCATGGACAAAACGAACGATGGACGCGTCCTCGCGGACGCTGGTCGGCGGAGATTCCTGAAGCTGTCAGGGGCTCTGACCGCCTGCGGAATGCTCGGCGTCGGGACCTTGAGCTCCGTGGCCGCGGCCGCCGCGCTGACCAAGTCTCAGCGCGATGCGATGACGCCAGAGGACGTCCTGGCGATGATGAAGAAGGGCAACGAGCGCTTCCGCAAGGGCCTCCGCAGTGACACGCGCAGTTTCTTGGCACAGCAGAAGGCCAGCGCAAAAGGACAGTACCCAGCCGCGGTGTTGCTCAGCTGCATTGATTCGCGTGCTCCAGCCGAGACAATCATGGACCTCGGCATTGGCGACATCTTCAACTGCCGGGTCGCCGGGAACGTCAGCAATGACGACATCCTGGGGAGCATGGAATTCGCCTGCAAGCTGGCCGGCGCCAAGATGGTACTGGTGATGGGACACACCGCCTGTGGCGCGATCAAGGGCGCCATCGACAACGCCGAGCTGGGAAACCTGACCGGGCTGCTGGCCAGGATAAAGCCTGCGGTCAGCGAGACGGTGTACACCGGTGAGCGGACGGCGAAAAACTATGCGTTCGTCGATGCGGTCGCTCGCAAGAATGTCGAGCTCACCATCGCCAGCATCCGCCAGCGCAGCTCCGTGCTGACGGAGATCGAGAAATCCCACGCCATCGCCATCACCGGCGCGATGTACAATCTCGAGACTGGCGCAGTGGATTTCTTCCCGTTGAAGTGACTCGTCTCCAATGTGAGAAGTAGTGCGACAACTCTGGTCGGCAAGCGGTCACGCTATGCTTGACCCATGCTTCGAATCCTTCGTTTTGGCTTGCCCGGCGTTGTTCTGTTTGTGTTGGGCGCGGCGCTGACCTACTCGCTCTTCGTTCCAAAGCCGGTGAGACCTCCCGACCCAGCCGCTCTGGCGGTACGGGTTCGGGAGGTCACCCGGTTAGAGACCCTGGACGTTTCGCTTTACAAGAAGGTTTCTTTCGAGCCAGAGCCAGCGCCGGCGGGATCATTCTGGGGTGACGTGCTCAATTGGGCTCGATACTCACTCAATCCCCCTCGAGGCAAGGCGATCATTTTCGCCGACGTTCACCTCGGATTTCAGTTCTCGAAGATCGATCAATCGAGCTTGCGAGTAGCGGGCTCCCGAATCGAGGTCCAGCTGCCGCCGCTGCAGGCGCAGGTCGAGTTGAAGCCGGGAGAAACGGAAGTGATCGGATCGAATCTGAACTCCGAGCAGACTGCGCAGCTCCTCGAACTTGCTCGCGCCGCCTTCGAGCGTGAAGTTCTGGCTGATTCAAGATTGCGAGAGCGAGCGCGGATGTCGGCGGAGCGATCCTTGTCAGTTCTCTTCTTGAGCTTGGGGTTCCGGGAGGTGTCGTTCGCCGATTCGCCCCGGGTCGCCGACTCTAACTAAACCGCCTCATCCCATCTAGCTTCCGGCGCTCGGCGCGGGAACCGGGGTCACTGCGTCTCGGGCCGCAACTTCCTGTCTCAGGTTGACGGGCCTTGCGCCAGGCACGAACGGTCGAATGAAAAACGTCCAGAGCATGAAGCGCCACCAACTCCGCTGCAACAGGCAAGGATGGATCTTGTGGGCGTGCCTGGCATGGAGCGGAGGCAACTCGGACCAGTGGACTCCCGGCCGGTAATGATGCACGGTGTGATAGCCGTTGTTGAAGAGCAAGGCATTGAGAACCGGCGACACGAAATTCCGTGAATGTTGCCAGCTGCTCGCCTCATCCGCCTCTACGTGTTGCACGTAGTTGAATATCTGAATCACGAACAGGGCGAACTGTTGGGGCAACACGTAAAAGAGGAGCGCCTTGCGCCAGTCGAGCAGCAACACCAGCGCCATGAAGCCAAAGAATACGAGGTACTCGCTTGCCGCGAGCCAAAATGAACGACGATCCTTCTGCCATAGCTCGGCAAAGAACCGTTTGATGTCCGCTTGCTGATTGATGCCGGTCACGGTCGGATAGACGAGCAGCGCGAGCAGGTGATTCGTCTTGAAAAGAACCGGTGAGCGGCCACTGTCCCCCGGCCGGTTGTTGTACTTGTGATGATTTTGATTGTGCGTCGGTACCCAGGCAATTGCCGGGTGACCGTAGTGAATAGAAATCACGTAGCTGGTCAGCAGGTTCAGAGGCCGCGTTTTCCAGATCGAGAGGTGATTGTGGTTGTGGCTGATCACGGCGACGCCGACCGACATGAACAGATAAAGCGCGTAAAGGGCAGGCTGGAACCCAGTGAAATTCCACTGGAGTACCGCCAGGAACACCGTGAAAAGGAGATACCCGATGGCGCGGCGGTCTGCCGAGTAGCGCAGCATCAGCACGTCTCCCCTTCCGCCCAAACCGTCCACGGATCGATGCTAAGCAATCGATGCCTGGTTCACAAGCTCTTGCGAATAGATCGCTTCGAAAAGGGGGACGCCCGTGACCGAAAATTCGCTCAACACCGCTACCACCGAAATCCGCCCCTTCCGCGTTAACGTGCCGGAAGAGGCGCTCAACGACCTTCGCCGACGCGTGGCAGCGACTCGCTGGCCCGACCGGGAGACCGTCAGTGATCGATCCCAGGGGGTGCAGCTGGAAAACTTCCAGAAGCTCGTAGGCTACTGGGCGACCGAGTACGACTGGCGGAAGGCGGAGGCCAAGTTGAATGCCTCGCCGCAGTTTATGACCAGCATCGACGGGGTCGACATTCATTTCATACACGTCCGCTCTCGTTGTCCGAACGCGTTGCCGCTTATCATGACCCACGGCTGGCCCGGCTCGGTCTTCGAGTTCCTGAAGGTGATTGCTCCACTCACGGATCCCACCGCCCACGGCGGACGCGCGGAGGACGCCTTCGATCTCGTTGTTCCCTCGATGCCTGGATACGGCTTTTCGGGCAAACCGAAGGTTACCGGCTGGAATGCCGACCGCATCGCACGCGCCTGGGCCGAACTGATGAGTCGCTTGGGGTACAAGCGCTATGTGTCTCAAGGGGGCGATTGGGGCGCGATCATTGCAGACGTGATGGCTCGTCAGGCGCCGCCGGGACTGCTGGGTATCCACCTCAATTATGCCCCCCGCCCGACTGTGCCGCCGGAGATCGCGAGAGTTCTCACCACTGGCGGTCCGGCGCCAGCAGGGCTGTCCCAGGAGGAAAAGGTCGCGTTCGACGGATTGGATGCTTTCTACAGGAAGGGCTTCGGCTATAACCTCTTACAGGGGACGCGCCCACAAACCCTGGGCTACAGCCTGGCGGATTCTCCGGTCGGGCTTGCTGCGTGGTTGTACGACAAATTCGCCGAGTGGACCTTTAGCGGTGGTGAGCCCGAGAAGGTGCTCACGCGAGACGAGATGCTCGACGACATCACGCTCTACTGGCTGACGAATACCGGGACCTCGGGCGCGCGGCTTTACTGGGAGAGCTACCTCAGCAGAGTCAACACGGTGGACGTCAACATTCCCACTGCCATCACGGTCTTTCCCGGCGAGATCTATCGCGAGCCCCGGACTTGGGCCGAGCGGGTCTATCACAAGCTCATTTATTTCCACGCAGTCGACAACGGCGGTCACTTCGCGGCGTGGGAACAACCGAAACTCTTCGCTGAGGAAATCCGAGCAGCGTTCAGCTCACTGCGCTAGCCGTATCCCTGCGCTTTGCGAGTGCGATTAACGTGTACATGGTGGGCCTCTGGATCTGAAGGCCGCCAATTGAGCTAGCGAGTTTCCTTCGTTAGCCTCCATCGATTGAGCATGCCCAAGGCGGACGCGACCGTAGTCGCCAGACCCTCAGCTCCCAATTTGATTCCGGGATACCGCCTGGAAGCCCTCATTGGACAAGGTGGGATGGGCCAGGTCTACCGGGCGACGCAACTTTCTCTAGGACGCACTGTAGCGATCAAGCTGTTATCCACCGAGCTCGCTAAAGATAGCTCCTTCGTGGCTCGTTTCGACAAGGAAGCTGCGGCTCTGGCGGCGCTATCACACCCGAATATTGTTTCGATCCTCGATAAGGGACGCACTCCGGAAACCTACTATTTGGTGATGGAGTTCATCGACGGGTCCTCGTTGCGCGAAGTCATGTCTTCCCCCGTGCTCGACCCTGCGGCTTCTCTTCGCGTAACGCTTCAAGTCTGCCGAGCGATGGAATACGCACACGGGCGCGGCGTCATCCACCGGGATCTGAAACCTGACAACGTCCTGTTCGATGAACAGGCGGGTGGCATTCCCAAAGTCTCGGACTTTGGTCTTGCGGCCTTCAGGGACAAAGACACGGCAGAGCGATTCCACTTGACCGAAAGCCATATCGTGATGGGGACGGTTGCGTACATGGCCCCGGAGCAGAAGGTCGATGCCAGCAAAGCGGATCATCGCGCAGACATTTATTCGCTCGGTCTGATTCTGTACGAGCTCTTGGTGGGCGAGCTCCCGAGCGGAAACTTTGAGCTACCCTCACGGCGAAAGCCGGGCTTGGACAAGCGGGTTGATCTGGTTGTCGCTCGATGTCTCCAAGCCACAGCAGAAGAACGCTATCAAAGCGCAACCGAATTGATCGCCGATTTGGAACCCTTGGTGCCCGTCAGCTGGACCATGTTTCGGCGCAAACCGGACCGGGCAGAACAGCTTCGGTTTCTCGGTAAGCGAGTATTGCGGACTGCGACCCGCGTAGCCTCCGTGGCGGTCGTCGTTGCCGCCCTGGTTGTCCTCGCAGTTGCCGCGATTCGAGCGAAGTCGCCACCGCCAATCCAGAAGATGGCCGGAGAACAAATCGTCGCAGAATTCATCACCCACGGCGTGGTCACCGTCGAGGGGCGCCGAGAGATGACCGAGCTTCGGAAGAGCGTGACCATCGGGGAGGGGCTCGATCGTATTTCGATGCTCGCCTACGGTCGAGCCGTGCAACTCGACCGGGGCACTTTGCGGTTTAATCTCGCGCGCGGTGATAGCCCGGTGGGCCGAGCGGCGCCGGATTTGACGGACATCGAGGGTCGCGCGGTTCGAGCGGAAGCGAATGTCGAGACCGATGTACTGGCGGGAAGTGTTTGGGCAAGGCTGAAGCGCTTCGTTCTCGGCGTGGAGAGCCACCCGCGGGCGGCAATCTTGCTGGTGGGAACTCCGGGGCGATACGCCGCGGTTGTATTATCCGGCAGAAGGGACCCCGTTTCCTTCGAGTGGGCGCTCGGCGAACGGCGCGGGGTAACGTTGGGAAGCTTCAATGCTCCGGACGATGGAATGCGGCTCGAGCTCTCCATCGACGCGGAGGGCGAACTGTCTGCCTATGCCGGTAGCGGCAATGATCGGCGACTCATCGGTGAACCGGTCGAGCTGGGAAGCCATTGGCGCAAGTCCTTCGGAGACATGCCCATTTCGACCCTTGGCTGCATTGATGGCGCGTGTCGCTTTCGCGATATCCGCTACGAAGTCGAAATGGAACCGAAAGTCATACCTACGGTCTCACAAAACGCACCGCGAGTGCCCGAGCGTAAGGCCCAGGTGACCTCCAGCCGACCAGCGTCGAAATTGACAAGCTCCAAATCGACCAGGCCCAAGCGCGTCGCTGCAAAGACAAAAGCTAAAAAGCGCTGGCGCCAGTAGCGAGATCTGTTCTTGAAGCCGCTGCCGAAGAACGGTACTGGACACGCAAGGGTGTCGAGCTGGTCTCGACAGGTCATTTGGTTGGTCGGGCCGCCAACCAGCCAGCGGGCTGAGCATGGACCAGGGATACCTCTCGCACACCTTATCCATTTTCCTCGGCCTGATCTTTGCGGTGGTGCTGTTCACTTCCGCGGCGCGCCGCCTTCGCCTGCCGCATCCATCGCTGCTGGCACTCGGCGGACTGCTCATGGCGTTTATTCCGAAGCTGCCGCGAGTGCAGCTCAACCCCGAAGTCGTGCTGCTCATGTTTTTGCCGCCGCTGTTGTTCAGCGCTGGCTGGCGGATCCCCTGGCGTGAGTTCATCTCCGTCCTGCAGCCGGTCGCGGTGCTCGCCATTGGGTTGGTGCTCTTTACGACCTTCGGTGTTGGCTTTGCGGCGTACGCGCTCGACCCATCACTGACACTTGGGGCGGCGCTGGTGCTCGGCGCCATCGTCTCGCCCACCGACCCGCTGGCAGCAAGCACCATCATCCGACAGGTGCGACTGCCGCAACGGATTGTCAGCATCCTCGAAGGCGAGAGCCTCGCTAACGATGCGACCGGCCTCGTCGTTTATCGAATCGCGGTGGGCGCGGTGATGGTAGGCAGCTTCGGCGTCATCCGCGGCGCCCACGAATTCGCAGTTGTGGCAGTCGGCGGAATTGCGGCCGGGCTCATCGTCGGCTTCCTTTCCGTGCAGCTGCAAAGACTCGTCGATGATCCTCCGATCGAATTCGCGTTACAGCTACTGACCGGTTACGCCGCCTATCTACCCGCCGAGCGAATCGGGTTTTCGGGTGTCTTTGCCGCTGCTTCATCGGGCATGGTCTGCGGTCATTATTGGTCCTATGCACTGCGCGCCCGCAGCCGGCTACAAGCGGTTGCCGTCTGGGACACACTGGACTTTCTGGTCAACGCGGTGCTCTTCCTCTTGCTCGGCTTGCAGCTGCCCGTGGTGCTCTCGGAAGCGGGGGGCCATGACTTTCGGCGGCTGCTGCTGAACGGGCTCGGTATCAGCCTGCTTGCCATCGTGTTGCGCATGGGATGGATGTTTGCGGGCGCGCTCATTCCGCGGCGCGGCAGGCCGGTGGCATCCGAACGGGTCATTGCGCTCCTCGGGTGGTCTGGCATGCGTGGCGTGCTTTCGCTGGCCACTGCGATCGCGCTTCCGCACACGACGCCATCGGGCGCGCCATTCCCCGGGCGAGCGACGATTCTCTTCTATGCCTTCAGCGTTATCGTGGTCACCCTGATCGTCCAGGGCCTGCCATTGCCCTACGTCATACGGTGGCTGCGCATCCCGCGCGAAGAGCCGCGACTTGACGAAGAGCGACTGGCTCGGATTCGCACCGCTCGCGCGGCGCGCGATCGTCTCGAGCAGCTGCTGAGCGATGGAGACGAGCTTACACGCACCGTTGGGGCCGATCTTCGTGTGCAGTATCAGCGGCTACTGGAGCACTACGAAAAGGGGACAGAACCCAAAAGTGCCGATCGCAGCCGCATTGAGCTGGGGCGAATTCGAGCCGAGCTCGGGCAGGCACAGCGCCTGGCCTTGGTCGAGTTACATTCGCGGGGCCTTATCAACAACGACACGTTTCGGCGACTAGAACGGGAGTTGGATTTGCTGGAAGAGCAGTTCGCGACCGACGAGCGGTGATGCCGCTCGCGCGCCCTATCCTAGCCCGCGAGGGTCGCGGCACCAATCCGGCTTGGTCAGCGGATGGCACAAAGGTACTCTTCGGGCGCTGGCAGTATTCTAAAACGCGGTAAGTTCACGCTCAGTACTCGCGCGGAGACGCGTCATTACCGTCAAAAACGTTCTGCTCAACCTGAGAGAATGCTAGCGTTTCGACCGTGGCGGGGCAGCTGATCGCCGAACTGAAGCGCAGGCGCGTGTTTCGCGCGTTGATCGGGTACGGCATCGCGGCATTTGCGGTGCTGCAGATCGTCGAGCCGGTGATGCATGGCTTCCACTGGCCCGACGCGGTGCTGTCCTACGTGGTGGTGTCGTTGGCGGTGGGGTTTCCGATCGTGGTGTCGCTGGCGTGGATCTTCGACGTAAGCGCGACTGGGATCGAGCGTGCAGCGCCCTCCCCGACGATGCGCCGGGGCCGGCTGGCGGCGTTGCTGGTGGGCATCGGGGTACTGGCGGCGGCGCCGGGGCTGCTTTGGTACTTCGTCGTTCGCAGCCGCCCCATACCCGATGCCTCGAGCACCGCCGCACCCCCGTCCATCGCCGTGCTGCCCTTCGCCGACCTGAGCCCGCAGAAGGATCAGGAGTACTTTGCTGACGGGATCGCCGAGGAGATCCTCAACTCGCTGGCGCAGATCGAGTCGCTGCACGTGGCGGGGCGGGTGTCGTCCTTCTCATTCAAGGGGAAGGGCGACGACGCGCGCACCATCGGCCAGAAGCTTAACGTGGGCAACCTCCTCGAGGGCAGCGTGCGCAAGGAGGGCGCGCACGTGCGGATCACCGCGCAGCTCATCAACGCGACCAACGGTTACCACCTTTGGTCGCAGACCTACGATCGCGAGCTTGCCGGGGTCATCGCCGCGCAGGACGAGATCGCACGCGCGGTAGTCGACGCCTTAAAGGTACGGTTAGTGCCCGCCAGGCGCCGGCATGAGCCCACCCCCGAGGCGCACAATGAGCTCCTGTTGGGAAACCAGTTCCTTAATCGCCTGACTTACGAAAACACCCTGCGAGCCGAAGCGGCTTACCAGCGCGCCGTCACGCTCGACCCTGAGTACGCGCAGGCCTGGGCGGCTCTCGCGATGGCAAGGTTCTGGGTCGCCGATCGAGCCGAGTCGGTGGCCGCTATTTCGCAAGGGTTCGATGAGGCGATGTCGTACGCGGAGAAATCGATCGCGCTCGACCCCAATCTGGCCGAGGGCTACGCGGCCCGCGGCTTCCTGCGGAGCGGGACACGCACCGAGTGGGAAGGGGCGCGCGCCGACTTCGTTAGGGCGCTCAAGCTGAACCCTAACGATGGCGAGTTGCACCGCCGCTACGCGGACAGGGGATTGGCCACCATGGGACGGCTGGCCGAAGCGGTGGGGGAGGCCCGCAGGGCCACCGAGATCGATCCGCTCTCGGCGGTGTCCTGGTCGACGCTGGGCCGGCTGTATTCCGCGTCGGGCCAGCTCGACGCCGCGCGCGCCGCGCTGGAGAAGTCGCTGCACATCGCCCCCGAGCAGGACTATGCTGCGGTGAACCTCGCCGAGGTTGAGCTGCTGGACAAGAAGCCAGCCGCGGCGCTCGCTGCAGCAGAGCGGTCCGCCTCGGATGTCCACAAGCGCTGTTCCAAGGCGATGGCCCTGCATGACTTGGGTCGCACCGCCGAGGCGCAGGGGGTGCTCGACGGGCTTATCTCCCACTATGCACAGAGCGGCGCGTGGCAGATCGCGCAGGTTTATGCGTGGTTCGGGGAGAGCGACAAGGCCTTCGAGTGGTTGGACCGCGCCTACGTGCAGCGCGACTCCGGGCTGCCAGCGCTGAAGTACAGCCCGATGCTCCGCGGGTTGCGCGGCGATCCCCGTTACTCGGCGCTGCTGGCGAAGATGAATCTGCCACCGGAGTGAGCCTGGCGCCGCGTTTGCCTGCGCGCTCAAGTGACTGTGGCTATATTCGGTCGGAGGAATCGAATGAAACGAGAACGGCACAACCATTTGAGCAGCGCAGATCTCAAAGCGCTCCGAGCGGCGCTCGAGGCCAAGCGCGCCGAGGTGCAGCGCGTGGTCCATACGAACGTTGCCGAAGGGACGCACTCGGAAGGAGGATTTCCCGATCCGACGGACTCAGGGGATGTGGCCGAGCGAACCGAGGAGGAGGAGGAACTGCTCGGAGTGGCAGGTCAGGAGGACAGACTCCTATCGGACATCGATCGCGCGCTCGCCAAGATGGACAAGGGGACTTACGGGGTGAGCGAGCTGAGCGGCCGTCCGATCCCGCTCGAGCGGCTGCGTGTACAGCCATCGGCTAGATTCACCGCCGAGGAAGAAGCGGAAATCGAGCAGCGCCGCCAGGAAGAGCGCAAGCGAACGCGCAGCCAAACCCCGAGGTAGCAACGATGCCGAACACTTTTATTTCGCCCACGATGGAGGCGCGCCGCGAGCAAGCGTTTCCGGTTTTCGCGGCGGACGAGATCGCACGCATGCACCACTTCAGCAGGCCCCGCCGGTTTGCCGACGGCGAGCGAGTGCTTGAGAGCGGCAAGGTTAGCCCCGGCCTCTACCTGGTGCTTTCGGGTAAAATCCGCGTCAGCAGCCACAACGCTCAGGGGCACGACTTCCAGGTGATCGAGCACGGCCCCGGGAACTTCGCTGGCGAGCTGGGCCAGCTATCGGGCAAGCCATCCTTTGTGGACGCCGTGACGCTCGGCGACACACAGACGCTCGAGATCAGCTCGGAGAACCTGCAAGCGTTGCTGATCGCGGAAGCGGCGCTCGGCGAAAAGCTGATGCGCGCTTTGATTCTGCGCCGCATGGTGCTGATCGAGGTGGGCGCGGTCGGGCCGATGCTGATCGGCGCCGCCTCATCCCCGGACATCGCGCGCCTACGCAGCTTTCTCACCCGTAACGGCATTCCCCATCAGTTCCTCGACCCAGCAACCGACAGTGATGCACAGGCCTTCATCGCGCGCTATGCGCCGGCGCCCGAGCAGCTGCCGCTCGCGGCTTGCCCCAACGGCGAGGTGCTGCGCAATCCAACCGAGACCGAGCTCGCGCGCTGCATCGGTCTACTGGACGCCGAGGTCACCGACGGGGTGTTCGATGTCGCGATCGCTGGCGCCGGGCCCGCGGGCCTCGCCGCGGCGGTGTACGCGGGCTCCGAAGGTCTCTCGGTGATCGTCATCGACGCGCGAGCCTTCGGCGGACAAGCCGGTGCCAGCGCTCGAATCGAGAACTACCTCGGCTTTCCGACCGGCATCTCAGGCCAGGCGCTCGCGGGGCGCGCCTACGTGCAGGCGCAGAAATTCGGCGCGCGCATCCTGATCCCGATGGACGTGCGGCGTCTCAATTGCAGAGCCGGCGAGCCGATGCGGCTCGAGCTCGGTGACGGGCGTACCGTCCGCACCCGCACCGTGGTGATCGCCACCGGCGCGCGCTATCGCCGTCCAGACTGCACCAACCTCGCGGCGATGGAAGGGCGCGGCATATGGTACTGGGCTTCGCCGATCGAGGCGAAGATGTGCACCGGACAGGAGGTCGCGCTGATCGGTGGCGGCAACTCGGCGGGGCAAGGCGCAGTGTTTCTCTCCTCGTACGTGGAGAAGGTGTGGATGCTGGTGCGCGGCCCCGGTCTTGCGGCGAGCATGTCGAAGTACTTGATCGACCGCATCGCCGCCACGCCGAACGTCGAGATCCTGACGCAGACTCAGATCGTCGGGCTCTCGGGCTCTCGAGAGTCTGGAGTCGAGTCGGTCACCTGGCGCAGCCGCGAGTCGGGCAAGATCGAGACGCGGCCCGTTCGCCACGTGTTCCTCTTCCTTGGCGCCGACCCGAGCACCGACTGGCTCAAGGATTGCGATGTCGCGGTCGATGACAAGGGCTTCGTCAAGACGGCGCACGATCTGACGCTCCCGCTACAAACGAGCGTGCCCGGCGTGTTCGCGATCGGGGATGTGCGCGCCGGATCGGTAAAGCGCGTCGGTGGAGCGATCGGCGAGGGAGCGGCCGTGGTAGCGCAGATCCATGCCTACCTTGCCCGGCAGCAGGCTGAGGGCGCCGCGGCTCCCCTTCCATCGAGGGAAGGGAGCAGAGATTCTTTCCGAGCGGCGCAGAGCGCATGAGAACGTCGCCGCTTCGTGACCTCGAGGTCACTAGGCTCCCGCGCCGGGGCGAAGCACGAGCTGTTCGGCTGGGGAGAAGGCGTGGGCGCGGATCAGCGTCGTGCTGATCAGGCAGGTCAACCCGGACGAGGCGAAGATCATCGCCAGGACGACGAACTGGTAGATCGCCGCGTAGAGGGGCGGGGATCCCGACAACACCATTCCCGCCATCAGTCCCGGGATCCACACGATCCCGAGCGAGCGTAGGTTGTCGATCGCCGGGATGAGGCTCGCCTCGTACGAGCCCTGGACGTAGCGCACAACCGCGATCTCGGGGGCCGCACCCAGCGCGAGCGCGGACTCGACCTGACCGACGTGCGCTTGCACTTCCGAGCGGAACCGATCCAGCGCCAGGCCGTTCGCATTCATCGAGTTGGCGATCAGCATGCTGCCCACGGGGACCAGGGTGGCGATGCCGCGATCGATCGCGCCCAGGAGCGTCATCAGCGCAATCGTCAGCCCGGTGCCGGCGACGATGCCGTAGAGCGAGGCACGAAACGCCCCGGGGATGCGCTTCGCCCTTCGCGCGGAAGTCGCCGCCGCCGCCACCATCATGAAGGCGAGGATGAACACGCTGATCCACGAGGGGCCGCGCAGCAGCAGCGTCAGGATCGACCCCACGATCACGATCTGCACAAGGCCGCGCACGAGTGCCACGATGGTCTCGCCCTCGACGTGGATCCGACGCGTGCGGGCGAGCAGCATCACCACGACCGCGGCAGCCGCCGCCGCAGCGGCCTGGCCCAGGCCGCGGACAAGATCGGGACTAAGGACTTGCTTCCACATCGAGAACCTCCCGGAGCGGTCCGATCCGTTACACCTTACCGTCCTCGAGAACGCGGATGCGATCCGCCAGGCGCGCGGCTGATTT
>Ga0126369_10001613_pt1 | contig 15733 bp, 10 predicted proteins | sample PanSoiMetaPlot_1_FD_109646 | JGI IMG/M metagenome (GOLD analysis project Ga0126369, IMG submission 109646) | Tropical forest soil microbial communities from Panama - MetaG Plot_1 | ecosystem: Environmental > Terrestrial > Soil > Tropical forest > Bulk soil | place: Panama | collected 2016-02-17 | reverse complement strand
TTGGTGACCATCGCCCCACTCTGGTCCTTCACCACTCCACGCACCTGGGCCGTATAGCTGGCCTGCCCGAGCGCAGCGGTCGCGACGAGAAGCAGAATCACCCCGACATATAAAGAAGAGAAGCGACGGCAGACACGCATAGCAGCCTCCACGCGGTTAGCTTTCATATTATTACGAGTTAACACTATTACTTTCGTTTATCCCGAAAGTCAAGACAAATCGGAGGGCATAGTACGTGCGCGCGCACGGAGCTACAGCGTCGATCTGCTTTGTTTCGGGCGTTGTATGGCGAGTCAGAGCGGGACTGCGTTCACTGAGGCTCGGGGGGCAATGCACCGAAGACCGGTATGCATACCCCTCGAGATGGAATGCTTGCAGCAACTCTGGCATCATGAGGCTGGAAATTCTTCTCGATGAGAGCCGCGATCCTCGCTTCGCCTGCCCCTATCTCAGAGCGTCCTCTTCAGATCGCTGATGTCGCGGATCCGCGCGTGCGGTCGGGTCACGTGCTGTTGCGCGTGCGCGCCTGTGGCGTGTGCCGCACCGATCTTCATATCGTCGAAGGAGAGCTGCCTCCGAAGCAGGTGCGGATCATTCCCGGCCATCAGATCGTAGGAGAGGTTATTGAGGGTGGTACGCCAGATATTCCTCTGGGCGCGCGAGTGGGCGTGTCGTGGCTTGGCGGCACAGATGGCACCTGTCCTTATTGTCAGAAAGGTCTTGAGAATCTTTGCGACTCGCCTACCTTCACCGGCTACACCGTCGCTGGTGGATATGGGGAATATGCATTCGCCCGCAGCGACTTTGTGTTTCCGCTTCCGCAATCGCTCGACGATCTGCATGCCGCGCCACTCCTATGCGCCGGCATCATTGGTTTTCGCAGCCTACGCGTGGCGGGTGTCCAGGCGGGCGACCGCGTGGGGTTGTTTGGTTTTGGCGCGTCGGCCCATCTCGCGATCGCTTTGCTGCAGGCATGGAACTGTGAGGTGTACGTCTCTACGCGCGGCAAGTCGCACCGCGAACTGGCGGAATCGTTAGGCGCGACATGGGTGGGTGCGGAGACAGACAAGCCGACCGTAGAACTGGATCGCGCCGTTACCTTCGCTCCGAGCGGTGATGTCGTTCTCGCTGCGCTTTCAAGCCTACGCAAGGCAGGTGTGGTGGCAATCAATGCCATCCATCTGGATCGCATGCCTCAGTTCGATTACGACACGCTTCTGTGGGGTGAGCGCCAGATACGCAGCGTGGCCAATATGACGCGAGCCGATGCACGCGATTTTCTCGCACTTGCCGCAAAGATAGGACTGCAGCCTAAAGTGACAGTGTTCCCGTTGAATCAGGCCAATGAAGCGTTGATGGCGGTGAAGCGCGATGCCGTAGACGGAGCTGCGGTGATCGTCCCGTAAGTCTGTTCTTTGTGGCTCATGACCTCGCCGGTCCGGAACTCAACTTGGTCAAGCATGGGGCCGCCCTCGATTGCTTAGGAGTCAAGGAGGACGGCCCAACGCACAATGTGAATCTGCTGTGCGGTACCTTACGATTTCGTCTGTCTCGGTCTATGTCAGATTCTCAGTCTCCCTGATGCACGAGCTCCCGCTCGTGCGGAGCGTATTCACCTTCCTCGATGACCTTCGAGCCTTTGTCGAACGAGTGACCGGTTATGAGGCCGAGGACAAACCATCCCAGTACGATGGCTCCGAATGCAAAGATGGTGTCACCGAACATTCGCATCCAACGCAGGTTGGTCAAGATTGGCGTATGCAGGAATTCCGACGACCGCGCATACCAGGTTCCCACTTCAACGGATGCCCAAGCTTGTGCCAATCCAATGGGCAACGTGCTCAGCAGGACCATGGCCGCGAGCCCGATGTTGATGGACCAGAAGGCAATGGCGAGAGGACGATCTTTCCACATCAAGCCCGGTCGCAGGGCGCGCAAGCAGAACAGCATGAGCCCCAGTCCCAGCATGCCGTACACGCCAAACAGTGCGGTGTGTCCGTGCACGGGAGTCAGGTTCAACCCCTGTACATAGTAAAGAGCGACCGGTGGATTGATCATGAAACCGAACAAGCCCGCGCCAACGAAGTTCCAGAACGCCACTGCGACGAAGAAATAGATCGGCCACTTATAGGCGCTGATCCACGGGTTGTCGGCCGTCCCGCGAGACAAGCGGATATTCTCCCAAGCCTCGAACCCGATGAGAACCAGCGGAACAACTTCGAGAGCACTGAAGATTGCACCGAGCGCCAAGACTGCGTTGGGCGTGCCGGTAAAGTACAAATGATGAAAAGTGCCGATGATGCCTCCGGAGAGATAGATCACGGTTGAGAACAGCACGCCCCGGGTGGCTGTCGTGATCGATAGCAGTTTGAGCCTGGTCAGAAGGAACGCGATGACAACAGTGGCAAAGACTTCAAAAAACCCTTCCACCCAGAGATGCACAACCCACCAGCGCCAGTACTCAGCGGTGATCAGAGGAGATCGCTGACCGTACATCAGTCCTGCCGCGTAGAAAAGCGGAATGGCGATGCTTGAGATCAGAAATAACATCAGCAGCGAGTAGTTCTCGTCGCGTCGCGCCAGTGCAGGCTTTAGTCCGCGCCACATCAGCCATAACCAGAACGTCAGCCCGACAAAAAGCAGAATCTGCCAAAGTCTCCCTAGATCGACGTATTCGTAGCCTTGGGATCCAAGCCAGAACCACAAGTTGCCGAGTTTTTGTTGGATACCTAGCCACTCACCAGCGAGCGACCCCACGACGACGGCAACAACGGCGACAAACAGAGCGTTGACTCCAAGCCGTTGTCCCTTCGGTTCCACACCGCTCACTGCGGGAACGATGTAGAGTCCTGTAGCAAGCCAAGACGTAGCAATCCAGAAGATACCGATCTGCAGGTGCCAGGTACGCGTCACCGAATACGGCAGCCACTTTCCGAGTGGAATGCCATAAAATCCACCTCCTTCGACACCGTAATGCGCTGCGACCGCGCCCAAAGCGACCTGCACTACCCAAAGCGCGGCCACCACAAAGAAATATTTCACCGTCGCCTTTTGTGAAGGAGTTGGGCTCAAGCCAAGGAGAGGATCGCGTCGCGGCATCGCTCCCACTGACGGTCGATGTTCCTGCGAACCGAAATACCAGACCATTCCCCCAATTCCGGCGAGCAGAAGCACGAAGCTGATCACACTCCACACGATCGTCCCACCCGTGGGACGGTTGCCGACCAGTTCTTCGTGAGGCCAGTTTTGTGTATAGGTAACATCCTGTCCGGGACGGTTCGTGCTGGCTGCCCACGCCGTCCACCAGAAGAATGTGGCCATCTGCCGCTGCTTTGCTGGATCGGTCAGTGCGCCCGCAGGAATCGCATAAGCATCGCGGCCGTTGCCATATACGTCAGCATAGTAGGCAGCCAGTTCCTCAAAGGCGGCAGCGCGGTCAGCGTCAAGGACGATCGAATCAGTTGCCGCGTCATAGGTATTGCGCCGAGTGAGTTCCGTCAATCGTCCTTGAAGGGCCGCACGCGATTCGGCCGGCGCCGTCTGATAATCAGCGAAGCCTTCTTGTTTTGCCCAGCGATTTAGAACGATTTCTGATTGGCGGTGAAGGTAGTCTGCGCTCCAGTCAGGAGCGACATACGCTCCATGTCCCCAGATCGTACCGATTTCCTGACCTCCGGTGGATTGCCATACATTCTGTCCATCCCGAATCGTCTCGCCCGTGAACAAGACCTGCCCATCGGCGGTAATGACCTTTCCTGGGATCGGAGGCGCGTTGTTGATGGCTTTATAACCAACGCCACCCAGCACCGCGAACGAAACCAGCATGATTAGCCCAAACGCGATCCACAGCTTTTTGTATTGCATGAATCCTTTCTCCTATGAACTCCTGAATGATCAAACGGTAAGAGGCTAGCGCGCACTCTCGATTGCAATTGCGCGCGGAAATAGAACGTTGTTTTCCAAATGAATGTGTTGATGCAGATCCCTTTCAAAGTCGGCGAGCGCCCTGTAAAGCGTCTGAAAGCTGACGCACGCATCGGCGGGCGCGGAATATCCGTGGCTTGCTTCTCTCATTGCTCGCAACGCATTGCCTGCGGAGTCGTGCTCATGTTCCATCATCGAAACCGGATTCTGAACTGAACCGAAGGGCGGTCGTGGAATCGGCTCATTTTTCATCACAGCCGCTTCCATCCTGGTTACGTACGGGAACAGGATCATCTCTTCTTTCATCATGTGCCCGCTCAGTTCCTGGGCGAGATCCTGGAAGATTTCGTGAATTTGGAATAGTTCAGGATGGTTCTTGCCGTGAACAGTGCAGACTTTCTCGAAGAGCGGACCAAGTCGCCCGATCTCATCGCGCGTGTATTTGTGATGAGTGCTCTGGATATGGTCAATCAATGCCACGAGCGGCTCGATTTGCCAGACTCGTTCGTTTTGTGCGGGAGTCGCCTGGGCGTTTTCAAGGGACTCTAGGACTTGATCGATATCCAGTTTGGCAGTTCGGCAAGCGTGTTCCAGGGATACATTGCCGCCGCAGCAATAGTCGATCCCCAGCTTCTCAAAGACCCTCGTCGAAGACGGATTTTCGAGAGCAAATTCCCGTACGGTTTTAGCGTTAGCTACGGTCATCTGTTCATACCTCCAGTGTGATCCATTTCCAAGTTGTCATGATTAGAGTGATTCGTATCTGCGCCAGAACTTGCCCACGTATCGCCTGGAGTTCCAGCGATGGCAGAGAGTGGCGTCGAAACAAGAAATCTCAAATATTCCGCCTGCAGGCCTTTCCATGCTGAATGCGCGGTACAAGGCTCGCTCTCAGAGCAGGCTCGGGTGCGTCCGAGGAAACAGGTTGGGTGGGTACGCGAAACCTCCTCGAACAATTCGACGATGTCGATGAGACGGATATCATTCGCCGGCCTGCGGAGCCGATAGCCTCCGCCTGCACCGCGGGTGGTATCCACCAGGCCAGCATTCCGCAAGCTCAACAAAACCTTCGATAAGTAATTTGCTGGGATCTCTACGCATTGGGCTAGGTCCCGGCCGAGAACTGCCTCGCCTTCCTGGCGCGCCAGATGGGAGAGGGCCCGCAATGCGTATTGGGAGGTGATGGAGAGCATTGTTGACCTCTACATGTAGATATCCTCTATGGGGTCGTCTCCAGTGTCTGTGATTCTGGCCTCATCAGACTGTGATTGAAATCACACGGAGTTAAGGGGGACTACTCTTTGCGCGGTCGGAGTCGTGTTTAGGGGCCGTCAGAGGATCTTCATCTCGCCAGGATGAATGTGGCGATCAGTAGCACGCAGAAGGCGGTGGCGTGCTTGAGTTCGCTCCATCCAAGGCGGCGAACCACGAGCTGGGTGGGCTCCTGTATGAAGTAGAACCATCCGCGGAAGAGAAGTGGGGCGAAGGCTAGCGAGGCGATTGCAGGCATCAGGCGCGCCATGCAGGCGATGGTGATGATCGCGGTCATGAGCGCCTGTCCCATTGCAAATCTCCAGCCGTGGGCGAGCCTGGCGCGAAAGCCCTGGATTTTTGCAGTGTGGATTCGCAGTTGCACGTAGTGAATCTGGTCTCCGGCGAAGAGAAGATTGACGAACCAAAGGGTCCAGGCCGTCGTGTTGAATTCTCCCGCGATCACGTAGTAGGCCGCGGGGGCAGCGGCCGTAAGGCCGATCGCGCCGATCATCTCGGAAAGCATGCGCGTCCGGCGGCTGAGTCTCTTCAAAACGGCTTGCAGGACGAACGCTCCGGCGACTGCGGCACCCAGCGGCCACAGGTCGAAGTTTCTGCCCGCCCAGAGCAAACCGGCCAGCGCCACGGCGGCAATTCCGGCCAACAAAACGACAGCCGAACGGAGCGTATGCGATTCTTCCAGCGTTTGCGCGCGCATCGCCGACGTGCCCAGCAGAGATTCCAGCGGGGTTCGCAGCCAGAACAGCGCCAGAGCGGCGGTCAGCAACAGGATCAAAGGAAAAATCTGGCTGGCGTGATGCAAAGCCACACCGGCGCCCGTCACCATCGGCACGAGGAGCAGGCCCCAGGCTCCATGTTCACGCGGCAGGATCAGGGCACGGCGCCTTTCGCGGCGCACTTTCTCGCTGGCACATTCATCAGTTGGCGAGATTGCTGGAGACTGCGTTTTAGGGTTGTATTGCCGGAACTCGATGCTTGGTGCATGAAAGAATGACACGGTTGTACCTCAGGGGCTAACGCCCAATCTTCGAGTGGCCCATGCTGCGCAGCCAAAGCCGCGCTTTTCCAAATCCCCTCAACGCCAGCCAGCCATGTGGATGTGCGTCATGCCCTTCACCGCCCGCATGTACTGGGCGCGCTCAAAGGCCGAGGGATCCGCACACTTGACTTGGCTCATGCTGCCTTGCATCTGCCGCACGGATTCATATTCATGCTCTTCCATCCACTCGCGCAGTTCGCGTTCGACATGGCGGAGATGATTGATCCCGTGCCGCATGAGCGAGGAACAAAGCATGGTGACGTTTGCGCCGACCATTAACAGTTTCACTACGTCTTCCGCAGTGTGAACGCCGCTGGTAGCTGCCAGACTTGCCTTAACTTTGCCGTAGAGAATCCCGATCCATGTGAGCGGCAGACGCAGTGCCTGCTGCGAACTCAGCAAGACGTTAGGGCGAATTTCCAGTTCTTCCAGATCAATATCTGGCTGGTAGAAGCGGTTGAAGAGGACCAACGCGTCGGCTCCAGCCTGGTCGAGACGCTGTGCCATATTGCTGAAGTTACTGAAGAATGGGCTCAGCTTGACGGCTACTGGAATCGTGACTGTGCTCTTCACGGCCCGCACGATCTCGATATAAGTCTTCTCAACATCTGCAGCGGTCAGGTTCGAATCCGTGGGAATGTAATAAATGTTGCACTCAATGGCGTCAGCGCCAGCACGCTCGATTTCACCCGCGAACTTAGTCCATCCCCCGAGCGTCGAACCGTTAAGGCTGGCGATGATCGGAATGCCAACCGACGCTTTCGCTTTTCGGATGTGATTGAGATATCCCTCGGGGCCGGTCTGGAATTCACTCGGCTGCGGAAAGTAAGTAAGCGATTCGGCAAAGCTCTCGGTTCCGGCCGAGAGATGGTATTGCAGATCGACTTCTTCCTGCCGGAGCTGCTCTTCGAACAAGGAGTAGAGAACCACGGCTGATGCACCAGCGTCTTCCAGGTGGCAGATGCCGTCGATGTCACGCGATAGAGGCGAAGCCGACACGACCAGCGGGGATGGAAGATCAAGGCCGATGTACTTCGTGCTGAGGTCGATCATCGAGTTCTCCTTATTTCGTATCCTTGGGTGCCGACAAGGGGTGCCTCACTTTGTTGCACCGACTGGACTTGGTTTCTCCGGTCTTGACTTGGCCGGCTCTTCCTTCGCTGCAGCGGCAGCTTCCGGTTTGCGGCTGGCCATGTATTCGTACATGCGGAATCGGTTCTCCACGTCTTTCTGGGCTTCCTTCCACAGCCGCTCCGCGTCTTCCGGCTTGCTCTTGGTCAGCATCTTGAAACGCGTCTGCTGCAGCAGATACTCCTGCACCTTACGCGTAGGCGCACGCGAGTCGAGCGAGAGCGGATTTTCGCCGATCGCAGCCTTCTCCGGGTTATAGCGATACAGCAGCCACTGGCCGGACTCAACGGCGACCTTCTGATCGGTCATCGCTGTGGTCATGTCGATGCCGTGAGCGATACAGTGCGAGTACGCGATGATGATGCTCGGCCCGTCATACGCTTCGGCTTCGAGGAAGGCCTTGAGCGTGTGCTCGTCCTTCGCACCCATGGCAACACTCGCGACGTACACGTTGCCGTAGGTCATAGCCATCATGCCGAGATCTTTCTTGGGACCGGGCTTGCCTCCCGCAGCGAACTTGGCGACTGCACCGCGAGGAGTTGACTTCGAAGCCTGTCCGCCGGTGTTGGAGTAGACCTCGGTGTCGAGCACTAGCAGGTTGACATTGCGGCCGCTGGCAAGCACGTGATCGAGCCCGCCATAGCCGATGTCGTAGGCCCATCCATCACCGCCCATGATCCAGACACTCTTCTTGACGAGCATGTCCGCTACGGCGAGGAGCTGCTTCGCTTCCGGCTTATTGATCCTCTGTAGTTTTTCTTTCAGCAGGTCCACGCGCTGGCGCTGTTCGTAGATGTCGGACTCGTCTTTTTGCTTAGCGGTAATCAGCGCGGTCGCGAGATTCTCGCCAACGTCGTCGGCGAGTCGGCGCACGAGTTCCTGCGCGTATTCGGTTTGCTTATCGATCGACACGCGGAAGCCGAGTCCGAATTCAGCGTTATCTTCGAACAGAGAATTCGACCATGCCGGTCCGCGGCCGTCGACGTTCTTGGCCCAGGGAGTTGTGGGCAGATTACCGCCATAGATGGAAGAGCAACCCGTGGCGTTCGCGACCACGGCGCGATCGCCGAACAACTGGGAGACCAGCTTGACGTAAGGTGTCTCGCCGCATCCTGAACAAGCGCCTGAGAACTCAAACAGCGGCTCCTGCACTTGTTGTTGACGGATCGTTCCGACCTTAATCTTGCGGCGATCGAGGTCAGGAATCTTCAGGAAGAATTCCCAATTCTCCTTCTCAGGTGTGCGCAGCGGAGGCTGCGGCACCATGTTGATGGCTTTCAACCGCACTTCGCTCTTGTTCTTGACCGGGCAGACATCGACGCAGACGCCACATCCTGTGCAATCTTCTGGAGCGACCTGGATCGTGTACTTCATCCCGGCCCATTCTTTGTCGCGCACATCGCAGGACTTGAAGGTCGGCGGGGCCCCGGCCAGTTCCTTGCTGTCATAGACCTTGATGCGGATCACAGCGTGCGGGCATACCATCGCGCACTTGCCGCACTGGATGCAGATTTTCGAATCCCACGCCGGAATTTCGAGAGCGAGGTTGCGTTTCTCCCACTGTGCACTTGCCGTGGGGAAGGTGCCGTCGCAGGAGAAGGCACTCACTGGGAGTTCGTCGCCCTTTCCGGCATAGATGGCACCGAGCACCTCGCGTTCGAACTTTGGAGCACCCGGGAAGACGGGAGGGAGTTCAACTTTGCTGCTCACGGCTGCGGGGACTTTCACTTCGAAAAGATGGGCAAGCGTCTCGTCGACCGCGAGCATGTTCTTTTTGACTACTTCTTCGCCCTTGCGTCCGTAAGTGTCGCGAATCGATTTTCGAATCGCTTCGATCGCTTCATCGCCAGGGAGTACTTTCGAAATTGCGAAGAAGCACACTTGCATGATGACGTTCATGCGCGAGCCCATCCCGGTATCTTTGGCCACCTGGTAGGCGTCGATGACGTAAAACCGGGCTTTCTTGGCGATCAGCTGTTGCTGTACTTCGCGGGGCAGGTGATCCCAGACTTCGTCTTTGCCGAACGGGCTATTGAGCAGGAACACGCCGCCTTCCACCAGCCAGCTAAGCATGTCGTAGCGCTCGAGGAAGATCCATTGATGGCAAGCGACGAAATTCGCTTTCGAGATCAGGTAGCTAGATTTGATGGGCTGTGGTCCGAAGCGCAGGTGAGACACGGTCATCGCCCCGGATTTCTTCGAGTCATAAACAAAATATCCCTGCGCGTAGTTATCAGTATTCTCGCCAATGATCTTGATCGAGTTCTTGTTGGCGCCCACAGTCCCATCGGCGCCAAGCCCGTAGAACATGGCGCGAACCACGCTGTCAGGCTCGGTCGAGAACGTTGCGTCGTAGTCGAGGCTCGTGTGAGTGACATCGTCTTTGATGCCAATAGTGAAGTGATCTTTTGGCGTAGGCTTCTTCAGATTGTCGTAAACGGCCTTCACCATCGCCGACGTAAATTCCTTAGACGACAATCCGTATCGTCCCCCGACGATTGTGTAGGGGCGGACGCCTTCGTCCGTCCCGCGCGCAGAGCGAGCGTGCCTTCCATACCCCAGCTTCAATCCTTCGTTTAGTGCGCCGACGACATCCAAGTAAAGTGGTTCTCCGATCGCTCCTGACTCCTTTGTGCGGTCAAGGACGGCGATCTGCCGAACCGTTGATGGCAGCGCCTCCATGAACGACTTCACGCAGAACGGGCGATACAACCGGACTTTCAGGACTCCAACTTTCTCGCCTCGCGCATTGAGATAGTCGACGGCCTCGTGGGCAATCTCTGCCCCCGAACCCATGATTACGATGACGCGCTCAGCATCAGGAGCCCCGACGTAGTCGAACAGGTGATACTGACGTCCGACGATTTCAGCGAACTTGTCCATGGTCGCCTGCACTTTCGCAGGCGCGGCGTCGTAGTACTTGTTTGCGGTCTCCCGGATCTGGAAGAAAACATCTGGATTCTGAGCGGTACCGCGCAAAACCGGATGATCCGGAGAAAGCGCGCGCTGGCGGTGCTCGATCACGCGGTCCATGTTGATCATGGCCCGCATATCATCTTCATTCAGCATCTCGATCTTGCTGACTTCGTGAGAAGTCCGGAATCCGTCGAAGAAATGCAGGAAGGGAATGCGAGTCTCAAGCGAGGCCGAATGCGCGATCAGCGCCAGATCCATCGCTTCCTGGACTGAATTCGAGCAGAGCATGGCCCATCCGGTCGTCCGGCAGAACATCACGTCGGAGTGGTCGCCGAAAATTGAGAGCGCATGCGTCGCAACGGTACGTGCCGTAACGTGAAAGGCTGCAGGCGTAAGCTCGCCCGCGATCTTGTTCATGTTGGGAATCATCAACAACAATCCCTGCGACGCGGTGAAGGTCGTAGCGAGTGATCCCGTTTGCAGCGCGCCATGTACCGCTCCGGCGGCGCCTCCTTCGCTCTGCATCTCGACCACGTGCGGAATGGTTCCCCAGGCATTGGGCACGGCTTCTGAGGCCCACTGATCAGCCCATTCGCCCATCGGCGACGAAGGGGTGATGGGGTAAATGGCGATGACTTCGCTGACCCCGTAAGCGACATGAGCGACGGCCTCGTTGCCGTCCATGGTCTTAAACTTGCGCTTCATGAAATCCCCCGTTCCGTTTTCTCGACGGGAACCACTGGCGTGGCCCTGCGATACATAGAGGATGCCGCACCGATACGGTCGATGTCGGGACGTAGGTTCACACGGGGGTGTGATTGAAATCACAGCATGTCCGCAAGTCACTGAAGCCTGCGCACTTACCAATCTGATATCTTGCTGCAATATCTCTCAGGAGGATAAATGCCCGATCATTACCATGACCCTGCCGATCTCCGGCTTCTGAAGGAGATGAACAAGCTCGCGCCTGCAGAATTCACGGCGTGGCTCAACCTCGACAAGATTGTCGGCCGCGAGGATGGTGCCATCCCCAGGAAATACCGTGAGTTGATTGCGCTGGCGGTCGCGTGCACGACGCAATGCCCCTATTGCATCGAGGTTCACGCAAAAGGCGCGAAAACGGCAGGTGCTTCCCGCGAGGAAATTGTAGAAAGCTCATTGCTGGCGGCGGCCTTACGCGCCGGAGGCGCAGCCACACACGGAGCCATGGCGCTGAAGTTCTACGACAAAGCCTAACCATCCCGTGTAGCCCCGGACGCATTCGTCCGGGGCGCCCCGCGCAAGCTTTTGGCGCGGGGCGTCCCGCCGGGGGAGAAAAACCCGCCTTCAGCTCTTAATCTCCCGATGTTCGAACGGTCAAAGCATTCCCGACTCACCCTATCGGACCGCCAGCGAGTACCCGATTGCAGTTTTAGCAATGTCGTAAACACCAAAATCACAGCTATAAACGGTCCAGGCTTCGCTCGGATCAGTCGCGTCGGTCGTAGAGGTCCAGTAGTACTGCGCCTCGATGTAGTTCGTGAAGATAGGTCCCTGGAATACCGAGCCGTCCTTGTTCCGGTATGTGTAGTCGAGGTACTGAGCCATGTTGGTCTGCGCCCGATCGGAAAGGCTCAGCAGTTCGTTGCGGTTGGGCATGCGCCACTGGCCCGCAGTCGAACCATCGCTGAGTCCGCATTGGCCGCCGGCAAGGGAATTGACCGCAGTAAGCGCATCAGACCAGCTTCCACGGATGCAATCCGCCTGCTTCAGCCAGACGAATCCAGTCATAGTGTCGACGATCGTGCCGTCGTTGTGATCGATGAACCGCGGAAAGATGAGCGGTACTCCAGCTTGCACGGTGCCATCGTCACCCGCTGTGTCGGGTAAGTGGAAGCCGGTAGCTTGCAGTTTGATCGCGCCACCGCCCGTTCCTTTCACAGCCCAAATAACGTTCATCGAGGTCGATTTCACGTTCGAAGCCGTGTCGTTCATGTAGCGGCCATCGCTCAAGCGGATCGTCCAAGCCTTGTCGGAGCCGCCCACGCCACCGTAGTAGCTGGTCGAGGTCCAGTAGATCCCTCCGGAGACATTCAGGAAAGGATGGTTCGCAGGCAGCGCGGGATTGCTAGTGGAAACGTCGATCAAGCTTTCGAGTTCGCTCAGGTTCGGCATGCGCCAGTCACCCGCGGCCGATCCGTCAGAAAGCCCGCACGCGCCGGAAGCGAGTTGGTTCACGGCGGCGAGTCCATCGGACCAAAGAGCCGAGCCGAGACAACCAGCACCTTTCAGCCAGATCAAGCCCGTAAGAGTATCGGTGACGGTTCCGTCCTGATTGTCAGTAAAGCGAGTCGCCGCAGACCACGCGACACCTTTCTTTACCGATGAATCATCCCCCGCAGCGTAGCTAATCAGTTGACCAGTGGCGGCCAGAGTTACTGGAGGATTCGTTCCGTCATACGCAGCGAAATTCGCCCCCGTCACCGAAGATTCGGGGAGCGCGATGAAATCGATGACGTTGAAAAAAATTCCTGACGGCGCCAGGCCGCCTGTGCTGAGGAATTGCCCCGTGTAGTCTGCGCGCTTCACAGTGCCGCCGCTGCCGACCGCAGGATAGAACCCGTAACCATTTTTGTTGACGTAGATCTGGTAATCGCCCGGCACATTCCCGGTCACGCTCATTCCACCAAACGTGTATTTTCCGTTCGCGTCTGTGGTTGTGGTCCGGAAGACGGTACTGGTGTTGGTCATGAAGCCGGTGACGGTAGCTCCAGCGAGAGGCGCGCCGTTGAGCGTCACAGTGCCTGCGATCGAGTCCTCGGCCGGTGGAGGAGGGTTAGTGCCTCCGTTCGGTCCATTCGCAATACCACTGCAACTGATAAGAAGCGCGAGGCTGACGATAGCGAGCATCGTTTTTTGCCGCATTCATGACGTGTCCTTTCCTGACGCGAGAAGCTAACTGCCCTGGATTGGGAATTAGAGAATTGCAATCTGGACGCAGGTCCCACGGAAGGACATCGGCACATCGTGGAGAAAATGCAGATTACTTTGGCTAGAGAACGTCGATGACGATCAGGAAGATGTCATCCGGCTGGCTTTGATGGGCAGCACGGCCCGGGCGGCCCGATGGACCACCCGGACCGTCAGATTGGGTATCTCACTCCAAGTCGGTCGGATCGTTAAACAGCACGGTCAGCTTGATGCTTCCACGGCCATATTGCGGGAAATTCGGCTTTGCCGGATTCGCCGGATCGAGAGTGGAGGCGGTGTCATCCGGAGGGAATAACACCAGCGAATTCAAAAACGCGATCACGTTTTGCTGGGCATGCCAGGGCAACGCGGCAAACGCATTACGGGAATTCGTGGCCTCACCTCCGTGGCGCAGAATGACATCGTTGAGTGTCATGCTGCGGCCATCATGTCCGTACGGACCGGTGCTGCCGACGCCCCACAACGGCCGGGTCAGGAACTGGGTTTGCATCGAGCCGTCCCAGTTGCGCTCATAGAAGTTCGGTCCCAGGTCGTGCCGCTTGAAATCGGTGTAGATGTCTTTTACGACGAACGGATTTCCTGCAGGCCGCTTCAGCAAGGGAAAACCGCTGCCGTCATCCTGCGTGTAAAACAAGGGACTCGCAGTCGCGAAAAGACTATTGAACACACCATTCACCGGGTCGTAGTTTGTTTCGAGATCCGCGACGCGGCGGTCGTGCTTGATGGTCATGTCCGAGATATGACAGGAGCTGCAGCCGATCCGGTTAAAAACATGTCGCCCATGCTCGGTAGCATCGTTCTGTTGATGGTGAGCCGGCTTGAAGTAATTCATCAGATAAAACTCGAGATGATCCACAAGAGCGGCATCGATCTCGTTTCCGTTCTGTGCGTCGGGAGCCGGCGGTGGGGTTATCTTGTCTTTGGAGCCATCCAGCACCATACCGGCCGGGGTAACAACTCGCGCGCCCGAACTGGCCGCCGTCAAATCGGGATCTGAGGATGCCTCCAATCCCATCTCCTTGTGAAGCGCCCCGACAATAAACTCGCGGATCGAGATAACGGACCCTTCTGCCATAAAGGGTTTGATCCGGAGATCGCTGTCGACGCCGATGACTTGCGAGGTATCGACCGACCCGTTGGGATTACCTGTGATACTGCCGAATTGCACACCCTTGCTGCGCAGCTTGAGCGTGACCGGACTCTTTTTCCGCTTTGCCTGCGCGAGGGCGAGATCCCGTGCGGATCGTAGGTCGGCAGTCATTTCATCGGCGAGCATTTCTTTCAGGCCGAGGCCGAAGAGGTGCGGTGCGTCCCGGCTGTCGGGACGAGTCACGACATTCCCTCCCGCTCCGCCTGAGCCGCGCGGCCGGCCATGACATCCAGCGCAACTGTCTGAGAGACCAGCGCCGATCGCGATGTCACTGTTCAAATCTCCGACACCGTCGCCTTCATTGGGTCCCACACCCTGCGCCTGCGTGAATTTTCTCTGGAACAGCTGGCGACCGCGGCGGATGGATCGGAACGGGTCGCGGTCGATGATGTAGAGCGATGACCCGGGTGTCATGACACTCCCGCGCCCGGCTCCGATTTCATCGGTCAATGACTTGTTGATCCCGGCCGCGGCGGTGTTGGTGGCCTGCGTGTTGTCGATCATCTGGGCACGGGCGGCGAGCCCCAGTAGCAAGGTGCATCCAGCGACTACAAAAATCCTTTGTAGAGACTCCATGCCCATCAACTCCCCCAGGCAACCGGAGCCTCTCAGCCACTTCCCCGTTATGACCAGAGAGGCCCGGCGTCTATTAAGGAGATCGGAAAGGCAGGGGAAACCACGACATCAGAAAACAAAAAAATGTCTTGCTTGTGAAAGTGTTTTAGCCGTGCTTGGCAGAGAGGGTTCCCTGCCGGAGCCGCTTTTGCAGGTTTTGCCAAGGCCGCAAATACTGGACTCCCAGTTCGCGATGAGAGGTAAACGCTCGTCTGGCGTCTGCAGCCAGATCGGTTGCCTTATTAGGCTCACGCAAGTCGAGGTAGCAGTCAGCCAACGCAATCTGTGACAACGCCAATACGGGACTGTCCGGGTCAACGGTACTCCTGCGCAATTCGACGGCCCGTTGCAGCAAGGGCAGTGCGTCGGCCGGGTGTCCAAGTTGCAAGTTGGCCTGGCCCTGGACCAACGCCGCACGCGCCTCGAGCCACTTCAGGTAATCCCGGTCGTTGGTGGCTGAAAGCTCCTGCAATACTTTTGCAGCCAATTGCACTGCGGCCTCATTATCACCGCGCGCAAGGGCGTTCTCTGCTCTCGACACGTGCAATCTCAGCGCGTCCAGTTCTAATACTCCCGAAACCGCAGTCGGAGGATGAAAAGTGTGCCATGCGGAGTCCGCTTTCTCAGCATGACCGGTGGCGATCAAAAGTCGGGCGCGTTCATCCGCGGCTATGTGGGGCGTGGGGTAGTTCACCTTCTTGGCGATAGCATCGGCT
>Ga0126369_10001612_pt1 | contig 15734 bp, 16 predicted proteins | sample PanSoiMetaPlot_1_FD_109646 | JGI IMG/M metagenome (GOLD analysis project Ga0126369, IMG submission 109646) | Tropical forest soil microbial communities from Panama - MetaG Plot_1 | ecosystem: Environmental > Terrestrial > Soil > Tropical forest > Bulk soil | place: Panama | collected 2016-02-17 | reverse complement strand
TTCACCTGCTCATTGTCGTCCGGGGCGGCCAGCGTCGATTCATTGACATTGGCCGCGTAGATTGTCGGCTTCATTGTCAGCAGAAACAGGTTGCGCGCGATCGATTGCTCTTCATCGGTCAGCGAAACACCGCGGGCCGGCTGGAACTCTTCCAAAACGGGTTGCAGTTTGTCGAGCACAGCTAACTCAGCCTTGGCGGTCTTGTCTCCGCCCTTCACAGTTTTTTGCACGCGTTCGCGGCGGCGCTCCACGGCTGCCAAATCCGCCAGGGCAAGTTCGATTTGAATGGTTTCGATGTCGCGGCGCGCATCCAGCGTCTCTTCGACATGAGGCACCGACTCATTCTCGAAACAGCGTACGACGTGAATCATCGTGTCAGTCTCGCGAATCGCGTGCAGAAACTGGTTGCCAATGCCTTCTCCCTGCGACGAACCACGCACCAACCCGGCGATGTCGACAAACTCCACGGTCGCCGGCACGATTTTTTCCGTCTTAACCAATCTTGCCAGCGGTCCCAGTCTTTCATCGGGCACGGCCACCACCCCGACATTTGGCTTGCTCGTCGAAAATGCGTAGTTGGCGGTGACCGCCGTTGTTTGCGAAGTCACGGCATTGAAGAGAGTCGTCTTTCCGGTATTCGGTAGCCCTACAAATCCAGCGCGCAGCATAGCTCTGAAAGAATTCCTTCCTGTTAATGAAACTTACACTTCAACATGGCGTAACGCCGATGTCCAGCGCGCAAATGTCGCTTTGGATTGCGCCGACTTGTCGGCCCTTTCGTCGCGGCAATGAACCAAAGCGGTGACCAGTCACCGCACTCCAAATAAAACAAGGGCCGGACGAATTATCGCCCGGCCATTGGAGCTTGCAGGAATCCGCAGCGTATCAATCGATCTTCTGCATAGTAATCGTGATCGTCGGTTCTTTCCCGGCAGTGCGACTATACGAAACCCAATAACCGGCCTTCGGATAACGCACCAGCTTATATCCCGAGCCGTCGGGTTTCGCATCGATCTCGCTGCCGATAACATCCTTCGCGAGCGGGATGGCATTGGCGCCGTTCATGAAGTCTATCGAGATGGCGGTGACTTTTTTGGTGGCCTTGTCATAATAGATCTGGACCGCCTGGTTATCGTTGAAAACATAAAAGTCCTGCTCGTCGCCTTTGTCTTTGGGGCTGCCTAACTTCTTACGGGCTTCATCGGTCGAACTCCCGATGCGTACGCCTTTGAATTCGCTAAACAAGGGCTCGTCCCCTTTTTGCGCCAAAGACGTCAGCCCCGGGACCGCGCACACGGCAACCAGAGAAAGCGAAACACACGACGACAAGACGATGCTTCTCGGCAAGCGCCTAAGAGAAACGCAAGACATCTGGATTCCTCCTTCGAGCTTCGAACCACGCCAAGACTGACGCGGCAGATGGGTTAAATTCGCGACCCGTAGCTAAATGGCCGCGATTTTCCACGAACAATAAGACAAGCGTCAACTGCAAGTCAACAAACTTTTGGATAGGGGCTCATTTTTTAGAAGCACGCGGGTCCCTCGTCGTGAAAACCGCCGCCGGAGGCGCGGGCCACTTTTCAAGCTGAACCGGCAAAAGCTTTTCGCCAGCTCTCCGCAACCGTCAGCCCTGCAAATCGTGATTGACCACGTTGCGCGGATAGCATAGAAATTAATAAGGCAGGCCGCACGGCCGCAGTCAATTACCCGAGGAGTGACCGCATGAGGAAGTCTTTTCCCGCCACGATTCTTTTCGCTTTCATCTTAGCCGCGCTGGCCGTATTCTCCGCTTGCGGCAATCAATCAAACCCCAACCGCAATGCGAACGCCGGCGTAATTGCCGAACCGACGCCGGACAAGGCCGCCATAGAAGCCCAATTGAAGGCGCTGGAATACGATTGGCCGCGCATCGTCAAGGAACGTGATGGCGCCGCGGTGCGCAGACTCGAAGCGGATGACATCATGCTGGTCTATCCGGACGGCTCCGACGGCGCCAAGGACGTGGATATTAAAGACATTGAATCAGGCGCACTGGCCGACGATCCGCAGGAAGTAATCGAAGTGACGGTAAACGTCCTCGACAACGATTCCGCGGTAGTTCGATCTCGCACGCGGGTGAAAGGGGACAACTACAAGATCACCGGGAACAACTGCCAGACCACCATTCACGAGTTCCGCATCGTTGATATGTTCATGCGGCGCAATGATCAGTGGCAAATCGTGGCCTCTGCCACGGTCCCGGTCACCAGTCCGGCAGCCGCCGCCACCCCGGCGACGACGCCCGGCGCAGACGCCTCGCCCAAAGCCAAGGCATCGCCTTCGACCAGGACATCCCCAACCGAAGGCGCCTCGCCGAAGCCCAAGACAGAACCCGAATAAGCAGCGCAACCGGGCCTTCGACCACGGCGCCTAAGTTTTGAAGTGCGCCCGGCGCGCTTTTCGCTTGACGCAAGTTCCTTTTTGGCATAGAAGCACTGGCAAATCCAAACGAAGGAGCTTGCTCATGAAAAAAATACTCGCACTTGTGTCTTTGCTTACGCTGGCAGCGGCCTGCGCGACGCAGCCGGCCGGCAACAAAGACGCAACCACAAGCGCCAACAGCAACGCAAATAAGTCCGCGGAAATGAAGACTATGGCAGGGCCGTCTGAGGCCGACATTATCGCCAAGGAAAAGGCTGCCTGGGACGCATTTAAAAAGAAGGACGCCGATGCCTTCGGGAAACTGCTGGCGGCCGACTATATTGAAGTCACCGACCGCGGAGTCACTGACAAGGCTGCCGCGATAGCCGGCATGAAGGATTTCGATCTTTCTGACGTGAGCTATTCAGATTGGAAGACGATCACGATCGACAAAGACGCGGCCATCGTCTATTACAACGCCACGATCAAGGGAACAGAAAAAGGAACGGCAGTGCCGTCCGGACCGTACCATGAAATGTCCGTGTACGTGAATCGGAACGGCGAATGGCTGGCGGTCTTTTACCAGGAGACCGCGCAGAGCAACATGCCGCCACCGCCACCACCTAAGGAAGCCCCCAAGGCAAATCCATCGGGCAGCCCCGGCCAGCCCGGCCCGGACGCAACGGCGAACGAGAAGATGGTGTGGGACGCGTTCAAGTCGAGGAACTTTGACGCCTTTGCTTCTTACCTGGCAAATGATTTCATCGAAGTCGAGGAGGGCGGAGTCTTTGACAAGCAGGCCTCGGTCAAATCCGCGCAGTCGTTCGATTTCTCGAAGATTGACTTAAGTGGCTGGAAGGTGGTCAAGGTGAACGACAATGCGTCGATAGTGACTTACGTTCTGACGATGCCGGGCGCGCCGAAGGAATTTCATTCGTCGGTTTGGGCCAACCGGAATGGCAAGTGGGCGGCCCTCTTCCATCAGGGCACAACTGAACAATCCGGCAGTGCAGCTGATAAGAAGTAGCTTGATCAAAGTGGCGAGGGCGAAGCCGGCTGGCTTTGTCCTCGCTGCCCGCCACATCTCACGACCAAATACCTGGAATTACGGTCGCACATGAAGGACATGCGCCGTCGAGTGTGACTTTCATTTGCCGAATCATGTAGCCGTAACGTTCCACCAGCAATTCATCGCAGCTGTAGCAATACGTGTTCTCCCAACGTCCCACCCGGCCCGGTAAGTTACCCGCATAGACGTAATGCAATCCCGCCTCGCGGCCAATCTCGCAGGCGCGAATCAATTGCCCGGCTGTGGTATTGGCGTGGTCCTGCATGTGATAGTCCTGATGAAATGCCGTCACATGCCAGGGGATATCGGGCGAGACTGAAGCGATGAAATCGGCGGCGCGTTTTAATTCGTCCTCGGAATCGTTAAAGCCGGGGATTACCAGCGTCACAATTTCTTCCCAGAAGCCGCGCTCGTGCACCAGCTTCACCGTTCCCAGGATGTTATCGACAACTCCGCCGAGCTGCCGGTAATTGCGATCGCTCATCGATTTCAAATCAATCTTGTAGCAATCGGTCCAGGGCCGCAGGTAATCGAGCACCTGCGGAGTGGCGTTGCCATTTGAGATGAAGGCGGTGCGAAAGCCCTCGGCCTTCGCTTTTTTAAAAACCTCGACGGCCCACTCAGCGGTGATGAGTGGCTCGTTATAACTCGAGCCGACCAGCGAAGCGCCATAGGCTTTGGCCATCGCCACCAGGCGATCGGAAGAGACGACATTTGGAGGAGCTATTGCGGCATCATCGCGCAGAGCCTGCGAGGTCAACCAGTTCTGACAGTAAGCGCAGTGCAGATCGCAGCCGAGCATGCCGAATGTCAGCGTGTCAGAACCCGGCATCGCATGAAAGAAAGGCTTCTTTTCGGTGGGATCGCACGCGAGCGCGGCCACGTAATTAAACGGCACGCGCAGGCGACCGCCTTCATTGAAACGTACTTTGCAGATGCCCCGCTTGCCTTCGTTGATTACGCAGCGGTGGCCGCAGGCATAACATTTCAACGCCCGCCTGGGCAGAGGCTCGGTCAGTTCCGTAGCGCCTTCGCCGGTCAGTTCGTCCAATACTTCAGCAAGTGAAGCCGCTGTAGCTGTGAGTGGCATTGACTACCTTCGTGGAAATTCCTATGAGGAATTATACTGCTTTGATGGCAGTTGTCAGTGGCCGGTGGTTAGTGGTTAGTGGTCAGTGGTCAGTGGTCAGTGGTCAGTGGTCAGTGGTCAGTGGTCAGTGGTACGGATTCGAACGTTATCGGTTTTTGACAACTGACTACTTACAACTGACAACTGATGCCCACTAATTCAAGATGATTATCGAAACCATCACTGTAACCGCTTTTCAGCAACAGACCCGGGTCGTTGGTTGTGAGAAAACCCGCCGCGCCATCTGCATCGATCCGGGAGATGACTCTCAAGCAATCGTCGATGCCGTAGATCGGCATGGATTTGAATTGCAGGCCATCGCGTGTACGCACGCGCACTTGGATCATATCGGCGGAGTCGCCGGGCTAAAACAGCGTAAACCAAATGCGCAAATCATTATTCATCCCGCCGACGAACCGATTTATGATCAATTGCCCGAGCAGCCGGCCTGGATTGGAATCCCCCGTTCGCAATGGGCCGAGTACGGATTTGATTATCAGGCGCCACCGCATGCGGATAAGCATTGGCGTGATGGGCAGGTATATGAAGTCGGAGACCTAAGATTTACCGTGATTCATTGTCCCGGCCATACGCCGGGCCACGTCGTGCTCTTCGAACCCGGTGAAATGAAAGTCTTCGTTGGCGATTGCCTGTTTGCGGGTTCAATCGGCCGTACGGATTTGCCGGGCGGTTCGACTGAGCAACTGATGGATTCGCTCTTCAATAAGATTCTGCCGCTCGGAGACGACGTCGAAGTGCTCTCGGGACACGGCCCCAACACGACGATTGGCTACGAGCGGCGCACGAATCCTTTTCTCACCGGAGCCTATGCAATCGGACGCAGCGGGAGGTTCTAAGTACTGGAGCGCAACCGTCTCGCGTGCAACGCGACAACGTCAGCCAGCGAGGACGCCGGCGCTCCAGTCGATAAACGCTTATTTCTCGACAATGTCCTTCTTCTGCGACACGACGAACGCAAGTAGTTCGTTCTTCTCAGCTTCCGGAACTTTATATTTGTCGAGCGCCGCGACCAGGTGCTTGGCCGCCGCGTCCCAATCTGCTTCGCTGATGCCCAGTCCTTTGTGCGAGGTCCGCATCTCCCGCCCCGTGTAAACGCACGGACCGCCGGCCGCCGCGCAGAATTGATCCAGAATGTGCTGGCGCAGACGCTTCTTTGAGTCGTCACTGAAGCCGGTGAAGAATTTTTCGAAACGCTTATCCGTCGCCAGCCGCGTGATGAAATCATCCACCACCAGCGCGATTGCATCGTAGCCGCCCAGCCGCGCATAGAGCGATTTCTTGTCCTGTGGGGCCGCCAGCGCGCTCGTCAGAGAGTTTCGGGGCGACTGGGCCAACCCTGCGCTGCCCAGGATTGCGAGCAGACAAATTGAGATTGAGAGTCTCTTAATCATCTTGGTTCTCCTTGAATTAAGGCCGCGTCGGGAGCGGCCGGGGCAAAGCGAGACGGTCTGGTTTCCCAGACCGCTTCGACGATTCGCTTAGGAACTTACTAGTTCGGCATCAACACCATGTTCACGACGTGAATGACCCCGTTCGACTGGTAAACGTCGGCGGTGGTTACCTTGGCGCTGCCGCCCTTCTCATCGCGCAGCACGATGTCGCTGCCGTCCATCATGGCCCAGAGAGTACCACCACTGACCGTTTTAAGTCTCGCCTTCCCTTTGCCCTTCGCAATCAGCGCCGCGAGCGCTTTCGAATCGTATTTGCCGGCCACCACGTGATAAGTCAGCACCTTGGTCAGCATTGATTTGTTTTCGGGCTTGAGCAGAGTATCGACGGTGCCCGCCGGCAACTGATCGAAAGCCGCGTTCGTGGGCGCGAATACCGTAAACGGCCCCTTGCCATTTAAAGTGTCAACCAAACCGGCCGCCTTGACCGCGGCGACCAACGTGGTGTGGTCGGCAGAATTCATGGCGTTGTCGACAATGGTCTTGGTTGGATACATAGCCGCACCGCCAACCATCGGATTGTCTTTCATCATCTGTGCCGAAGCGGCCGAACCGGCCAGCATCACGACCACGGACATCAACAAAACGGCGTATAGCCTCTTCATATTCGAAATCTCCTTCTAACTGGACTTGCTGAAAAATCTGAAGGCTATACGCGGGTCAGGCAGACTTTGGATTTTCTGAGCGTGATAATTTTTGGCGCGGTGGCTAACTCGCCGAGCTGGCGAGATAGATGGGGCCCGTCGGTGAGGCTGAGCCGTTCTTCGGTTCGAGCGTAATCGCCACCACCGCCGCCGGGCCGGCCTCTAGCGGAAACTTGTCTGAGATGAGGGCGCGACCATCCCCGCTGACCGAGAACATCCGGCCCGGAATTGGCGATTGCCCTTTGGGAATGAACCAGACTTCGTAGGCCTTGTCAGCAGGCGTCTCCGGCAATCCATCGACGATGAGCATCGCGTGCCGGGATTTTTCGTCATAGACGAAAGTTGCGCGCGCCGCCTGGGCCGTCGCAGTGCCGGCCAATGACATCTTCCGGGCATCGCTGGAATTCATCATGGCCAGCGCTTCTCTCTGTTGCGCCAGATTGTCGCGCTCGATCTGAAGCTCATGCTGTTGCTGATCTAACACGCGGGCCAGTTCATTGATTTCTCTACGCGCGGCGGTGTCGCGGCGCCACAACAGGAACAGGCCCAGGATCAGCGCCACAAATGCAAGCGCCGCCGCCAGCCGCAACATATTGGACCAGGTGGAGGACGATGCCGGCCGCAGCGGTATCACGTTCGCTGCCGGCGCCGGGCTTGCTCCAACAGGTCTCCGGATCTCGCGCATTAGGTTCTGCCGCACCGCCTCACCGGGGACAGCCGGGTCAGCGGCGTAAGCCAGCAAAGCCGCCGCCTCGCGTAATCCGGCGAGTTCATCGCGGCACGAGTTACAGTTCTCGAGATGAGCGCTCATAGCCTGCGCTTCGCGCCCGTCGAGCGCATCGACCGCGTGTAATGCCAACAGCTCTTGATATTCGCTGTGTTCCATCAAGCCACACCGCGCGAGCGATCGCGCAGCAACTCTCTCAACTTCATCAGTCCCGACCGCATGCGCGTTTTCACCGTGCCCAACGGATCGCCCAGGCGTTCAGCTATTTCCGTCTGCGTCAATCCTTCAAAGTACGCGAGCAATAAGGCGCGCCGCTGCTCTTCCGGCAGTTCTTTGAGGGCCCGGCGCACCAGCTCGCCTTCCTCGGATTTCTGCAGCTCCTGCCCGGTGTCTAATGCTTTCTCGGGCGCCTGATGCTCTTCCACGGGGACTACGAATCTCGATCTCGATCCGAGCAAACGCAAACGATCCAAGGCCCGGCTGCGCGCGATGGTGACGAGCCAGGTGAAAGCTCGTCCCCGCGCCGGATCAAAATCGTTCGCTCGCCGCCAAACCTGTAAGAATGCCTCCTGCAGAACGTCCTCCGCCTCATGCCGGTTATGCAATATACGCAAAATCAGCCCGAAAAGGATTAGCCGGTAGCGATCATAAAGCGCGGCGAGCGCAAATTCGTCGCCTTGCGAAATGGCTTGCAACAGATCGTTGTCCGTGATTTGTGAAGGTTCAGCTTGCAAACCAGTGAGAGCCAACTCTAGTGCGGCGCCGTCACCGCGGGACTGAGACGCACGGAGGCGCCTTCGCGATTTGCCCGCACCAGCACCCGCCGATGACTACCGCTGTTCTCATTTGAGTTGTAAGTGATGGTGTAGGCAGTGCGCATCTGGGCCACGATATCGTCATAGGCCTTCTGCAAATCGTCCAGCCGTTTGATCGAATAAAAGACACCGCCCGAAACCTGCGCGAGCTTCACACCCTCTTCGGCGGCCCGGGTCGTAATCGTCAGATATTTTGTGCGCATCGGGTCGACAGTGATCGAGGGCGCCGGCACGCTCGTCTCAGGCACCAGGCCCGAGGGAACGTAGAGCGGATAAATCAACGCGCCGGACTCAATAGTAGCTTCCAGAATGGCCGGAAACGGCACAAACGATTTGTTGTCATCGCCATCGGACATGATGACGACGGCCGTGCGTTCACCGCGCAAAGGCTTGAGCGACTCAACCAGCGTGTAGCCCAGCGCGTCATAGAGAGCGGTGGCGCCGCCGGCGTCCAGGTCGTCGAGTCTTTTCGAAAGCAGGGTGCGATCTTTAGTGAAGTCGGAAATGATCTGGATATCGTCGTGAAAGCTGATGATCGAAATGCGATCCTGCGGGCTGGCGGTGCGCAGGAAATCGCGCGCGGCTTTGCGAATAAAATCAATCCGCTCTTCGACGCTGCCGGAGACGTCGAGCAGAAGGACCAGATTGAACGGCTCGCTCGTCGGCGTCACGTTTACAATCTTCCGCTGGCTGCCGTCTTCGTATACTGAAAAATCGCCGTCGCGCATTCCGGGAATCGCGCGCCCATTCCGATCCGTAACGCTGGCGTTCACGCGCATCAGTTGCGGCGCAATGGCGGTGACAACTTCGCCCGGCGCGCGCGAGGCCACCAGTGACGGCTCGCGCTGCGGCGGCGGCATGGTGCGCGCGTAATCAGCGTAGATGCGCGGACTCACTTTGCGAATCGCGTCGGTCAAGGGGCCATCGCCGCTGCGGACGATGGCTTTGGCCGCTTCAGTCAGCGGCCGCTCGCGCAAATCGTTCGGGGCCATCCTCGGGTCGACATTGAGCAGGATAACGCCGCGTTCGGTAACGAAATTCAATTGGACCAACTGCTGTTTCTCAGGCGGCTTATCAGCGGCGTCAGATCCATTTTCAGCCGGCTCGGCCCCATTGTTGCCGTTACCGTCCGGCGATTTTTCGGCATCCGCCTTAGCAGCCTCGTCGGCTTTTACTTTCTTCTTTTTGCTACGCCGCGCGTCAGGTCCCAGCGTGCCGGAAATCGAGAAAGCGCCCGCTCGCCCTTCCTTGACGCGCGGCAGTTCCACGTCGCTGAGAAAGCGCGGCCGGCTCGACTCCCACTGGAACCGGACCTTTAAGGCGTCGGTGGGTACGTCGGCGTGGATGGTGCCGGTGTTTGTGACGACATCGGCGACATCGAAATCGCCAATCACGTCGACCATCCCCGCTTCAGTTTCAACCCGCACGCGCGCGCGCTTTGGCACCCGCACCATTAGATCGATCCGGTAGGGCCGCTCGCGAACGGTGATTTCGTTCCCGGACACCGTAACATCGGCGCGCTCGACCGCAGCGCCGGGCGAAGTCGCCTGCAAACTGGATTTGGCTTTTTCGTCGTCGGAGGCTATTACCGAAACGCGGCCGGTGCGGTTCTTAATGGTCAGCAGCGATTTCGCGCTAATGTTCAACTCCCGCTCGTAACTTGGCGCCTGAGCATCCAGGTTCGCCGCCGGCAGCAGCAGGAACGTCAAAACGATCAGTGAGACATTGCGCAAGCAGGGGCTGGTACTGCCAAACATAGAGACTGATCTTGCCTGTGCATGGACATCATGGTCAAGTTAGAATGCGACACCGAATTATGGCGCCGCGAGAATACAAATCTTTTGCCGATTTCTGGCCTTATTACCTGAGCGAGCACCGCCAGCCGGCGACCCGTCTGCTGCATGGTTTAGGGACTTTGCTGGCCATTGCTTTCATCGTCTTCGTAATTGCGGCAGGTCGCTGGTGGCTGTTTCCGCTGGGCCTGATTCCGGGATACGGGTTTGCCTGGATCAGTCATTTCTTCATCGAGAAAAACCGGCCGGCAACCTTCAGTTATCCGCTCTGGTCGTTCATGGGCGATGGGAAAATGCTGGCCTTGATGTTAACGGGCCGACTGAAGGCTGTGTCTGAAGCCCGACCGTCAGGGAGGGCGCCTCAAGACAATGAAAGGGTGAACTGAATTGACGTGCCCTCCCTCACGGTCGGGCTTCTGACACGATGCGCGAAACCAAAGCTGAAAAACAATCCCGCACCCTTGATCTGATCAAGCTACTGAAGCGCGCCCACCCTGACGCGCACTGCGCGCTCAATCACACAAACGCTTTTGAGTTACTGATCGCGACCATTCTTTCGGCCCAGTGCACTGACGAGCGCGTCAACATCGTCACGGCCGATCTGTTCCGCAAATATCGGAAGCCCGAAGATTACCTGAAGGTGCGCGACACGGAGCTGCAGCAGGACGTCAAGACCACCGGGTTCTATCGAAACAAGACCAAATCGATCCAGGGCGCTAGTAAGATGCTGCTCGAAGAGTTCAATGGTGAAGTGCCGCGGAGCATGGAAGAACTACTGCAGCTTCCCGGCGTCGCGCGCAAGACTGCGAACGTCGTGCTCGGCGTTGCTTACGGCATCGCCGCCGGGATTGTCGTCGACACGCACGTCAGCCGGCTGTCGCACCGGCTCGGCTTAACCAGGCAAAAGGACGCGGTCAAGATCGAAAACGATTTGCTGAAGCTGGTGCCGAAGAAAGACTGGATCATCTTCTCGCACCTGCTGATCTTTCATGGCCGCCGCGTGTGCAAAGCGCGGCGTCCGCTATGTGAGGAATGCACGCTCGAGCCGCTTTGCCCCTCATCGATGCTAAAGACCGGAAAGATTCCGAAGTGAACGGAGCGCGGGCATCCCTGCCCGCAAAACGTCCGCGCCGAATAATGCCATGACCGGAAGCGTTCAAGTCACCCGCACCTATCTGGAAATGCGCGCGCCGGCAGAACTCCGGGCCGCGCGCGCGAACGATCCATCCATCCAGATCGAGCCGCAGCTCAATTGTCCGGTCGATTTGTTTCGCTTTCTCTATCGCGAGGTCGGCCGGAATTATCATTGGACAGATCGTCTGCCGTGGAGCGACGAACAGATTGCCACCTACCTGCAACAGCCCGGAGTTTCCTTGTGGGTTATGAAGTACGACGGTGAGATCGCCGGATATTTCGAGCTGAAGCGCGAGGACGATGGTTCGACTGAGATCGCTTACTTCGGATTAATGCCGCAGTTTATTGGCCGCGGCCTGGGGAAACACTTGTTGAGCTGCGCGGTCGAGCAAGCCTGGGCTGACGGCGCCGCACGCGTCTGGCTGCACACCTGCACTGACGATGATCCGGCCGCCCTGCCAAACTATCTGAAACGTGGATTTAAGCCGTTCAAAACTAAAACGTATTCGAGGTGACGTCGGCACCCGTTGCGGTAACGACGGGCCAATTGCTTCATTGCACCTTACCGGCCGGCGCGCGGGCGATGGTGAAGGACTTCACCTGGCGCACCCAACGCGCATGGGTCTTGTCGCCCGGAACGATTATCTTCAAGGGACCAGCCGCGGAGGGAAACGGCGCACCGTCCTGCTTATCAGCCAGCAGCAACAAGCGATCGTTGACCGAAGAGTCAAGCTCAGGCAACGAGTAGACGGCCTGATAACCATCAGCCGCCTCAACCAGCAGATAAGTGGCGAGCGCTTTGCCGCGGAGCGCTTCGCCGAACTTCACGCCCGCCTTTTGCAGGATTTCAATGATCGCCACGCCCTCGTAGTTGTAATCCTTGCCGTCGTGGTCTTTCGCCCGCACCGTGTGGCGCGGCATCTTGTCCAGATCTGCGCGTGTCAGCCGGAGCGGCGTCGGGACCTCGCCTCCGACCGTCAGCAGAATGTCGGACGAAGCATTGGCTTGAGCAAAACCTGCGACGGCGCAGACGATAATCACAGTTGATGCAAAGAAGAGCTGGGTCAGGTGCTTCATAATCATTCAACGAAAGAGTTCTCTAATTTCGTGCTGCTGCTAATGGTCGGGCTGCTTACCGGATCGATAAAAATGGATGCGCACTTCTTCGAGCGTAGCCATGCCTTCTTCGATTTCGTCGTCAATCAGCGCCAGAAATTTTTCCAGCTTCTCACGCGTATCGACGATTTCGACGATGATGGGCAGATCCTGCGACAAACGTTCAATTTTGAAGGTGTGCAGACGGCTGTGTGCGCCAAAGCCCATCATGGCGCGAATCGCAGTCGCCCCGGCCAGACCTTCCGCGCGGGCTTTCGTGACGATCCACTCGTGCAGCAACTGGCCGTCATGGCGATCGCTCTCACCGATGAAGATGCGCAGCAGGTAACCTTCTCCCGGTAACATCATTACAGTAACTCCGCTAAATTTGGAGCGCGCCGGCAGAGCGAAGCGGCGACGGCGCTTTCCTTCGATTTACGTCGTGCGTGATGACATTTCAAAACGGACATTCAATCTCAAAAATATTGCAGTTGAGAATCCAAAGCGCCGTCGCCGTCCCGATGATTCGGGACTCTGCCGGCGCACTCCAAAGCTTCATCGCCAGACTTGAAAGGCCACCACGCGACTTAACCAAACCGCGCCCAGACATAACACCAGATGAGCGCCGATGTTCATGAGCGCGAGGCCGTTTTCGCCCTGTCTCCACAGATTCACCGTTTCATTGCCAAAGGCTGAGAACGTGGTGAAGCCGCCGAGCACTCCGACAAAAACCAGCGTACGCGTTTCCGCGGTAAAAATCCCGCGTGTCTCTGCGAGTTGGGACAGCAGCCCGATTGTCAGGCAGCCGATCAGATTGACGGCGAGGGTGCCATAGGGGAAGGCGATGCTGTGACTCAGGTCCTGCACCAGTCCGCTGACCGAATAACGCAGGACTGAACCAACGAATCCGCCGAGCCCAGCCAGGAACAGTTTGAGCACTGAGGTGACTCCTTATCCGGGAATTTAGGTAGGAGTCATCAGCCGGGCCGGCGGTTAATGGCGGACTCCATCGCCTCTTCAGGAGCGCGCTCCAAATTTATACAAACGCGAAATCAAACTGCTCTTGCATGATCAACGGATCGCTGTTGATGTCGAGCGAGCCGAGATAGTCTTCAATCTCGTTCAGCACATCACGTTCAGCTCCGCGGAGAGCTTTCGCGACCTCCGGATTGACTCGCAGCATCGCCTGGCGCGAACCATCATCATGCCGGGCCAGTCGCCGCGCCTGTTCCAGAATCTCGTAACAGACGGTTTGCGGCGACTTGACCAGGCCGGCCCCCTGGCAATGCTGACAAGGCGCGCACAGCGTGCGTTCCAGCGATTGCTTCACGCGCTTGCGCGTCATGATCACCAGACCAAAATCGTTGAAGGAGAGCACCTTGGTGGGCGATTTGTCCCGCCGCAGCGCATCCTGCAGGGTCTGCATCACGCGCTGACGATTGCGCCGCTCCTCCATGTCAATCAGGTCGAGGACGATGATCCCGCCCAGATCGCGCAGACGAATTTGCCGCGCTATCTCTTCGACCGCTTCCATGTTCGTGCGGGTGATCGTGTCTTCGAGACGAGTGGCGCCGCGACCCACGAACTTCCCGGTGTTCACGTCGATTGAAACCAGCGCTTCGGTTTGATTGATTACCAGATAGCCGCCGGACTTCAGCCAAACCCGCGGCTTGATGGCTTTATCGATTTCCGCCTGCACCCCATAGGCCTCGAGGATCGGCTCTTCGCGTGTGTAGAGCTTCACTTTCTTGACCATGCGCGGCTGCATTCGGTTTACAAATTCGAGGATGCGCTGATATTCCTCTTCGGAATCGATGCGGATGGCCGTGAAATCTTCCGAGAGTTGATCGCGCAGGATTCGCTGCACCAGATCCAGATCGCGATGGACCAGCGCCGGCGCTTTTGATTTCTCCGCGCTCTTGCGGATTTCCTGCCAGGTGCGCAGCAGATATTGCGCATCTGCCCGCAGGTCAGCTTCGCTTGCGCCGATGCCCGCAGTCCGCACGATGAAGCCGCCCGACGGCGAATTCTCATCGGCGTGGATCTTTTGAATCAGCTTGCGCAGGCGGCTGCGCTCAGCATCAGAGTCAATCTTGCGCGAAACGCCAAGGTGCTCGACCGTCGGCATGTAGACCAGAAATCGGCCGGGCAAAGCAATGTGCGAAGTAATCCGCGCGCCCTTCTTCGCGATTGGCTCCTTGGCGATTTGCACCAGGATTTCCTGTCCCTCGCGAAGCAGGTCAGTAATGGTGGGTTGGTTCCGTTCATGCCGCGGCGAACGGCGCCGGCTGCGAGCTGGCGCGCGCCGTTGCGGAGCCGGTTCATGGCCGGCAGCAGGCTCGGCCGCTTCTTCGACCTCGGCCGCTGGTTCATCGGCCGGTTCTGATTCCGGCTCACGCGATTCTTCCACTTCTGCGGAAGCCTCGACCTCTGCTTCAGGCTGCTCGTCATCGCCATTGTCGCCTTCAGCCTCGGTTTCGCTCTGCGAGCGCTTGGCCGGACGACGGCGCCGGCGGCCGCCGCGGCGCGTAGCGAACTCCTCATGCGGGCGCGCGGTCGTAATGCTCGCCTCTGAGTCTGGCAGTTCCGTGGTTTCTTCAGTCTTGGCCTCAGCCGTGGCCTCGGCATCTGATTCGTCTTCCTCCGCCTTCTTCGACTTGAAGAGGCGGCCGATCACCCCTCCGCGTTTGCGCCGGCGTTCGCTGCCTTCCGCTTTGGCGGGGACTTCCGCGACCGGTTGTTCTTGGGCACTGCTTTGGTGGATCTCTTCATCATCGCTGACCCGTTCAAACGAAGCGTCCGCCGCATCAGCCGGGGCGACGTCATCAAGAAATTGTCCGACGTGCGCGGCTTCGACTGCCGGCGTCTGACGCCGGGACGAAACACTTTCTTCGTCATCGGCAATTCGCAGAAAACCGCCATCCTCATTTAATCCTTCGGACAACAGCGATCCGACGGCGGCGCTCGGCACGTCTTCCAGATCGAATTCAACCGCATGGACCGCGTCCATGATCCGTTCCTGCAACCTGGCGTCTTTGAACATCTCGCCGTTCATCGCGCGATCTTCATCGTCGCTGATGCGTTCGAACGATGAGTCGCCGGCCGCAAATGGCGTGTCGATGGGTTCGGCCTGCGTCGGAATTATGCTGCGTTCTTCTACCTCCGGCGCGCCGGATTTTGCCGTCCGCCCGCGCCCGCGGCCACCTCGCCGGCCGCGCCGGCGCGCACCGGCTGGCTCACTGGCTTCCTCATCCGCTTTTTCGTCGGCCAGGATGGCGCCTGGTTCCAGTTCCCGCAGCGGCTCGGCGCGTTCCTGCGTCGATTCGACTTGCTGTTCGCGCTGGACCCGGGAGATTTCAATATGCTCCGCGGCCGCGCGGGCGGCGGATTCCGCATCGCCCTTTTTCGATTTGTCGACGACGATGCGTTCGAACTCAGCCTCTTCATCGAAGAAGTCGG
>Ga0126369_10001611_pt1 | contig 15739 bp, 15 predicted proteins | sample PanSoiMetaPlot_1_FD_109646 | JGI IMG/M metagenome (GOLD analysis project Ga0126369, IMG submission 109646) | Tropical forest soil microbial communities from Panama - MetaG Plot_1 | ecosystem: Environmental > Terrestrial > Soil > Tropical forest > Bulk soil | place: Panama | collected 2016-02-17 | reverse complement strand
TCGGAATATCAGGCAGCGCCGGCAGACGTTTCGGTGAGGTGACCGCAATCACGCGCACCTTGCCTCCCTGCAGAAACGACAGCAGCGACGAATAGGAAACGAAGAAGAAGTCGACCCGGCCGGCGGCGAGGTCGATCGCCGCGGGAGCGGCTCCGCGATAGGGCACGTGCACCATGTTTGCTGCGGTCCTGAGCTTGAACATCTCGCCAAGGAGATGTCCGCCGGAGCCTGTGCCCTGGGAGGCAAAGCTCAAGCCGCCCGGCTTCGATTTGGCGAGCGCGACGAGATCGGACACCGATTTCACGGGGCTATCGGGTGGGACCGCGAGCAATTGCGGAAAGCTCCACATCAGCGCGATCGGCCGGAAATCCTTGATCGGGTCGTAGGGAAGTGTTGGGTAAAGCGAGGTATTGGACGCGTGAGTGGCCGCATTCGCCTGTAGGAGAGTGTGCCCGTCCGGCGCGGCCTGCTTGACCACCGTTGCGGCGATGACCCCGCTGCCGCCCGGGCGCGACTCGACCACGAGTGTTTGACCGGTGTTCTCGCTGACCTTCTTGTCGACTATGCGCTGGAGCGTATCGGAGCTTGCTCCGGGCGTGAACGGAATGACGACGGTGATTGGACGCGAAGAGAGCAGCTCCGCGGCTGCTCCGCCCGTCGCGGCGCCGGTCACGAACAAAGCCGCGGCGAGGACGGCGACTTCTCGCAACATTTACCTCTCCCGGTGCGGAAACGCGGTGCTTGTCCCGCAAAGACTCGCCAAGGTTAGCGCGCCTGCGATGGCGAAGGCAGCATCAAAGGACTGCGCAGTTTGACAATTTGCTTGACGTCGTCCGCATCGATAATTTCCAGCGCCATCACGCCAGCGGGCCCATCCGCGATGTAAATATCCCTCGGCTTGGGAATCAGGTGGTCTAAATCCTCGAGCGCCACCTCGACCACGTCGTCATTGGGATCGTAAGCGATGCCGATGAGCGGCAACCAGTCCGCTTCCACCTGATCGCCGAGGCGAAGCGAAGCAACCTCGATCTCGGCCTCCTTGCCTTGAAGCGTTGTGGAGAGGCGATCGAAGAAGGTTCGCCACTCCTTCTTCTCGAGCTTGCGGGTCGCCATGAGACCTCCGTTTCCGCAGCTTCAGAAAAGCTCCCCGGCGTACCCGCGCCCCGCGAGTCCAAGCGCGGCGCCGCTCGATCCCGACTAAGTCTCGGGATCGTCAAAGTTGCGAGGCTTCCGCCGCGGAGCGCCAATGCGTGTGACAAGCGTCCAACTCGGCGGATCGCTTGCCGGAAAGCTTTCCTCCGAACTTTCGTCGATTTTATCCGCCAAATCCGTTGCGCTCGGTATTTCCGGCCGGCGCTTGCGCCGCCCGCTCATGGAGCCGTGGATCATGGATCGAGGTGTCACGGAACGCTGCCCTCTGAGGCCGAACGCATGAGCCCAGCCCTTCGCATGATACATCGCTTCGGGGTCGCAGCCCACAGATCCCATACCAAACCCGCGGGACGGCTCTCGTTCCTTCCGCTTTTCGCCTGGAAAACGGCAGTACAGACCGTACCCGGCGCGACGCTTTTCGATCCCCAGTGCTGCCGCGGGCCAGCTACTTCGGCTCAGCTGCAAGTGCGAGCGGAACAAAATCGCCGACTCATCACGCCGAAAAGGAACCTGAACCCGGCATCCGCGTTGATCGGTGCGGCTTAGTGTGCATGGGGCATTGCACAAAATGCGTACCGGTCTCATCATCCCCGCCGCCGTGGCGATCAGCCTGATCGCGGCAGCCGAGGTTCGTGGCGGCGCATTCGGTGCCGCGGAGGGAGGAGCCGGGTCGGCGCGACCCGCGCAGCTCGCGCAAACTCCGGCATCGTCACCACCGCCACCAGGGCAATCTGCGCCAGACAATACGTCGACGGCTGCACCACCGGCAGGCCCGCCTTCCAATCCTCCTCCCGGTACGCCCGCGGTCGTGCTCGATGATCAAGAGATCTCCACGATCCTCGGCAAGAGCGTGCGCAGCATCGCCGGCGAGGACATGGGTCGCATCGTGGACATTATCGTCAGCCACGACGGGCAGGTCCGCGCGGCGATCATCGACTTCGGCGGCTTCCTCGGTATCGGTATGCGCAAGATCGCCGTCGATTGGCGCGCTTTGAATTTCGCTCCTGGGGGCAAGCCCGGCACGATTACCGTGGACCTTACCCGCAACCAAGTGCGGCTCGCGCCGGAGTACAAGCGCGGCGAGCCGGTGGTGGTGGTTAGCTCGGCATCGCCGGGGCAGAGCACGCCATCGAGCGAGGCAGCAGAACCGGAGAGGTAACCCTGCCCAGCGCACCGGCACGCCATTTCCGCCAATCCAAGCGAGCGGCGGACGACGAAGCGCCGCCGTTTGCGCAGCGGACTTCGCCGCCCGAGCCGCCGATCACCGCCTCGCCGCGCAGCCAGCGTGGCCTCGATTGGTTCGCATTCTGCGTTGCCGACGTGCAGACCGGATTTGGGCCGTTCGTCTCCGTCTATCTCACGGCACAGGGCTGGACGCAGGTCGATATCGGGCTTGTTCTCACCGCGCGCGGGCTTGTCGCGCTAGCGCTGCAAATGCCCGGCGGAGCCATCGTGGATGCGGCGCGGTCGGAGCGCGCGGTCGCCGCGCTTGCGATGATCGCTATCAGCGCGAGTGCACTGATCATTGCACTATGGCCGATCTTTCCGGCCGTGCTCGGCGCGCAGTTTCTGCAGGCCGCCGGCAGCTCCGTCGTGAGCCCCGCGCTTGCGGCCATCAGCCTGGGGCTCGTCGGTCATGCCGCCAGCGGCGAACGATTCGGCCGCAACGCGCGCTTCGCTTCGATTGGCAATGGTTTGGCGGCAGCGGGCATGGGGGCGGTCGGCTATTTCTGGTCGAATCAGGCAGTATTCCTCGTCACCGCCGCGCTCATTGTTCCAACGCTGATCACGCTTAGGCACATCCCGCCGAACGAGATCGATCCTGTTCGCGCCCACGGCGGGCTGGACGAGGGCCGCACTGCAACGGCGGGCCTTGGGAGCCTCTTGACCAATCGACCGCTGCTGACGTTTGCCGCGTGTGTCACCTTCTTCCAGCTCGCAAACACGGCCATGCTTCCGCTGATGGCGAGCATCGTCACCATGCGCTCGAGCGCATGGGCAACGACACTGGTCGCGGCCTGCATCGTGGTGCCGCAAATCGTCGTCGCGGCGTTCTCGCCTTTGGTCGGGCGCTTGGCGCAGAGATGGGGACGCCGCCCCGTATTGCTGATCGGGTTCGCCGCCCTGCCGATCCGCGCCCTCTTGTTCATGGTGGTGACGGACCCGCGCCTCCTGGTCGCGGTGCAGGTCCTCGACGGCGTTTGCGCGGCGGTATTCGGCGTGCTGGTCCCCCTTACCATTGCCGATATCACGCGCGGCACGGGGCGCTTCAACTTGGCGCAAGGCATCGTGGGCAGCGCCGTTGGAATCGGCGCCGCATTGAGTACAACGATGGCCGGATGGATGAGCGACCGGCTCGGCAGCAGCATCGCTTTCCTGGGCCTCGCCTGCATCGGTAGTATCGGACTTGTGCTGACGTGGAGATTGATGCCCGAGACGCTAGAGAGAAAGAGCCGCCCTAAATTGCTCGTCGCGCGACCCCACTAAGGCGCGTCACTCAGGCCAGGCAGGCAGAGGGCAGCCGATGACCAGCTCTCGGTCACGCGTCGCCCGGCACGTGGTCGGGCTTGGGCCGCATGGCAAGCTGGTAGAGTTTGGGCCCGAACAGCGCGAGCGCCGCGAGCGCCAGGATCGTGGCCGATAGCGGCCGCGTAAAGAAGACCGTCCAATCGCCGGCCGAGATGGTCATGGCCTGACGGAAGTTCTGCTCCGCGAGCGGTCCGAGAATCATGCCGATGATGACGGGAGCGACCGGAAAGTCATACCGGCGCATGAGGTACCCGGCGCCGCCGATGAGATAGAGAAGAATAAGGTCGACGGGAGACTGGGTGATGCCGTACGTGCCGATCGTCGCAAACACGAGAATCCCGGCATAGAGCAGCGGCGCCGGGATCTGCAGAAGCTTCACCCAGATCGCAATGAGCGGCAGGTTGAGCACGAGCAACATGACATTGCCGATGAACAAGGAGGCGATCAGTCCCCAAACCAACTGCGGCTGCGATTGCAACAGCAGCGGCCCCGGATTGATGCCGTAGCTCTGGAATGCCGAGAGCATGATCGCGGCGGTCGCGGATGTCGGCAAACCCAGCGTGAGCATCGGCACCAGCACGCCGGCGGCCGAGGCGTTATTGGCGGCTTCCGGTCCGGCAACCCCTTCGATCGCGCCTCTGCCGAACTCCTGCGGCTTCGAGGAGAGCTTCTTTTCGATATAGTAGCTCAGAAAGGTTGGGATCTCCGCGCCGCCTGCCGGCATCGCTCCGATTGGAAAACCGATGGCCGCCCCACGCAGCCATGGCTTCCACGACCGCTTCCATTCCTCTGCCGTCATCCAGAGAGAACCCGAAAGCGGAACGATTTCGTCCTTCCCCAGGCGATAGCGCGAGGCGACGTAGAGCGTCTCCCCGACCGCGAACAAACCAACTGCCACGACCACGACATTGATGCCATCGAGCAGTTCCGCGAGCCCGAAGGTAAAGCGGGCTTGGCCGGTCTGCAGGTCCACGCCGATGAGACCGAGCCAGATGCCGAAGAAAAGCGTCGCTAGTCCCCGCACCGCCGAGGAGCCCAGCACAGCCGATACTGTGACGAAGGCGAATATCATCAGTGAGAAATAATCGGCCGGCCCGAACCTCAGCGCCCAATCCACAACGACTGGGGCGAGGAACGTGATGCCGAGGGTGCCAATCGTCCCGGCCACGAACGAGCCGATAGCCGCCGTCGCGAGCGCCGCGCCGGCGCGGCCGTTACGTGCCATCTTGTTACCCTCGAGCGCCGTAACGATCGTGGCGCTCTCGCCAGGGGTGTTAAGCAGGATCGAGGTAGTAGAGCCGCCATACATCGCGCCGTAATAGATGCCGGCGAAAAGAATGAAGGCCGCCGTCGGCTCAACCTTGAACGTGATCGGCAACAGCAGGGCAATGGTGAGTGCAGGTCCGAGTCCGGGAAGGACGCCGATTGCCGTCCCCAATGTGGTGCCCACGAGGCACCACAGGAGGTTGATCGGAGTGAGCGCGACCGCAAAGCCGTTCAGGAGCTGGGAGAAGGCATCCATGTCAGCCGCCCTCGATGCCGAGCACCCGCTCGATGGCGCTCTCGAGAGGACCCGAGCCGATATTAATGCCGAGGGTCGTGGCGAAACCGAAATAGGCGATGAGCGCGAACGCGGCGCCGATCAGGGCGTCGCGCGCGATCGCGTTCGATCCGAAGCCGCGCGCCACGCACACGAACACAATGACCGAAGCGATGGTAAATCCCGCCGGGCCGATCAAGGTTACGTTGAGCACGAGCCCGGCGAGGATCCATAAGAGCGCCGCGTGATCCGGTCTGACGGCTTTCTCCTCCTCGCTCTGCCAACCTCCTTGCCAGGCGTCAATGAGAAGAAGAACGCCGAGGATTCCCAATGCGGCCGCGGTCATCATCGGAACGACGATGGGGCCGACCTTGGCATAGATCGGCGATACCGGAATGGACATCGTCTGCCAGAACATGACGACCGCAAGAGCGAGCACGCCCGCGCCGATGAGCGTTTCGCCGATGGCGGGTCGCCGGGGAGCGGCCGGACTTTCTGGCGAGCCGCTGGTCATTGTCATGCAAGTCCGAGCTCTTTGAGAATGCCTTCGATGCGCGCCGTCTCGCCGTCGAGAAAAGTCTTGTAATCATCACCGAGCAGCGTGATTTGCGTCCAGTCCCGCATTTTGCAGGCTTCGGCCCATTGCGGCGTTGCTGCCATCTTCTCCATCAGCGCGATCATCGCGCCGCGTTGAGCGGCGCTCACTCCGGGAGGAGCGAAAACACCTCGCCAGTTGAACAACTCCACGTCGATGCCTTCCTCTTTCAGCGTCGGCGCTGCGATGTCCTCCTGCCGCTTGTCCGATGATATCGCGAGCACGCGCAGCTTCCCGGCCTTCACCTGCTCGGCAAACTCCCCATAGCCCGAGATGCCGGCCGCCACTTGGTTGCCAAGCAGTGCGGCGGTCGCCGGTCCCCCGCCGGCAAAGGCGACATAGCTGACCTTGCTGGGCGCCACGCCGAGCGCCTTGGCGATCATGCCGATAAGGATGTGGTCGGAGCCTCCAGCCGAGCCGCCAGCGACCGGAACTTTCGTAGGGTCGGCCTTGAGCGCGGCCGCGAAATCCTTCGCGCTCGTGAACGGCGATTGTGCTGGAACAACGAGCGCCAGAAACTCGCCGGTGAGGCGCGCGACGGGCGTCGCCTGCGAGAGCCGCACCGGGCTCTTGTTGGCGATGATGGCGCCGACCATCACCATGCCCGCCACCATCAGCGCGTTACCTTGTCCCTTCCACTGGTTGAGGAATTGCGGGAGTCCCACCGCGCCGCCCGCGCCGCCGACGTTGGTGACCTGCACACCTTTGACTGCACCGGTCGCGCGCAGCACCTGCTCGATCGCGCGCGCGGTCTGATCCCAGCCGCCGCCGGGCGCGGCTGGGACGAACAGCTTGAGAAGGTCGACCGACTGCGCATGAGCCGGTACGGCCGCGAAGGACAGCGGCAGGGCCGTGCCAGCGGACAGCAGCGCGGCGCTGCGCAACAAATCACGACGGGTGAGCATAGCGCTTCCTTTCCTCGGGCTGCTTGATCGCGCTCTTGAGGCGGGTTGTTTCCCGCGCGTCACAAAAGCAGGAGAAATGGTCGAAGTCGAGCCGCTATGTTCTGCCAAGCGTACGCGCAGGCGGGCCAGTATAGGTCCAAGTCAGATGCCGCGGAATCGGCCCTTTGTTGCGTTCGCCTGATTGCATCTCTTCGAAAGCGTGCGCCAAAGCGCCGACCGCGCGAGACAGGACGAATAGGCCACGGCAGAGCGGCGGCGGGAAGCCAAGCTCCGCGAAAATCACGCCGGTGGCGCCGTCGATGTTCATCGGCACGGGTCGTCCTTTCTGCGCCGCAAGCTCCGCCTCCACCGCTCGGCCAATGGCGGCAAAGCATCCGCTCACCGCGCCGGCGGCGGCAGCGACGTCCACCAGTTCGAGCAAGCGCGGCGCACGCGGGTCGCGAGGATGAAAGCGATGCCCGAAGCCCGGGACGTATCGGATGCCGGCTTCAACCAGCAGCTTCATCTCGGCCCTTGCCACTTCGGCGAGCCGCCCCTCGCCAGTCGGATCGCTGCCCATGCGCGCGGCGATTGCATTATAAAGCATGACGCATTGCTCGCCGGCCCCGCCGTGCACGTCGCCGAGCATATTGATGGCTGAAGCCATGGCATTGTTGATGCCGACGCCGCAGGTGATCGCCATTCTGGCTGCCGCAATCGACGGTGCCTGCGGGCCATGGTCCACCGCCCCTACCAACGCGGCTTCGAGCAGCTTGGCAGCGGCGGGATGGGGAAGCTCGCCGCGGGTCATGAGATAGATCATCTCTGCAAAGCCGAGGCGGCCGATCAACTCCTCGATCGCGTAGCCGCGATAGCGGATCATGCCCGGCTTCATCTCGATGATCGACGTTGACCACCAATCCTGCGGCGTTTCGTTGCTCACGGGCGCGCTACTCCTCATATCGCATCTTCACGCGCCAGCTCTTCGATCTCGCGCTTGGCAAATCCGAGTTCGCCCAGGAGCTCGCATGTGTCGCCACCGAGCGCTGGCGGCGGCGAAGCCGGTTCCGGATCGCCGCTCGCCAGACGAAACCCCGATCGCACGACGCGGACCGGACGATCGACGCCTGGCACGCAGGCGAAGGCCTTGAGCAGTCCTCGCTCGAGCACTTGCGGATGCTCGAGCACGGCGGGTAGGTCGAGAACCTCCCCGGCCGGGACGCCGTTCTTGTTGAGGAGCGCGGCCCACACTCGCGCCGATCGCGCCGCAAGCGCGCGCTCGAGCTCCGCCTTCAATTCGAAACGGTGGCGCTTGCGATCCTCGCGGCCGACAAAGCGCTGATCGCAGATGAGTCCCTCGCGGCCGATCAAGCGACATAGCGTCTCGAATTGTTCCTGCTTGTTGGCGGCGATGTTCAAGAGTCCTTCGCCGGTGCGGAACGTGCCCGACGGGCTCGCGGTCATGTTTTCGTTGCCCATGGGCTGCGGCTTCACTTCCGCGATGAGCCAGTTCGACACCGCCCAGCCCATCGCCACCAGCGAGGCTTCCAACATGGACACGTCGATGAACTCGCCCTCTCCCGTGCGCTCGCGCCGAACGAGCGCCGCGGCAATCGCGAAAGCGGCGGTCATTCCGCCCATCGTATCGGCGACCGGATAGCCGACTCGCAATGGCGCCGACTGCGCGTCGCCGGTGACGCTCATCACTCCACACAGCCCCTGGATGATCTGGTCGTAGGCGGGGTTGTACTTGAGCGGCCCATCCTGTCCGAAACCGGAGATCGCGCAGTAGACGATGTCGCTCTTGATAGCCTTAAGCGCGGCATAGCCGAGCCCCAGCCGCTCCATGACGCCGGGGCGAAAATTCTCGACCACGACATCGGCCGTGGCGAGCAATCGGGCGAACGCGGCGCGGCCTTTGGGCGCTTTCAAGTTCAGCGTAATCGAACGCTTGCCCGCGTTTTGCGCGAGGAAGGAGGCGCCCATGCCGCGACGATTGAGCTCAGGATCGGCGCCGAGCTGACGCGCCAAGTCACCCGACCCGGGCACCTCGACCTTGATCACCTCGGCACCAAGCTGCGCCAGCTGATAGCAACAGAACGGGCCGGCGAGCACATTGGTCAGATCGAGCACCCGCATACCCGCGAGAAGGCCGGCCATCCTGCAACCTTGTTCTGTAGCACAGAATATCGTTCTGAATACCACAACGTTCTGTACAACACAACAGCATTCTAATATACTTAGCCAAATCGAGACATTGCGGCTCGTGATCATGAGCAATGACAAGGTCGAAGCTGTCGAACGCGCGCTTGCCGTGCTGGAGGCGTTCCATACCGAGCGGCCGGTGATGACACTGGGCGAGATCGCCGCCGCGACCGGGTTCTATAAGAGCACGATCCTGCGCCTTGCCGCCTCGCTCGAACGGTTCGGCTATCTCGTCCGTGAGGAGAGCGGCGCCTTTCGGCTCGGACCGGCGCTCTGGCGGTTGGGGTCAATCTACCGCGGCGGATTCGATCTCGGCGAGGCGATCAGACCCGAGTTACGCCGCTTGGCCGAAACGACCGGAGAGACGGCTTCGTTCTACATTCGTGAAGGGCGCTCACGCGTGTGCTTGTTTCGGCACAATTCGCTGCAATCAGCGCGGCACCATCTCGAGGAGGGAGCCCTGTTGCCGCTCAACGCTGGAGCGAGCGCGCATGTGCTCGCCGCCTTCTCCGATGGCAAAGGGCCCAAAGCAAAGGCGGTGCGGCAACGCGGCTATTGCGTATCTCTGGGCGAGCGCGACCCGCAGCTCGCGGCGGTCGCAGTCCCCATTTTCGATCTCACCGGGACGTTCAGGGGCTCGCTTGCCGTTTCCGGGCTGATCGGACGCTTCAGCGAACGCGCGCGCGGGACCGCGCTCGCGCAATTATCGGCGTCCGCCGATCGGCTGCGGAGCCTGCTTCCGGCAGACGATGATTTCACCGCCGCCAAAAGTGCCAGCGCCGGTCGGCGATGATGGCGCGAGCGGCGTTGTGCCCGGGCACTCCAGTCACGCCTCCGCCGGGGTGAGCGCCCGATCCGCAATGGTAGAGTCCCTTCAGCGCTCCCCGATAATCGGCATACCCGAGAGCGGGGCGCGCCCAGAACAGCTGATCGAGCGTCATGGCGCCGTGGAAAATATCCCCGCCGGTGAGCCCAAACACCTGCTCCAGATCGAACGGGCTCAAAGCTTGGCGCGCCACGACGCTTGCCTTGAATCCCGGCGCATAGCGATCGACCGTTTCGATCATCAGATCCGCGACCCTCTCCCGATGCGCGCTCCATGATTGCCCCTGCGGTAACTGCGGCGCCACGTGCTGGCAGAACAGGCTTGCGACGTGGGCCCCGCGGGGCGCCAGTGTGTCATCCAAGGTCGAGGGGATGACCAACTCGATGATCGGCTCGCGGCTCCATCCCAACGTTCGCGCGTCGCAATAGGCGCGATCCATATAGTCGAGACTCGGCGCCAAAATGATTCCGGCGGTGTGATGATCGCCGCAATTGCGCCCCGGCAGCGCCGCGAAGCTCGGCAGCTCCGACAGCGCCAGATTGATCCGGAACGTTCCGGAAGCGCAGCGCCATGCGCGCATCCGGCGCAGAAAGTCCGGATCGAGCGCAGTCTGCGGGATCATCACGGTATAGAGGAGCTTGGGATTGACGTTGGCGGCGACGGCGTTGCCGCGAATCGCCCGGCCATCCTCGAGAACGACGCCGGCGGCCCTGCCCTTCTCGATCAACATCTGGCGAACAGGCGCATCGGTCTCGATCTCAACCCCGTGGGCTGCGGCCGCCCGCGCCATGGCCTGCGTGATTGCGCCCATTCCGCCGATGGCGTGCCCCCAAACGCGCTTTTTTCCATTCACCTCGCCGAACGCATGATGCAACAGAATATACGCGCTGCCAGGCGTGTAGGGACTTGCGTAGTGACCGACGATGGCGTCGAACCCCAGCCAAGCCTTCACCAGCTCGCCCTCGAACCAGCCGTCAAGATAATCGGCGGCCGATTTGGTCACGAGCTCCAGCAGCGTCCGCAGGTTTTCCGTGGGGAGCCGCCGCACCCGGTTGCCCAAGCGTCCAATCTTGACCAGCTGGCGCAGGTTCTCGAGTTTTGCTCCGCCCGTCACGTTTGGCGGCGTCTGCAGCACCAGCTCACGCATCAGATCGGCACTCGCATCGAGCTCGCGCGCGAACGCCGCGAATCGCTCGGCATCGCTACGGCTGAATTTCGCAATACTGCTTTCGGTGCGGCCTTCGGCAACAAGGAGATAGCGGCCGTCCAGAGTTGGAAGGAAGTTCTGTGCGCGGCGCTCGACAATTTTCAAGCCCCGATCGAACAGGCGAAGATCCTCAACGACCTTCGGATTGAGCAAGCTCACGGCGTAAGCCGCGATCGAGTTTCGGAATCCTGGGTGAAATTCTTCCGTGACCGAGGCACCGCCCACGATCGCTCGTCGCTCGAGGACCTTGACTTTGAGGCCGGCCATGCCGAGGTAGGCGGCGCAAGTCAGCCCATTGTGACCTGCACCGATGACGACGACGTCGTAGGCCTGCATCGAGGAGAATCAGCTAAGAAGGGCGAGCGCGCGCAGCAGAATGCGTCATGCGCTGCTCCGCCACTTCTTGTATTCTTGCGCAAATGGAACTCATCTCAGTGTTTATCGGTTGCAAACGTCGTCGCGCATGAAGCGTGAGTGACTATCGAGCGATCATGCTGATCGGCCGGCCGTGGATCGCTGCCGGGCACCGGCACCGGGGGACATCATCATAATCTCATGCCTGCGAGACTGTCACCGTCGCGTCATCTTCGCATCGGCCGATCGAAAGCCGGGCTCGGTCTCTTCGCCCGCGTTCCAATCAAAAAAGGGCAATTCATCGTGCGCTACAGCGGCAGAAAGCTGCGTGCGCAAGTCGCCGACGAGCTCGATAACCGTTACATGTTCGAGATCAACAGCCGCTGGACCATCGACGGCTCGAGCCGCAGGAACCGGGCGCGCTATATCAATCACTCGTGCCGGCCGAACGCCGAAGTCTATTTCGTCAAGCACGTGATCAAGATCCGCGCCATCAAGAACATCAGGCCGGGCGACGAGATCACGTACCACTATGGCCGCGATTATTTCGACTCCTTCATCAAGGAAGTCGGCTGCAAGTGCATGGCTTGCAGGAAAAAGCGGGCCGAAATCCGCTCCCGCAGATCAAGGCGTCGGAGGAAACGCAGCCGGCGGTGAGCCGATGGGTCCGAGATGTCCTCATTGCGAGCACTCGAGGTAAGGAGTCTGCAAGCTGGCGTTCACGAGTCTGTGACCGAGCGCCGTTGCCGCTCTTGGCTTTGAGACGATAGGCTGGCCACACGACCTGGCGCGCTAGCCGAGCGCCGCTTGGCGTCTCGCGGGGCAGGGGAGTGGTCATGCGCAGCGCCGTCAAGAACGACAATGCCTCAGTCCCAGCCTGCGGCATTGCCGTGATGGCCAAGGCTTCGGTCGCCCGACGCACCAAGACCCGATTGGTCCCTCCGCTGACCTTCGACCAAGCCGCGCAATGCAATACGGCTTTTCTGCGCGATGTCGCGGACAACATCCTCGCAGCCTCGACTAAGGCCTCGATCGCCGGCTACGTTGCGTACGGTCCCCCTGACGCGCGGCGTTTCTTTGAAAAGAATCTGCCGCGCGAAATCGTTCTGATCGAGGCGTCTTATCCCTCCCTCGGGGACTGCCTCGATCATGCGATCACGCAACTCCTCGCGCGCGGCCATCGTGCTGCGGTAGTTGTCAATTCCGACAGTCCGACGCTGCCAACATCCCTTCTGGTGGAGACTGCCGAGCTGCTTGGGCGGCCAGGCGAGTGCGCCGTCCTCGGGCCCGCCCTCGACGGGGGCTATTACCTCCTTGGCGTGAAGGCGAGGCATCCTCGCCTGCTCGAGGACATTGCCTGGAGCACGCAGCGCGTGACCCAACAAACGCTGGAGCGCGCCGCCGAATTGCATCTTCCCGTGCATATGCTGCCGACCTGGTACGACGTGGATGACGTCGCAACGCTCAAAATGCTGCTCTGCGAACTGTTCGATGGCCAACCGTTCGCATCGGGTCTTTCGCCTGCGCGCGCCCATTACACGCGCGCCCTAATGCAATCGTTGCTCGGCATCCCGGAACTCAAGGACCGTCTCGTCCTCAATACGTTTCGGGGGGCTGCCGAATGAAGCGGATCACGGGGCTCGATTGGCCGCTTCTACTACTTGCCGCGTGCCTAGTGGCACTTTCGGCGGCCGGCGCAGTCACCATCAATACTTTCGACGATCCCAAGGTCGGCGCGGTTATGCTGCTCCAATCCTTGCCTTATGCGGTTGCAACATGGCTCGTCGTGCGTGACGGGGAAGAGCGCGCTGCGAGCGGCCGGGCGCTGGCGAGTATTCTCCTCGTTGGCCTTGCCATGCGCTGTCTGCTCTTGCCGGGAACGCCGGTGTCGAACGACCTGTTTCGCTACATCTGGGACGGCAGGGTGCAGGCCGCCGGAATCAATCCATACCTTTATGTGCCCGCCGACCCGGCGCTATCGGCACTGCGCGATGCCGCGATCTATCCTTTCATCAATCGTGCCGATTATGCTCCGACGATCTATCCACCGAGCTCGCAGATCGTCTTCTATCTCGTCACCCGAATATCCGAGGCGCCGATCGCAATGAAGGCCGCCATGGTGGCCTTCGAGGGGCTGGCGCTCTGGACGATGCTGCAATTGCTGGCGCTGCGCGGTCTGCCGCGCTCACGCATCCTGCTCTACGCGTGGCACCCGTTGCCACTGTGGGAGTTCGCGCGCAGCAGCCATCTCGATATCATCGCTATCGCGTTTCTGCTGCTGGCCTTCCTGGCCAGCGAACGCGGCTCTCCGCTCCTTGCCGGCGTCGCATTCGCTGCCGGCGTTCTGGCCAAGTACTTTCCTCTCGTGACCGGTCCCGCCCTTTACAAGCGCTGGGACTGGCGCTTGCCCATCGCCCTTGCCGTTACGATCGTCGCGCTATACCTGCCTTATATCGGCATCGGCCCGAAGGTCCTCGGCTTCCTCGGCGGGTACGTCAGCGAAGAGGGGTTGGACCGGGGCAGCGGAATTTTCCTCTGGCAAGTCATCGACCTGATCGGCTCGCTGCCCCAGCAAGCCTTGGCGTTCTACCTCGTCGGGGCGGCGACGGTGCTGGCAGTTCTTGCCGTCTTCGTCCTCATGCGCGCTCGAAGGACGGAGACTGATCTCGCGGGCGCCATGCTGCTCGCGGTTGCTTTCACTCTGCTCCTTTCACCGCACTACTCCTGGTACTTCGCGTGGTTGGTGCCGTTCCTGTGTTTCTATCCCGTCATTGGCGTGATCTATCTCACCTGCGCCTGCGCGTTGCTTTATTTTGCGCAGTGGCCGCCAACGCTGTTGGAAAATACCCCGATCTACCTGCCCTGTATTCTTATTCTCATCGCGGAGTTTGCGCTGCGTCACCGACGCAAGGCGGAGGAATCCCATGCCGGCGCAGCCGCCGCCTGAAGCGAAGGTCGATCCGCGGCGCTATTTCGAGAGCGTCGGGGAGCGGCGCAGCAATTACGCCGCGCGACAGCCGGTCTGCGTCTATCTCGAGACCACCAACCGCTGCAATCTCTTGTGCACCACCTGCCCGCGCACTTACGCCGAGCTTGAGCCTCCCGCCGACATGAGTTGGGAGTTGTTCATCTCGATCGTCGACCAGATCCCGGACCTGCAGCGCGCAGTCCTCCATGGCGTGGGCGAACCGATGCTGGTGAGGAATCTCGCGCGCATGGTGCGCTATCTCAAGAACCGCGGTACCTACGTCCTGTTCAATACCAACGGCACGCTTCTCAATGCGAGGAACGGCCGGGCATTGATCGAGGCAGGTCTGGATGAGCTGCGCGTCTCGCTCGACGCGTCGAATGCCAAGTCCTTCCTGGCGGTTCGCGGCAAGGATTATTTTGCCCGCATCCTGCGCAACGTGCGCGCCTTTCGCAATCTGCAGGAGCGCGAAGGGATGGATCGACCGCGCGTCTCCCTTTGGCTCACCGGGCTCAAGGAAACGATTGCCGAACTGCCGGCCTTCGTAGAGGTTGCCGCCGAGATCGGCGTGCGCGAAGTCTACCTGCAGCGGCTGGTGTTCTTCGCAACCGACGCCATCGGTCTCGCCCGGCCGGACCAGGCACTCTACGAGCAAATGACGCGCGAGGAGGAAGCCTACGTCAAAGCGGCAACCGAGCTCGCGCGTTCTTACGGCATCACGTTTGCCGCCTCGGGCGGCGCATCCGAACCGGGCTTGAGCCTCAAGCGCGATGACCGCGTATCGCCCTGGACGCTCTGCCGGCGGCCCTGGACGGTGATGTATTTCACCGCTAATGGACGGGCACTACCCTGCTGCATCGCGCCGTTCTCGCAGCGCGGCTACGAGAACTACACGTTGGGCGATGCCACCCAGCAAACCCTGCGAGAGATTTGGAACGGCGCGGCCTACCGCTCGTTTCGCGACGAGCTCTTATCGGACAAGCCGCCGGAGTGCTGCGCAAACTGCGGCTTGCGCTGGAGCCTTTGAATGGCCCAGCCAGCGCTTGCAAGCAACCACGGCGCTGCGGGAAATCCGAGCAGCATCGCCGTCATCATCCCGACGCTCGATGAGGAGGAGTCGATCGCGGATGTAGTGCGCAGCCTCCCCCGCGCGATCGTCTCCCGTGTCATCGTGGCGGACGGTGGCAGCCGCGACGGCACCGCGCAGCGGGCCAGCGCCGCCGGCGCGGACGTGATCGACACCGGGCCCGGCTATGGCCGGGCCTGCCTTGCGGCGACGATGGCGGCCGAGGACGCCGACATTGTCGTGTTCATGGACGGCGACGGCGCCGACGATCCGGAAAATATCGCCCGGCTAGTCGAGCCGATCCGGTCCGGCCGCTACGATTTCGTGATCGGATCGCGCGCGCGCGGCAAACGCGAGGCGGGAAGCATCGCCTGGCATCAGCTGGCGGCGGGCCGGCTCGCCGGTTGGGGCAT
>Ga0126369_10001608_pt1 | contig 15744 bp, 15 predicted proteins | sample PanSoiMetaPlot_1_FD_109646 | JGI IMG/M metagenome (GOLD analysis project Ga0126369, IMG submission 109646) | Tropical forest soil microbial communities from Panama - MetaG Plot_1 | ecosystem: Environmental > Terrestrial > Soil > Tropical forest > Bulk soil | place: Panama | collected 2016-02-17 | reverse complement strand
TTGACTTCGCTGGTGACCACGTTGGCGATGAACTACCTCTACACGGATCGTTTTTTCGAAGTGGAGTAGTTGAGCGTCTCGTTTTAAAGCGGCGGCGAGGTGACGCGCCGGCCCAGCTGGTTTATTTTTGTGACATGGGGCTTCCCCCGTTGAAGGTCGCCGTCCTCCACTATCAGCCCAGCAACGAGCCGGTGGATCCGGTGGTCACGCACATCTCAGAATCGCTCAAGGCGCTGGGGCACGAGGCGGTCTCGATCGGCGTCCACGACCGGGTGTTCGACATTCTCACCGCCATCGAGCAGGCGAAATCGGACCTGGTCTTCAATGTCTGCGAGACGTTCGCCGACGATTACCGGATGGAGGTGAACGTCGCCGCGCTGATGGAGATGGCGCGGATAAAGTACACCGGGTCGGGCATGGCGGGCCTGCTGTTGGCGCAGGACAAAATCTTGACCAAGCAGCTTCTCCAGTACCACGAGGTGAAGACACCCAACTTCGCGACTTTTGACGGCGAAACCTTCGAGGCGCACGGACGCCTTCACTTCCCCCTGATCGTCAAGCCGGCGAAATCGGATGCCTCCTTGGGCATCAGCCGCCACTCGCTGGTGGGAGGATGGGACGAGCTCACCAAGAGGGTTCGAGAAATCCGCAAGGAATTCCAAGACGAAGCGCTGGCCGAGGAGTTCATCGAGGGTCGCGAGGTTTACGTGGGCGTACTCGGGGACGCGACCAAACCGGATATCCTGCCCATCGTGGAGCTGGATTTCGGCAACTGGGACAAGAGCCAGCCGCAAATCTCCGACCGCGAGGTGAAGTTCGGCCCAGAGACCGAGGGATCTCCTCGCCTGGTCATGGCGAAGGACATCGGCGGCGACCTACGAGCCCGAATCGAGCGGGCAGCGCTACTCGCCTACCGGGCCCTCAAGTTGCGGGATTACGCGCGGGTGGACTTCCGGATATCGGAACACACCGGCGAGGCGTACGTGCTCGAGGTCAACCCCAACCCTTACCTGGAAAAACAGAGCGAGCTGGCCATGGCCGCCGCCGATCGCGGAATGAGCTACACGCAGCTCATCGAACGCATCGTGGAATCCGCTGCCGCGCGCTACAAATTGCCGCGCAAGCCGGTTCCAGCCGAGCCTGGGAAGCTTCCCGAGCCTGTCCCAGTTCTCACCTCCTGACCGGACCGTGCTAACAGCGCTCGGGTGACCGCGCCTTCGATCACCACCCACCGCTGGTACTATTCTCACTCCAGCACCCTCCGAAGCATCTATGTCCTGCGCTATCTGCTTTTCGCCGGAGGCGTAGCGGTGGCGGGCGCGCTGGTGCAACGGTCGCTGGCCAGCACCCAAAAACCAGCCCTTGGCCTTTTGGTGGGTCTCGTGGTGGGCATGGTCGTGTTCGTCGGCCAGCTTCGCCACGCGTTTGCACCGCGCCTGGCCCTTTCGCAGGAAGCGCTGTATCTGATGAAACGCGGGCGGATCTCTAGATTGCCTTGGAAATCAGTGCGCGAGGTCGGCCGCGAGGGCAACTGCATTCTGCTGCGCCTATCGGAGCCCCTTTCCTGGGAGTCGGCGAAGGCCGTCCCTGACATTCGGTTGAATGCTGGGCGCCTGGGCAGCACTGCAGCACGGCTTTACTCCGACCTGCAGGCGCTCGCGGGGGATGCCAGGTTGCGCGAAAAGTTGCCCTCGGACGCCGAACTGCGCAGTCGTTTCGAGAAGGGTTAGTCGCGAACTTTCCGGGACAAATGGTCGCGAATCACTTTCTCCATCGCTTGCACCACTTCGGAAATCGGCATTTCGGTGGAGTCCATGTGAATGGCATCCACCGCCGCCTTGAGCGGAGCCACAGCCCGAGTCGAGTCGTCTCGATCTCGCTTGGTTTGGTCCGCAAGCACCTGGTCAAAGCTGATGTCGACGCCCTTTTGGAACAGCTCTTCGTACCGCCGTCTCGCGCGCGCCTCGGGGCTGGCTTCGAGAAAGAATTTCAGGTCCGCATCTGGAAAAACCACGGTGCCAATGTCCCGGCCTTCAAGGATGGCGCCGCGCTGCGCCTCCAGCGCCAACCTTCGCTGGAGCGACAACAGGCCGTTGCGGACCGCCGGCCGGCTGGACACCTTGGATGCTGCCATCGAGACCTCGGGGGTCCGAATCGTCGAAGAAACGTTCTGCTCACCGAGCGACACCCGAAGCTCATCCCCGACCACCGCGAAAGAAACTTTGAGGCCGGTCAGCAACGCCTCGAGCTTGGCGTCGTTGTCGAGCGCGACGTTGCCGCGGATCGCCAGCAACGCCACGCATCGGTAGATTGCGCCGGTGTCCACGAGGACAAAGCCAAGCCGGCGGGCGAGGAGCTTTGAAACCGTGGACTTTCCCGCACCCGCCGGGCCGTCGATGGCAACGATGAAGGCGCGTCGGCCCATCAGAGCACTTGCTTCAAGGTGGCAACCAGCCGCTCGTTCTGAGAGCTCAAGCCGACGGAGATCCTCAGCGCGTTCGGAAATCCATAGTTGGGGAGGGGGCGAGTGATGACGCCTCTGCGCAGAAGCTGCTCGTAGATCGGCTGAGCGGGTCGCCCGAAGTCCGCGAACACGAAGTTGGCGTGGCTCTTGGGCACTTGCGCCCCAAGCGCGGGAAGTTGCTGTTCCAGAAACCTCAAGCCGCGCAACGTGGTCTCCCGCGTGGTGCGAACGTGCTCCAGGTCGTCCAGCGCCGCGATCCCCGCGGCTTGGGCCAGCGAAGAAAGATTGAACGGCATCCGGGTTCGATGCAGATAGCCGCTGAGCTGGGCCTTCATGATGCCATAGCCCAACCGGATCCCGGCAAGCCCGTAGATTTTGCTGAAGGTGCGCAGCACGATGAGGTTGGGCATGTCCGCGAGGTAATCCATGCCATTGGGATATTCAGCCCAGTTCACGTACTCGAAGTACGCCTCGTCGAGCACCACCAGACACTCGGGCGACAGTTTTGAGAGAAAGCGTTCCCAATCGGAGCGGCTAAAAGCTGTACCGGTCGGATTGTCGGGATTGGCCAGAAACACCACTCGAGTCCGCCCTCCCAACCGCTCGGCCATTGCCTCGAGGTCATATCCGTAGTCGGTCTTCATCGGCACTTCAGTGAAGCGCCGACCCTGCGACTGCAGGGCGAGTTTGTACATCAGGAAAGAGCCCTTGCAGAGCAGCCCCTCATCCTCCGGGGTGGTGAACGTCTTGACGATGAGCTCGATGATTTCGTTCGAGCCGTTGCCGACGAAGATCTGATTCGGCGCAACCTTCAAGAATTCCGCGAGCCGGTGGATGATGTGGTAGCTCGAACCGTCGGGGTAGAGGTTAAGCTTGCGCGCCTCCGCCTCGATGGCTTGGACAGCGAGGGGCGAAGGTCCGAGTGGGTTTTCGTTGGAAGCGAGCTTGATCACCCCGCTGATGCCGTATTCTCGCTCGGTTTCCTCGATTGGCTTGCCCGGGGGGTACGGGATGAGCGCTTCGATGTAGGGGGGCACCAAGGGTCGCATCGCGGCCACCATTCCGCATCATCTTCCGGAAAACACACCCATGGCGCGAAATTTTTGATACCGATCTTCGATCAAAGCATTGCCCCGCAGTCCGCGCAGTGCCGAGAGGTGCTTACGTAAAGCGGATCCAACCTGCTGCGCAGCCGCCTGCGGGTCCCGGTGAGCGCCGCCCAACGGCTCGGGGATGATTTCGTCAATGACTTTGAGCGCGAGCAGGTCCTTTGCGGTGAGCTTGAGGGATTCCGCTGCCTTTTCAGCCTTGGAAGCGTCCCGATAAAGAATCGAGGAGCAGGCCTCGGGACTGATCACCGAGTAGATGCTGTATTCCATCATCAGAACCCGGTTGCCGACGCCGATCGCCAACGCTCCGCCGGATCCACCCTCGCCAGTCACCACCGAAACGATCGGCACCGAAAGGCGGCACATCAACTCCAAATTCGCCGCAATCGCTTCGGCTTGTCCCCTCTCCTCGGCGCCGACGCCCGGGTAGGCGCCCGGCGTATCCACGAAGGTGATAACCGGACGTCCAAGCCGCTCCGCGAGCCGCATCAGGCGGTGCGCTTTTCGGTATCCCTCGGGACGGGGCATGCCGAAGTTGCGCGCCATATTCTCCTTGGTGCTTCGGCCTTTCTGGTGACCCAGGAGCAAAACGGGCTCGCCGTTGAAGCGGGCGAATCCACCCACGATCGATCGGTCTTCGCCAAAAGAGCGGTCGCCGGCGAGCTCAAAGAAGTCGGAGAAGAGCATCCGCGCGTAGTCGAGAAAGTAGGGACGCGCCGGGTGGCGGGAGAGCTGAACGATCTGCCAACGGGACAGATCGCTGAAGATCTCGGACTGCAGCTTCTTGGACTTCTTCTCCAGCTTCGCGATTTCATTGGCGAAATCGGAGTTGCTGCGGGAAAGAGACTTGAGGTTGGCTATTTTCTTCTCGAGATCGAGGATCGGCCGCTCGAACTCCAGCGCATAACTGATGCCGTTCGCCATGTGCCGGGCCGCGGCTCACGCGGCCTTGATTTTCGCCGGAGCGCTAAGCGCGTACCACGAAGTTCGAAACGCCTTGAGCTCGCGCAGCCCGGCGGGATGGCGTCCCAGCGCCGGAGCGACGGTGAGAGGGACGCCCAACTTCTTCTCGAAGATCTTCGCGGCCGCAAGCTCGTTGCGTCGGCGGTTTTCGCATTTGGGGCACGTGGACTTCGGGAGCACCCGATTCACCAATACCCGCTCCACGGCGAGCTTTCGGGATTGAAGGTATTGGACCAACCGCTCCGTCTTGGGAATCGCCAACTCTTCGCCGCGGCTGACCACGATGAAGCGCACTTCATTGGGGGCCAGAAGGGCCTCCTCGAAGCGCTTCACCTTCTTTATCAGCAGCGAGACTTGATCGGCGAGCTCGCCCATTCCCTTGGCTCGGTACTTCACCAGCACTCCCAGCAGGGTTGTTAACCAGGGTCGGACCGCGTCGGGCACCTGCAGCAGTCGGACCACCTCGCCGGCTGGGCTGGGATCCACCACAATTCGTTTGAAGCGTTCTTGGAACAGCGCGTCGCTCAAGGCCGAGAGCGCGGCAAGCTCCTCGATGTCCACCGGGGCGGATTCGAACAGATTCCTGAGGACCTCGCGATCGTACGCGATCTCACCCTTGTTGCCGCTGGCTTCGAAGACCGCGTCCGTAGTCTCCTTGATCCGCTTGCGGAGGCTGTTGAACCACGCTCGGGCGTCGAGCTCCCGCGCGTAGAGTCCCTTGGTCCCTTTCACCTGACTTTCGGTGTCGGTGAGCCGGCTCAGGAGAATCTCTGACAGCGAGTGTGCCGGATCCGCGGAAAGGAGCAGCACCGGCCCCTCCTTCTCGGTCAGAGTTACCGCGGCAGCGGCCGCGCAAGAGCTTTTTCCAACCCCGCCTTGACCGACGAAGAAAATAAGCCGAGTGGGTTGAAGTGGGGGCGCCGCGATCGGAGGCATCGACGGAGCCCGAACCAGGGCGGGCGGCCCTTCGGCGGGTGAAAACTCAAGCGGTTTGGACTCGCGTCCGGCGAACCACTCCACGGCCAGCACTTTGAGAGCCTCGAGCCCTCGAAGAGGAACCTCGCGCCGGCCGATAAAACGCACCGGAACGTTTTTGTCCATCTGTTGAAGCTTGCGAACGTGCGGCGCCTGCAACCCACGTCGACCCTGGCAAGCAGGACAACCGACGCCGTCTTCCACCTGATTCACCAGCACTTCGGTGACCGGCATTTCGTGCTCCCGCAACTCAGAAAAGAGCCAGCGGGTTTGGGCCTCAGGCGCCGGCTCAGGAAGCACCACGAGATGCACGGCGGTCGCAGCTGGATTCTTCAGAAGAATCGAAAGCCGGTCGATCTTCGCGGTGAGCTCGTCCAGAAAGCCCTCTGCAGGAGGCGGCTTCTTCGTCTTCGCGGCGGCCCTTTCGGCGGTGCGGGCCACTCCCAGAAAACGCTTCAAATTCTGCGGACGCTCGAGGAGGTGCAGGCTCTGGGTGCTCGGCGCGAGGTCCACCACAATCCGATGGAATTCGCCGCGGTCCAAGTAGGACATCAGCTCCAGAAGACCCAACAGTTCCTCGGTGCCAGCAGGCAGATGCGCCAAAAGCGCGCGGAGATCTTCCTCGGATAGAATCTTGCCGCGGGCGACCGCCTGATCGAGCGCCGGGCGGAAAGTCTTGATGAAGGATTCCACGGCGGGGCGTGGGTCGAACTCCGCCGCGAATAATCCCCCTTCGCCTTTGCCGGCGGCCAGCTTGGTGGGCTTACCGGTAAGGGTTCTCTTCAGCAGGTCCGAAAGAGCACGAACGTCGTCAGAGGAAATGAGGAGGATTTTCTCTTCGGGAGCGCGCTCGGAAAGCCCAACGGCGAAAGCGGCGGCCAGCGTCGTCTTGCCAACTCCCCCCTTGCCAGCAAAAAAATGCAAAGTCTGACTGTTCATCTTGCTCTAACTTTCTGTGACCGTCGCCACTTTGTCTGGCGATATCCTACCCAAGGCGCCTTCCGAGGGTCCAAAGGCTCGGACGAGGTAGGTTGTTTGGTGCAGTTTGGGTGAAATGGAGGAGCCGTTGCGACGCCGAACGCACCTAAGAATGCCCCCCCGTAAGGTGAAAAGTCAAGGTTTCGCGGGGGCTTCGCCAACTGGCTCACACTCGTCCATCGACCGGCCACGCCGGACGCCCGGATCCTCATTCCCGTTTTTCCGCTGCAGACTGCCCCGCGTGTACTCCTTCTCGACCCAATCCAAGGGCAACTCATAGGAAAGGCAAAAAGACTGTTGTTCCGGAGCCTTACCACCGAGATTGGGTGATGGGCGTTCAGCTTCGCCTCGTCGTCGCAAGGAACACGGCGTTTCGAAGCGCCCGGATGTTTCCCGGCCAATCGCAGTTCTTCAAAATATCCAATACATCCGGCTGGATACCAGCAACCTGTTTCACAACCGCGCTAGATCGTGTGGATTTTCGATGAAGTCGTAGGGGCTCTCGCGAATCGCCTGGACGCCGGTAAATCTCACCCGGCGACCTTGTTGATGGCGGGTAGGCCGGCGTCCGCACCCTCGGCCAGCGCCACCAGCTCGATGCCCAATTTCGCCGAATACTCGAAGATCCGCGGGTCCCGATAGAATTCGCCAAATACGATCCGCACGCATCCGGAGTTAGCGATCAGCTTGAAGCACGACCAGCAAGGGCTGGCGCTGGTGTAAATCGTCGCGCCCTCGATGCGAACTCCATTCTTCGCCGCTTGGATGATCGCGTTCGCCTCGGCATGGACGGTCGCGACGCAGTGACCATTCTCCATCAGGTGGCCCACGTCGTCGCAGTGCGGCAGCCCGCGGATCGAACCGTTGTAGCCAGTGGACAAAATGGTGCGGTCCCGGACCAATACCGCTCCCACGTGCTTCCGATCACAGGTGGCGCGGGTCGCTACCTGCCGAGCGATTTGCATGAAGTATTGGTCCCAGGAACTTCGCTGCGTCATCTTCTCAACTCCTCCGTCGGTCGAACTCTTCTGACTCACGCAGCGTACCGCTTCCTCATCAAAAATAGGATTGCATCCTTGGCGCAATTTTCGCAGTAGGCGTATCGGCTGGCCATGGTCCTTAAGGTTGACTCCACTTGACCGGCTTCCTTGGCGCTCAGAGAGGGGCGATCCTCGGACAAGTACTTGAGAATGTTCTCCTTGTTCTTGCGCAGAATTCGTTTGCGCTCTTCGAAGAAGTGCGCGCGCAAGTGCTTGAAGAGATCGGGGAAGATCCGCGCGTAGTCCATCTCGGCTTCCGGATGATCGAGTTTGTGAGCGCCGATCTGGGAAATCAGGCCGCGCCGAAAATCGCTCGCGTCCTCGCCCTTGGGCATGACGATCGCTTCCATTTCCGCCATTCGGTTCTCATCGGGGCGTTCCATCTCGCCAGTGATCCGATTGCGCATCTTCTCGCCCTTGAGCCAATGCGAGACGTGCTGCACGTAGCGCTCGAACAGCTCTCGGTGCTGAGCCTCGGAGACCAAGCCCATTGAGTCGCGAACTTCTTCGTCCACCCGATCCAGGTACTCGTGCTCAGTCATCCGCACGAATTCGGCATGATCATGGTAGGCGTCCACCACCTCCTGCTGGAGGAACTCGTAGACGCTCTTGTCCTTGCAAAGCGCGTCCAGCTCCTCGAACACCGCCAAGGCGTGCAGGCACTTGTAATTCGGGTTCTGTGCGGCGTTGAGCAGGGCGGTTTTGATCTCGCGCGCGGAGGCACCGCTGCGCCCCTCGTAATTGGGGTACGCGTCCGACTCTTCGTAGAGGGCGGGCAACACCTTTCGCAGCTCCTTGGCCTGCGTCAGGCTCAAGCGATCCGGGGCGGTGCGCTCCTGGTAGAGATGCATCTTCTCCAGCGGCTGGAGGTGATCCAGCAGCTGCCGCAGTTCCGATGAATAGCGGTCCGGGATCGGCTTCTTCAGCCGGGTGAGAACCGCCCATATCGCCGCCACTTCGGTAGCGTGCGGAGCGATGTGCTTGCCAACCGTGGTTCGAGTGATCTGCGCATCGTAGATCTCCCGCTCCGCGTAGTAGCGGCGAAGGTACGGCACACGCACCAGCTCCAATCGGGCTCGAAATGATGTGAAGTCCGGCAGCTCCTTGAACGCGGCAAGGTGTTTTTCGTTGGAGGAGGCGATCAACACCTCATCCAGCTGCAGCACGAAGTGCTCGAGCGGGACTTCCCCGGTTTCACTCGCGCCCAAAAGGTACTTGTATGCCTCCAGTGGCCTTTTGAGCAGATCCGAGTACTCGATCAAACCGCGGTTGGCCGAAACCAAAGCTCCAAACGGCTCGTAGAGCACCACGTTTTGCAGAGCAGCGGGGAGATTCATCTGCGAACGGTCGGCGGTCACCTGGTGGTAGCCGGCGTCGACGCTCATCTGGGGCTCGACGGTGACCGTCCCGACCTGGTAGCGGCGCGAGATGTAGAACCGCTCGACTTGAACATGGCGGAGCACCTGAAGGTAGTCGCCCGAGTACGACGCCAAAAGCGTGCTGTAAATGCGCCGGCACTTGTGGCAGAGCTCCCCCTGCAGAAGGTACTCCGAGAAGACGAAGTCCTCCTGGGGCGCGTCCCCCGATCGAATGTTCTGCTCGATCAGCTTGCGCCGCTCTTCCCGGGGAATCAGAAACAGCGGATGATCTCGGAGCTCACAGGGCATGCGAACGTCGATGTTCTCGGCGTCGAGATGGGCATAGGTCGCCAGCTCGCCGTGGCTGAGTCGTTCAGCAAACCCGATCGAGCCCTTGACCAGTTTCTGCGAGGGAAAGATCCAGTTCATCCGATACAGAGCGCCTACCGGCTGCCGCGAATAAATCTCCATCCCGCGCTTCAGGGCGTGGATGATCGTGGACTTGGCCGATCCATTGGGTCCATGGAGCAGGATCAACCGGTTGATCCGGCCGGCGCGGGTGAAGTTTCCGATGGCCCGGTAAATCGCGTTCTGGACTTCCTCCTGGCCGGCGACCCTGCTGGTGCTCTCATCGGCCAAATCGAAGATTTTGAATCGACGGATCTTGCCGGTGGGATGGTCGACCATTTCGGTCCCGAAGTGGTCGATCACGTCCTGTAAGTACTGCGCCGCGTTTCGGCTCTGCCGGCGCGGATCCTGGGCGAAGAGGCTCAGGTACTCTTCGAAAGAAAGGATGGTCCGGTTCTTCACGAAGTCGTTCGAGACCTCGGACCCGACCTGTTGCAGGAATTTCTTAGCTTCCAAGAATCAGCTCCACCGCGGTTGGCCTAGCCCGAGGATCCGAGACGGCGGTCAAGAATTGAACCGCACCGCGAAGATTGACCGGCACTAGGCGGATTTCTTTTCCTTCTCCAGCACCAGTTGGGGGGCCTCGTGCTTGGTCACCACACTCTCGGTGATCTTGCACTCCTTGATACCCTCCCGGTAGGGAACGTCGTACATGATGTCGAGCATCGCATCCTCGAGAATCGCCCGCAGTCCACGGGCGCCGGAGTTGCGTCGCATCGCCTCGCGGGCGATTGCCCGCAGCGAGTCCTTGGTGAAAGAGAGCTTCACCTTCTCCATCTCGAACATCTTCTGATACTGCTTGATCAGCGCATTCTTTGGCTGGGTCAGGATGGTGACCAGATCCTCCTCGCGCAGATCGTTGAGCGTGGCCACCACCGGCAACCGGCCCACGAACTCGGGGATCATTCCGAACTTCATCAGATCCTCGGGTTCGACGAGCTTGAGCAGCTCTCCCACCGAGCGATCATCCCGGTGCGACAGCTTGGCCCCAAACCCCAGTCCCTTTTCTCCCACACGCCGCTTGATCAGCTGATCGATCCCATGAAATGCGCCGCCGCAGATGAACAGGATGTTGGTGGTATCGACCTGAATGTATTCCTGTTGATTGTATTTCTTGCCTCCTCGAGGGGTGACGTTCGCTCGGGTGCCTTCGATGATCTTCAGCAGCGCCTGCTGAACGCCCTCACCGCCGACGTCCCGGGTCACCGAGGGAGTCTCTCCCTTGCGAGCAATCTTGTCGATCTCGTCGAGGTAGACGATCCCGCGCGCCGCCTTCTCCACGTCGTAGTCGGCATTGTGGAGCAGGTTTTGGATGATGTTCTCCACATCCTCGCCCACGTAGCCGGCCTCGGTGAGGCTGGTGGCGTCCGCGATCGTGAAAGGAACATTGAGAAAGCGGGCCAGCGACTGCGCCAGCAGCGTCTTGCCCGAACCGGTCGGGCCGATCAGCAGGATGTTGCTCTTGGAGAGCTCTACGTCATCCTGGTTGTGCGCCTTGACGCCGGGCCGTGGGCGAGCGACCGGCTTGCGCTGGTAGATCCGCTTGTAGTGGTTGTAAACGGCGACCGCCAAGACCTTCTTCGCGTAATCCTGGCCGATGACGTAGTCGTCGAGAAAGGCCTTGATCTCGGCTGGGGTGGGAAGCGAGATCTGCGGCTTGCCTTCCTCGCGGTCGTTTTCCTCGGCGATGATGTCGTTGCAGAGCTTGATGCACTCATCGCAGATGTAGACCGTGGGTCCGGCGATCAGCTTGCGAACTTCCCTTTGCGACTTGCCGCAAAACGAGCAGGACAGATTGATGTGATGTTCCTTCGACTTCACCGCGCTGCCTTCCAGTGCCTGTCCGGACCCATGCTTGGGAGTTTAGTACATTCTGCCGCTCTCAAAAATTTGCGAAGTCTGTCAATGCAACCTGCCAAAAATATAGGCTTCACGTTCCCGGCCATCAAGCTAACGGTCTCGAAGTGATCTTGCCCATTCCTCGAGGTCCTCTGCAAGAGCCTCCGCCCGCTCCACGATGGGTCGGGGCGCGCCGCGGTAGGCCCTGAGGTCGTCGGCCAGCTTGCGGCTTGCGTAGGCAAGGCGCCGCGGTCGGGGGCGCGCATCGCCTGAAGAGCCCAGCGCGGGAAAGCGCTCAAAGAATTCGCGCTTGAGCTCGGATACCGGTTTCTCCGAGCTCCAGATCGAGTCACGCACTGCTTGGTACTCCTCGGGGGAAAGTCCGCCCTTCTCTTCGGCTTCCGCGAGGACCTCGACGACCTCGAATCGCGGCGCACGTTGTCGCAGTTGCTGGGAGAGCGCCGCCTTCGGCTCATGCTTCGAGAGAAAGGAATAGCTCCGCGTCAACTTGAGGACCGTCTGTCGCCGCAGCCGCAACTCCTTCCAGCAGTAGTCTTCGAAGGTGGGATAGCCCCACTGCTGGTGGCTTGCCTGGTCGCGCGCTCTCACCAACAGTGCGCCGAGCTCAAACCAGATCGACTTGAAGCGCCGCGCCGTCACCAGCAGAGTCTGCCGCAAGCTGCTCGCGGGCAGCTCTTCGCTCAGGGCCGATGTCGCAGCTTCGAGCCGGCTCATCAGCCTGCTCTTTGCAACGGGGCGCGCTTTTGTTCAAGCGCAGAAAGTCGCGGCGGTCAGAGCGCTAGCTCCCTTGGCCCACCCGAAAAGAAAGGCCGACCGTGGCACGTTCTCCTTCGTAGGCCTTGAAGGGCCACTTCTGCAGCTCCTTGAGAAGGCACTCCCCGAGCGGACCGTCCTTGAACAGCGAGTGGTCCACCCAAACCTTGCTAACTCGGCCATCGTTACCGATGACGAATTCGATCGGAATTTTGGTGGACAAGCCGGGGTGTTTACCCGCTTCTCCCGCGACGCACGGGTAGAGCGACTTCTGCCGCGCGGCCACCACCGAATTGATCGCCACCCGATCGAAGGCTCCGGTTTGCAATCCGTCGGGATCGGCGGCGCCCGCGGGCAAGTCTGAGCGCGCCGGCCCTCCGGCCTTTAGTGCCACTGAGGGCCGCGCCGCGGCCCTTCGGTGATTGGGATCGCCGTTTGAAGGGTAGGCCACCAATTCTTCGGACGCAGAACGCACTTTAGCGAGGCCAATGATCGGCGGTTCGACGGAAATCTCCTCCACCGACTCCGTCTTGAAGGGGGTGTGTACCGCCAGATATCGCGCCGCGCTCGCCGCTCCCGACGCGGCGATCGCCGCCACCACCGCGACAATCCCAAGGCGGACGTTTCGCCTTCTCACCCGCTTGGCCCGATCCGCTTGGACCAAGGCGTCTACCCGTAATTTGGCCTGAGCCTTGGCCAGATCAATCTTGAACTGGTCCACTTCCGCCAACGGGAGGTACTGGTTATCCCCAAGAGGCGCGATTTGGGTGTTTCCATCCAGGGAGCCAGCGTACAGCCTCTCGATGATTTGTTCCGTGGGCATCGGACCGAGGACCAGCCCGCCCTGTCGGAACAACCACTGCGCCCCCTGTGGCCTGCGAATTCCAGGGCGTGGAACGTTTTGCCTCGAGGTCATGAGCGCGAAAATATTCTACTGTGGGTCGGGTCCTCCGCAACGAACGCACCGGAGGAGCTGCCCATGAAGTCGCCCCCCATCGCCCTGTGGATTTGGTACCGCGGAGATGCGTTCTGGGGCTTTCAGGGTCAGCAGTCGCTGCACACAATACAAGGTTCGCTTCAGCAAGCCCTCTACGGAATTGGGGTCATTTCCGCTCCAGTGGGCGCCGGCAGAACCGACCGAGGTGTTCATGCCCGGATGCAGGTCGTTCGAGTCCGGGCGGCTTGCGGGGATGCGGCGGATCTGGTCGCGAAACTCACATCCCACCTACCGGCAGGACTCGGGGTTTGTGTGGCACGCGCGGTGGCGCGCCCTTTCCATCCCCAGTGGAGTAGCACCGGTAAGGAGTACCGCTATCGCCTATCGTTGTCTCGCGTGCGGCCGGAATGGGAATCCTTCAGTTGGAATCCGCGGCAGGATTCGCGGATCGGCAACCGCGTGCTGCGCCCGGAAAAGCTGTCGGAGCTTCTCGCCCTCGCGATCGGAACCCGAGACTTCATCGCCTTTCACGAGAAGTCGAGCGCCCGACGCGCCCGTACCCTTCACCGCGCGGAGGTCGTCGAGACATTCGACGGCATCTTGGAGATTCGACTCCGCGGCGACGCCTTCGGCCGATATCAAGCGCGATATCTCGTGGGTTCCGCGGTGGCCGTCGCCACCGGCATTGTGGCCGTCGAGCAATACCTTGCCGGCCTCCAGCAGGCAGTCGCATTCCCCGGGGTGAAAGCGCCGGCCCAAGGATTGATCCTCTGGGAGGTCGCCTACCCGGAGGGTATCGATCCCTTTTCGCCCCAAGAGCGGCAAGAGCCGCCGAACCTTCCTCGGGAACCGCCTTTCGCCGAGCGGTGAAAGCGTCACTCGAGCAGGTGCCGAGCGTACTTCGCAAGCAGATCGGAAATCGCCTCCCGCAAGTATTCGCTCTGTCGAACCCGAGTGCCGCGCGAGAGTATCTTGAGTTGGGCGAGTCTTTCGCGGTCCAACCGAAACACCACCGAGCTCAATCGAGATTCCGACATCCGCTTTCCCCTACGCTCAACCACATGGTCCCACGCCAAGGATGAACGGCAAGAAAATCACTCCAGTAGATAGGACCGAAGTTGAATTCCGACGAAGGCTTCTGCCCCGAAAACGACACCATGGCCCGCCCCGGCATGCGCCGCGGCCGCGGCGAAGATGCCGAACGTCGGCAGCACCTCATACTGAACGCCTAAACCAAGTCGAGGCCCGATCGCGAAACTCGGTGCGACGTCGGCCCGAGCATCGAGATCGAAGAAGGTCTTAACTCGTTCCTGTCCGAAGTAGCCGCGGTAGCCTGCGGACACCGCCAAGGCCCCGCTCTCCGTGAGTCGATACGCCTGAGCCAAAACCTTGAGCTCGTTGCCTTCGTTGCCAATCGCGAAGGTGCCGCCGACCAGTAGCGACAGCCAGCTGGTTTGCTCGGTGAGATGCCCACTCACAACTCGATCTTGGAATGCGATTCCGGGGCCTAAGAGAAACCCGATCGCCCCCCGATGATCGTAGCGATCCGACGCACCCGCGACTTGTGGGATGCAGAGCGCTGTCGAGAGCAACAGCCCTCGCAGCGCGATGCAATGCGCGCGGTTAACTGCGATCTGGGGCGCTTGGCTGCGGTACGTAGCCCGCCGCTTCATTCATTCGTCCGGACCGAAAGGGCTCCAAATCCAGCGCAACAAACGCGAATCCACGCGCCTTGAGCGCTTGCGCGATCTGTCGACGCAGCTCGGGGGATTCGAAGCGGTGGAACTCTTCTTCGCCGATCTCGAGCCGAGCCACCTCCCCGTGGTAGCGAACGCGAAAGTTACGAAAGCCCAGTCGGCGCAGATCGGATTCCGCGCCACCGATCTGCTGGAGCCTCTCTTGGGTCACCTCGACGCCATATGGAATGCGTGAAGCCAAGCACGCCATTTGCGGCTTGTCCCATGTGGGCAAGCCCAGCTTGAAAGACCAGGCTCTGATTTCATCCTTGGTCAGACCCGCTTCGGCGAGCGGGGACCTCACTTGACGTTCCTCGGCCGCGTGGTGACCTGGGCGATGGTCCTTGAAGTCGTCCGCATTGAAACCGTCGCAGATCACCGCCAGCCCAAGTTGAACTCTTTTCTGCTCGCAGAGCTCGTAGAGCTCCGTCTTGCAGAAGTAGCAGCGATTCCAGGGGTTTTTGGCGTAATCCGGGTTCGCCAGCTCATCGGAGCGAACGGTGAGGTGCCTAACGCGCATCAGCACGGCCAGGTCCACGGCCTCGCGCTCCTCTTCGACCGGGACGGACGGCGAGAGAGCAGTCAATCCCACCGCTTTGTCCCCCAGGACGTCTGCGGCCACCTTCAGCACGAGACTGGAATCGACCCCACCAGAAAACGCGACCAAGGCCGAACCGTACGAGTGGATCAGGGCGCGCAGATCCTCCAGTTTGGGCGCTGAGCGCGCGCTGATGGACTCAATCTGGGAAGCGCTCAGCATTGGCGTGACGCGGAATCCTATCTGGATCTACGTCGAGCCGCCGCTTTCTTCGAAGTCTTGGCGACGCGCGCCGCCCGAGCTGCCGGCCGTGCTTTGCGATTTCCCTTCGCCAATGCCTTGGGGGTGACCTTTCCCCTTTTGCCGGTGATGATCCCGATGTCCTCGGGGCTCACGTACCCGAGGTCAAGCAAAGCCTGAAAAATCCTCCGACCGCCTTCTTCCGTGCTTTCCTGCTCGGAATGGATTCCGACCTCCGGCCCGGCCGGAGGTTCGTATGGTTCGGTAATTCCTACGAAATTTGGAATTTCGCCGGAAAGGGCCTTTTTATACTTTCCACTGGTGTCCCGCTCAATCAGCTTCTCAGTGGGACAATCGACGTAGACTTCCACGTATCTACCTATCA
>Ga0126369_10001607_pt1 | contig 15753 bp, 16 predicted proteins | sample PanSoiMetaPlot_1_FD_109646 | JGI IMG/M metagenome (GOLD analysis project Ga0126369, IMG submission 109646) | Tropical forest soil microbial communities from Panama - MetaG Plot_1 | ecosystem: Environmental > Terrestrial > Soil > Tropical forest > Bulk soil | place: Panama | collected 2016-02-17 | reverse complement strand
GAAGCTCTGCTGGTACGAGGCGATGCGTCGAATCTCCTCATCCGCCAACGGCGCGCCCTGATAGCGCGCCGCCTTCTCCATCCCGTTGATTCGGTCGACCTCCGCCTGAAAGCGCACCATGTCGCGCTTCGCGGCCTCATAGGTGTCGCGATCGCTCTGGCTCAGGAACTGCGCGGGACCGAGGCCGGTCGCGTTCTCGAAGACTGCCACGAGCGGCTGGTCGGCGGCGGGGTTGACGAGCAGCCATACGCTCGACGCGAGCACGAGCACGAGCGCCAGCGCAGCGACGCTTCGGCCCGCGATGCGCAGGTTGACCGATCGCCGTCCTGCACTGACGAACAGCAGTGCCTTCGCAAGGCCCGCAATCACGAGAGCGAGTGCGAACGCGGCGACCATGCCTGCGCCGGTCGGCAGATCGAGGAGGTAGGAGCCGGCGAGACCGGCCGCGCTGGCGAGGATGCCGACCGTCCAGGCGATCAGCAATACGGTGAGCACGGCGCGCGAGAAGATCGTGCCGATGACGGCGGGCACGATCAGGAAGCTGAACACGAGCAACACACCCGCGGTTGCCACCGAGCTGGTAACGACGATCCCGAAAGACAGGAAGAAGACGAAGTCCCAGATGGAGACCGCAAGCGCGCTCTGCCCGCGCGGTTGCGATTCGGTCGACGCGGCGAGCAACGGGCCGCGCAAGAGCCAGTGCAGCAGTCCGATCGCGGCGTAGAGCGCAATGAATTTCGCGAGGTCCGAGGGCTCGACCGTGAGAATGCTGCCGATCAGGATGCGCTTGACGTGCTCCGCACCCTGCGGCGAGCGATCCACGACCAGGATGGTCGCGGCGGTCGCCACGACGTAGAGAATCCCGATGAAGGCTTCGCGGCTCACGAAGCGGGCGACACCCCGACTCAGGGTAAGCAGCGCTGCACCGATGACCGTGAATAGCAGCGCATAACCGAATCCTGCCGCGCTGTTGGGCGAGTACCCGTTGGCGAATGCAACGGTCGCGCCAAGTGCAGAAAGCTGGGCGATCGCCAGGTCGGCAAAAACGATGTTCCGGCGCAGCACGTTGATGCCGAAGTAGGCGTGGATGAGAACGAAGGCCACCGAGGCGGCGAAGGGAAGGAGGAGCAGCGAAAGCGCGTCTTCCATGGCCTTTAGTGCCCTGGTTCACCCAGCGCTTTGGCAAGCGTGGTGACGTTGAGCTCGAACAGAGCCAGATAGTCGTCGGTCCCTGGCAAGCTGCCGACCGAGGTCGCGAGACGCACGAAGGGGACGCCGAGCTTCTGTGCCACCAGCCGCGATGCGTCCTCGGGTTCGTAGGGTTCGTGAACGACGGCGCGCACCTGGTCCTTGCGCCCCTCGGCGATCAGGTGAGCGAGGTGAGCGGGGCTCGGCGCAACGCCCGGCTTGGGTTCGACGAAGTCGATGACGTCGAGACGAAAGCGGCGTGCGAAGTATGGCCAGGAGTTGTGGTAAGCGATGATCCGTGCTCCCGCGAACGGCGCGAGCGACGCGCTCCATCGATGTTCGCGTGCAGCGAGTTCGGCGATGAAGCGCTCGCGATTCGCCACGATGCGATCGCGCTCTGCCGGTGCGACGCGAATGAGCGCTTCGGCGATGCTCGCCGTGACGATTGCGGCGTTTGCTGGATCGAGCCAATAGTGCGGGTTGGCCGCCCCGTGCGCGTGACCTCCCTCGTTCACGACGCTCTGTCCGCGAATCTCGAGGAGGGGAACGCCGACCGAGGCGTCGACATATCCCTCGCCGCCGCGCATGAGCCGCTTCTCGCCAGCCTGGTTGATCAGCCTGTCCAGCCAGAAGTCGTAGCCGAGCCCGACGCGAACCAGCAGCACCGCGTGGCGCAGTCGATCGAGATCGCCAGGACGAGGCTCGAACGCTTCCGGATCGGTCCCGGGCGGCACGATCGCTTCCGCCGTGACGAGGTCGCCGCCGACGGCCGTAACGAGCGCCGCCATGTCTGGCGTCGTGGCCAGCACACGCATGGCGGCGGCGGGAGCGGCGGCGGCCATCGCCGCCGCTGCCACGATGACCAGGCCGAGAAATCCGGCCCGCATGCGGTTTATTTTGATGCGACCCAAGTGCTCTTCGGCACGAGGCAGTGCACCGCCTTCTGCGCCCCGACCGGTGCAGCGAGCCTGCAGTCCATCACCATGCTCGCGAGGCCGTAGGCGTCGAGCCGGCTCAAGCCTTTCTTGCTTTGCAGGAGCTCGATCATCGCCCACGAGGCGTCGTCCATCGCCTTGTTGAGATCGGCATCTCTCCCAACGGTGACCAGATAGGTCTTGTTCTCGGCCTCCGGTAACGCTTCGATCTTGCGGTGCTCCTTCGGGTTCTTGGCGCTGAAGCAGTGCAAGCCCTTGTTCACGTCGACGACCTGACTGACGCGGCAATCCCACGAGGCCATCATCAGCTTCTCCGCCTCGGCCTTGTCGACCTTGCGCTGCTGCATCAGGAACGTCGTGGTCTCCGACTTGAGAATGTCCAGCGCCGCGTTGAGATCCTTGTCGATGCCCACGGTGATCCACGCATCCTTGGTCTCGATGCGCGGCCATTCGAGTTTCATGTTCTTCAGGACCTCGACCGTAACGCTCATCTCCTTGTACGCGGTCTCGAGCGCGGTCAGATTGATCTCGCCGTTGCCCTGCGCCGCATGCGAGTCGCCGGTCCAGAGCAGGGCGCCCTTGACGAACACCGGAACGTAGAGCGAGCTGCCTTCGGTTTCGTCGCGGATGTCCATGTTGCCTGCGTAACGTCCCGGCGGAACCGAACTGTATTGCCCAGGCTCGGCGCGAGCGACACCGAGCGTCCCCGGGAACGGACGCAGCGGGATCTCGATCCCGGGCGCGAACTCGGCGACCTTGCGCTGCAGGTCGAGATAGAAGTACTTCACCTGCCCATCCGGAAACTTGCTGGGAAACTCGCCGAACATGCCCGGCACGTTGAAGTTGGTGCCGTAGGCGCGGGGGACGATCTTGTCGATGTGCACCTTGAGGACGTCGCCCGGTTCGGCTTCCTCGATGTACACCGGACCAGTCAAGGTGTGCGGGCCGCGCCCTGGGTAATCGGTCCTTAGTTTCTTGATCTGCTCGATGGTCGCACCCGGGACGACCTGATTGTGCGAATGCATCATCGTCTCGAAAACGATGGTGTCGCCCGAGTTGACGTGAAGGACCGGCGGCTGCGCGTTGTTGAACCACCCCCACTGCGTCGTTTCCATCGTGGCGGGCAACAGGTGGACCTTCCCGTGGTAGCCCTTGGCGGGGACCGTCCGGAGTAGCTCCTGCTCCGGAGTCGACGCCGGCACGAACGGCACCGGCGCGGGCTGGGCTGCTGGCGCAGGCGCGGAAGCCGGAGCCGGCGTTGGCGTTTGCTGCGCTCCGGCGAACATGGCAATCAGGGAAAGGGCCGGGGCGACGAGCATTGCCGCGCGGGATCGAGCGAACATGGATACCCTCCTCTTGGACCATCGGTTCATCGCCGACGGGCTGTCGTTGAGATCAACGCGATCTTAGCAACGAACTGCGGCCAGGTGTCGGCGCCGAAGGTTGGCTCCGCGGTCCAATGCGGCGCTTCTCGTTTGTCCTATAGGAGGATCAGCGTTTCGCCGATAGAAGCGGCGCAAGACGTTATGTATCGTCTAAGTACTCGAGACCTTGGGTCTCGGATCGGGCAAAGAGGACGTCTTATGAACACGACTCGTCTGATACGAATAGGCGGCGGCCTTGCGATCCTTTCGCTGATCGCCGGCTGTTCCAGCATGACCTCAACACAGCAGGGAACCAGTGCGAGTGCCACCGCGGCCACGCCGCAGGCGTCGGAGACTCGTACGGCGCTCGTGCGATCGGCCCAGGAATCGCTGCGCGAAAAGGGCTACTACGTCGGCGACGTCGACGGGCAGTGGGGACCCAAGACGGAAGATGCAGTGCGCAACTTCCAGAACGCCAACGGCATCCCGTCCGACGGCCGACTCAACACGCCGACGATCTCCGCCCTTGGCATCGACCAGTCCGCGGGGGCAGCCGCCAAATAGCGGTTCGCGGGGTCGACCGACCACGGAAGGAGGTCCCATGCTCGCATGTCGCGTAGTGCGAATTGCGAGTGGCATCGCTGTCTTTTCGGTGGTTGCCGCTTGCTCGACCTGGGATGACATGAGCCAGCCGGAGCGCGGAACCGCGGTGGGGTCCGCATCGGGCCATGTCGCCGGTTTCGTCGCTGGCGGTCCGATCGGCTCGGCTGTCGGCGGGGCGGTCGGAGCGGCCGTCGGTCACCAGGCGGCCAAGTCGAACAGCACCGAATCGCAGGCGGGCGCACCGCAATCTGAAGGCACCGACGACAAGCTGCTCGTTCTCGTGGCTCAGCAGTCGTTGAAGGAGCAGGGCTACGACATTGGCAAGCCCGATGGTCGATGGGGACCCAGGACGGAAGATGCTCTGCGGAGCTTCCAGAATGCGCACGGCATTGACGCGACGGGCCAGCTCGACTATCCGACCATGGTGGCGCTCGGAATCGCCGAGCCATCGAAAGACTCGGCCGTCGCGCAGTAACGTCAGCGCGAATTCACGCCGCCGCCCGCAGGGCTGACCGATACGCGGGCTCGCTGACCGTACCGAGGTTTCGCTCCTCGCCCAAGCGAAATCGTGGTATCGCGTTTGCCCTCAGTCTTCCATCCGTCTCGAACAAGCTCGATTCGTAGTCCGACAGCGCGCGTCGCTCGTCTTCGCTGAGCCAGCCCTTGGCAAGATACGGGATCAGGTGCTTCCACTGGTAATCGGTGTGGTCGTGCCCGACCAGTAGATGTAGCTCTGGAAGCAGCCTCCTCAGACCCGCGATCTTCCCGATCGAGTCGACTTGTTGCTCGCCGGTCTCGTCGCTCAGGCGAAAGGCCTGCACCTGGCCGGTCGCGAGGTGTCGCAGCGTATACAGGCAGTCGCCCGTGACCATGAGCTGGTAGCCGCCCATCTCGATCAACGCGCAGGTGTGGCCCGGAGTGTGTCCTGGCGCGGGCAGCAACCTGACCGATCCATCGCCAAAAAGGTCCTGGCTTCGTTCGAAGGAATGGAACGCGCCCGATTCGAATTTCACCCGCTCCCAATGTTCGACCGAGCCATACGAAGGCTCATAGAACATCGGTATGAAGCCGAACATTTTCTTGTGCCTCGCGTCCCACTCGGCCTGCGAGACGACGACTTTCGCCTTGGGAAGATCGCGAAGTCCGCCCACGTGATCCTCGTGCAGATGCGTGAGAATCACCGTCCTGACGTCGTCGCAGCGATAGCCGAGGCGCTTCAATTGCGCAGCCAGCGTTTCGTTCGGCTCCTGGGCGTATTCGTCCTCGTCCAGGATCATGCGCAGGATTCCGCGATAGTACTGGCTGTGCCGATGGGCCTGATCGGAGCAGATACCCGCATCGAGCAGTACCAGTCCTTCCTTCGGGTGCTCGAGGAGATAGGCGTGGATCGGCACCCAGATGAAGTGGCTCTTGTCGGTGATGAAGCGGAGTAGGGCACCCAGCCCTTGCCATCCCGACAGCCCACCGTAGAACTGGCCGTAGGGCACCTTCGTTCGTCCGAGCAGCAGAGGATAGAGTTTCATCGCGATCTCCCAATTCCGAGTTGATGTCACCAGCCACCAATGTAACGAGCGGGGCAGGAGCAGGCGTTGACGGACCGCGCCATTCATTTGACAATTCGCGCCACTTCCGCAGCGTCACGCGATCAGAGCTTCCCATATGGCCAAGCGTGCGCAGTCTGGCAGCACAGGATTCACCGTTTCGGCCGATCTCGTCCGCGGCCTGATCGAATGCGCCGACATCTGTGGCCTGCCCCGAGCGCGCTTCGCCGACATGCTGGACGGCAGGAGCGCGTCGCCGTCGCGCTACGCAGGCGAGCACATCGTCAAGCTCTGGGAACGAATACTCAGGCTGAGCGGCGATCCGATCATCGGCTTTCGCATGGCGCTCGTCGCCGGCGTGAAGACATTCGGCGTGCTCGGACAGATCACGCCGCGCTGCGCAACCGTGTTGGACGCTTTCAAGCAGACCGAACGCTACACGGCGCTGGCGTCGCAGGCCGCGCACATATCCATCGGGCGCGGCGCCTCATCGCTCGCGGTGTCGGTCGAAGTCGACCTGCCGCCGGGTCCCGTTCGCAACAGCGTGCTGCTTTGGGGGCTGACCAACGCTAGCCTCCTGCCGCAACGCTTGACGGGTGTCGCCGTCCGACCCAAGTCGATCGAGTGCGCGTTTCCATCGCCTGTCGCTGCCGCCGTCCGCACGCTGAAGCAGCATTGCCCGTTCAGTTTCGACGCGAGACGCAATCGGGTGATTTTCGAGCGGAGCGTGGGCGAGGCCTCGATTCCGTCGGCCGATGCGGATCTAAAAAAGTTGGTCGCGGAGGTCATGGACAGACACCTTGCCGAGCTCGGGCCGGCACGCAGCCTCGAGCAAGGGCTGATGGCGATCCTGCGCGAGATGATGAACGGAACGATGCCTACGCTCGCTTCCCTTGCGGCGCGATCCGGGATCTCTCCCCGCACGCTGCAACGGCGCCTGCGCGAAGCAAACACCAGTTTTCACGACATGCTGCAGCATGTGCTACAGAGGGAAGCCGAGAGTCTACTGGCGAGCGGCAATCTGAGTCAGGGCGAGATCGCGTTCCTGCTCGGCTATTCCGAGGTGAGCGCGTTCTCGCGCGCGTATCGCGGATGGACCGGTCATCCGCCCGGCGCCGCATATGCCTGAGTCGGCCTACAGCGGCGGGCACTTTGTCCTATAGAAGGATCAGTTTTTCGCCGATTGAGCATGGTCGGAGTCTTCGGTACCGTCGTTCGTGATGAGTCCGCATGGCGGACTACCAATGGAGACTCCATGAACACGCACCGCGTCACACGAATCGCGACAGGCATTTCGATCCTCCTGTTGGCTGCCGGCTGTTCGACATGGGACAGCATGAACCGGACCCAGCAGGGGACCACCGTTGGAGCTTCGTCGGGCGCCGTCGCAGGCGCTGTCGTTGGCGGCCCAGTAGGCGCAGTCGTTGGCGGTGTCGCCGGTGGCGCCGTGGGCTACACGGCGGCGAAGTCATACGACTCGGGTGTGCGGAGCTCCGAGAGCTCCGATAACACGGCGCGTTCGCCTCTGGTGCAATCCGCGCAGCAATCGCTCAACGACAAGGGCTTTGACGCTGGCGCGCCGGACGGACAGTGGGGGCCGAAGACAGAAGAGGCCGTGCGCAACTTCCAGAGCGCCAACGGTCTTCAGGTGACCGGTCAGCTCGACTCGCAGACGACTGCGGCGCTCGGTATCGCGCAGCCCAGGATCGCCCGCTAGTCGCTCGCCGCGTCGCAGCTCAGGTCACGGCGACTGGCAGCGGCCATTTGCGCGTCGACTCGTACGCGCGAGCCGCCCGGAGCACGAGCGCATCTCCGTGCATCGGGCCGACGATCTGCACCGAGATCGGCAATCCCGACCGAGTGAGGCCGCAAGGCACGACGGCCGCTGGTTGCTGGGTTAGATTGAACGGGTAGCTAAAAGGCGTCCACCCCAGAAACCTGTCGAGCGAGAGCTCCCACTCGTCCGGCGCCTTTGCCTCGAATGCAGGCACCGAGACGCCTGGTGTGATCAGCAAGTCGTACCGCTGGTGGAACTGGCGCATGAACGAGCCGAGCTCGCCCCGTCGCAACGTGAGTCTCTGCAATTCCATCGTCGAAACCTTCCGACCCTCCTCGGCCTGCCAGCGTAGCGCTGGATCTGTCAGCGCGACTTGCTCTGCCGGCATGTTGTTGACGAGCGACAGCGAGCCGACGAACCAGAGCTTGGTCGTGATCTCTTCGGGATTGGAGAATCCGGGCGCGAACTCGTCCACTTGCGCGCCCAGCTTGGCGAAAGCTTCCACGGCCTTGCGCACCGCTGACGCGATTTCCGGGTCTACATTCTTGACGTACCCGAGATCCGGACTGAACGCGATGCGCAGCCCGCGTACGCCTTCGTCGAGGCCCGCGCGATAGTCGCGCGCATCGTAGGGCAACGAATGCCAATCGCGCGCATCGGGGCGACTGATCACGGTCAGCATCAGGGCGAGATCTTCGACGCTGCGGGCATGAGGGCCGACGTGCGCCACGGTGCCCATGGGCGATAGCGGAAACGCGGGCACGCGGCCGAACGAGGGCTTGAGGCCCGGAATGCCGCAAAACGTCGAAGGAATGCGAATCGAGCCCGCGCCATCGGTTCCCACGGCGAGCGGTCCCATGCCCGAGGCGACCGCCGCCGCAGCGCCTCCGGACGATCCGCCGGGCGTCATCGACGTGTTCCACGGATTGCGTGTGATGCCGGTGAGCGTGTTATCGGTCGTGCCTTTGATGCCGAACTCGGGTGTGTTCGTCTTGCCGAGCAGCACCGCGCCGGCTTCGCGCAGCCGCGCAGCGACCGGCGCATCGATCTCCCAGGGTTGTTTCGGATCGATCGTTCGCGAACCGCGCAAGGTCGGCCAGCCTCGCGTCAGGATCAGATCCTTGATCGACACCGGCACCCCATCCAGCAGATCGATGGGCGCTTTCTTTTGCCAGCGCGTTTCGGAGGTACGCGCGCTCGCAAGCGCACTGTCAGCATCGACAATGCAGAATGCGTTCAACTTCGGTTGGAGCTCCGAGATCCGCGTCAGCACCGCTTCGGTCGCTTCGACCGGCGACGCCTTCCCCGATCGATATAGCTCCAGGAGTTCGGTTGCGCTACAGTCGGCGAGAGAGCGTGGAGACGAATGCACGAGCGGAGTCCTTTCTGGCTCGCTATTTTAACCACGGGGAGTCGGCGAGATGTCGGTAGGCGAGACGCGCATGCGCTACAGCGCGACGGCGCAGCTCCTGCATTGGCTGACGGCGATCCTGGTGGTCGCTGCATTCATCTACGGCCCGGGAGGCTCGGAGCAGCGGGTTTATTCCGCGGCCAAGGATTTCGATCGGCAGATCCATGAGACGCTGGGCGTGGCGGTGCTTGTCACGACGCTGATCCGTCTGGGGTTGCGTGCTTACGAACGGGCGCCCGCTGAGCCACAAATGCCGTCCTGGATGCGGGCTTCGTCCAAGCTCGTTCAAGCGACCCTATACGCGCTTCTGCTTTTGCTTCCCCTCACGGCGATCACCGGCGCGTGGCTGGAAGGTCACCCTCTCACCTTGCTCAGAGGCATGCGCATCGGCCCGTGGCTCGCCGAAGCTCATTCGGTGGGCAGCTCGATCGCGACGGTTCACACCTGGCTGGGTGATACGATCCTGTGGATCGCGGGCATCCATGCCGTCGCGGGGCTATACCACCATTTCGTGCTGCGAGACCGCGTACTGCAATCCATGCTGCCTTTCTGACCGGAGTCGCATCGAATGACGCAAGATTCACACAAGACGGCTCTTATCGTCGGCGCGGGGCAGGGCCTCAGCGCGTCGTTGGCGCGACTGCTTGCTCGCGATGGTCTGAAGGTGGCTCTCGCTGCGCGCGATCCTGGCAAATTGAGGGCGCTGTGCGACGAGACGGGAGCGAGTGCCTTCGGTTGCGACGCGCAGGACGAAGCGCAGGTGGCGCGCCTGTTCGAATCGCTCGAGAAGCACTTCGGCCCGCCCGACGTCGTGATCTATAACGCCAGCGCTCGCGCGAGAGGCCCGTTCACGGCACTCGACCCAGCGGAAGTCCGGCGCACCCTGATCGTCAGCGCTTTCGGCGCTTTTCTCGTCGCGCAGCGCGCGGTCGCGAGCATGCTTACCAAAGGCTTCGGCGCGATCCTTTTCACCGGAGCTTCCGCGAGCGTAAAAGGCTACGCGGAGTCGGCGCCATTCGCGATGGGAAAGTTCGCGCTGCGTGGCCTCGCGCAGAGCATGGCGCGCGAGCTCGCGCCGAAGGGGATCCACGTCGCGCACTTCGTGATCGACGGCGGGATACGGCCGCGGGGGCGTGCCGATCCGGGCGATGCGATGCTCGATCCGGACGCCATCGCTCAGACGTACTTGAACGTGCTCAAGCAGCCGCGCAGCGCGTGGAGTTGGGAAGTCGAGTTGCGTCCGTGGGTCGAGCGGTTTTGACGGACACCATACTCGGCGCAGGTGGTGCGGTCGGAGCAGAGTTGGTCCGGGAGCTCTTACGGGCAGGGCGTCCCGTGCGGTTAGTGGCACGGAACCCAGCGCCCGTGCAAGGGGCATCGGAGACCTTTTCCGCGGACCTCTCCGATGCCGACAAGACCCGGGAGGCAGTATCAGGTTCGGCGGTCGTCTATCTGCTGGTGGGATTGAAGTACGACCTCGAGGTCTGGCGCACACTGTGGCCCCGCATCATGAGCAACGCAATCGAAGCCTGCAAACAGGCCAAGGCGAGGCTGATCTTCTTCGACAACGTCTACATGTACGGTAAAGTCAGCGGCGCGATGACAGAACAGACTCCGTTCAATCCGTGCAGCAAGAAAGGAGAGATTCGATCGCAGATCGCAACGACGTTGCTCAACGAGATCAAAGCCGGCGGACTCGAAGCGATGATCGCGCGCTCGGCCGACTTCTACGGGCCTCGTGCGAAGACCGGTGTGCCCAACGTTCTGGTCTTCGACAAGTACGCGAAGAGGTCGACCGCCTTCTGGCTGGTGAACGATAACGTGCCACACTCCCTGACCTTCACTCCGGATGCCGCCAGAAGCCTGGTCATGCTGGCCGGCAGCAACAAAGCATGGAATCAGACTTGGCACGTACCGACCGCCGCGAATCCGCCCACAGGCAAAGAGTTCATCACCATGGCTGCGAAGGAATTCGGTGTGCAGCCCAGGTGCCGCGTGCTCAGTCGTCCCATGGTCAAGGTCGCCGGCTGGTTCGATTCGGACGTGCGCGAGAGCTATGAAATGCTCTACCAGAGCGCGGCACCATACCTTTTCGATTCGTCCAAGTTCGCCGCGGCTTTTGGCTTCGAGCCGACGTCATACGCTCAGGGAATACATCTCACCGCGGCTGCCTATACCTCGCCGGCAAGCTAGCCGTTTACCGCAACTCGTCCTTCACGATCTCTCCCGCCCGCACGATCGTCCGCAACTTTTTCCCGTTGGCTGCGAGCAGCGAGATATCCTTCAGCGGATCGCCGTCGACGACCAGCAGGTCGGCGTGCGCTCCCGGCGTGATGCAGCCAAGCTTGCCCTTCTGCATCATCAGCTCGGCGTTGGTCGATGTCGCCTGTCGCAGCAGCTCGAGCGGCGTGAACACTTCGCTGCGGATGGTGAATTCGCGACACTCCTGCACGTAGGTCGAACCCAGCAGGTCGGTGCCGAAGCCGACCTTGACGCCGGCCTTGCGCATCTTGTCCATGCCCGAGAGTGCCTGCTTGTAGGCGTACTCGACTTTCTCCTGGCTTACTGGCGGGAACCCGAGCTCGCGACCCATTTCTTTGAGTGAAAAGATGACCACCATCGTGGGCACGATGTAAGCGCCGCGCTTGGCGACGAAGCGGGCCGTCTCGTCGTCGATCAGCGTGCCGTGCTCGATCGAGCGCACACCGAATTCGACGCAGCGACGGACAGCGCTCGCGGGATGGCAGTGCGCGGCGACGTAGGTGCGCCGCTCGGTGCATTCGTTGACGATCGCGCGGATCTCGTCCTCGCGATACTGGTTCATCCACATCGGATCGGTCGGCGAGGCAACGCCTCCCGAGCCCATGATCTTGATGCAGTGCGCGCCCTGCCGCAGCTCGTCGCGGGCCACCTGGATGCAGGCGTCCACGCCGTCGGCGATGCGGCAAGCCCAGTTGACAATGCCGCAGGAGCACAGCTCGTGGTCGTGCGACTTCTGCTCCAGCGGACGGAAATCGCCGTGTCCGCCGGTCATCGACAGCACCTTGCCGGCGTAGAAGAAACGGGGCGCGCGCACCAATCCGTCCGCAATCGCTTTTGCAAGCGAGTAGTCGCCGCCGCCGATGTCGCGCACGGTGGTGAAACCGCAATCGAGCGCGTGCCCCAGCATCCGCACCGCGTGCGCGGTGCGGTACGGCTCGCCCATCGTCTCGATCTTCTGCATCGAAACGTCGCTGCAGTACGCGTGCATGTGCGCGTCGATCAGGCCGGGCATCAGGGTGCGCCCCTTGACGTCGATGACGCGCGCACCCTTTTCGCTGATGCGCTCGGACGAGACTTCCTTGATCAGTCCGTCGGCGACGCGGACGTACATACCCTCGGGGCACTCGGCACTTGTGCCGTCGAAGATGCGGGCGTTCCTGAACAACAGTGATGCTTGATCCCTTGACATCGATCCCCCTGCGCTCCGGCTTGGACGCTCGCGGGCTATAGTGGGGGCAAACGGAATCCGCAATCGCGGACTATCGTTTCCGCTTAGTCCGCGCCGCGGCCTTTTTCTTTCGCTCGCGCGTCGCTTTCTTCCTTGGTTTCTTCGGCGTCTTCTTCTTCGAATGGCGGTAGGTGCGATCCAGGCGCACGTGTTCGTCCGAAGTGTCTCCTGCAGCTCTGGCCGCGGCGAGCGCCGCTTCGATGATCACGCTGTCAGCGGCATCGCCCTTCACCAGCTCCCGCCACGCAGCGTCGATCCTGCGCTTGAGATCCTTCTGATCCTTTCGCTTGCCGAAGTAGCCGACGAGCTTCTTGAAAGCGTCGTAGCTCAGCTTGACTGCCGCGACAGGATCGATGGGCGAGACCGGCATTCGTAAGGCTCTTCAAGAACAGCGTGCTTCGCGCACTTCTCTGATTTGGTCGAATTCTACGTGTTGACGAGCTTCGTCAGTGGACCGACAGTTTTCAATCGCCTTCCTTTCAGAGATGCGCCCTCAAGATCAATGACTTGAGCAGCATTACGCCAGCCCGGAGCGTGAATATTCACGTTGACTTGGGTCGCAGGCGCTCGTAGCTTGAAAAGTCCAAGTGGGTTCCAGGGGGAATCACCATGGCGAGCACGCCGCTTCGGGGCGAGGCCCCATTTGCCGGCGAAGCCGTGTTGGACGGCGCCGCAAGCAAAGTTGTCAGCGACATTCACCGGTTTTTCTCACGAGAACGTCTGGAGCGCGCTGCAACGCAAGACGAGCGGACGCGTCTTGCGAACGAACTTCACGACGGTCTACTGCAATCCTTGTCTGGAATCGCGCTGCAACTCCAGACCGTCACGAGCCTGATCGACAGCAAGCCAGAGGCAGCGAGGCAGCGCTTGCGCGACGCTCAATCTTTGATCGCAGCCGAGCAGCAGGAGTTGCGGCGCTGGGTGGAGCATCTTCTCGACAGGAAACCTGTAGTAGCTGCGAAGAGAAATGACTTGACCAAAGCACTTGAGCAGCTCTGCCGGCGCGCAGAATGGCACTGGGGCGTGCGTTGCGAGCTCAACGCGAATCTGCCTGGTTCGGTGCCAGCTACGCTCGGGGATCACATCTATCGCATCGTACAGGAAGGGCTCAACAACATCGGCAGACATGCGCGCGCACAAGTCGCGCACGTCAACTTGTATTTGAAGTTGGGGCGCGTGGATATCGAGATCGTCGACGACGGGGTCGGGTTTCCGTTCCGAGGGGAATATGATCTCGCCACGCTGAGGGCGCGGCAGCTGGGTCCGCGATCGCTCAAGGAGCGGATATCTGCGCTGAACGGCACGCTTGTCTTGAGCTCGAGCCTATCCGGGTCCTATCTTCGGATCAGCTTGCCGCTGCCGACGTGGCCGGAGCCCGTTCGTTCCCGCGCCGGACGCAACTGATATTCCACGCGTGACGACGCGAGCGATGCCGATTCGCCTCGTTCTCGCCGACGATCATCCAATCGTTCTCGACGGCCTTGCGCAGCTCTTCCTGAGCGAATCCGACTTTGCCGTCGTCGCCCGCGCGTCGAACGGCAAAGAGGCGCTGCAGGCTGTCCGAGAGCATGAACCAGATGTCCTGGTGCTCGATCTACGCATGCCGGTTATGGATGGCGTCGCAGTCGTGCGCGAGATGATCCGCGAGTCGTTGCCGACTGGAGTCGTGGTGCTCACGGCGACTGAAGGCGACGATATGCTCGAAGCGATCGAGCTCGGAGTGCGTGGTGTCGTGCTGAAAGACATGGCACCGATGCTCCTCGTGCGCGCCGTTCGCGAGGTGTACGCTGGCGGCACGTGGATCGAACGCGGCGCCGCCGCGAAAGCTGTTGACCGGCTGCGCCGGCGAGGTGCGGCGGAGCGGGAGATGGCCGCGTCGCTGACCCCTCGCGAGCTCGAGGTCGCCCGCATGATCGCAAAGGGGCTACCCAACAAGGCAGTTGCGGATCGTCTGAAGATTACCGAGGGAACGGCGAAGCTGCATCTCCATCACATCTACGAAAAGCTCGGGCTCGACGGCCGGATGGCGCTGGTCCAGTATCTTCAGAGTCGGGGCATCGCCTAGGTAGTGCGCCAGCGCCGCACTTGTTTGTATGCGTTCGCGCAGTTGCCCTAAGACATTTCAGCTTGCGCAAAATGAAAGGAGCCACCCCGACGCGCGGGGCGACTCCTGGGTCGTTACGCTACAGGCCGAAGGCACCTGCCGGTTATGTGCTTTGCTAGCTGGGATCGTGCGTCTTAAACCAGCCGCGCGCCGGTCCAGCCGCGCCGCACGTAGCCGATGAGCGTGTGGACCTGAATCACGTTCGGATCGTAATTGATCGCGAGCAGACGCGGAACCTTCGTGCTCGCCATGACTCGCGCGACGCCGGCAAATCGCGCCAGATCTCGAACGAGCTTGCGAACTTCGTTGCCGGCCATCGGGCCCGCGAGGTGCAAGAGCGCTTTTGCGACGTTCGTCTTCATGATCTCATCTCCCGTAGTTGCTCTGTGTGCGTCCGAGGGAATGAATTTCTCTTGGAACGACACTCGAGGTGGAGTTGAGTCTAGTGGTCGGGCGCTGCAGAGGCATTTCACGGAAGGTGCGGTTTTGTTGCGTTTGTTTCAGCGCGCGTGTGGAGACGATTCCTGGCGGATCGGTAGCCGGATCAATTGACGCCATATCCAGCGTGAGATGGCATCGCACGGAAACGGAGGCTGAAGCTGCTCGCGCCAAGATCGCTCCGGGGACCAAGACTTGAATGACGACAAACCTGCCAGAGCTCTTCAACGCTGTCTTCGCGACGCCTGCCTCGGCGGTCACCCAACGAGTCTGGCGGGAGGTCTACGGAGCCGAGTACCCCGAAGGCGTCGAGCCCTACAGCTACGTGTCGCGGAGCGAACTAACGCGGTTCTGCCGCGAGATTGGAATCAATGGAACGGGCCATCTGCTCGACATCGGATGCGGTCGAGGCGGCCCTGGATTGTGGGTGGCCGCCAATACGGGCGCTCGCCTTACCGGAATCGACATCGCAGCGACCGCGCTCGAGGCGGCCGAGCAGCGCGCGCATTCTCTCGGATTGTCGGCGCGAGCGAGATACATGCTCGGGAGCTTCGACACGCTGCCCTTGGAAGGCGCCTCCGTGGACGCCATCATGAGCGTCGACGCATTCCTCTTTGCGCCGGACAAGCTCGCTGCGATGGCCGAGATGGCGCGCGTTCTGCGCAAGGCGGGGCGCTTGGTCATGACCACATGGGACTTCCACTCTCAGCCGGTCGACCGTCCTCCGCAAGTCGATGATCATCGCCCGTTACTGGACGGGGCCGGCTTTCACGTCGTGGCCTACGACGAAACGCACGATTGGCTTGGACGGCAATCGCGCACCACCGAAGGCATGATGGAGGCAGCGGAGGAGCTTGCGATCGAATCGGGCGAGGACATCGCGACTCTGCGCAAGGATCTCG